>Ga0209681_1000047_pt1 | contig 33095 bp, 23 predicted proteins | sample WorMetLIZISLAND2_3_FD_187416 | JGI IMG/M metagenome (GOLD analysis project Ga0209681, IMG submission 187416) | Marine gutless worms symbiont microbial communities from Max Planck institute for Marine Microbiology, Germany - Olavius clavatus LIZARD... ... | reverse complement strand
ATGAGACCTGCCGATAAAGTGCAAGGGTTTGGTGCCTTATGGCTATGTTTCGCTTTCACTTCTAAGGACGAAAATAGCATAATAATGTAAATTTATCAAGTGATTATATGTTATTCAGGAAGCCCTAATTAAAGGCGGTTCGTCAAAATGGGTGCATGATACATTTCCAAAACACAAACATTTTAAATGGCAGGAAGGGTATGGGGCGTTTGGTGTGAGTATTTCGCATGTTGAGGGTACGGTTGCCTATATTAAAAGGCAGCAAGAACATCACAAGGTTAAAACATTTCAGGATGAATACATTGCTTTTTTGGAAAAACATGAAATTGAATATGATGATAAATATGTATGGGGATAATTCAATCGTCCCTACGGGACGAATTTTGATTTTGTGATTTATTAGCCAGGCAATGAATTGCCTGGCTAATTTCGAATGTCCCTGGGGGACATTTTCTGGACGATATTAGCGAAACTACAAAAGATGACGGAGCATTTTGGTGGCAAGATTGAACGAACGAGACAGAGAAAGAATTATTGAATTACTGGAAAAAGGCGAAGTCCTGCCTTTGGATTACAAGCATATCCTGTTTCCGCCTGAAAAAAAGGAATATGAACTGGTGTATGCGGGAAAGGAGCGGGAAGAAGATATTTTGGCCGATACCATGGCCCTGCCCCCGCAACCCATTAAAACCTTTGGCTCAAACGGCAACGGCTGGACGAATAAACTGATTTTCGGTGATAACTTGCAGGTGATGAAATCGCTGCTGGATGATCCTGAGGTAAAAGGACAGGTGAAACTGATCTATATTGATCCGCCGTTTGCAACAAAACAGGAATTTAAAGGAAGTCAGGATCAAAAGGCTTATCAAGATAAAATAGTTGGTTCAAAATTTATCGAGTTTTTAAGAAAACGTCTTGTTTTTTTAAGAGAACTTCTTTCAGATGATGGCTCTATTTTTATTCATTTAGACCAAAAAAAGGGACATTATTTAAAAGTTGTTTTGGATGAAATATTTGGCGAACAGAATTTTAAAAATGAAATTGTATGGAAACGAACAAGCGCCCATAGTGATTCTGGAAAGTTCGGTAATAATGCAGATTTTATTTACTATTATGTGAATGGTGACACCTATATATGGAATCAAGAATACGAACCTTATAGTAAAAAGTATTTAGCGAGATTTAAAAATGTCGATCCTGATGGCAGGAGATGGCAAGATGGCCCAATAACGGCTAAAGGACTTTCTGGCGGAGGTTACGAATATACATATAAAGGTGTTGAAGGTTTATGGCGTTGTCCTATTTCAACAATGAAAAAATTAGACAAAGCAGGCGAACTCTATTTCACAAAAAAAGGAGGGCTCAGGGTAAAACGTTACCTTGATGAAGATAAAGGGATTCCACTTCAGACTATTTGGACGGATATTTACGCAACAAATTCTCAAGCAGTTGAGCGCATAGGTTATCCAACCCAAAAACCAGAAACCTTACTTGAAAGAGTTATCAAGGTATCGTCAGATCCTGGCGATCTTATTTTAGACGCCTTCGCAGGTTCAGGGACAACAGTAGCAGTTGCTGAAAAATTAGGCAGACGCTGGATTGGGATTGACTGCGGCAAACTGGCGATTTACACCATGCAAAAACGTCTGCTCAATCTGAAAAGCGAAATCGGCAATAAGGGTAAAAAGCTAAAACCAAAACCATTCACACTTTGTCATGCAGGATTGTATGACTTTCCCAAACTGAAAAAACTGCCCTGGGCGGAATGGCGCAAGTTTGCTCTGCTTTTGTTCAATTGTCGGGAGGCAAAGCATACAGTTTCTGGCATCGGACTGGACGGTTACAAGGGCCGTTCCGATGTGCTGGTGTTTGATTATCAAAAAGAGGGCGGCGTGGTGCTGGATTACGGCTTTATCAACGACCTGCATTCCATGATCGGTTCCAAAATCGGCCGCCAGTTTTTTATTATCGCTCCTGCCGCAAGGGTGATCTTTCTCGAAGACTACATCGATAAAGGTTCGGTTCGTTATTATCTTCTTCGTATACCTTATTCTATCATCAATGAGTTACACAGCAAGGATTTCGAAGCTATTAAACAACCCATTGATGAAAGCCAGGTCAATGATACGGTGGACGCCGTCGGTTTTGATTTTATCCGCCAGCCCAAAGTGGAATGTTCATTTTTAATTGAAAAGCCCAAAGATCAATTGCCTGAGTATGCGGTTATTAAAATCAAAACGTTTAAAAGCGAAGCCATGTTGAAAGGCGCAAGCCAATTAGAAAATCGGGAATCGCTTTCCATGATCATGGTGGATTTCGATTATGATGGTAAAATATTCAATCTGGATAAATCCATTTACGCCAGCGAGATTGAGAAAAACGGCTGGAAGGTATTTTTGCCTTTGGAAGAAATCAAAAAACAGATCATGATTATTTATCTGGATATATACGGGAATGAATATCGGGAAATAAAGACGCTGCAGGATTTTGGGGGTTCAAAGCAAGTTAAACGGGGGGGCAAGTGATATGCTGGATCATCAACGCTTTCTCAACCAGGACCTTGTTTTAAACGTCAGCAAAAGCGTCAATCCCGCTGTATTTGACATCAACAAATACGAAGGTCTTTTGGACGCCCTGTGCGGTGAACGGGAATATCAGAAGACGGCCATTCGCAATACACTTTCTTATCTGTTAAGCGGCAATTACAAGAGCATCACCGACCTTGCCGAAGAAAATTATAATAATAATGAGACGCTGCAAACTTTTTACGGCACCTTTGAACAGTTCAGGAAACATCTGCAATTCCCCCATAAATTATCCTGCTCACTGGACATGGCAACCGGAACAGGCAAGAGTTACGTTATCTACGGCATCGCCCGTATTCTGCTGGCTGAAGGCGCTGTGGATTATGTTTTAGTGGTTTGCCCGTCAACAACCATTGAAGATGGACTGATGGCGAAATTCAAACGGCTTTCCGGTGATGATACCTTGCGAAGTCTTTTACCAGACGATGCCGTCATAAAAAATCCTCATGTCATCAATGCCACCGAGAGCATCACAACGGGAACCATCTGTGTTGAAAACTGCCATGCGCTATATGAGCATGTCAAATCATCAATTCGGGAAAGTCTGGCAGGCAAAGGCGACAGAACCCTGATCGTAAATGATGAGACCCACCATGTTTACAACCAGACAGGAAAATCCTTTAAAAAGTGGAAAGAGTTTTTGGTTGATGAAGATTTTGGATTCAATTACATCGTCGGACTTTCCGGAACGTGTTACATCGGTGATGACTATTTTACGGATGTCATTAGCCGCTATTCTTTACGGGAAGCCATTGAACAGGGCTTTGTAAAAAGTATCGATTATGTTGCGGAAGACTCATCCAATACACAGGATGAAAAACTTCAAAAAATCTATGACAACCACATCGAAAATAAGGATACAAAATATCGCCTGGTCCGGCCGTTGACCATTTTAATAACCAAAAACATTCGGGCCTGCAATAAACTGACCGATGATCTCATTCAATTTTTAGTGGAAACGGAAGACATTTCAGAAGAAGATGCCGCTAAAAAGGTTTTGGAGGTCACATCGTCACCAAGGCATAAGGAGAATGTCAGAAAATTGAAAGACGTGGACAGGAAAGACAGCCCGGTTGAATGGATCACATCGGTGAGTATGCTGGCTGAAGGCTGGGATGTTAAAAACGTTTTTCAGATTGTGCCCCACGAAGAACGAGCCTTTGACAGCAAATTGCTGATTGCCCAGGTGCTTGGCAGAGGTTTGCGCATTCCTGAGGTCTATTTGGGACAAAAACCTGTGGTTACCGTATTTAACCATGCCCGCTGGTCTGGCCGAATCAAGCATCTTGTTGATGAAGTGTTGGAGATCGAAAAACGGGTTTATTCCTATCCTGTTGAGAAAGAGCAAAACTATCACTTTACAATTCATAACATCGACTATGAAAAACTAACCGAAACGGAAGAATACTACAAACAGGAAAAGGAATATGAATTTACAAAAGGATTCATCACCCTTATCCACCAGGCGCCGGCCTTGGAACGGGAAACGGAATACGTGCGGGCAACAACAGGAGAAAGCCGCAGAAAAAAAACAGTAGTCAAATACAAAATGTTTTCAATTGATGAAATTGCCGAACAACTGCATAATCGTTTTAAATCTATTGATATGGAAACAGCAGAAACAGAAAATCCGACCAACTATGCAGAAAAATATGATCTGGATTGGCTAAAAAAACTCATCAGAAATTCACTGGATCGCATTGATGAAAAAGGAGATCAGATCAGTGATGAAAACAGGCAAAAAATATACCAGGCATTCGGCGTCATTCACCGTGCTGCTGCTAAAGCCGTTCGATACAGAATGTCCCCGAATGGATTGATTGAAGTAGATACAAAAAACAGAAATAGAAATAGTGTTGGATATGCTGCCATTAAACGTGGCGATGCAACCGTTTTTTATGATGAATTGACTTTTAAATTCAGTGATAAGGAAAGCATAACGTTTATTAAAGATCTTGGAGAAGATGAAACCAGACCTGTTTCTGCAATGAAAGAAATAGAAAACACCTATAATTTCAAAACCCCATTGAATTTGGCTATTTCTGATCACAAACCAGAACGCCTGTTTATCAAAAGGCTTATAGCTCATGATAATTCAAAAGCCATTGATTCTTGGCTGAAATCTACTGATCAAGATTTTTACCCAATCGAATATTCCTGGAAAAAAGGTGAGCACCCAAAACGTGGAAGATTCAATCCTGATTTTTTTATTAAAAAAAATGACAATATTTTGGTGATTGAAATAAAGGGGGATGAAGAAATAAGGGAACCTTCAGATGAAAACAAGGCCAAATACAAAGCCGCCAAAACTCATTTTGAAACATTGAATGAACAGCAGGATAAATTAAAATATTTTTTTAACTTTTTGACCCCAGAAGATTATGACCATTATTTTTCTGGTTTAAGAAAGGGTAAATTTAGGTTCAGCTCTAAACTTGATGCAGAGTTGGAGGAAAATGGGACGTAAAAATGGGTTAACAACTGACTCAACCTGATCGCAGGGCTGTGCGGTTTTTCAAGTTTTGCAACCCGCATAAAGTTTTTTTGGTTTATGGGTAAAGGGGTCAAGTCTGTCCTTGAATCTTATCGGTTTGCCTTTCTGTCTCCAGGAAATGGAACTGGCTGTATAAAAACTACATTCTTTCCATTTTGGCGAAAAAGCGCAAAGACCTGAAGGCACGGCGCGGGTGGCTGAATGAGCCACGGAACCCAGCGACCTGTCTTGTCCGAAAGCTGCGGCGCGATACGTTGGGTCAAATTGTCCGGGCACTTGAGAGATCAATAGACAGCACGGTCAGCAGCGATTGAACGGATGAAGAAAAGGCTTGCGAACGAACCGGAACTGTGTAAGGGGTTATTGAAGATGGAAATGGCTATAAAAAAGAGTCAAGAGCAGGTTTGACCCCTATCACAAGTTTCCAGTGCGGGGCATGGTGCCCAAGGTCTTCCTTGGTTATTTCGGCTGGTTTTGGATCTTGATTTTTTGGAGTGTCAGCTTGCACCAGCATCTTAAGACCTAGTCTTGAAGATGTTGAGAAGTGACAGCGTGCTCATGGTGTTATCTCCCTTGTAAAGGATTTTTTGATTTGCCCTTTCGCGCTGCCAAACACAAAAAGGGCGGTCATGTGGGTGGGTTGACCGACCAGCACAAGGCAGCGGCAGGGGTTGCCCCCTCCCACAGAACCACCCTAAAGGGTTGCTACGGACATAAAAAACCGCCAAGGGTATGGCGGCCTGTCCGCCTTGTGATTCGGGCCGATCAAGACCCGGACGTGGAGTTTGCCACGTCTGAATATTTATTAACCTCTATTTCGCAAGGGTGTCAATAGCCCTCATAAGCATCAGCCTACCAAATGATCTTTCCAGCACTGTCAACCCTGTGCTATGAACTAACCATCATTTTGCTTTTCTCCGTATCGTCTCTTAATCTCAAACTGTAGCCAAGTTAAGGGCGTGCGCTCTTTTATTTTTTCAATATTATCAAACGAATTGAACGGCAACTTTCTTTTCAAAAGTGTGTTGGCTATGGTTTCAATAACACGCAGACTCAGGCCTGACGGCAAGAAGAGTATTCCACGCTTCGAACAATAACGGTAACACATTCGGTCAACCAATTCCAATGCTGAATTGCGTCGGTTTTTTTCATCAAAATAAGAGACTATTAACCTTATTGAAAGCAAAGTGACCACAAAAAAAAGCAAAGCCCAAAGTAGTGCTTGGCAACTCACCGGGACCCTTTGAAAATATTGCCCGATTAGTTGAAATGAGAAGCCCAAGCATAATACCACCAAACCATAATAGGTTTGCTTTACCTCATCACATCTTTTAGAAATCCGATCAACCCCGTAAAAGGTATCGGGATTATTTCGGGATAAAATATATCCTTTATCCACTATCGATTGAATATTTTCAAAAAAGACACCTTTTGCGAGTAAGTAAGCGCCTATGATATCCAAGATTAAGCCAGTAGAGGAAAAAACCGTTCCCATATTCATGTTTCAACCTTTCTTAAAAAATGCGCTTTCAGGAATACAATTTTTCAAGTTAAGGTTTTATAATGTTCTCGTAAAGGGGGTAAAAAGGATCAAGTCTGCCCTTGACTCTCATAGGGTTGCCTTTCTGTTTCCAGGAAATGGGACCGGCTGTATAAAAACTACATTCTTTCCATTTTGGCGAAAAATCGCAAAGATCTGAAGGACTTATTGGTAGGATAACCAAACAAGACCGGGCGGCTCCAAGCGTGAACGATTTATTTGCCCTGCTTTAAAAGCTCCTCACGTATTTCGTAAAGAAAGCTATCCTCTGGTATCATACCTCTGGTGAGCCATATTAGCCAATCATTCAACACCTCAACTGCATGTTTACACAAAACGTAATCGGTGATCTCGAATGATTTATAATGTCGTCCCAATGGCTGAATGTGATCAAATTTAAGGATAGATTCACGTGGTGGGTGATTGATGGGTAGTCTTTCCCACATGTACTGTGGATACTCACACTGCTGGATTCTCTCTACCAGTTTCCCGTGCCAGCCAGCACGCAAGTCATTTTCTTCGGCACCATAATAAGGGGCAATTATCATGGTCGGCGCAGTTTGCCATTTAGGTTTAGTCCCTGGACGCAAGATTTTTGGTATATCCGTACCACCAGTTGAGATTACAACAGCCGGTCGTCTCTTAGCCCGATATACAAAACGTCTTTCGCCCTCATAATCTGGAAGTGCTGCCACTGGTAGCCTTGACTTTTTAGGCGGGTTGGCGGTACTGAAGTCTTCAATACGGTAATTGGCAACTTTATGTTCTGTATCTGAAGCCCGGCCAACAGGAATGAGAACATTCGGAATTAGGTCTGTATGGGGTAAAAAGGCCCATAGAAGGCGACCAGGGACAATGCGCTTCGGTTCTTCCTTAACCCACCAAGGTTTTTGGTCTGAATGGAAGTAGGATTGCAGCGTAGTGTCTTCATACATACGGTTCTCTTCTGGATTGTGATTTCCAAACAGAATCGTCCACGGTCAGCTCACCTTCTTCTGGGGTAATCTGGCTGCCAGCTAAACTGTCCAGCCACTTCTGCCCCTCCCAAAACAATTCATCATAACGGGGTGGGGTGGGTTTTACAAATCCTTTACGTGGCATCTTTTCACGATCAGCAATTTTTGCCTGAATTTTCTTCCTCAATGCCATAAACGCATGCTTACGCTTTTTTTGTTCTCTTGCAGTGAGTTGAGGCTTTTGGTATGCGCTTAGCATCTCTTTTTCTTCCTTTTGACTCTCGAACGCACTTACAGCAATATCAAACGACAACTTTTCACCAGGTGCTGCATTACGCATTGGTATGGTTAAATAGACATAATCGAGCAACTCATTCGTAACAGTCGATAACCTGGTAAAATTCCCCTTAATAGCGAAGGTAATCTCTCTTGGCAGCTTCTTTTTAAGGTGACTTTCCAAATGACTGTCGTTGATATGCCAACGGACAAAATCGTTGTATTCACCACCTGAAATGATCTTCTTATGGGCGCCAATGGCCGCGCAGGAAGGTTCAATTCTGTTGAAAAAACCTTCATCCCATGGACCAAAATGAAAAAACCGCCATGGAACACCTGTGAATATTTTTCCACCATGGCGCATAGCAAAAGCCAAATCAGCAAGGTAAGCATGCTTAATAATATGGATCGGCCCGATCTCCTTATCGTTGCAATCGCCCCAGCCACGGGCCGCAACGGCAAGAATATACTGGATCAACTTATCTGTTCTGATTTGATCCATAGCGGGTGCCTACCAAAGGAGGAAAAATTTTAATACACTAAAATTATTAAGTATTCTAAACAATCCAGCCATGGCTGAATATAGTCTGAAAGTATTACACCCGACTGCCAAGTGTCAAGTATCAACTCGGCCTGTAAACATTTTGCCAAAATTGCCCATGCCCGAAACCGTCCAGACAAATATCCGGCCCGCAGGATGAAAAAAGAGGTCAAGTCTGCCATTGACTCTTATAGGGTTGCCTTTCTGTTTCCAGGAAATGGGACCGGCCGCACAAAAACTGCACTCTTTCCATTTTGGCGAAAAAGCGCAAAGAGTGGCTGCGCCGCTATCGGCGATGGGTATCTGTAGCTGAGGAAGATGATGTCAGCCGGGCCATCAATCGGAGCAGGCGGCCCGTTTGCCTCGGTCCCAAGCCTTCATCGACCGGATCAAGGAGCGCTACCGGAGGGACAAAGATCGGGCAGCGGATTCTTTCAGACCGGTAACCGGCGCCCGACGTGGATCGTATTTGCCCGGTCGTTTGCGCTTTTACGGTGTAGCGCTACCCGATATTCTGAAGGCGCGGCGCGGGTGGCTGAATGAGCCACGGAACACGGCGATCTATCTTGTCAGAAAGCTACGGCGCGATACGTTGGGTCAAATTGCCCGGGCGTTTGAGATCTCCACAGACAGCACAATCAGCAGCGGTTGCGCGGATGAAGAAAAGGCTTGCGAACGAACCGGAACTGTGTAAGGGATTATTGAAGATGGAAATGGTCATAAAGAAGCGCCAAGAGCAGACCTGACCCCTACCCCGGCTGTTCCTTGAACTCGCTATCACTTATAGACCAAAGGTGCACATTGTAAGGTGGGAAAAGTAACGCCTCTTTCGGGTTGAAGGCAATGCAGCGGGAAAGTGAACCATCCATGCTTATCGATCAGTATGTAAAGGACTATCATTTCAGCGAGCGGCATACCATAAGAATTACCCAGCCTGCTGAAAAAATCTACCCCGTGATTAAAACTATCGATTTTACTGAATCGCCAATAATTAAAATGCTGTTCACTGCACGTGGCTTGCCGCAGAGAATGCGCAACCTGCAGGGATTTATCGAAAGCGGATTTGTCTTATTGGAAGAAAACCGGAACGAAGAGATATTGATCGGGTTTATCATACATAGAGATGGAATTGTTCAAATGTCACCGCCCGCCTTTAAAACCCTGCAGGTAAAAGGTTATGCAAAGGGGGCATGGAATTTTCACTTAACCCGAATTGCCCCCGATACTACGCTGCTCTCTACGCAAACGCGCGTATTTTGTACCGATACGAGAATGCGGTTGCTTTTCGGACTGTATTGGTTGATTATATCCCCTTTCAGTGGTCTGATTCGGATTAAGATGTTGAGATTGATCAAACATAAAGCGGAACGTGAGGAGCGCTGTTCACAATTCAAATCAGCTAAAAGCGTTCTGTAGTAAAGGGGTCAAGTCCGCCCTTGACTCTTGTTTGCCAATGGATAAAAACGGTGCTCCCCAAACCCGCTCCAGTGGAAGCCGACCCCTTCCGACGGGCAGATATTGGAGCGCCTATTCTCAGGGCCTGGTTTCCACTTCCGCCGGTTGCCTGGGCAAATCTGAAAGCTGAAGCCATGGCGCCGGATGTTGGATATGATCAAAATTCGGGATTACACATTATTTTTCGTCCTCGCACCATAACGACGAAACTCAGTGGGCAAACCCAAAGCGAAGCGGCGGGTTTGGCGATCCATTGGAGTGCCTTGTTATATTTTTTGTTTGTACCATATCACTTTGCCTAGCAGTGATTCAGGCTCCAACATTACCACAGCTAAAAGACCGTCGCTCCCAAGCGACGGTAGTTTGTTCAATTAAACCGGATTTGGGGGTTTCCTCACTCATCCCCATTCGGCGCTCCAACTTACGGCTCTGATCCTTTAACTTTCCTTTTTCATCCAGATTGAGTTCTTCACTCAGCAATCGGCGCCGCAAAGCCAACAACGCATCTTCAGACGATAACCAGCACAGGTGCAGGTCATCGGGTGCTACTCGCTTTTCTGACCATCAATGGGCCGGGCCGGAAAACCGTTGACGGCGCGCTGGAGCAGAAAGTGGCTGCGAAAAACGTTGTTACGGGCCGTGGTCTCGTTGAACCGGGCGGTGGAGAGGTTCAAAATGGCGTCCAGCATGTTGGTGGCCGTTTCCACCCCGGCACTAAAGGCCTCTTCGGTAATACGCACATTTTCCTCGGCTTCGGAGATGGCCGATTGGGCAACGGTCAAATTTTCATGGGCTACGTTTAAATCGAGCAGGCGGTTTTGAAGGTCGGTGGTCAGCCGGTTTTCAAGTTCCGCTACATCAAGCCTTGCCTGCTCAACATCCAGCTTGGCCTGTTTGATGCGTTCGTACTTTTGAAAGCCGTCAAACAGATTCATGTTCAAATTGAGCTGAATGCGGGTTTCATCTTCATATTCGTCATCTTTTTCCAGGAAAAAGTCGTCGCCAAAGCGATTGTACCCGGCGGAGATATCCGCCGTGGGCCATAGGGCATAACGCTCGCTTCGGGCCGTTTCTTCCAGAAGCGCGACTCGCTTTTTCCGGGTGTTGATTTCACTGCGCCGGGCCAGCATGGTCTTTTTCAGGGCCTCCAAGGATTCCTTTTGGGGCAGTACGCCAAATTCGGTAAAGGTCAACCGGGCTGGGTCTATGGTCGTACCCGTGGCGAAAGCCAGTTGGTTGGCGCTCTTTTCCACATCTGCCCTGGCTTGGCGCTGCTCCTGCAATGCCTCGTTTTTTTCAACGGTGATGCGCAGCACCTCGTTTTTAGGGATCAGCCCCACCTCAAAGCGGCTTTGGGTGTCTGCCAGGCGTTGTTCGAGAAGGGCCAGTTGATCCTCAGTAATCTGCAAGAAGGCCTTTTTTTCGTAAAGATCAAGATAGGTTAAAGCGATATCCCGCTGGAGATCCTGGGCCACGCTTTCCAGAAGATAAGCCTGGACTTCGGCGTCAAATTGAGCCGCGGCCAGGTCGTGGCGATCCCGAAAACCGTTAAAAAGGTTATAGCTGATGGACCCGCCCAGGCGGCTGTTCTCCCTGGTTTCGAAGCGGGTCGCTTCATCCAGAGAATTGGCGCGGTAGCCGATATCCACCGACGGCCAAAATTTCCCTTTTTGATACGCCTCTTCCCGCCGGGCGCTTTCCAGGGCCAGGCGGTATTTTTGGATCAAGGCCCGGTTTTGCACCGCCTGGTGGTGCAATTCGGAAAGGCTCTGCCCCATCACAGGCGCGGCCCAACAAAACCAACTGATCAGCAGGCCGTAAAAAAGAGCAGGCAAGCGGCGCGGTGACGCGCCGGATCGGCAAATCGGGGTAGGGTCGCTGCTACGTGACTTCATTAGGTTTTTCCCATCCGATAAAAAAGGCCAACAGGGCCGGAATTACAAAAAGGGTAAAAATGGTTGACATGGCCAATCCGCCCAATAAAATGCTGCCCAACCCGCGATAGAGTTCACTGCCCGATCCGGTGGAGACCACCAGCGGAAAGAGGGCGAAAATACTGGTGGTGGCGCTCATAAAAATTGGCCGGATGCGGATTCGTACCGACTCCGTGATGGCCGCAATCCCTTCCATCCCGTCAATACGGATGTTGTTTAGGGCTTGATGCACCACCAGGATGGCGTTATTGACCACCGTTCCCACCAGGATGATAAAACCCAGCATGGCCAGTACATCAAAGGCCTGGGGCGCCACCAGCCGGTTCACCAAAAAGAGCCCCAAAAATCCGCCGGCCGCGGCCAGCGGTACGGTAAAGAGAATGATCAGCGGATAAAAGAAATTTTCGAACAGCGCAGCCATGAGAAGATAGGTGATCACCACGGCCAGGACAAAATTCCACTGCAGCGCCTGGCGGGTCTGATCAAGCTTATCGGCGTTGCCGCCCACGCTAACCTGAACCTGGTTCAGTTGCCCGCTCTCCTGCATGGGAGCGATCAACTTGTCTTCGATGGTTTCAATGGCTGCTTCCAGGGGCATTTTGTCCGGGGGGGTCACCTGGAGTTTAATGGTCCGTTTGCGCTCCAGATGGTTGATCTGGGTCATCCCCTGCCCGTATTCGGCCCTGGCCACATCGGCGACGCGGATCAGGGTGCCGGAGCGGTTGACAATCAAGCCGTTTAAAAGCTCTTCGGGGGTGTTAAAGGTGCTGTCGATCCCCTTTAAAATCAGGTCAATCTGTTTTTGTCCCTCGGGCCGGTACTCATCGATTTTCCGGCCGTCCATTAAAATATCCAGATAGATGCCCAAATCACCCTCGGTGAGCCCATTGGCGGCCAACCTGGTTTTATCGGGCACCATGCTCACCTCCGGATAGCTGATCTCCAAAGACGGTATCGGCCGCACCTGGCTGCCGGGAATCGCCCCCATGATTCCCCCAAAGAGTTGCCGCGCCACACCAATCATTGCGGTAAGACTTTCCCCGGAAAGGTTCACATCCACGGTGCGTCCGCCGCCGATATCGCTTTGGAAAATTCCCGCCTGGATGCTGATGCCGAACATGTCGGGAATCGCGTTGATCATGCGGGTAAAGAGCGGGATCAACTCACGCGCCCGCGTCTCAAAGTGGCTTAAGGCGCCGAAAATGTTAAAGTTGGGGGTGGCCACATAAAATAGGTTCTTGATGCCGGGAACCCCTCCCTCTTTTTCCCCTTTACCCATGTAAGGGGCCGCCTGTTCGTAAATAAAATTGCCGTTGGCCTTGCGTTTGTCCACCGACAATCCCGGCGGCGGCACCAAAATGCCCAAAATCAGATTGCGGTTGCCCTGGGGCAGATACTCAGCCTTGGGAATCAGCAGCAGCACCAATCCCACGGAAAGCGCGGTAAAAAGCACCACCGCCACGAGGCGCGTGGCAACATTTTTCAATGTCAGATTGGAAAAATAGAGGATTCCGTTGGACAAGGTTTGCCCCACACGCACAATCAGGCTGGGCGGTTTGTTGGGGTCGGGCCGTTTGATGCGTCGGTAAAATTGATGTAAGAGGGTTGGAATCACCGCCACCGAAACAAAGAGACTGAGCAGAATCGAAAAGGTGATGGCGATGGCGATGTCCCGGAAAAGCTGCCCCGCCTCTTCTTCGATAAATATCACCGGCACAAACACGGCCACCGTGGTGACCGTGGAGGCAAAGACCGCGCCGAGCACCTCCCGGGCGCCGTCATAGGCGGCGGTAAATGCCTTTTTGCCCATTTTGCGGTGGCGATCGATATTTTCCAACACCACGATGGCGTTATCCACCAGCATCCCCACGGCAAAGGAGATGCCCGCCAGGCTGACGACATTGATATTGCGACCCATCACCCACAAAAAGATAAAGGTGCCGATGGCCGATATGGGAATGGCCACGGCCGTGGTAATGGTGGCGGTGATGGAGCGTAAAAAGACAAGTAGTACCACGGTGGCCAAAAAACCGCCCAAAAAGACATTGCGCTGAACAATATCAATGGCGCGGTTTATGTAAGGTTCCTGGTCGTAAAGCCAGTCGATAAAGATATTTTGTTCGGCCAGGATACCGTCGTTCAAGTCGTTGACCACCGCTTTGAGGCGATGGGTCAACTCGATGACATTGGCGCCCGGCTCTTTGCGGACACCCACCACAATGCCTTCCTGCTTGTTGTGCATCACCGAGGTGGTCTGTTTTTCGTGACCGATTTTCGTCTCGGCGATATCCCTTAGCCGTATACGGGTGACGCCGTTGTCGTAGATCACCACATCCAGCGGCGACCGGGCGGTTTGAAACTGGCTGATGGTGCGCAGCCGATATTCCTTCTTGCCCATATTGAGAATTCCGGCCGATAGGTTCTGGTTGGCCCCTTGGATTTTGGCGATCACCGTATCGATGGTGATGTTGTGGCGCGCCATTTTGGCGGTATCCAGCACCACATGCAGTTCATTGGCCGTTCCGCCGGCCACAAACAGCGAGCCGACCCCTTCCACCCGTTCCAAATGCTGGCGAACCTCGTTTTCAAAAAAGGTTTCAAATTTGAGGATTTCCACCGGGTCGCCGCTTTTCATTTTCAGCATGGTCCAGATGATGGGGCTGGACTGGGCGCCGGCGGCGTCAATGGCGGGTCTTTCGGCGTTGGCCGGGTAATCGGAGACCTCGTTGAGTTTATTGGAGACCCTCAGCAAAGCAACGTTGAGATCGGTACCCACCTTAAAGGTCAGGGTGATTTCCCCCAGGCTGTTATAGCTGACGCTCTCCAGTTTAATCAGATTTTGAACCCCCTTGAGCGCATCTTCCTGTTTTTCAATAATCTCCTGCTCGATTTCATAAGGGGTGGCGCCGGCCCAAACGGTGCGGACGGTGATTTTGGGCTCTTCCACATCGGGGGTGAGCTGCAGCGGCAAACTAGTCAAGCCGATCATCCCGAACATCACCACCATAATAACCGCAACGGCCGCGGTAATCGGTTTTTGAATGGCGTAACGGATCAGGTCCACGTTATTGACCCTCCCCATCAATCATCACCGGCTGATCGGGACGCAGCCGCTCGTTGCCGTCCACCACCACGGACATACCGACGGCAATATGCGGGTCGGTGACACCCACCTGATCTTTTAAATAGGCCACGATGGTTACGGGCAGCATGGCCGCCTTATCGTCCTTGATGGTGTAGACAAAGTTTTTGCCTTGAAAATTGACCAGCGCATCCCGGGGGATCATTTTCAATGTTTTTTCGGCGGTGGTGGGCAAAAAGACCGTCGCGGACATATTTTCCGCCACCGGCTGGGTCGATGCGGATTCCTCCAACCGCACCTTGACGGTGACATTCTTCGTCTGGGCGTCGGCCACCGGCAGCAACCCGATAATCTTTCCGCCGACCTTTTGGCCGGTGGCGGTCAGCAGGACCTCCACCGGTACGCCCGGCAGGCTGTAAGGCGCCAGATTTTCCGATACCGACACTTTCACAAAAAGGTCGGCCGTGGACCCAATGCGGTACAAGGTACGGCCCGGGGTGACCCAGTCACCCTTTTCCGTTGTTTTTTCCAAAATGATGCCGTTAAACGGGGCACGGATGGTGCATTTGGCGCGCATCAGCTGGATCTTGGCCAATCCCGCCCGGATGGCCTCCCGTTCCCTGATCAGCGCCTGGTGGTTAAAATAGAGGGTATCATACGCCGACTGGCTTACCGCCTCTTTTTTCAAAAGCGATTGATAGCGGGCCACATCCTTGGCAGCGTTTTCAATCTTGACGGAGACAGTGTCGATGCGCGCCTTTTCAACGACGATATCCTGATCAAAAAAATCGGTCCTGATGCGTACCAGTTGCGCCCCTTTTTCCACTTTATCACCGGTGCTGAAATGGGCCTTCCGGACCTGGCCCGAGACCTCAGCCGAAAGATGACTGATGCGATCGTAATAGAGGACACCCACCAAACCGCTGTTTTCGGCCCGAACCGATTCGGTGACCCGGGCTACGCGAACCGTGGCCGGCGGCGGCTCTTGGGCCGATAACGGGAATGCCATGGCCGCTTGTATCAATAACGTCAGAAATAAAAGTAAGATGCTTTTTTTGATCATGATACATCCTTTTTGCATCAAGATAGGGGGTCAGTAATGGGTGAAAATGGTTCCACAGGTTACACCTCAGCCGTCTCAAAAAGGGGGGTACTCAAATAGCGCTCGCCCGTGCTGGGTAGAACGGTTACGATGGTCTTCCCGGCCGATTCGGGCCGTTTTGCAATGGCAATTGCGGCCTTTACCGCGGCGCCGGATGAGATGCCGCATAAGATCCCCTGCTGTTTGGCTAACCGCCGGGCGGTTTCAAAGGCGTCGTTGTTTTCAACCTGGACCACATCATCAATAAGGGCGGTGTCTAAAACCTCCGGGACAAACCCGGCGCCGATCCCTTGGATTTTATGGGGCCCCGGATCTCCGCCGGAGAGGACCGGCGAGGCGGCCGGTTCCACGGCAACAGCCCTAAAACCGGGTTTTCGGTTTTTGATCACCGACGCCACCCCGGTGACGGTACCGCCGGTGCCGACACCGGATACAAAAATATCGACGCCACCCTCGGTCGCCGCCCACACCTCCTCGGCGGTGGTCTTACGGTGGATTTCCGGGTTGGCCGGGTTGGCGAATTGATTGGGCATAAAAGCGTCGGGGGTTGCGACGACCATCTCTTCAGCCTTGGCGATGGCCCCTTTCATTCCCTTGGCGCCCGGGGTCAATACCAATTCGGCCCCCAAATGGGTAAAAAGTTTGCGTCGCTCAATACTCATGGTGTCGGGCATGGTGAGGATCAAGCGATATCCTTTGGCCGCGCAGACAAAGGCGAGGGCGATGCCGGTATTGCCGCTGGTGGGCTCGATAATCACCGTTTCCGGCGTGATCTCTCCCGCCTTTTCACCGGCTTCGATCATGGCCGCGCCGATGCGGTCTTTGACGCTTCCCAGAGGATTGAAAAATTCCATTTTCCCAAGCAGGGTGACGCCGGCGGGAACATCTTCAGTTACAATCCGGACCAACGGTGTCCGTCCGATGGTAGCGACGATGTCTTGATGGATATGCATGATTTCTCCGTAAAATTTTAAAAGGCCGTTTCAGCTTGAATTACGCCTAAAACAGCCGTTTGGATGAATTGAAAAACCGACAGGATTTTAAATAGCTTTCTCTTGCAGTGTTTTATAAATCAGTTTGGGCGCCTCAATGAAAACGGTGGTGTCCGGTTCCACCGATCGGGTCAGCCAGACGTTGCCGCCAATCACCGATCGTGCACCGATAACGGTTTCGCCTCCTAAAATCGTGGTGCCGGAGTAGATGATCACATCATCTTCAATGGTGGGGTGCCGTTTTTGGGTACGCAGATCCTCCACCGCGTCCGGCGGCAGCGACAACGCGCCCAGGGTGACCCCCTGATAGATGCGCACGCGGCTGCCGATGATGGTGGTCTCTCCGATCACCACGCCGGTGCCGTGGTCAATGACAAAGCGTTCACCGATCTTGGCCCCCGGATGAATATCGATGCCGGTGACGCTGTGGGCATATTCGGTCATGGTGCGGGGCAAAAGCGGGATATTGCGGATAAAGAGTTCGTGGGCGATGCGGTAAACCATGATTGCGAATATACCCGGATAACTGAAGATCACTTCGTCCACACTTTTGGCCGCCGGATCATTATCAAAGGAGGCCTGAACATCGGCGGCCATTTTGTGACGCAGCCGGGGAATCTCCTCCAACACCTCCAGCGCCACCTGGTGACCGGTCTGTTCGCAGGATTCGCACACTTTTTGGTAGCGGGAGCAGTCGTGTCGAATCGCATGGGAGATCTGTACGCTCAACGCATCAAACAGCGTAGCGGCGATCTGCCCGATGGTGTAGCGGAAATTGACCGGATCAAGCCGTTGGTTGTCAAAATAGCCGGGAAAGAGAATCCGCCGAAACTGTTTCAATATATCGATGACCGATGATTTGGACGGAATCGGCTCGTTGTCGATGTGGGTAAAACATTTGCCGATATCGCAATGGCTAATGATCAAATCGGCCACACGAGGGACCTGCTCGCGGTACCCGGCCACATCTTTTATTTCCTGGGCGCATATGTTTAAATCGGGATTTGTCTTGACCATGGATGCTCCTGGAACCAAGTTGTTGCCGCTTATTTCCCAACAGTAAGCGTTGCCCGGCGGATGTCAAAGATTGTCGCCGTGAGGCCCAACTGCTGGGCAACCCGTGAATATCCGTAGTATGAAAATCAGCATGAACGGAAAGGGCCGGGCTATTGATACGATCTTCATCCCCAATTTTGCATGAAATTTTAGTTGAAAGAACAGGAAATTCATTTGATTAAGCTGTTGAAAAGCATATTAGGTACGGATAATCAAACTTTACCCTGTAAAAATATCCGCGGCCTGATCAATACTTCGGGACAGAAAACAAAGAGGCATTTGGCGCCAGGTGAATCGACCACGGATCCATAATCGAGAGTCTGACCAATCGTAGCAACGTGGCAGATGAGCATTTTTACAACGCCATATCACATCCAGCGCTTGCGCCGTTTATAGGCCTTCACCTCTTTAAACGACTTGCGTTTGCCGCCCTTGGTCTGTCCCATGTAGAACTCTTTCACATCCGGGTTTTCCTTTAGCGTCTGCGACACTCCTTCCAATACGATCTTACCCGACTCCATGATATAGGCGTAATTGGAAGAGTTGAGGGCGATTTTGGCATTCTGCTCCACCACCAAGATGGTGGTGCCAAGGGTTTCATTGATTTCCCGGATGTTTTCAAAAATCTCCTCCACCAACAGCGGCGCCAGCCCCAGGGAGGGTTCATCCAGCATCAGCATCTCCGGAGCCGCCATCAGCGCCCTGCCAATGGCGATCATCTGCTGCTCTCCGCCGCTGCAATAACCCGCCAAACGGTTGGTAACGTTCCGCAGCCGGGGAAAGAGGGTATACATTTTATCCATTTCGGCCATGATTTCGGAGCTGCTCTCCTTTCGGGTGATGGACCCCACACGGATATTCTCTTCAACGGTGAGGTGTTTAAACACCCGGCGGCCCTCGGGCACCATTACCGCGCCGGCCTTCACCACCTCGGTACCCAGAACATTGGTGATATTCTGCCCTTTAAAGGTCACCTTGCCCTCTTTGATAAAACCGTTTTCCGGCTTTAACAGGCCGCTAATGGCTCGCAAGGTAGTGGTTTTCCCTGCGCCGTTGGTACCCAGCAACGCCACAATGTGGCGCTTGGGAACGTGCAGACTAACCCCCCGCAACACCTGGATAATGTCGTTATAAACCACCTCGATATTGTTGACATCACACAAGGGTCGGTTTTCCGGTTGTGGGGCACGCATACTGAATTTCTCCTCAAAACGACTGGTTCTTGGGGTTTATTTTTTGACTCCCCATTCTGATGTATTCGCAAAACTGCGGGTGGCTATGTAAAAAGGGTCATATACAAGGTGTTGTGGTTTTACAGCGTCAAAGAAAGCGATACAGGTGAGTATGCTAAAGTGTCTGCAAAACCACAACAACGTCGTAGGTGAGGATTTTTCGGACGCCGTCTTATTTGATTTTTTTCATGTACGCTGAACTAAACGGCTCCCCCTCGGCAACAAAAACGCCATCTTTGGCACGATAGAGCTGCAACATATCCACACCAGCACGGTCGGTTTCGCTGTAGGTTACCGGTCCCACTGTAGTGCCGGGTACAAAAGCATTGTCGCCGTTCATTCCGTTTAAGGCGGCATAAACACTCTCATTGGTCACCTCACCGGCTTCCTTGGCCCTGCGAATCGCCTCCACGGCCAACTGCGCCACCATGATCCCGTTGGTATAGTTGTGGGAGTTGGCGGTCTTTTCATCGCGATCGTACCGTTTGGCCAAGGCCATTTGGAAGTCGGTACCCGCTCCCGGCTCGGACATAACCCGATAAGCCGTGGTCCAGTAGAAGTTCTCGGCCGCTTCACCGGCCAAGGCGATCAGATCGTTACCACCGGTGTAGTGGGCACCCATAAAGGTGATCTTTCCCTCTTCACCAAAACGTGAGGCGATCAAACCCAACCGCCGGGCATCCTTAATAAAGGTGGCCATAGTGCTTTGCACAGTCTGGCTGATCACATACTGCACCTTGTTTTCCACCAGCCGTTTCAAGGTCGCTGTGTTGTCCAGGTCTTTGCCGTGTTCCACCACTTCCACCAATTCAGCGTTCAATCCGGCGGCAATGGCTTTTTCCACGTCGGCCAAAGGAGCGCGCCCAAAGGCCGAAGGGTGTAAAAACATGGCGATCTTCGGTTTATCACCTTTATGATTATTGGCCACATATTCCGCCAAACCGACGCATTGTTCGGAATAAGAGGCGATGGGCAGGAAAATGTAGTTGGATTCCACGAGATTTCCGGCATGGAAAGAGGCCGGGATCGTCGGCATCCGCTCTTCCTCAAAATCGCGTTTCAGCCCCAAGGTGCTGCCCGTGGAGTAGTTGAGGTAGATGGGGATATCCATATCCAGGAACTCTTCAAAGTTGCGTTTGGTGATGTCGGTTTTGTATTGATCATCCTTAATGGTGCAGTCAATGGTGTCGTCTCCCAAGAGCTTTTCCTCGTTGGCATAGCGGAAAAAGTCTTCAACCCCCATGGCGTAGGGAACCCCCGCGTCGGCGGTGGGCCCGGTCAGGGCCAACGACAGACCGGTTTTGTAGGTTTTAGCCAAAACCGGTCCGACGGCCGGAACGGTACCCAAAAGGGCCACAAGTAGAACGGTCCATACAATACGTCTGGTTTTCATCATTCCTCCTTTATGATTGGATGTGTTGACCGTTTCACTAATATCGAAACGGCCAAAGCTTCAGATACGATTTGGCCACCCGCCACCAGTTGGCAATGCCGCGGGGTTCAAACATCAAAAAGAGTACGATCACCAGCCCAAAGGCCAGCGGGCGCAAGGCGGTGGCCAGATTCATGTTGGCTGTAAAAATCGCACCGGCCTTTTCAGATAAAGCCTCCACAGAAAGGTCCAACATCTGAATAAAGACCGGACCCCAAAAACAGCCCTGCAAGGTCCCTAGACCACCCACGATAGCCATGGCCAAAAGCGTGATGGAGTGGTGCAAGGTAAACGACTCAAAGCCGACGCCGCGATAGAGGTAGGCGTGCAGCGCGCCGGCGACCCCTGCGAAAAAGCCGGCCAGCGCAAACGCGTGCACCTTGGTAAAACCGGGGTGCATTCCCATGGCGTCCGCCGCGCGGTCGTTATCGCGCACCGCCATCAGACAGCGTCCGTAGCGGGTCCGCAACAAATTGCGCATCCCAAAACCGGCCAGCACCACCACCATCAATATCACATAGTACCAAAAAACATAGTGATCCTTGCGGCCCACCTTTCCGGTGACCCAGAAAACGCGGCCCAAAAAGATCGTCTGCCCCTGATTAAAGAAGTTGGCGAAATTGATGACCCACTCAAAAATCATCTGGAAACTCAAGGTGGCGATGGCCAGATATAGGTGCTTTAACCGCAGCGCGGGAAGCCCCACGATCGCCCCAAAAACGGCGCCCATGAGGCCGGCCACGCTGATCATCAAGGGCCAAAAGTGGGTGATCAGCAAATGATCCGAACCGATAAGAGTGGAAAAAGAGGCCAGAGTATAGGCCCCCACTCCCATAAAAGCTGCATGACCGATGGAGATAAGCCCTGCAAAACCGGTCACCAGGTTGAGTCCGATAATGGCCACCACCGCAATTAGGGTATTGTCGATGACCAGCATATATTTATTGCTCAACTTAAAAAAGAGTGGCCAGGCAAACAGTATCGCCAAAAAAAGGGTAAAAACGGTCCGATCCAGGTGCGTTGTGAAAATCCGCTGCTCCTGGCGATAGGTTGAAAAAAAGTTCCCTGTAGCGAACCACCGATTTACAGACATCGGTTACACCCGTTCGATTTCGTGGGTCCCAAAAAGACCGTGGGGTTTAAATAGTAAAATAACCAATAAAATGATATAAGGCAGAACGCCGGCCGTGCCGTTGAGCCCCCAGTGGCCATCCAGATAACCGCTGGCAAACTGCTGGATCAGCCCCATGATAATACCGGCCGCCACCGCACCGAAAATGGAATCGAGGCCTCCTAAGATCACCACCGGAAAAACGGTGATGCCAAAGGCGTGCAGTGTGTTAAAGTTGAGCCCGGTGATATTGCCGATGATTGATCCGGCGGCGGCGGCGGAAAGGCCCGCCATGGCCCAGGCCAGACCAAATACCTTGGGAACGGAAATACCCACCGACATGGAAGCTAACTGGTCGTCGGAAACCGCGCGCATGGAGATTCCCAAGGTGCTCTTTTTGAAAAACCAGGATAATGTGAATATGAGCACCGCCGTGACCAGCACTCCCACCAACTGTGTCCAGGAGATGGAGATCCCTCCGAAAATCAACGGCTCCGTAGGTAAAAATGCAGGAAACGAATAGTTCACCGACCCAAAAGGGGTTAGGTAAATCAAGCCGTCGATAATAGACATGAGCCCGATCGTCACCATGATCACCGAAATGATCGGTTCGCCGATGAGCCGCCGCAAAAAAACCCTTTCGACGCTCATGGCCAGGAAAAAGGTGATCACCATGCTTACGATGAAAGAGAAGATAATATGAACTCCCACCCAGACCGTTAGGGCGTAGGTGATAAAAGCGCCCGCAGCGATGATCTGGCCGTGGGCGATATTGAGTACCCGGCTCGATTTATAGATCAACACAAAACCCAGCGCCGACAGGGCGTAAATGGCCCCCACCACGATTCCGCTGACGACTAATTGAAAAAAATAACTCATATCTATCGAGTCAATAGGGCTCGGTAAAACGCGGCCCCGGCGGACGCATTCAATTCTTTCAGTTGGTTCCGGATTCGATTTCCTTTCTCAAGTCAGGAACTGATTTTATATCCTTGACGGACTCCGCTAGGGCGCGAAGGCGGGCTTCCGGCAGCATGGCAATGTTGCCATCACCATAATTTGGATTCTTATATAAAAGATTAAACCCATGAAAATGGAATTCATCAACGATTTTATAAGCCCCTTTTTCAAGAAGAAGTTCGGCTGACATTTCAAGCTTTCTAGGGGGTTGACGCGTCAGGATGTAATCGGGCTGATAATGTTTCAACCAACTGTAAACATCCCCGTCTCCAATATAATCAGCATTGTGCTTATTTGTAAGCCCCAGGATGTCAACAATAAATCGCTCGGAATACCAGCCAACAGCGCCTATTTCGACCAAGCCGACAGAGGACGCTTTTGGTGTGTTTTCCTTTAACCATATGCCTATTTTCTTATGAGTCAAATGATATTTGCCTCTTTCCTTGTTCGACTTATTCGAATGGTCCAGGCTATTATATATGCAAAATCCATAGCAACAAATAACTGTTACTGTGATAAGTATATATTTACTTTTTTCCCCAGCCAAACTGATAACTATTTTTATGGTGGCCCAAACGCCAAGTGCCGAATAAATGATTCCGAAATAGTAAAAAGGAGCGTAATACCAATGGTAGTTAGGAATTTTCAGTGTTATGTAGAATAATGATAAAATACAGAGAAATCCCGTAATCAAGAATGTCACTCTTTCCCTCAGCCGGGTTACGAATCCAACAAGTGAAGTTCCGAGAAAAAATATGAGTAACAAGGAACTGTCGGCAAAAAACGCCTTTTTCATGCGTGCGAGGTTCAAAAACGGGATTCCGTCTCCCCAGAATCCGGACTGCCCTTGAGAAATCTTTGCGCTGAAAGTGGAAGGCAAAAAAGCGCCATAGTAGTATTTATTAAAAAGAAAACTGCATAGAACAATGATCGAGGGAACGATCATATATGTTAGATGGGGAAGCTTTTTTTTCCGAACCGTATAATCCAAAGTAATGATCAAACACAGAAATATACCTTCACTTCGAGATAAAAATGCCAATCCCAAAGCTATCCCGAGAAGGAAATATTTTTCCTCCATGTAATAAAATATCGATAATGCTACAAAAAATAAAAACAGAGGTGATTCCATTCCAAAGGTAGAATAGAAATAATTGAATGATCCCAAAAATAGTATTGTGAAAAGTCCCTGCTCCAAATCTCTTGTCGTTATAAGCGCGCCCAAAAGCGTGGCCAGGGAAAAAAACATAAATCCGGTAAAAATGGAAGTGGCCTGCAAATTGCCAATAATCGAATTGAGAATTATTGTGGTGTAGGTAAACAATGGCGAAGTCAGACCATTGAATAATACTCCCAGGTTATAAACGAGCCCATGTCCGTTAAAAAAATTTCTAATATAACGTAAATAAATAAGCGCGTCATCCAGTCGGAATTCCCTGATCATCCAGGAAAAATAGCCCACTACCAAAAAGGACGATGCTACCAATAACAATTTCTGGCTATTGGATTTTGGTATAACTGTATTTCCAATTCCCTCCCAGGCTCCTTTGAAACGGCGGTATATTTGATGCACCTTTTTTTGTGGTCGGTAAAAACACCCCATTTGTTTAATCGCCGATGGTATAAAACGGCATCATCGTTTTCACCTGGGTGGTCTGACCGTCCTGATACTGAAATTCCGCCGTCACCTCTTTTTGAGACACCGATTCGTCATAAAGGGCTTGGTAAAGAGCGTCGTACTTTTCACGCACAAATTTACGGCGGATTTTACCGGTTTTGGTCAACTCCCCATCATCCGTATCTAATAATTTGTACAACACTGAAAAACGACGGATTTTAAAATAGGGCTTCTCAACGGTTCGATTGAACCGTTCCACCTCACCCTGAATCAAATCGGCCACCTCTTTTTTTAACGAAAGATCCATAAATGTGGTAAACGAAATCCCCCGGTCTTCAGCCCATTTGCCCACAATCACCGGATCAATATTGATCAACACCGAAACATACTCTTCCCGGTCGCCGAAAATGACCGCCTCTTTAACGTAAGGGCTGAACTTGAGCTTGTTTTCTAAAAACATGGGGCTAAACATCTCCCCTTTTTGGGTATGCATAACGTCCGATAACCGGTCAATCACCACCAAGTGACCGTTATCATCAATATAACCGGCATCCCCGGAGTGGAGCCACCCCCCCTCTAATAACGCTTCGGTTTGCTCGGGTAGCTTGTAATAGCCCTGACAGACCGAAGGTGATTGTGACAAGATTTCCCCCTTTTTGCTGATGCGGCATTGGGTGTCGAGCAACGGTTTACCCACCGTATCCGGGCGTACATCGCCGTCGCGGTGCATATAAGCGATCCCCACGATTTCCGTTTGACCATAGACCTGCTTTAGGTTAACCCCCATGGCTTGGTAAAAGGTGAACAGGTCCGGCCCTAAGGCGGCCCCCCCGGTGTAGGCGCGCCGCATCCGCAAAAAACCGATCTGATTAACCAGGGGCCGGAAAATCGTCTGCGTACCCAACCAGGCCAAGAAACCCAACCATGGGGGCATCATTTTACCGCTCATGCGAAAGTGAGCCGCTTTCTCACCGATTTTCATGAAGAAGTTGTAAAATTTTCGGTTGAGCCAATAGGAGTCATCAATCTTCAGCCAAATCCGGGAGCGGATGGTTTCGTAGATCCGCGGTGCGCCAAACATAAAATGCGGCCCCACCTCCCTAAAATCGGTCATGGCGGTTTCCACGGATTCGGGAAAATTGAGTGTAACTCCGGCAGCCAGCGCCACTCCAAAAGCATTCATCTGTTCGCCGACCCAGGCAAAAGGTAAAAAGGAGAGGTACTCGTCCCCATCTTCCAGATAATCCACCTCAATCATTTGACGGCCCATGTTGATGTAGTTTTGGTGGGAAAGCATCGTTCCCTTGGGTAGTCCGGTGGTTCCTGAAGTGAGGCACAAAAAACAGGTATCATCGGGGTTGCCGTCATCCACCAGGCGTCCAAATTTTTCGGGATCTTGAGTGTGGGCCGCTTCACCGATTTGGTAAAGATCGGCGATCTCAAGGAACCAGTCGTCTTTACGGTATTCGCGCATGCCGCGCGGATCCTCGTAAACCACCTTTGTAACACCCGGTACCCGTTCGCGCACCTCCACAAGCTTGTCCACCTGCTCCTGGCTGTCACAAAACACAATACTGACTTCCAGGTAATTTAAAATATCGGCGATTTCATCGGGCAGGCTGGTCTGATAGATCCCCGCGCCGATCCCTCCTATGGATTGGGCCCCGATGGCCATAAACAGCAGTTCAGGAATGTTGTCGCCGATCAAGGCAACTTTATCGCCCTTTGAAAAACCGGTTTCCTTGAGTCCCATCCCCACAGCACGAACCTTTTCCCAGTAATCTTTCCATGAAAAAGGTTGCCAAATACCGAAATCTTTTTCGCGCAAAGCCACTTTTTCCGGCGTCTGGGTTTTACGCCATCGAAGCAACTGCGGGATGGTACATTGGGATAATTGGGCATCGCGCATACTTTTAATCCAAGCCGGTATAAACTCGATGTATTTGTAATAGCCCATAGATGGCTAAGTATAAAGGCTGATATACAAGACGCTGAGGTTTATCAGAATCGAGACAGTACCGTTAGCGTGTAGAGCGTTTGATAAACCGCAATAACACCGTAAGTGGGACGCTTACGACGCCATCAACCTTCACCGATATAGGCCTCGATCACTTTGCTATTTTGAGCCACCTCATCCGGGGCGCCTTCACCGATCAACTGACCAAAATCGAGTACGTAGATCCGGTCGGAAATATCCATCACCACCCCCAGATCGTGCTCAACCAGCACAACGGTGATATGGCGCTCTTTTTGTATATCCATGATAAAACGCACCATATCCTCTTTTTCCTCAATATTCATGCCAGCCATGGGTTCGTCTAAAAGTAGGAGTTGAGGCCCCAGTGTCAGCGCTCGGGCCACCTCAACCCGTTTTTGGATACCGTAACTCAAACTGCCCACGGCGTTTTTGCGAACCGCTTCCAGCTCCATAAAATCGATGATATCTTCCACATAATCTCTATTTTGAACCTCTTGTAATGAGGCTTTTCTTGTAAACAAGAGCGCCGCCAACAAACCGTAACTTAAATGGCGGTGACGGGCCAGCATCAGATTGTCCAATACCGACAAGCCGCTGAAAAGCTCGATATTTTGAAAAGCGCGGGCAATGCCCAGCTTGGTGATTTGATGGGGTGAGGCTTTGGTGATGCGATGATCGCCAAACAGGATGTCGCCGTTGGTGGGATGATAGAACCCGGAAACGCAGTTCAAAATACTGGTTTTTCCGGCGCCGTTGGGGCCGATAACAGCGGTTATCTTTCCCGGCGCCACGGCCAGGTTAACCCGGCTCAGGGCGTCAATTCCGCCAAAAGTTAAAGTTACATCGTTAATATCAAGTGTTTTATTCTCTGTTGTTGGCACGTATTTTTTACATGAGATATCCCCTTGTGCAAAGGGCTCGTAGCCTCAACCGGGTGACTTCTCATCCTTTTTTGTAAGGTTCGGCGCCTGGATGTCATAATTTTATGAATGTAATTCAGTGCGGTATTTATATGAACCGCAAACGGATTAAAAGTCAAGGGAAATTTACATGAAATGTTTCACGTAGATGCTTTTACATCTACATTCTACTGGTTTTTACATGGAAACGGATGTAATTCACAATTTGTAAAAAAGGTGACCCATGATTAAACCGGCCGGAAGCTTTCACGGTTTGGCCATGGAGAATTTTTTTCGAACATGGTAACGTTCCCCCAGTTTGGTTTCTTTTCTTTAATTAACAACGAGTGAATAAAAAGGGTCCTAAAAAGAGCAAAAAATTGGATATTGACCGATTTGTAGCGACTTTAAAACAGGCTTATCGTAAGTGGGATGCCCCGGTGGTGACCCTGGTGGCGAGCCGAGGCGCGTCCCCTTTTGGTATTTTGGTTTCCACCATATTATCCTTGCGCACCAAAGACGAGGTGACGGTGGAAGCGACGGGCCGTATTTTACAAAAAGCCGATACCCCGGAAAAGATGGTGACGCTTTCCCAAAAGACCATTGCAAGGTTAATCTATCCCGTCGGTTTTTACCCTACCAAGGCCAAACAGCTTAAAAAAATCAGCCGAATTTTGATTGACACGTATAACGGCGAGGTACCCGCCGATATTGACAAGTTACTGGAACTGCCCGGCGTAGGTCGTAAAACGGCCAATTTGGTGCTCATTGAAGGGTTCGGGATGGACGCCATCTGTGTGGATACCCATGTTCACCGCATCAGCAATCGCATCGGTTATGTTAAAACCAACACCGCCGATAAAACCGAGTTTGCCTTAAGAAAAAGACTGCCGCGGAAACACTGGATCTATTACAATGAAATACTGGTGGCCTTTGGCCAGGTGATCTGCCGGCCCATCTCGCCTTGGTGCAGCCGCTGTCCGGTGGAAGAGATGTGCCCTAAAATCGGCGTGGCCAAATCACGTTAACCCGCTTATGGGAACAGGTAGGGAGGTTTTGCAATGCAAATCGTGTTTGTCTATATAACCATCGACTCGCCGGAAGAAGCGAAAACCATCGGACGCACTCTGGTTCAAGAACATCTAGCCGCCTGTGTCAATATTATTGACAATATGACCAGTATCTTCGAGTGGGAAGGCAAGGTTGACGTAACCCAAGAGACCATCTTGATTGCCAAAACCACGGCCGACCGGTTTGAAGCGTTGGAAGAGCGGGTAACGGAGCTTCACCGCTACGATCTGCCTTGTATTGTCGCCCTGCCCATTGAAAAGGGTTACACGCCGTTTTTAAATTGGATTGCAGATTCTCTTAACTGCCACAACGAACGATGAAAGTCTTTCTTTTTGTACATATTTGGCAAGACTTTTCATATATCAGATTACACCGGTTCAAATACAATCTTGTCTGCTTTTACCTGTGCTTCAATGCGGCTGTCGGGGTCGATGCGGCCGTTTAAAATCTCCATGGCCAGGGGGTTTTCAACATACTGCTGAATGGCCCGCTTTAAAAGTCGGGCGCCGTAGGCCGGGTCGTAACCCTTTTTTGCTAGAAAGCCCCGGGCATCATCGCTCAAGCGCAGCTCAATTTTTTGATCCAGCAGCCGTTTTTGAAGCCGCCGTATCTGAATATCCACAATGGCGCCGATCTGCGCGGGCAGCAGATTATGGAAAATGATGGTCTCATCGATGCGGTTTAGAAATTCCGGTTTAAAACGGGCCCGCAAAGCATCGCTCACCTTTTGGGCCATCTCTTCGCGGCGGTTTTCGTCCAACTCCTGGATAAATCGGCTGCCCACGTTGGAGGTCATAATGATCAAAGTGTTGGTAAAATCGACGGTGCGGCCCTGACCATCAGTCATACGACCGTCGTCCAGGATTTGCAGCAGCACGTTGAATACTTCGGGGTGCGCCTTTTCGATCTCGTCGAACAGCACCACAGAGTAGGGCCGCCGCCGCACCGCTTCGGTGAGATAGCCGCCCTCTTCATATCCTACATAACCGGGAGGCGCCCCGATGAGTCGTGCCACGGCGTGCTTTTCCATAAATTCCGACATGTCGACGCGGACAATGGCCTGTTCGTTGTCAAAGATAAACTCGGCCAACGCTTTGGCCAGTTCGGTTTTTCCCACGCCTGTCGGCCCCATAAAGATAAACGAGCCGATGGGCCGATGGGGGTCCTGCAGACCGCTGCGTGCCCGGCGCACGGCATTGGAGACGGCGGTGACCGCTTCGCGTTGGCCGATAACGCGTTTGGCCAGCCGCTTTTCCATCTCCACCAGTTTTTCGCGCTCGCCTTCCAGCATCTTGCTGACGGGAATTCCCGTCCAGCGGGAGACCACCTCGGCAATATCTTCGTCGTCCACCTCTTCTTTTAGCATCTTACGCTCGCCTTGCAGCGCGGCAAGCTTGGCGTTGGCTTCATCCAGCTTCTCTTTTAAGGCGCCTAGTCCGCCGTAACGGATTTCAGCCACTTTGGCCAGATCACCTTCCCGCTCCGCCTTTTGGGCTTCAACACCTAACTGCTCCTGTTCCTCTTTAATTTGGCGGATTGACTGGATCAGCTCCTTTTCATTGTGCCAGTGGGCCTTCATCTCATTGAGCCGTTCGTTTTGAGCGGCCAGGGTCTCTTCTAGTTTCTCCAGCCGCGTTCTCGCGCCGTCATCGTGCTCTTTTTTCAGGGCTTCACGCTCGATCTCCAGCTGGGTGATACGGCGCTGAATTTCATCGATCTCCTCGGGCATGCTGTCAATCTCGATGCGCAACTTGGAGGCGCATTCGTCCATGAGATCAATGGCCTTGTCCGGCAAAAAACGGTCGGCGATGTAACGGTCGGAAAGGGTGGCCGCCGCTACAATGGCCGCATCCTGAATACGTACGCCATGATGAACTTCGTACTTTTCCTTCAGACCGCGTAAAATCGAAATGGTATCTTCCACCGTGGGTTCGGCCGCTAAAACCGGTTGAAAACGGCGTTCCAGAGCGGCGTCTTTTTCGATATATTTTCGATACTCGTTAATGGTGGTGGCCCCCACGCAACGCAAAGTGCCCCGGGCCAAAGCCGGTTTGAGCATGTTGGAGGCGTCCATGGCGCCTTCGGCGGCGCCTGCACCCACCAAGGTATGCAACTCATCAATAAAGAGAATCACTTCGCCTTCGGCCGCTTCCACCTCTTTTAGGACCGCTTTCAGGCGGTCTTCAAATTCGCCTCGATATTTGGCGCCGGCGATGAGTGACCCCATGTCCAAAGCCACCAAACGACGGTTTTTTAAGGTTTCCGAAACATCCTCCGCGGCAATCCGCTGGGCCAGCCCTTCCACAATGGCGGTTTTCCCCACCCCCGGCTCACCAATTAACACCGGGTTGTTTTTAGTGCGCCGCGAAAGCACCTGAACGATGCGGCGAATCTCTTCATCGCGGCCGATCACCGGATCCAGCTTACCCTGCCGGGCGAGATCGGTAAGATCGCGGCTGAATTTTTCCAAGGCCTGATACTTGCCTTCGGGATCCGGATCGGTAATGCGCTGATTCCCCCGAATTTCCATGAGTGCTTTCAAAACGGCGTTCGGGGTAATTCCGTGGTCGGATAAAATTTTGGCTGGTTTTGCCGCATCACCTTCGGCCAAGGCCAAAAAAAGGTGCTCGACGCTCACATATTCATCTTTCATGTTGGCCGCGACCGTAAAGGCCTTTTGCAGCGCCGCTTGGGCTTCCGGCGCTAAATGACGGTCAAGGCCACCCTGAACCTTGGGCAATGTGCCGATGGCCGCCAGGGTGGATTGACGCACGGAATCGGGTGAAACACCCAATTTGCGCAAAATGGATCGTACCACCCCCTCCTTTTCAGCTAACATGGCCGCCAAAAAGTGAATCGCCTCCAATTGCGGATGCTGCTGTTCGGCGGCCAATTGTTGGGCGCTTTGAATCAGTTCCTGGGATTTGATGGTCAGTTTATCGTAACGCATTGATTCAACACTCCTTTTTAGTACTTCGGTTATTTTGTTGAGTTAAAAATAAGGGTATAAATGCGCCCGTCAAGCCCATTACTTAAAATAATTAATTTAATAGTAATGGGGGCGGGCGGGCCGCTATTTACATTTTGCGTCGGTAATCCTATATCTGTAATTGATGAAAAAATATTATCCATATCTTTTGATGCTGCCGGCCCTGGGGCTTTTTATTGGTACTGTCAAAGCGGATATCTACGTCTATACCGATAAAAACGGTGTTCGCCGCTTTACCGATATAAAACCGGCAACACGACACGCCGTCTATCTCAAAACCCCGGCGCCGCTCCAAAAACTGCGCCGCTCCAACGCCGGCCAAATCCCGGCGTCAGTCGCCAACCGGTATGATAAGCTCATTCAAAAGGCGGCCGATACGTACCAGCTTCCCTTTTCACTGATAAAATCGGTTATCCGGGTTGAATCGGCCTTTAACCCATCTGCGGTCTCACCCAAAGGGGCCAAAGGGCTGATGCAGATTATGCCTGAAAATTATAAACCGCTGGCCATCACCAATCCCTTTGATCCGGAGCAAAGCATCATGGGCGGCGCCCAATATTTAAAAAGCATGCTGCATAGATATAAGGGCATTGTGGCCTTGGCGCTGGCCGCCTACAATGCCGGACCGGAAGCGGTCGATCGTTACCATAAAAAAATCCCCCCTTTTACCGAAACCCGCAAGTATGTGAACCGGGTGCTCCAATACTATCGGGTCTATGATCACACCGCGAGCTGAGATGCCTGAACAACAGCCTGCTTCACCGCTAATCGGTCGCCTGACCGGATTTTTAACGGCCGGTTCGGCCTTTTTAATATGGGGATTAACACCCATCTATGTTAAGGCGTTAAAAATTGTTCCCGCCTATGAGATCTTGCTTCACCGGATTGTCTGGTCCATGCTTTTGTTGATGCTGCTCATGGTCCTTTTTCGGCGAAGCGTCTCCTATTTTTTAAGGATCATTCGGGAAAAACGGCCGATGTCGTTGCTTTTTATCTCCACGCTGCTCGTCGCCGCCAACTGGTTTATCTTTATCTATGCCATTAACTCCAACCAGATTCTACAGACCAGCTTGGGCTACTATATCAACCCCTTGATTAATGTCATGCTGGCAACGCTCTTTTTAAAAGAGCGGCTGCGACGCTTGCAGCTGTTGGCGGTGTTGATCGCGGCGGTAGGGGTAACCTGGCTGACCATCCATTACGGTGCTTTTCCCGGATTGGCCGTGCTTTTGGGCCTGAGCTTCGGCTTGTACGGGCTGGTTCGAAAAGTCGCCGCGGTGCCCGCCCTGGAGGGGTTGATGGTGGAGACGCTGTTGCTCTCGATGCCGGCAATCGTCGGGCTTTTTTACTTGAACCACAATGGAACCGGGGCTTTTTTAAATATCAACCTTGGAACGGATCTGTTGTTGGCCGGAACTGCATTGATTACGGCAATACCACTGCTTCTTTTTACTCTCGGGGTCCGTCGGCTGGAATTTATCACCATCGGGTTTTTACAGTATCTGGCACCCTCCATAACATTTCTTTTGGCGGTGTTTGTCTACGACGAACCCTTTTCAAAAGTGCAGTGGTATACCTTTGCCTGCATCTGGGCAGCCCTTTCCCTTTTTACCTGGGATGCAGTGGCGGCCTACCACGATTCACGGCAATAAGAGATTACCGGTCCCCAAAATCCGCGATTGACAAGGGATTTATAACGAAAAAGATTGAAAAACCTCGTTGATTCAGGTAGATAGAAGGTAATTAATCAACACACAACCTTCACCAACGAGGTGAACACAATGATAAGACA
>Ga0209681_1000046_pt1 | contig 34295 bp, 33 predicted proteins | sample WorMetLIZISLAND2_3_FD_187416 | JGI IMG/M metagenome (GOLD analysis project Ga0209681, IMG submission 187416) | Marine gutless worms symbiont microbial communities from Max Planck institute for Marine Microbiology, Germany - Olavius clavatus LIZARD... ... | reverse complement strand
CATTGCCGCAAGTCAAGGCGCATCGACGGGTGCCCCAAGGGCCAAAACACCCGGCGTAGTGAAAAAGAAACCCTCCCGGGAAAAGAACGCCGGCAACAAGGATAAGAAAACAATAGCGGAAAACATTCCGACGTCTCCCAAAGAGGAGAACAAAAGCGCTAGCTTTGGCCAATTTATAGCCAGGGTGTTCAACAGCTCATCAGGGCGTGGGCACGACAAGGCCATTACAGACCTGAAAAGGGAGTCAGGTGCTAAAAAGGATCTAGGTGCCAAAAAGGAGGGGCGGGCTGAAAAAACCACGGCTCCGCCGCCCTCCCCAACCGAAGATGTACCGGATAGAGCCACAAAAAAGTCAACAAACACGCTTCCAAAGATAAAGGGCCAATTGGCGGCCAAAACAGTGAACAATAGCCCAAATCCAGCGCAAACACAGCCGAAAACATCCCCCCCAATAATCCAGAGAGCGGAAAAGAAAAAAAGCCAACAGGCACAGGCGCCAAAGGCGAGTGCAGGTCAACCAAAGCCAAAGGCGTCGGACGCTTTGAGAAAAAAATCGAAGGGGAATAACGCCAAACTTATCGCTTTGGCTTCGGTCCAAGGCCCCTCTGCCGGTGATGCAACGCGCAAAACAACCCGAGCCCCCGATGTTGTGAATAAGAAGTCCAACGGAGACAAAACCGGGCATGTCGCCATCGCCCCGGTTCAACCCCCTCTTTCCGGCGCCCCCCGGGCCACTACATCTTCGGATGGAAACCGAAAAGGGATGGAAGCCAGGACCCAGCCGGCGGCCAGGGCGAAAAGAAAAACAACTGTCGCTCACGGGCAGACCGCCGTTGCAACCGATAACGTGAAAGAGAAATCTAATGGGAAAGAATCCGCCCGAACCACCAGGGCGGCCGGGAAAAAACCCGCTACAGATTCAGTAAAGCGCAAGACGCTTCACCGTTTATACCGAAAACCGTCAAAAAACAGAACCGGACAGGTTACCATTGCCGCAAGTCAAGGCGCATCGACGGGTGCCCCAAGGGCCAAAACACCCGGCGTAGTGAAAAAGAAACCCTCCCGGGAAAAGAACGCCGGCAACAAGGATAAGAAAACAATAGCGGAAAACATTTCGACGTCTCCCAAAGAGGAGAACAAAAGCGCTAGCTTTGGCCAATTTATAGCCAGGGTGTTCAACAACTCACCAGGGCGTGGGTACGACAAGGCCATTACAGACCTGAAAAGGGAGTCAGGTGCCAAAAAGGAGGGGCGGGCTGAAAAAACCACGGCTCCGCCGCCCTCCCCAACCGAAGATGTACCGGATAGAGCCACAAAAAAGTCAACAAACACGCCTCCAAAGATAAAGGGCCAATTGGCGGCCAAAACAGTGAACAATAGCCCAAATCCAGCGCAAGCACAGCCGAAAACACCCGCCCCAACAATCCAGAGAGCGGAAAAGAAAAAAAGCCAACAGGCACAGGCGCCAAAGGCGAGTGCAGGTCAACCAAGGCCAAAGGCGTCGGACGCTTTGAGAAAAAAATCGAAGGGGAATAACGCCAAACTTATCGCTTTGGCTTCGGTTCAAGGCCCCTCTGCCGGTGATGCAACGCGCAAAACAACCCGGAAGGCAAAAAAGAACCCAGCGGGGAATCCCCCCCCAACGGCTTCCAAAACCGCAAAAAAAGGGCCACGTCCCGGCAAGTTACACATCAGGGTGCGGGAAGAAGATCAAAAAAAGGAAACCGGCAAAAGCGTACAGCCGCCGTCAAAGGCTGCTCGTAACCGCCCCGGCTCAAATCCGCAGAAGGCCACAGCCGCCGATGTTGTGAATAAGAAGTCCAACGAAGGCAAAACCGGGCATGTCGCCATCGCCCCGGTTCAGCCCCCTCTTTCCGGCACCCCCCGGGCCACTACATCTTCGGATGGAAACCGAAAAGCGATGGAAGCCAGGACCCAGCCGGCGGCCAGGGCGAAAAGAAAAACAACTGTCGCTCACGGGCAGACCGCCACTGCAACCGATAACGTGAAAGAGAAATCTAATGGGAAAGAATCCGCCCGAACCACCAGGGCGGCCGGGAAAAAAACCGCTACAGATTCAGTAAAGCGCAAGACGCTTGACCGTTTATACCGAAAACCGTCAAAAAGCAGAACCGGACAGGTTACCATCGCCGCAAGTCAAGGCGCATCGACGGGTGCGCCAAGGGCCAAAACACCTAGCGTAGTGAAAAAGAAACCCTCCCGGGAAAAGAGCGGGAAAGTTGACATCCCCGCAATCCAACGCCCTATCAACGAGAGCCCACAATCGAGAGCGTCTTCCGTAGAAAGAAAGAGATCGTCCGGTAAAAAACCGAAAGAGACCGCTAAAGCCACCCCTCCCGCGCCCCGGCCCAAACAGTCGCAGCCCCAGGCGTTTACCGGCAAGACTGCCTATGATGTTAGTAAAAAATCAAAACAGGCTGCAAAGGCGAAGATCTATCAACAACTGGCAGAGAAAAAATTCACAGATGGCGCCAGGTTGATTGAAGAGGGGCATCACATCAAAAGAAAAGCGGAAACCCTGTCCCGCAAAATCGAATCGATAAAAGATCTCCTGGACTTGGTCGAAGACCTGGAAAGCTAAACCACCGGAAAGGCCGGCGGTACGTCATTTTATCCCGAATTCGGACACATTTTAAGACCTTTGCAGGACATCTCTTTTTGTCCACGTTCAAGGAAGGCGAAAAATCTAACCGGAGGAATATATTGAATATGTCGAGGATACCATTTTGATCCGGACGCCGAAATCGGGCCAAAAGAGGTGTTATGCAAAAATCAACAATGTATCACAACATGATTTGGACCCGGATAGCCGTTGTTTCAGGTTTGCCGGCAACCGTGGCTCCCGTTGGGTTTAGCGCTTCAGGGCTTCCGGTTGGAATCCAGATTATTGGCCCCCGTCTGGAAGATTTGTCCACAATTGCCTTCGCAAAAGGACTATCGAAAATAGTTGGCGGCTTCAGGGCGCCTCCAGGCTATTAAACCCGAATTTTGCATGAAATTTTACCGGAAAATTATTTATATTTGATATTTCAGCTTGTCAGCAATTACCAACCCACTCTTTACAGAGAACTTCAGCCTGCTCCAGGACCGTCTGGGTTGCTGTTTCCTGTTTGTCGGGAGGATAGCCGTATTTGCGCAGAATCCGTTTCACGATCACGCGGATCTGGGCGCGGGCATTTTCACGGACGGTCCAATCCATGGTCACACTCCGTCGAACCGCATCAACCAGTTCGTGGGCAATCGTTTTTAATGTCTCATCCCCCAGCACCTTCACGGCGCTGTCGTTGACTTCCAGCGCGTCGTAGAAAGCTATTTCATCGTCGTTCATGCCCAGGTCATCACCACGCCGCTGAGCCTTGCGCATTTCTTCGGCCAATTTGATGAGTTCCTCGATAACCTGCACGGCCTCGATTGTTCGGTTTCGGTATTTCCGTATGGCCTTTTCCAGCATCTCCGCGAAGGAACGCCCCTGGACGACGTTCTTGCGGGAGTTCGTCTTGATTTCATCGTTTAAGAGTTTTCTCAGCAATTCCACAGCGAGATTCCGGTGTGGAAGCTGTCGCACCTCCTGAAGGAAGTCATCCGATAGAATCGAGATGTCGGGTTTCTTTAGGCCCGCCGCGGCAAAAATGTCGACGACTTCATCAGACGCTACAGCCCTCGACACCAGTTGGCGAATGGCGGTATCCAGCTCTTCAAATGGGTACCGTCGCCCCGTCCTCCACCGCCCGCAGGATGTCATACTTGTCGATGTAGTTGCCAAAAACCGCCGGCGTACTTCGGTCGTCACTCTCAATCGGTGTACCGGTAAAACCGATGAAAGAGGCCTTGGGCAGTGCGTCGTGCATGTGGCGCGCGAATCCGTCGATGAAGTCGTACTGGCTGCGATGCGCCTCATCGGCAATGACCACGATATTTTCCCGGTCGGACAGCTCAGGGTATTGTCGCCCTTTGGTGTCGGGCAGAAACTTCTGGATGGTCGTGAAAATCACCCCACCCGCCGGAACCTGAAGCAGCTCCTTCAAATGCTTCCGGTTTTGCGCCTGTACGGGTGTCTGTCGCAAAAGATCACGACAGGATGAAAACGTACCGAAAAGCTGGTCGTCCAGGTCGTTCCGGTCGGTGATCATCAGCAGCGTGGGGTTCTCCATGGCGGGATGACGGATGATCTTACCGGCGAAAAAGGCCATCAACAGGCTCTTTCCGCTTCCCTGGGTGTGCCAGATCACTCCGATGCGGCGGCCTCCGAAGTGTCCGCTTCCCGAACCATAAGAAGCCTTCGGGTCGCGCACTCCTGCCTGCGCCGAGGCTTCGGCAGGCAGGTCAAAAGGGTTGTGCGCGTCATGTTCCGGAAAACGGGCGTACAGTATGCCGGGGTCAGCATCGACACCGCAGGCCGACAAGGTACATTCCACCGCTTTGTTCACGGCATGGAACTGGTGATAGGCCGCCGCTTTTTTGGCGATGACGGCGCCGTCATCGTCAAATACGATGAAACTCAGTACTGTGAATCTCTCTACCCGCCTGCATATAGGAGATATCCACGCCATCGGTCAGCATCCGATGGAAACGCCGGTTGTTCTCAATCAGGCTGGGCGATTCAGCCCGTATGATCTTGCGGATCGCCTCGTCTATGGAATCAGCAGGGATATTTGGGTTGATTTTTTGTAGCGCGGCCTGAAGCCTTCCGGTCAGGACAACCTGGTCGTAATCGTCCCGCTCACAAGCCGTACCGTCCGGGCTGATGTCCGGGCCAAAGGCGGTGTCCCAGCCGAGGGATTCAAACCAGTCAAGGGTGGTCCGTTCCAGGGTGTTTTCGGTCATGGTCGTCATGGTTCACCTGTTGCGACGGCTGGCTGGCCGGTCGGCCGAAGGTGGAACATCCGGTTTTTCCCGGTCCAATTCCCATTTCATCGGATTGTTGACGATGTATTCACGAATTCTATTCAATTCGTTTTCATTGCGGATGATATGTTCGTAATAATTGCGTTGCCATAATATTGCGCCGTGTGTTTTGCGGATTTCGTTGATGCGTTTGGTCGATACCGTTTTGAACGCGCCGATTAAACGACCGATAGGTTTGCGTTTCTCCGTAGGGGCGGTTCGCGAACCGCCCCTACCAATGCCAACGATAACAATAATCCCATGCATATGGTTTGGCATAATTACCCATTCATCCAATTCCACATGATCATATTGTGTTGCCAACCATTCCCATGTCTCGGAAACCATACGTCCTGCATCATTCAACACCATTTCCCCATCCACCATATTGCCAAACAGACATTCCCGGTTTTGCGTGCAAATGGACACAAAATAGGCGCCCGGCTGAGAATAATCGTATCCCTTCAGGCGGATGGAACATCGATGATGAATATCCGGATTGTATGTCACCCCCCAGCCTCCTCAGTAAACCGTCTCCAATATGGAAATGGTTAAAACACCTGCCTTCATATCACTGTTGGGGGTGCTGTAGAGGACGATTTTATTTGTCATTGCGAATCCTCAAGGTCAAGCCTGTATGCACTGACGTCCGTCGTAAACACCATGTTAAACAGTAGGTTCGGACCCTATTATGCAAACGAGTAACTGTTTCACCACTTATAAGATTCATTAAAGTGGCAATGATCACTACAGCGTTACCTAAGATAAGAGCCTTACTAAGTATGGGATTTGAAGCCGTTAAACCAAACCCCATGCAGAAACCTACCAAAAGTAGAACACAAAAGAGTCCTGATACAAGCCACGCACAGACTTTTGCCTTTACACGACACCGCCAATAGAGCTTTGATTTTGTTGATTCCGTCTTCTCTCTCAATGCCATTAGTTCCTGCCGGGTTTTTTCGTGGTTATCTTGTTCGGCCTGGAGCCTTTCTTCTCCTTCCTTCTTAATCTCATTAGTGACTCGATTGAGTGTTTCGGTCACCGTTTGCTCAGTGAGTGCCTCTTCCTCACCAAGTGTTAAGTTCACCAGCTCTTTCTGGGCAAGGTCGCTACTTCGTAACAATTGATGATCTCGCTCGCTGATCTTTCCTAACTTCTCTAATTTATCAATCTCATCCATGTACTTGTCCATCAGCTTTTCCGAGGGCTGAAGCGCCGCATAGGAGAAAGCCATCACCTCGGTCATAGGTAGGGTCAGTGCACCTAAGGGGGCTTTCAGCCACGCCATATTGGCCAAAGAAAAATCAGTGATGACAGTGGAGACCTCTTTGGATGCTTCGTGTTTTGTTCCATAGTCGAATGCAGCTTGGGAGAAACCGGAATTGCTAGTCACCAGTGTAGCCTTTGAACGCTCAAGGCTTTTTGGAAAAGTGTTTTGACGGAGTACATATATGCTTCGTACAGAGTTGATATCGTCATCTTTTGCCCGTGGATTGTGATATGTTACCTCGTCATCAAGAGCACCCTTGAAAGCAGTCTCATCTATCTGAAAATCCTTATAATAACGTGGTGTTTTAATAATCTTTATTTTTGCACGTTCAAGTCGATTATCAATCTGATTAGCAATCAGTAATAGGTCGGACTTGGTAGTTTTTGTGCGACGAGCCCATCTCACGATTTCGCCCTTACCTTTTGGGTTATCTACATAGTTCGACGCACCTCGAATAACACGTTCAAGTTCATTCCTGGAATGTGAAAAAATAGCTATAGTGGCTCCTAGCTTGCGTAGCAATTTGATGAGGTCTTTAATCGCAGACTGTTTTGCGCTACCTTCGAGACCAAATTTTCTTACAAGTAATGGTGTATCGAGATAAAATGTGGCATTTTTGTATGTTTTCGGGGCCTGTTGCAGATCTGGACACAGCAGTGCATTCGCCAACATGTGCCCCTTTAACACGACCAGAAAGCTGTCAAATTGATTTGGGTCAGTCTCCTGAATAGTAAGCACATACTTACTGACCAGTACTATTAGGGCATCATTATGATTTTCGATATTCGGGATCGCTGTACCGCGAAGATATGCCCTTAGGCATGGTATGTTGAACTTTGACAGAAAAAGGCAAATGGAGTTAACCGCCTCGTCATCTGATAAAGTCGGTTTTACAGTATTCTTTGAGAAGGCTTGCAATCCCTTTATTACCGCCTGAATATGTCGTTCTGCACTTGCTTTTTCAGATGCAATCCCAGGGTTTTCAATAGTACCTGTAACCTGGTAAACATGGTCCACACGATTAATAGGGTGTTTGCGAGACAAGCGCTTGAGAACAATCTGTACAGCGCGCTCGGGTATTTCGAGGCCGTAATCTGACAAGATATGTTTGCGGACAACAGCGTCCGTTACACGATCTGGATTATGGTCGAACAATATTTGCAGGATGAAAGGCCGAAGGTAATCAAGATAATCTTTCCCCTGGTCAATATGAACTTTTAACATCGCTAAACTGGTAAGGGTGGTTGTTGACATTATATTTCCTCCTCAATGAACCTTTCGGCGTTTGGGACATGCAGCTCGCCGGAAATGAGTTTGGGCAGAAGAGTATCGCGGAGAGAAGCGAGGGTTTTTATTTCCTTTTCATTTGCGTAGATCGTTTGGAATAATGGATCAATCTGTCCATCAAAAGCCTTCAAGACCTTTTCAGAAGGCACTAAGAACTTACTCATATATGCTAAATTGCGGTTCAACCCAGGAACGGCGGAATCGGCGCTTAAGCTCGGTAAATCTTGAAATTTTAGAGCATAGAAAAGATAGTTCAGGCTTGAAACAACTCCTGTTTTCTTGACATAGAAGGTTGTGTCAATTGGGAAAAAATCCTCATATGACCATGTGACGATTCCAGGGTTGCCTTTTCTGCCGATGATGATTCCTGGGCCTTCAACCAAGGCTTCATTGTGTAGCCCTACTTGCCCGTTAGAACCGAATACTGGAACATGGCCAGATTTTCTATCAGATGCCTTCAAAGCCTTTCCGTAGGAAAATTCAACCACATCACCAATAGTCTTTACTTCCCACCCCCTGGGAATCTCCCCAAGCTCCGAGTCCCTGCCTGCGCCGAGGCTTCGGCAGGCAGGCTCGAAACTGTCTGGAAACAGCGCGGCAATATCATCCGGCAGACCCGTTGGGCGGCCTTCAGCCTTGGCGCGCACAGGCAGGAAATCCACGAACCAGGACCTGAAGATGGCCCGGACGATGGCCTCCAGCGTCCGGTTCATCCGGCGGTTCAATTCAATCTTGTCGTCCAGCGAGCCGAGGATATGGGCTATGGCGCGTTGTTCTTCCTCGCTAAGCCTCAATCGCTGAAAACGCCCAACATGATCCCATTTAGCGCGGGGCATTTTTGTGCCCTCAGAGCCTTGTGCTGCAAAATTTACAAAGTCGTTTGAGGCCATCCAATAATATAGGTATCCTTGGTTAATACCCTGTTTGGCTTGAACCACCCAAATATCTGTTGAACATACACCGTCAAAATCTGGACGTATTACTTTACGAAAATAGGGCCGTAACTTGCCGAAAAGAATATCACCTTTGGAAAACCGGAATTTGGTACTAGTGATGCTCTTTGCAGTACCTATTCCTGTCAAACGTAAGGTTCCTTCTTCGATGTGCTCTAATCCTATATATGGCATATCACCCACATTATCGGGTTTAACACTCTGCCGGATGAGCTTTGCCGACTCATGGAATGTGACCGTATCACTCCCCAGCCCCCTATCCCCCTTATACCACTCAACCCCATGCCGCTTGATATGCTCAATCAGATTTTTATTCTTTATTGATTTATGCAGCAAAACATCAACCTGCTGGGGAATGGGCAATTCATCAATGGCTTGGGAAAGCCTGGCGTGGTCAGTCAAGGTCAGGTGGTCTCCAAACAAAGCAAGATCCACATCAGATGTCGTTGTAAACGTCCCCATTGCACGGGAACCGAACAGCACCACCCGCTCCACCCGGTCGTTGGCGGAGAGGATGTCGATAATCGCCTGGCGATATTTATCTTTCAAGCCATCATTCATGCGTTTTGTTTATCCCGAAGTGTGTTGCAGGCTCGCTTCAAAACCGGAAAGTAGGTCTGTTTGATCAGGGAAAGGGCCGCTTCGGCCATTTCCTCCTCGTATACATGACTGAGGCGATTGCGCTTTTGCAGCGCGTCGAGAAAAACTTCCGAATCCTCCTCGGTCAGATATTCCACCTCGAAACTTCTGCGGATGACTGCCCGGGGCGTTTTTACATCGTATCCTTCCACAAACAGTAAATCCTTGAGCGTTTTCCATGCCAGCTCAAAGGTAAACTCGAACATCTGCACAAGCCCGGCCCGTTCCAGGTCGCTGTAGCTGTCCTGATCGCATGCCGTTTCAAGCTGCCCCAGCGCCTTGGCGAAATTTTCCAGCCGCTGCCGCCAGCGAATTTCATCGGTACTGCTCATGACCGTTTTCCTCCCTCAAACCCCAAAACCGTCAGGTTTTTCGTAATCACCGTTTCGAGTTTTCGCGCCTCTTCAAACTGCTGGTACAACGTGGCCGAAAGTTCGGCCATCTTTTCCTCGAAGGGAATGCCGCCTGCCTGCCGCGCCCGGCCTTCGGCGACGGCTTTCCTGATCCATCTGTGACCTGATGTGGTTTTCAGCTCCTTTTCCCGGGCAACCGCTTCTTCACGGCTCGTAAATTCCTCATGGTGCGGAATGTAGCGAGGCTTGTTTTTCTTCGTCCAGTCAGCGCCTTTACCGGTGATATGCTCTTGCCATCGCCGGGGGAGGTTGTCTGTATGCCCGATATAATAGCTGCCTCCTTCACAGGCAATGACATAGACAAAATAAACGCCCGGCCGCGGCCCAGGCAGGTCATCCTCGATCTCAGCCGCGCCCACATAACGGCCGGGGGTCAATACATAGCCGTGCTCTTTGATCTCCTCAATACCGGCGCTCTTGCAAAAGCCCGGTACATCTTTATACTCACCTGCCAGCGCCGATGCTTCGGCAGGCGGGCCGACATCTTTTTCGCCCCCGGCCCGTGCGTCACCGCCTGTCTGCGTGCAACGCACAGGCAGGCACGCAGACAGGCGCCAGGCGTGATAGGTGGCGGCGATCTTATGAATCTCTTCATCCGTAAACTCTTTGTGGGTGCGATCAATCCGGCGGCCCATGCTGCGCGCATCGATAAAAAGCGTGTGGCCGCGCCTGTTGCGGAACTTGCCGCCTGCCTGTCCGCGGGACGCAGGCAGGTTCTTCTTGTTCCGGGCCACGAACCAGAGGCACACCGGAATCTGCGTGGTGTAAAAGAGCTGTCCGGGCAGGGCGATCATGCAGTCCACAAGGTCGGCCTCGATGATGTTCCTGCGGATTGCTCCTTCGCCGGCGGTATGGGTGGACATGGAGCCGTTGGCCATGACGAAACCGGCGACACCCGTGGGCGACAGGTGATGGATAAAATGCTGAATCCAGGCGTAGTTGGCGTTGTTCACCGGCGGGATGCCGTATTTCCAGCGGGCGTCTTCCCGCAAACGTTCACCGCCCCAGTCACTATCGTTGAACGGGGGATTGGCCAAGAGGAAATCGGCGCGCAGATCTTTGTGAAGATCGTTGTGGAAGCTGTCCGCGTGCCGGCCGCCCAGGTTGGCGTCAAGCCCCCGGATCGCCAGGTTCATCATGGCCAGCCGCCAGGTGGTGGAATTGGACTCCTGGCCGTAGATGGCGATGTCGCCCAGGCGTCCGCCATGCTCCTCCACAAAACGCTCGCTCTGGACAAACATGCCGCCCGAACCACAGCAGGGGTCGTAGATACGCCCCTTGTAGGGCTCGATCATCCTGACCAGCAGCTTGACCACGCACCGGGGCGTGTAAAACTCGCCGCCGCCCTTGCCTTCCGCCGCGGCAAAGCGGCCTAGAAAATATTCGTACACCCGGCCCAAAATGTCCTTTGACCGGGATTCATCGTCCCCCAATCCGATTTTACTGACGATATCAATCAGTTCGCCCAGGCGGTGTTTGTCCAGGGAGGGTCGCCCATAGTCCCTGGGAAGCACCCCTTTCAGCGTGGGATTCTCTTTCTCAATGGCCACCATCGCATCATCAATAAGATTGCCGATGGTCGGCTGCTTGGCGCTCGCCTGCAGTTTGGCCCAGCGGTCCTTCTTCGGCACCCAGAAGATATTGGCCGCGGCGTATTCGTCGCGGTCTTCCGGATCGGTATATTCCGTATCTTTGGTCGTCTCTAACCGGGCGTATTTGGATTGAAAGGCGTCGGAAATGTATTTGAGAAAAATCAACCCGAGAACCACGTGCTTGTACTCCGAGGCATCCATATGCCCCCGGAGCTTGTCGGCCGCCGCCCACAGTCTGTTCTCAAATCCCAAGTTAGCGCCGTTGCCGGTCTTGCTCATTTATCGCCTCCTGTCTGCGTGCCTGCTGTTAATTTTTGGGCCTTGACAGGAACTTAGGTTAATATTGGCCCTCCGCCCTAGTCAAGGCCCTAAATTATATAGACAAAGGACACCTAAACGGAACTGCAGGAAAACATCTAAAAAACACCATTGAGAATGGTAATTACGTCTAGTTCTCTCTGGCCGGTCTGCGATATGGTCTGATTTTCCAGGCAATCAATCCTTTCAGAAATTCACCTTATCACCAGAACCACGCCAAAATTCACCACTATAGCCTACTGATCTATTGTCATAAAATTAATAATTTTGTTGTTCATAGCTTTGAGGATTTCCCATGAAAACCAGCAGGGTAAAAGAATACCAAACTGATCATTCCTCCATCAGCTACCCTCTCAAAACACCCGTGTTCAGTAAGTGGGAAGCTAAGGTGCAAACCGAAGCCCAACAAATTGTCAAGCAACTCATCATCAAACATCACGGGCCTTTTGACATTCACCAAACCAAGGAAACGTCATGAAACAATTCTGCTCAGGACACTTCACGTCATCAGCTACAGTCGAAAATATCAAACTGATCAATAAAGTGATTCCCATTTTCACCCGGAACCATGAAAGCGATAAACCTAAAAAATGGGATCATCCATCAACGAGCGTAGCGAGTTGCCCCCCAACGAATGGAGGGCGCGCTTATACGTCACGGTAACGTGACGTGGCTATTGCGGCGCTTTGAGTAACTTAGGCGCTGATTTATTAGATATAATTACAGGGAAGAATGCAATGAATAACGTAGATAAAGAAGCTATCAGAAACAACCTGATTACAACATCACAATTAGCAAAACGGTGGGGATATTCATCAAGTTCAACGGTCAGGAAGAGGCGGTCTAAGGATCGTTCATTTCCCAAAACCATTGCTTGTTGCCGAGGGACGATATGTATACTGGCTTCCTGATGTAATAGCGTATGAAAAAATGAGGCCCGGCCTTGGTGATGGAAATAGAACGTACATGCAAACAAAAGAAGAGTGGAAGGAATTGTCGGAAGTGGAACGAACGGCCCGGCAAAATCCTTATTTCGAAAATCCAAGGGTGGAGAAAAACAGATAATGTCAGCTTATCGATTCAGTGTCTCTATTATCAAAGCATCTACTGGTGGTGGTGGACTGTTGCGAAAGAAAACTTTGTTTCAATGGGGATGATTGCTGATATCAATATTCATAACGCAAAGGGTAATCCCCATGCCCATGTGATGTTGACCATGAGGCGCTTGGATCGGGAGGGTTGGGATAGCAAGAAGGGAAGAGAATGGAACCGGAGGAATCTCGTTTTCGATGCACTTCTTAATATCATTGGATTTTCATTTCTTTCAAAAGCCTCGAAATCTCAACATGTCTGATGTCGCTTTTTTTGGCCTTGGCATACAAGGTTAAAAGGTAGATAACATCGTCCTCCGAAACCAGATAATACAAAACCCGAAAACCACCCCTTTTACCTTTTTTCTGGTCTGACGAAGGAACTCGGGCTTTGTATAGTTTCTTGTTAAATCCAGGAACAGCACTACCAACCAGCTCGCCCGTTTCGAGTTTATCTATAAAAGGGATAAGGTCTTTTTGAATACGGCGATATTTTTTAAGGAGTTTTTTAACCTGTTTTTCAAAAACATCCGTTGTGTTGACCGTATACATACGGATTATTTATTAAGCCCAGATAGAAAAGTACGGGCAGAGTGTGGCTTTTTCTTTCCGTTTAGGTTCTCCCCTACCTCTTTTAATGCCCGGGTGATTGAGTCCGTTAGATCTTCCAGATCGTAATCATCATCTACTTGGAGTTTCTCCAAAACATATTCTCGCATTGAAACCCCTCGAAGCAGAGCCTTAGCTTTTATTGCTTTATGTTGGCTTTCTGGCATTTCCACCACAAGCCTTTTTGTTTCTGCCATATTTATCACCTCCATGCTTACATTATAGGGAATATGTACATTTTGTCAAATGTATGTCGGAGGTCACTCTTGTCCAAAAACGGCATAAAAACGTCTACTGAGGCCTGAACTTGAAAAAAATCCTCCTTAGGGGCAGAATGTTTTCAAACACGAAAACGATAACCCACAACAAGGAGGATGTCTCTATGGTACGACATGCAAGCCTGTTCAGTCAACTGGTTGCCTGTTTCATCGTACTCGGTTTCATGGTCTGGTTTATCGCCATCAAGCCGAACGGTATTCCAAAGGTTTCAGTTCGTGGTGGCATTTTGTGGCCATGCTCTTCTGTCAATTGGCCCAAGCCAAAACCCTCAGAGAAATCTGCGACGGTTTATCATGCACCATGGGCAAACTCAGGCATTTGGGATTGAAATCGGCGCCGAAAAAATCGACCTTGTCGTACGCCAATGCAAAAAGACCCTGGAAGATGTATAGAGACCTTTTTTATCAGACATTTTTTATCAGACATTGCAATTGTGCCGGACAGTGGCACCGCAAAAACACAAATTCAGATTCAAAAACAAGCTGCTCTCACTGGACAGCTCCACCATATCCTTGTGCTTGTCGCTGTTTCCCTGGGCCAACTTCCGTCGAACCAAAGGTGCGATAAAACTGCACCTGTTATTGGATCATGATGGTTACCTGCCAACATTTGCGTATATCTCCAACGGTAAAACGCACGATGTCACAGTGGCTCGCAAAGTCCCTTTGGCTGCCGGCTCCATCGTTGTCTCGGTTGGTCATTATCAAACCTGGTGGCCCTGTTAAGATGGAACCTGTTTACATACAGGGATTTATGGGATTGGATCGACAACCCGTTGGATGTCCTTCCCATTGAGCCTGAGCCTGTCCAATATCAACTGCCTTTCAGGGGTCTTGGACAGCATCAATGCAAAATGGCAACCTGAATTTCAAAGAGCGTCTATTTCGTTCGTAAGGGGTTGTTTTTATTCAGGCCAAAACAGGAATCAAAATTTATTTTGGACAGCAGTGACAAAGTATATAAGAACCGACATGAACGCTAAAGACAAATTGATCCCGAATTTTGCATGAAATTTTACCAGTAAATCATTTATATTTGATATTTCAGCTTGTTACCATATGCTTACTGTTATTTCCTGAACACCGTTTCGGTGTTTTGACATTGATAACAGTTGGTAACATTTCATCCAAACGGACGCTCCCGGGCTGCGTCCATTGGCTGTGTTATCAAGGGCTCGCGGTATGAGAATACAGCTTCGCCCTTGCTGCCTTGCCAATGAACCCATCCGTGGCGTGCAAAATCCGGGTTGATCAAAAAACTGGGCCTCCTTTATCGGTCCAGGATATGGCGAAAATTCTGGGTATTGACCCTCACACAGTCATCAAATATGCTCATCGTTGGGGCGGTGTGGAGGTTTCCCCCGGTAAGTTCCGGTTCTTTGAAAAATTGGTCAAGGAGGTCTTGTATGCCGAGTTTAACCACCAAACGCGGTCGGCGGCGTTGGCGCGGGATTGTAATCGTTCAGGGCAACCGCAGAGAGCGCTTGTTTCCGGACGACATCAAAAAGTCCCGTCACGCGGCCATCGTGTGGGAAGAAGCCGAACGGACAAATCTTCACAAATCCCTGGCGGAAACGATAGCCACGGATTGTTTGCTAAACCTGTGGGCCGGTGAATATCTGGATGATGTGCGTACCCGGTTCAGTGTTAAAACCTATAAGGAAAAGCAGACTGCTTTTAAACGGTTGATCAAAATGTTTGACCTGACACCTGATACTCCTATTGACCGCATCGATACGCAAATGGCTCGTCGCTTTTTGAAGCATCAATGCGATACTCGCTCGGGCTATGCGGCCAACAAAGATCGCAAGAATTTGGCCCGGGCCTGGAGTTGAGGATTGGAAAACCTGAAAAGGTGGCCCGATTGCCGTAACCCGTTTTTAGGGGTGCCGAAGTTTAAAGAGGTTCGGCAACCGCGGTATGTCCCTCCGGAAGAGGATTTCTGGAAAGTTTATCATCAGGCAAAAGGGCAGGACCAGGTAATGCTGTTGGCCTTTTTGCATCTGGCGGCCCGTCGGGGTGAGATTTTTCGGATCAAGTTTGCCGATATCGATTTCGCCCATCAACAGATTCGTTTATGGACCCGGAAAAGGGATGGCGGTATGGAGGTGGTCCCAGCGGGACTCGAACCCGCGTTACCGGCGTGAGAGGCCGGCGTCCTAGGCCACTAGACGATGGGACCTTACAAGCCAAAAGAGAATTGGGTTAATACCCGACCAAAAGGCTGCTTGTCAATTTTTATTTTTTATGCATTTTGGAAAAGGGACGATATAAAGGCTATTGTCCGGCCGTGCTCTCTCTGGGAGTACGGCCTTTGCGGGCGCCCAACAGAAAATAGAATATGAAACCGACAAAGGGAATACCGGCTACGGTGATCCAGAGAGCCTTTTGGCCCGTCGTTTCAAACTCTTTTTGGGCGGCATTGACCACCGCCCAGACGGTCCCTGCTATAAAGGGCCCCGTCATGATTACCATAATTTTAATGGAATGCAGATCCACGTTTGGCCACATCTATTGTTTTAGTTTCCGGGCCACGCCTAAAACAGTTCTGGCATAGGGCGTACTTAAATTATAGCGCTTGACCACCTGCATGGCTTCGGCCTCATTGAGGCCGGATTTCCAACCATGCTTTTGAAGGTAACGGGCCACGCTATAAATGGCATCGGTATGATCAAAGAGGTTGATCCGGCCGTCGCCATTTCCATCCATCCCGAACTTTGCAATATTGCTTGGCATAAATTGACAGATTCCCATGGCGCCCGCGTAGGATCCTTCAATTTGCAATGGGTCAATCCCGCTGGCGTGGGTATATCGAAGAAACGCCTTCAACTCCTTATAGGCCCAAGGCGCGCGCTGATCCGCTTTTTGATCAAACCGGTTCCGGTCGTAGCGCCCTTTGGAGGGCATCTCCCGCCATAGTTTTTCCCGTGCGCCCTGATCCCGCAACGCGGCCATGGTGGAAAGGGTGCTAAACACATTGCTTTTGCCCAGATAGGTTCCCAAACGCGTTTCAACCAGCACGATGGCCGTAATCACTTCCGCCGCCACCCCAAATTGTTTATCCGCCGCCAAAAGATCGGGTTGGTGCGTGGCCATGTAGCGCCGGGCCTTGGCAATATTCGTTCCCGAAAGGAACTGATCGTAATTCAAGCGCCCTTCACTATGCCGGAAAAACGCGCCGACGCTCGACACGTTAAAAGCGGCATCCCGATGATCAAACCATACTTTTAACTGTTCTTTTGTAAAGCCATCCTTGATTAACCGTGATTTCAATCCGTCAAACAACGGTTCAGCCGCCCCACTCAAAGATCCAAGTGCGGCGTGGTAAATCAGCAGCACAAGCCCAAGAACAACCATTTTGTTTTGCTTCATAAAAGTCAGCCTGTGTTTTTAAGGTTTTCATTCATGTGATCAATTGACGCTATTGTATCATATATGTTCACCGGTGATCCAGCCTGATTGTTATTTCTGATTGTTATTTACGTCCCCCATGTTGGATATCGCATCAAAAAAAATGTAACAACCACAACATTTTGTGCTTTTTTTCATTGCAATTACATATAATGTGTGTTTAATGATTGAACATATTACCCTATGGGTACGGCGAAAATAATAGGCTTTTCCACTCTAACGATTAAAAGGAATTGTTAGGTATGAATTCTTTTTCACATCATCCGACTCGTATTATCGTGTTTTTTTGCCTGATTGGAATATTTGTACTGACAGGCTGCTCCCGCTCCGTCCGACCCACGACCAGGCTTTACAAACCAAAAGCGCCGGTGGAAGCACCGAAACAAGTCGCGTCCCCTTCCGTGGTTTCAGCGAAGATTCCCCAAGGCCCCCAATCCGCGCCGAAGAATGAGACCTTTGTAAATGAGAGAATGACGAATGGGGCCCTGAAGGCTTCCTCTAATGCGTCCGGTGAAACATTGGACGACGCACTGGCGTTTTGCGAACTGGCGCAGGAATACTGGGAAAACGGAGAGCTGGAAGATGCCCTGGATGCTTTGGATCAGGCCTATTCTCTTATCTTACGCGTGGATGACAATATCGAGGATGTTCATGTAATCCAGGAGAGAGAGGATCTTCGCTTTTTGATCGCTAAACGGATTCTTGAAATCCATGCTTCTCGCCAGACCGTTGCGAACGGCACCCATGAAGAGATTCCCATTATCATGAACAGTCATGTGCAAAGCGAGATTAATAAATTTACCGGCGTTGAAAAAGAGTTCTTCCGCAACGCCTACATCCGTTCCGGCCGTTACCGTGACTATATTGTCGGCGAACTGAAAAAGGAAGGGATGCCCGAAGAGCTCTCCTGGCTGCCGCTCATCGAAAGCGGGTTTAAAACAAGAGCGATGTCTCCGGCCAGGGCCTTGGGCATGTGGCAGTTTATCCCCTCAACGGGTTATAAATACGGACTTTCCCGCAATGAATACATCGATGAACGGATGGATCCGGCCAAAGCAACCGCCGCTGCCATTGCCTATATGAAAGAGCTGCACAATATGTTCGGCGACTGGATGACCGTGTTAGCCGCCTACAATTGTGGCGAAGGCAGGGTTCTGAGAACCATCAACTCTCAAAATGTGAACTATCTGGACAACTTCTGGGATCTTTACAAAAAACTGCCGCGGGAAACCGCACGGTATGTGCCCCGCTTCCTGGCAACGTTGCATATCATTAAAAACAAGGCACAATTCGGATTAGATACCGTCAGGCTCGCCCCCCCCATGAGCTATGATGTGGCCAAAATCAATCGGCGCTCTCATTTAAAAAACTTCGCAACCGCCATGAATGTTTCCGAAGACACCTTAAAGATCCTGAATCCGGAGCTGCGCCAACAGATCACACCGAATCAGCCCTATTTTTTAAAAGTGCCCTGGGGTAAAGCCGCATGGTTGGAGTCCAACATCCACACGGTGGCTGTTTCTGTGCCGAAACCGCCCAAAAAGAAACTGGCCCACCATAAGGTCCGCCGGGGGCAACATATTACGGCCATTGCCCGCCGCTACGGCGTCAGCATTCGCACGATCGCCCGGGCCAACAATTTAAACCGCCGATACACTATTCATCCGGGCCAGGTACTTAAAATCCCTCTTGCCGGAAGCGGGTATGTTGCCAAAACGACAAAGCCCAAGTCCACCTATAAACCCATCACTCATCGGGTGCGTAAAGGGGATTCCCTTTGGAATCTAGCCCGTCGGTACGGCACGACCACCCGCACCATTCAACGGGCCAATAAAATGCGCGGGACCACTCTGAAAATCGGCCAAAAACTATCCATCCCCGCTGGAAGAAGCTACGCCAAATCCGGTAAAAAAACATACCGCGTCCGTAAAGGCGACACCCCGTTTACCATTGCCAAACGAAGCGGGATGAGCCTAGGCCGTTTTTTACGGCTCAATAAAATGAGTAAACGGAGCAAGATTTATCCGGGACAGAAAGTTTACGTGGAATAATCCTCGACCGGTTCAATGACCGGCGGCTTGAGAATCATCTCGATGGCTTCACCCGCCAAATGAGCCATTTCAGGAAATTCCTTTTTTAACTGCCGGATATGCCTTAAATGGTCAGCGGTGCGGACCATCAAGGCCGCCGCATCCCCTTCGGCAAAGGCGAATCGCCGGCAAGCGGTCTCCCACTCTTCTCCACGGGCCCATGCGTCCATCATCGCCGCCGGTCGAACCTGCATGGCCCTGACGGGAAATTCTTTTTTCGCCATGGCTTGAGTAAAGGGCAGCAAAGCCTTTTCAAACCGGTTTACCACCCGGCTCACGGCCTTTGATCCGGGATCAATCCGCAAACGATCATTGGGTTCACGATCGTGGACCAACGCCGCCATCACCGCCGCCAGCAGAGTGGCGTCACCGTCCGGCAGGCTGCCGGTCCGCAACCCTTGGGCAACAATCACCGGCTGATCCACCCGCAATCGAGCCGCCCAGCGACCGTCGGCGGTGGGTTGACCGTCCGGCTCGGCAAACCCATGTTCCACTAAAAAGTTTACATGGCGCTCAAAATCTCGGATCAACAGATCGACACCGGACTCTTTTTTATGCGATCTTTCCATCTGCCAGGCCAAAAAAGAGCGGGCCAGCAGCCCTTTGACCTGTTCAGGCGTGTGGGACAACAGAAGGTTTAATACCATGGAGAAATTGATCCGGATTTGGCTCTCAATAGCGCCCGGCGGAGCGTCTATCAACTTGACCACTTGACGCAAATCCATATGCCGTCCCGGTAAGATCAACGCAAACCCGATTTTATCTTTTCCCCGCCGCCCGGCCCGGCCGGTCATTTGGTGAAATTCCGTCGCGGTTAACGGTACAAATTCAACCCCGTTAAAACGGTCCGAATTCAGCATGGCAATGGTTCGCGCCGGAAAATTGACACCGGCGGCAACGGTGGAAGTGGCAAATACGGCCCGAAGCAGCCGCCGACTCATCAATTTTTCCACCACTAGCTTCCAGCCCGGTAACTGCCCCCCATGGTGAGCCGCCACCCCGAATTTGCGCAATACATCAAGTTGACGATGGCTGGACAAAATCGGGTTCATGTCCAACAACAAGCCGATTTGTCCGGCCAACTTTTTTTGATGATCCAACGGCAGCATCGGCCCCTTGGCGCAGCGAACCAGGGCTTTGTCGCAATCGGCACGGGACTTTAAAAAAAAGATGGCCGGCAATAGGCAATAACGCTGCAAGACCTGAAGAATATCATCAAAGGCGGGCCGCCGCCCTATATGGGCAACCGCCCTTTTTTTACCGGCGGTAACATGTCGTACCACCTTTTTATCAAGCTGCGGGGCACCCTTTTTACCGGTTTCACCCAACAGTGGAAAAAGGGTTCCCGTCGGGTGGAACAAAAGCGGATAGAGCGGCACCGGCCGATGGATTTCTTTGATGACACGGCACTCTTTCCGACGGATGGTCTCCAACCAGGCGGCGATCCGACCGGCGTTCTGGATGGTGGCCGACAACATCAGCAACGCCACCCGTGACGGCAGGTAGATCATCACCTCTTCCCACACCACCCCACGATCCGGGTCGCTCATGTAGTGGGCTTCATCGAGAATGACCAAATCGACATCAATGGTTTGGCCCTGGTGCATGGCATCGTAAAGCTGGTTACGTAAAATCTCCGTGGTGCCCACGATCACAGGGGCGTCACCGTTCTCTTTACGGTCGCCGGTCAGAATTCCCACGGCTTCATTGCCAAAAGTTCGGGAGAACTCGATGTATTTGGAGTTGCTCAGCGCCTTTAACGGGCAAGCATACCACGCCTTTTGTCCCGGTTGCAGGCAGCGGGCAATAGCTTCCCGGGCAATCCAGGTTTTGCCCGCACCGGTGGGGGCCGTTACCAGGCAATCGGCCTGGGCAATTGCCGCCAATGCTTCCGTTTGAAAAGAATCGGGCGTAAAGGGTTCGGCTGCCGGCCGGCCGATTTTCGCAAAGACCTTTTTTAGCCGCGGGTCGGCCCCCGGAGTGATGGGCAGCGGCCGCCGGAACCGGCTGGATTTTCTGTAAGACCTGCGATAGTTCCGTTGAGAATACCTGGGCATTGATTCAGGCGGTTAAAAGCGCATCCGTCATCCGGGCCACCTCCGTTTTCGTGACGGATGGCGCCTCAAACGGAGAAATCCCTTCCAGGTCCGCCTCGATCAGGGCGTTGTCATAGGGCAGAAACCCTAAAAATTCAAAATCGGCGAGATGTTTTTGCAAAAACGCAAGATCCCGGTCACCCCGAATTTTATTACCCACCACGCTGATTTGGGTCACTCCGATCTGACCGGCCAGCTCTCGAATATGGTCGGCCGTGTCGATACTGCGCCGACCCGGCTCCACCACCACGATCAGCCGATCCACGGCCCGGGCCGTTCCACGCCCCAGATGTTCGATACCCGCCTCCATATCCATTACCACAAATTCGTCCCGGACCAGAACTATGTGCATCACCAGGGCTTTTAGCAGCGTACTTTCCGGACAGATACACCCCGCACCGCCTTTTTTGACCCCACCCAGGCGCATCAATTTAATCTGATTGAATTTGGCGCTTAAACTGTCGGGCAGATCGTCCACCTTGGGGTTAAGCTTGTAAAACCCGCCGATGGAGCCGGGCTGGGCGCCGGTGCGCTCATAAACCATCTCTTTCATTTCGGAAATGGGGACAATGAGACCGGCATCGGCAATCCCCAACGCCGCCGCCAGATTGGCGTCGGGGTCAGCGTCGATGGCCAGCACCTTTTTGCCGATATCATCCAGGGTTCGGATCAAAAGGGCGGAAAAAGTAGTTTTACCCACACCGCCTTTGCCGCTCACCGCAATTTTCATGGCGCCGTTCCTTCCAAAATCAGGATGGCGTCCTTAAAAACCCATCCGTTGATTTCTTGAGTGCAATGCGACTGTATCGTGGGTGTAAAATAAGGTGTCGACTACCAATGTCAAAATAGGACACAATTGACCCCATGAATTCAAACCATCCCGACAATGACCATCAGCCTCAGATTCTGGCCCCCGCCGGGGATAAGGAGGCCTTTTTAGCGGCCTTGGCCGCGAGCGCTGACGCCATCTACTGTATGCGTATTTCCGTGGCCGGAAATTACCCTCCCATTGTTGAAATTCCAAACAGAAAAATGATCTTGCAAAAAGATGGCGCTTGGTGTTACAGAAAGATGCGTTGTTTTCCCCACTACGTTGTACCCGAATGATGCGGCGATCTGAGAGAAAACGGCTTTCAACATAACCATTTGATATATTATATTAAATACATTGAAGGGTCATGCCGTGCGCGAAAAGGGTGAAGCAAAAAAAGAGGCGATTCAGCCTGATTCCGGCAAGTCCATATTCATCGATATTTGAGAAACAGCTTGCAAAGTGTTGGCAGGGTTGGTATGTCTGATTCTGGTCACGTTCAAGGAAGGCGAAAAATATAACCGGAGGAATATATTGAATATTTCGAGGATACCATTCTGAGCCGGACGCCGAAATCGGGCCAAAAGGGGTGTTATGCAAAGGTCTCATGTTGCAAAACTACTGGACGAGGCAACCGCCTAACAGACTTTCGCTCTTGAAGCTGCACTGAGCGTTGAAACCACAACAACAAGGAGGCGTTTTATGAGTAACGATTATGAAACCACCCATAAGGCTGGACAGGACAATATCCAGAAATGGGGCATGGATATGCACAACCCGGTCTTTTTTGTAACCGCCATTCTGGTGTTATTATTTTTGACTGGCACCTTGATGAATCCACCCGCCGCCAAAAAGGTCCTGGATGGCTCCAAATGGTGGATCATCAACAACTTCGACTGGTTCTTTGTTATCTCATGCAATTTCTTTGTTCTCTTTTGCCTGGCGATCATATTTTTACCCGTGGGTAAAATCCGTATAGGCGGAAACCATGCTGAGCCTGAGTTTACGAGAATTTCCTGGTTCGCCATGCTGTTTGCCGCCGGTATGGGCATCGGCCTGATGTTTTGGTGCGTAGCCGAACCGGTGGCCTATTTCACTGACTGGTGGGGGACTCCGCTCAATGTGGCCGCCAAGAGCCCGGAAGCATTTAGGGCCTCCATGGGCGCTGTGATGTTCCACTGGGGACTGCACCCCTGGGCCATTTATGCGGTTGTCGCCCTGGCGCTGGCCTTTTTTACATATAACAAGGGCTTGCCGCTGACCATTCGTTCCACTTTCTATCCCATCCTGGGCGACAAGGTATGGGGCGTTACAGGGCATGTGATTGACACTGTGGCTACCTTAGCCACCCTTTTCGGTCTAGCCGCATCTTTGGGCTTTGGCGCGCAACAGGCGGCCAGTGGATTGGAATTTCTTTTCGGTATTAAAAGCTCCGTTACTCTTCAAGTACTCATCATTATCGGCGTTACCTCAGTAGCGGTGATTTCAGTCGTCCGCGGGATACACGGCGGGGTGAAGATTTTAAGTAACATCAACATGGGTATTGCCGCGCTTTTGCTGCTTTTCGTAATATTTGCCGGATCAATCATCAATTTCTTTTCCAATTTCTTCATCACCCTGTTGGGATACGCCGAAGGGATCCTCCCTTTAAGCAACCCGATCGGCCGTACCGACGAAAAGTTCTATACCGGTTGGACCGTCTTTTATTGGGCCTGGTGGATTTCTTGGGCCCCGTTTGTGGGCATGTTTATCGCCCGGGTCTCCAAAGGCCGTACCATCCGTGAATTTCTAACAGCGGTGCTTTTGGTGCCGACACTGCTTTCGGTTATCTGGATGGCCGCTTTCGGCGGTAACGCACTGTTGCAGGTTAAAAACGGCATCGGCGCCCTGGCCAACGGCTTGACGGAAACCTCCTTGGCCACGTTTCAAATGCTTGCCAACCTACCGATGACCTCCATCACGTCTTTTGTGGGGATCGTGTTGGTGCTGGTATTTTTTATCACATCTTCCGACTCGGGTTCTTTGGTGGTTGATTCCATCACAGCAGGCGGCAAGATAGACGCACCTGTCACCCAGCGTGTTTTCTGGGCCACCATGGAGGGCTGTATTGCCGCGGCCTTGCTGGTGGGTGGTGGCGCTGACGCGCTGGGCGCAATTCAAGCGGTAGCAGTATCGGTCGGTTTTCCCTTTACCGCTGTGTTGCTCATTATGTGCTGGAGCCTTTACAAAGGGTTAAAGAGCGAAAAGCGGTAAGGTTCCGATTCACAATTTAATCAACGCGTTCCATCAAACGCCGGAGGGATGATAAAAAACCTGTCACCCTTCGGCGTTTGCTTTGGCCAACAAGCTGAGACCTTTGCAGGACATCTATTTTTGTTCACGTTCAAGGAAGGCGAAAATTGAATATTTCGAGGATACCATTTTGAGCCGGACGCCGAAATTGAGCCAAAAGGGGTGTTATGCAAAAGGTCTCTAAAGGGATGGTCTCCGGTCCCTAGGCAGCCATACGCCATTTAGAGGCGGGGTTGATGAGAAAGATCTTCTGATTGTCCGTACCCGTGGGCACTAAAATGATAATATTGCGTGTCATGAGGGTGTCCAAACCGGCCTGCAGCTCATCTTCCGACCCTTGCCATACCGGTCGCAACGTATCCAGGGTCACTGCCTTTCCCGCATCGGAAAGCCCGCAGCTAAGCAGGTAAACGGAGATGGTGACCGTATCGAGGCCCTGTTTGAAGATGGCTTGGTCCATGGCGGCAAAAGAGTCAGGTAAGCTCATCGGTTTTATTCTCCGTTGAAACCTCATCATCCGTGATGATCCGGATATCACGACGGGTAAAGGGAATTTGAATCTTTTCCTGGTCAAAACGGGTTTTAATGCGGTCGGTCACCTCGGATATCGTGTCCATCCGTTTGCGGGCATCCTGGATCCATACCCGTAGCTGAAGCTGTACCGCCGATTCACCAAAATTTCGCGCCACCACTTTGGGCGCGGGTGATGAGAGCACCCATTCGGCGGATCGGGCCACTTCGAGGATCAGCGCCTTGGCCCGCTCAATATCAGTCTGATAGGCCACATCCACATTGATCCGTACACGGATAATACCTTCCAGGGTGGTGTAGTTGATGATGTCGCGGGTCATGATTTGGTTGTTGGGAATAATGATGATGATATTGTCAGTCGTTTTGATTTTAGTGGCCCGCAGTCCGATTTCGATCACATCTCCCCAGGACGAGCTGTTCGGGGGCGCTTGCCACAGTTCAATGCGGTCACCGATTTCAAAAGGACGATCAATGATTAAGAGTACTCCGGCAATCAGGTTGGACAGGGTATCCTTCGCAGCGAACCCGATGGCAATTCCCGCTACACCCGCACCGGCTAAAAAAGGCATGATGTTGAGACCTAAAAAATCCAGCGCCAACAGCGTGGCGATAATAAAGATGATCACATCGATCAGTTTGAAGAGTAGATCGAAAACGATGTCATCAAAGCGGGTCTCGGTTTTATGGGCGACATTGTTACGCAGAAACGAGAGTACTGCGTGGGAAACGTTTTTAAGCGGCCACGCGGCGATCATCAGGAGTGCGGCATGGATCAACCTTGTTAAAAAAGATACGTCAAACAAATTGATCAGATACGTGGCCGCCAAGTAACAGAACAGGCAGGTGATCAGTTGGCGCAGACCTTTGATGGCATCATGGTTTTCTCTAAAAAAGGGATACTTGCCGGCCAGGCGACGATCCAGCAGGCGGGTCAGCCACCACAAAAATAACCATGCCAGCAGGATTCCGGCGCCGGCCATCAGGGCCTTATAGAGCGCCGGGGTGTCGGCGTGCCGGAAAAAGGTGATCAGGTTTTTGTACGACTCCATTTGTCAGCAGTTGATTGGGTTGTGGTGAAAACGAACTCCGGCGTAGAATATCCTGATTCGATGATCAGGACAACCGTGGATTGACAATAAGGAGCGAAAGAGGATTGTCCACCCGGCGGCCCTTTTTCATCGCCGGATGGATGCAGCCCCAAGGTTAGCGTAAATATAGATTACTCTTCCCGTGAGATAAGGGCCGCTTTGAAGAATTCGCGGTTTAACCGCGCAATGTTGGTAATGGAAATCTCCTTGGGGCATTCAGCTTCGCATTCGCGCTCGTTGGTGCAGTTGCCAAAACCCAACATATCCATCGCATGGACCATGTTGAGGGCCCGGCTGGCCGCTTCGGGACGACCTTGGGGCAGCAGACCCAAATGCGACACTTTGGCGCCCACAAAGAGCATGGCCGACGCGTTGGGGCAGGCCGCCACGCAGGCGCCGCACCCAATGCAGGCGGCGGCCTGAAAGGCCAGCTCGGCGTTGGTTTGAGGAACCGGCAGGGCATTGGCATCCTGGGCATTGCCGGCGTTCATCGAAATGTAACCGCCGGCTTGGATCAGCTTGTCCAGTGCACTGCGGTTAACGGCCAGATCCTTTACAACAGGAAAAGCCCTGGCCCGCCACGGCTCGATCACAACGGTATCGCCATGATCAAAGTGACGCATGTGCAATTGGCAGAGCGTGGTCCCCTGCTCTTTGCCATGGGGACGCCCGTTGACCACCGCCCCGCACATCCCGCAAATCCCTTCACGGCAGTCGTGATCAAAAACGATCGGCTCTTTTCCGTCCAGGGTCAGTTGTTCATTGACCACATCCAGCATCTTTAAAAAGGACATATCCGTGGAAATATTCCTGGCATAATAGGTTTCGATGCGTCCGCGGGCGTTGGCGCCTTTTTGACGCCACACCTTTACCGTCAAGTCGATTTTTTTGGTTCTCACTTGTAGCTCCTTTGGACCAGTTTGACATGTTCAAATTCCAGGGGCTCAATATGTCTTTCCGGCGCCTTGTCCGGCCCCTTATATTCCCACGCGGCAACGTGCGAGAAGTTTTCATCATCCCGCAGGGCTTCATTCTCCTCGGTCTGATAGGCTTCATTGAAGTGGCCGCCGCACGATTCCCTGCGGGTCAGGGCGTCGTCCACCATCAATTCACCGAATTCCAAAAAGTCGGCCACCCGCCCGGCTTTCTCCAGGCTCTGGTTAAAGTCCTTGCCGTCCCCCGGAACGATGACGTTTTGCCAAAACTCATCACGCAGTTCCCGGATCATCTCTTTTGCTTTGGCTAACCCTTCATCGTTTCTGGCCATACCGCAGTAATCCCACATGATGAGCCCCAGCTCACGATGAAAATCATCAACGGTGCGGTTGCCGTCGACACTTAACAGCCGCTCCGTATGCCGGGTCACTTGGGCGACACTGTCGGCAAAGGCGACGTGGCTGGTGTCCACCGTTTCCAGTGGTGTTCCCGCCAGATAACCGCCGATGGTGTAAGGGATGATAAAGTAACCGTCGGCCAACCCCTGCATCAAGGCGCTGGCCCCGAGCCGGTTGGCGCCGTGGTCGGAGAAGTTGGCTTCACCCAACACAAAAAGACCGTCAATGGTACTCATAAGGTTGTAATCAACCCAGAGCCCGCCCATGGTGTAGTGAACCGCCGGATAGATCATCATCGGTGTCTCGTAGGGTGACTGGTCCACAATTTTGTCGTACATGGCAAAGAGGTTGCCGTACTTTTTCTCGATGGCCGTTTTGCCTTCCCGTTTGATGGCATCGGCAAAATCGAGGTAAACGGCCAGACCGGTCTCGCCCACGCCCTTGCCCTTGTCGCACTGCTGTTTGGCGCTACGTGAGGCCACATCCCTGGGAACAAGGTTGCCGAAACTGGGGTATTTGCGCTCCAGGTAGTAGTCCCGTTCTTCTTCGGGAATTTGGGTCGGCGGCCGTGTGTCCCCGGCCTTTTTCGGCACCCATACCCGACCGTCGTTACGCAAGCTTTCACTCATCAGCGTCAGCTTGGACTGATAGGCGCCATGCACGGGAATACAGGTGGGGTGAATCTGCGTAAAACAGGGGTTGCCGAAAAGCGCCCCTTTTTTGTAACAGCGATAGGCGGCGGTGACATTGCCGGCCATGGCGTTGGTGGAGAGAAAAAAGACGTTACCGTAGCCGCCTGTGCATAAAACCACGGCATGGGCGCTATGGGTTTCGATCTCACCGGTCACCAGGTTACGGGTCACTATGCCCCGGGCGCGGCCGTTGATCATCACCAGATCGAGCATTTCGCGCCGTGCATACATGGTCACCTTGCCTGCTGCGATCTGGCGGGAAAGGGCGCTGTAACAGCCCAAGAGCAATTGTTGGCCGGTTTGACCCTTGGCGTAAAAGGTCCGCGCGACCTGGGAACCGCCAAAGGAGCGGTTGGCCAAGAGGCCGCCGTAGTCACGGGCAAAGGGAACCCCCTGGGCCACACATTGGTCGATGATGTTATTGCTGATTTGGGCCAAGCGGTAGACATTGGCCTCGCGGGCGCGAAAATCGCCGCCTTTGACCGTATCGTAAAAAAGCCGCCGGATACTGTCCCCTTCGTTGGTATAATTTTTGGCGGCGTTGATGCCGCCCTGGGCCGCGATGGAGTGGGCCCTCCGGGGGGAGTCCTGGATGCAGAAATTTTTCACCTCATACCCCAGTTCGGCCAAAGATGCCGCGGCGGAGCCGCCGGCCAGGCCGGCGCCCACGACAATTACCTCAAATTTGCGCTTATTGGCCGGGTTGACCAGCTTTAGATCAAATCGACGGAGGTCCCATTTTTCCTGAATGGGGCCGGATGGAATTTTTGCGTCAAGCCGCATATGGTCTCTCCTTTATAAAGGTTCCATCGTTGTCTTTTTATTTCGTCGTCGAAATTGCGTGGCTACTTTCGCCAAAACCCTTCACCCCGTTTTTCAGGTTATGCCATTAAAGCGACATAAATGGGTAAAAAGCCGAAACCGATGCCGAAACCCAGGCTCAGCAAAAGCCCAATGAGCCGAATGGCGGGCATATACTTGGGGTGGTTGGCTCCGATGGTTTGAAACAGGCTCCAAAAGCCATGGCTCACATGAATCGCCACGGCGACCATCGCCACAATATAGATCGCTACATTGACGGGGTTTTTAAAAGCACCCTGGACAATATTGTAAATGGTGGTGCCGGTTTTATCCACAAAGTGGAAATTGGACAGATGGTAGACCACAAAGAGAAGGATGATCAGGCCGGTGTACGGCATGGTCCGGGAACCGAGCGTGCGGCCGCCGGCCGAAGCACGCACAATATAGCGCGTCGGGCGTGCCCGCCAGTTTCCCAAATAGAGGGTCAGGCCGGTCAGAACGTGAATCAATGCCAAGGTAAGCAGCCCTACCTCAAAAACCGTTACCAGCGGTCCCAACGCATGGAGGCGCTCTGCGTAGCTGTTAAAGGCATCCTTACCGCCGTACAAATTCAGGTTTCCGGCCAGATGAACCTTGAGAAATCCGATAAAACCCAAGCCGGTCACGGCCATCATCAGTTTTTTACCGATCGCCGATCCCAACGTATTGGTCACCCAAGCCATGGATCCTCCCGAGAATAAGGTTGCTGGTAGGCGTGGCCTTTTTTCTATTGATTTATTTTTTCAGTGTCAATAGTTTCACAGTTATTTTCGCGATGATCTTTCATCCACCAATGATCTTTGTCTGTTTTCAGGACGGATTGGGCCACTTGGCGCCCCACGTCGGTGACCAAGCGCTTGGCAACAGGGGGTATCCACACCTCTATTGACCTAAGTCAATGTGCCTTTCAGTCAGGCCGCTTATGGTGAGGTTGAAATCGGGGTGATCCCAAACAGGATTATCGTTCTGTTTGGATGTACAACTCAAATAAAAGGAGCGCGTATGTTTTGTTATCAGTGTGAGCAGACATCCAAAGGCCAAGGGTGTACCCAAATCGGTGTATGCGGCAAGCAGCCCGATGTAGCGGCGTTGCAGGACCTGTTGATTTATGCGGTCAAAAGGCTATGTAAAGTGGCCCATGCCGGACAGACGGTAGGGGTGTCCGATGTGGAAGCCAACCGGTTGACCAATAAAGCCATTTTTTCCACTTTGACCAACGTCAATTTTGATCCGGACCGTTTCGCGGCGCTGATCAAAGAGGTGGTGGCCTGCCGCGACGCCATGAAAATAAAGGTTGAGACTGCGGGTGGCGCGGATGCATATACGGAAGCAGCCGTTGATTTTACACCGGGCGATTCAATGGATGTCCTGGTGGCCCAGGGTGAGAAGGTGGGAATCGAGGCTGATAACGGCCTCGGTGATGATTTGTTGGGGTTGCGTGAACTGTTGGTGTACGGAATCAAAGGCCTGGCGGCCTATGCGGATCATGCGGCGATTCTGGGCCAAGAGGATGAAGTGATCTACCAATTTATCCATGAAGCCATGGCGGCGACCCTGAATCCCGATGTGACCGTGGACGAATATGTCGCATTGGCCTTGAAGTGTGGTGAAGTCAATGTTCGGGCCATGGAGCTGCTGGATGCCGGTAACACGGGCGCCTACGGCCACCCGGTTCCGACCAGGGTTCCTTTGGGCGTCAAGGCGGGCAAGGCGATTTTAGTTTCCGGCCACGATCTGAAAGACTTGGCGCTGCTTTTGGAGCAGACCGTGGGAAAAGGTATTACCATCTACACCCATGGCGAGATGCTGCCGTGCCACGGCTATCCCGAATTAAAAAAGTACAGCCATTTTTACGGCCATTACGGGACGGCCTGGCAGAATCAGAAAAAAGAGTTTGATGCTTTTCCCGGCGCCATCCTGATGACCACCAACTGCATTCAAAAACCGAAAGAATCGTACCTGGGCCATATTTTTACCACCGGCTTGGTGGGTTGGCCGGGTGCTGCGCACATTTCCGGAAAAGATTTTACCCCGGTCATCGAGAAGGCCTTGTCAATGCCCGGATTTACAGAAGATGCGCCGGGCAAAGAGGTCATGACCGGTTTTGGCCGCAATGCCGTGATGGGCGTAGCCCCGCAGGTGATTGAGGCGGTGAAGGGCGGCGACATCAAACACTTTTTTCTGGTGGGCGGCTGCGACGGCGCCAAGCCGGGACGCGATTATTATACCCGTTTTGTGGAACAGACCCCGGACAACACCGTAATACTAACCCTGGCCTGTGGTAAATTTCGTTTCTTTGATAAAGACCTTGGTGATATCGGCGGGATTCCCCGTCTGTTGGATGTAGGTCAGTGCAACGATGCGTACTCTGCCGTGAAGATCGCCATGGCCCTGGCCGATGCCTTCGATTGCGGTGTTAATGACCTGCCGCTCTCGCTGGTGCTCTCCTGGTACGAGCAAAAAGCGTGCGTAATTTTGCTGAGCCTGCTCCACCTGGGGATTAAAAACATTCGTTTGGGCCCCAGTTTGCCGGCCTTTATCACCCCTGCGGTGTTGGATGTGTTGGTGCAAAATTTTAACATTATGCCGATTGGGACCCCGGAGGATGATTTGCAGGCGATCTTGGGATAGGCGCCGGGGGGCGGGGCGGATGCACATCCGCCCAATTTACACTGTAAACTGTAGCATATTCAGGAGGCCGCCATGAAATGTCCAGGTCAGGATACTCAATATTGGACACCCGGTGCGATTTTTGAAGTCAAATGCCCGGAGTGCGGCCACACGGTTGAATTTTTCAAAGATGATACGGCCCGCAAATGCGGTACATGCGGGCATCGATTTGCCAATCCGGAAATGGATTTCGGGTGCGCCGCGTACTGCCGGTTCGCCGAGCAGTGTTTGGGGGCCATTCCCGAAGATGCGCCGGCCCAGCGGGACGATTTACTCAAAGACCGCATTGCCATTGAGATGAAGCGTTACTTTAAAACTGATTTTAAACGTATCAGCCACGCCATGAGGGTGGCCCGCTATGCGGAAAGGATCGGTAAATCCGAGGCGGCCAATATGCCCGTTGTCTTGGCGGCGGCCTACCTGAAAAATATCGGAAGTGTCGAAGCGGAACGTAAATACGGTGGTTCCGAACCGCGTTTTACGGCCGAAGAGGGGGCGCCCATCGCAAGGGAAATCATGATCAAGCTGGGCGCCGCTGAAGAGTTGATCGATGCGGTGAACGCTGTTGTAGGACAACACGAAGAACCCCAAAACGGTGATGATTTAGTCCTTAAAGTGATTTTTGACGCCGACCGGATCGCCACGTTGGAAGATCGGCAAAAGGAAGCACCGATGGAGAAAGCGGCAATAAAAGAGATCATTGAGGCCTCTTTTTTAACGGCCGGTGGGAAACAGTTGGCTTTGAAAACAGTATCAGATCAAAATCAGGTCTAATGAAAATTTATATAAAAAGCCTTACCAAACATGTACAAAAAGAGTGGCTGTTTACGGCCATGGAGATTAGAAGGATAAGACCATGAAAGTGATGCGCAAAATTATAGAAATTGATGAAGAACTGTGCGACGGCTGCGGCAATTGCGTCACCGATTGCGCCGAAGGGGCGTTGGCGGTGATCAACGGCAAGGCCAAGGTGATTGCCGACAAGTTCTGTGACGGCCTGGGCGCCTGCATCGGCGGTTGTCCGCAGAATGCGTTGAAGATGATTGAGCGTGAGGCCGAAGATTTTGATGAAGCGGCCGTCGAGGCGCATTTGGAAAAGATAGCCGCCCAAGCGACACCCCAGGGAGATACGTTGCCCTGCGACTGCCCGTCCACCCAAATCCGGGATTTGGCCCCGGCCGGCGGTTGCCAAGGGGCCGACAAACCCCGGCCTATCGCCACCGCTGCGGGTTCGGCGCTCACCCATTGGCCCGTGAAAATCCGCCTGATTCCGCCCCATGCCCCTTTTCTAAAGGGAGCCGATTTATTGGTGATGGCCGATTGCGTGGGTGCGGCGTTTCCCAATGTGCACACGGAGCTATTGGCCGGTAAGGTTGTCATGATGGGCTGCCCCAAGTTTGATGAGGTGCAGGACTACATTGAAAGGTTCGCCCGGATCTTTACCGAGGCTGACATTAAAACCATCACTTCGGTGGTCATGGAGGTGCCTTGCTGTTCGGGCCTGCCGATCATTGTGAAAAAAGGGTTGGAAAAGGCAGGCAAAACAGTTCCCATGGAACAGGTTGTGATCAGTGCCCGGGGCCGGATCATCGAAAAACGCTAACAGGGACGTTTGTCATTTGCCTCAACAGGTTTTCCGCTAGTTCAGGTCTGAGACATGAACCAACGACGGACGTACAACCTCTTTTTAAATACGCGGTACTCATCGGTTTTTTGGAATAAGCTGCTGATATAAAGCGGCTAACTCGGGTAAATCGTTTTCCGTCAGATTTGATATTTTCATGCGGACTCTTTTCCGGAAAGTGTCAATTGTGCTTTTAACCGCTTAATATCCCGGTCCGTCAGAAGGTGCGCAAATCGCTTTCCATTGCGGCTCTTTTGTTTGTATAGATCAATGCAGGTGGAGACAATATTCAAAACGGCAGCCTCATCGTAAAGCCCCGGCAGTTCAACGGCCAGTCGCGGGTGACGGCCCAGCCTTCCGCCTAATAAGATCCGGTAACCCGTCCGACCGGAAAGAATGGTTCCGGTGGGGCAGACCGGAACGCATTGGCCGCAGCGCACACAAAGCTCGGAATCAATCCTTGGCGGGGCCTCACCACCCGACAATTCAATGGCCGCCTCTTTACAAGTCTCAACACATGCCTCGCAGAAGCTACACGCCTCATCCGTTGTTCGGGGCATCACCCCTCCGATGATTCCAATATCCTTGATTTGCGGCTGAGAGCAGGCATTGGGGCAGTCGGCTACGGTGACGCTGAATTCGTGGTGGAATTTGAGCTTGCCGTTCACTTCATGTTTTAAAAAACTGAACAGATCAGCCTGCTGAAAGATTGTCTCAATTTTTGGCGCCAGCGTGTCAGATACCACCGCCCGCATGGGGCAGCCGGTATCGCCGAAACAGGTGTCGACCTGATACCCTTTGACCTCCTTTTCCTGCTGATGTAAAAAACGTTGCCGGACGGCTTTCACTTCGGCCAGGGTGACCACTTTTTTGCCCCGCTCCAGAGCCTCTTTCTCCACCCGGGCGCGAATGCGCTTGCGTACAAAAGAGGGGGCTTTACCCACCGCCTTTTCAGCCTCCGGGCGCCATTTGAGTCCTTTTTCGTTTTGGTTGAACTGCCTGGTTCGCATTCAAATTATTGTTCGTAAAATTTACGGTCTCAGTTTTTTGCAGGCTGTCACAAGCAGGACGAACGGCCTGGGGCCTCACAAATCGTACGCTCTGTTGGATCGTGTAAACCGGAAGAATAACCATGAAATGTACTTGGCTTCCAAATTATTCTTTAAAAGGATGGTTCTTCTCCCGATTAGTTGTAGGAAAAAGCCTGTATGACCTTCAATGAAAAATATCTATCATCATGAAATCCATAGGCTTTTCGTTTAATCACCTTTATTTTGTTGTTCACGCCTTCCAGTTTGCTGGTATGGATTGGAAAATCACAATGATTCAAAATGCCATCGGCACGCCGTTCCAGCATGTCGGCGAATTTATGCACAGCCGAATGGTCCACGGTTCTGGCAAGCATACACCATTGATCGAGGCATTTTTGTGCCCACCCACGCCGACGGTAACGCCAAATCC
>Ga0209681_1000045_pt1 | contig 34652 bp, 27 predicted proteins | sample WorMetLIZISLAND2_3_FD_187416 | JGI IMG/M metagenome (GOLD analysis project Ga0209681, IMG submission 187416) | Marine gutless worms symbiont microbial communities from Max Planck institute for Marine Microbiology, Germany - Olavius clavatus LIZARD... ... | reverse complement strand
TGTTTTCCGGTATCCGGCATCGGAGCTGGTTGTTTGCCGAGGGATAGGGGCCGTCAGGCAATATCTCTTTTGGGTTGGGGGATAGTTGCGTCCGGAGGGCGGGTATTTGTAGTTGATTTGGAATCATAGCGTCGTCGCTGTTCCATAATCATCATGCCGGGATGATTTTATAGCGATTCGCGCTGTTTTTTGGGCCGACATGGGCCCATGAGCCGGTTGCACAAAATCAATCGCGGATTTTGGGATTCGGCCAATTGTTGCCTTTTATGTCGGCTGATTGATAGTTTTAGTATCGGCCAATTGATTATATACATTGCATGGTGGGGGGGTGCCTGTAAAGGTGTTTTTATTGTATCGGAGATGTCTGATCGGGATATTGACAGGATATATTTCGATGAGCTTCGCGCACAAGTTTTAATCGCAAAGCACTGTGTAGAAGGCGGCAAATTCTCTGAGTGTGTGCATAGAAAGCATGCTCATACATAGGGATTTAAAACTATATATCTATAGCCTTGTATCCCTTTTGCAGAAAGGCACCCTGAATTGCCAGAAGTGCTTTAATCAAGGTTCAATGACCTGAGGAGAGAATCGCCACCTTCTGCTCATAGAATAAACTATTCGTACACTTGCTTCAACTCTTTTTTTTCTAATGATGCAAGAAGGTCAATATCCTTCCAATTCACAAATATGGAAAACGTTGACTGAAATATACGTGTTAATTTATCACTCATATTTTGTTGCGCTATATTGAGATGTTCACAAGCAGTGATGACCCAGCTACTTTTATATTCATCAGATATATAGGGGCAATTAAATAGGTCAAAAAATAAGTGAGCTTTTTCGCTGTTATTACGAATGTCTGACAGATCTGAAAGCTTCTCCTGTGCGGTTTTGACTATTATTTTTCGCAAGCAATTGTATTGAGGGTGATTTTTTATATAAAACAAGCATGAAATGATGTTAAAATAGGATTCTCTCTCTATGTTATCAGTAAATATTTTTTTAAGTACCGGTTCGGGTAGCAAGTAATTTTCTCCAAGTTCTCCGGCTGCAAGAACAATATTTATCTTTTCCAGCGGAACCCTATCTTTTATAGAAATTGTATCTATATTCACGACCTCGTACAGCAAATCTTCTGTCAGTTCATATATGCGTTGAGCTATAGTATCCTCTTGATGCTTTAAGTGTTTTCTTAAAAACCGTATTATCAGAATCATGATTGTGCTCAACCTATAGGAAGCATTTACTGAGGGTGCAATTTGATATAAATAAAATACAATATCCAAAATGACCAAGAAGGCATCACGATATAATAGCTCTTTAGAATCAGAAAGCTCAGAAAGCTCTGTTTCTTGGACGGCGACAATTTTTTTGACACGTTCATTTAGCACTGAGATAATAAATCCAGCAATCTCGTCATAATTTGTTTGATTGTACGAGCACAATGATTTCACCGAACTTTTATATGACCTTATTAACCTCCATCGCGCATAAATTTTTTTTGGGATCAGGACGTCAGATTCTCTTTTAGACAGAAATTTAGCTGTAAATTCTGTTACTTCCTTTTTTGCAGTTTGAATAAGCCTTGATTTTTTGGTTACAAATGGGCGGTCAATGCTACATGACTTTGCTGAATTAACGTATAGGTTAAAGAAGGATAACTCATCTGCATATACCTCGCAGACAATATCTTCGGTTTCCTTTGATTTGGAGAAAATGTAAATATCGTCTACATATCGCCGAATAGTATAATGGTTATCAAACAGTAGAGAACTCTCTTTTTTTAATCGATCTATTGCTTTCAGGTCTATAGCTTGAAATATTATTTCTGAGAAAATACGACTAATTTCAGGTCCTATTATAATCCCGTTTGTCTCTTGATAGTTGACATATTTCATTAATTCATCAAATTGATGACCAAATGTTGAGTCAATTGCAATATTTTGTTTTGCAAAATTTTTGGTTTTTGTTGCCCACGAGATGCTGTGTGTGTAAATACTTGGGAAACACTTCGTTACATCAAGTGTATGCATTTGCTTGTACTTTTTCTCAAGTTCAAAATAGTCTCGAGATTCAAAAAACTTGTATAGTCGATCGAAACCGCGATAAGTAAAATATGAAGGGTTGTGTTTCGTAAGTTCACCAAGTCTTGACGGCAATATATTTCCAGTATTGTATTGGCGAAGATTTTCCCATTGGTTTTTTATATAATAACTTCCCGCTACCTTCTCAGGTGCCCTTATAGATGCCGGGCTCTTAGAGCAATAATACAAAATGGATGATTCATATTTTTCATAAAAGTGTTTAATCTCCCACTGTGACGCGGGGTGAGGCAACGCTAACCGTCGAAACTCTTTTAAATTTTTTCTTATTTTATATTGATACGGTATAGTAAACTTTTCTTTTTGTCTCTCCTTTCCAATTACTACGGCTGTAACTAATTGCCTAACCAAGTCATCAACATCATCAATACGCTTAAGTACATCATATAAGCCATTATCTGAAAATATAATAGGTGTTTCAAATGGCAGTGTTTCAGTGATAAGGGCTCTATGAAAATCATTTCGATTTATCTTTTTTCGTTGCTTACTATTCATATGCCCAACACTCCTGAATTTTTTTAATTCTGGTTGGATGAAAGTAGACAAATCTACGATCAATAAAACTCATCCTAAAACTATGAGACAAAATACGACGTTTTAATTGTGGTGGTATGTTTAATTGACCAAACAAACGCCCCTTTTTTGAAAGAATAGAATTTTTTAGAAACTTGTCCAACAACTTTAGACTTTCAGAATCGTCGACGAGCATTGGGTAATTATAATAAATTCCAGTCAATTGATGCTTCCCCGTACTTTGATCAAAAACACTGAAATTTGAGGTAATGAATTTTATTCTGTCAATTAACAAATTTCGATCTTGGTTTCTTTGATAGTCTAATAATGATCGAACTATTCGAGTTTTTAATTTCCTTACCTTAACTGGGGCTATTTCTATTCTCATTTTACGGAGGCGGGGTATAGAATTTTCTCCTTTTGGCGGGTCAAAAATAGAAAATTCATATCCAAGATAATCGATACTAAATCTTTTAAAAGAGTCATTTTTCAACTCTTTATTTTTTGGAATTTTTAATACAGATTCTATTTGCAATTTTTTATCATTCAGGTACAGCCCTTCAGGTAATATCTTCTTTATTTTAGAGATGAAGCTCTTTTTCTTTTCTGACCTGTCCGTGATAATTACAATATCATCTACATATCTTCCGTATAAGTTGACTAAATGGTGGGTACTCAGCTCCAAATCGAAATCGATCATCATAAAATCAGAGATGACTGCACTGATTGCCATGCCCCGTGGTAAACCAATACCCCCAATGTTCTTGTAGCTTTCAAATAGATACAAAAAAAGCCGCTTACTAGTGGGGCTTAATCCGCGCAAAGATTCTAACTTATCACTGATTACATTCCACCGAAAAGACTCGTAGAAACTCTGAATATCAAGTCTATAAACTCTATAAGGAACACCTTCCTCTAAATGTAGGCTCAGATTCTTTACTAGGTTTGATCTGTTTGAAGAGATATGATTTGTAATCGTTTTTAAATTTTTGGCCAATTTACGAACAACCAAATCATTTTCAAGAGCTGCTATTTTGTACGCAGATTTCTTTTTTAAATGGAATTTTTGAATAGGATTTTTATTGTTGAAGATAGAATCAGCCGAATGCTTTGCTTTTTCTACAATGCTTTTTCTAAATTCATTTTTTTCGATAATAGTCATTCTGTATTTAAAATCAGATCTCCGGAGCATTGCGGAAAGTGTTTTGATATTGAACGACTGGTCATACATCTCTTTAGTTTCCAGACATTATAAACTTGAAACCCCAAAAACCTTCATCACTTCATCCCCCAGATGGTTGATCACCTTCACGGCAATTCGTCCAGATCTGGGTTTATCAAAAGGTCGGGAGGTGTCGGATTTCAATGTCTCCCAGGCGTCGCGGTTGATTTCGGCCTTGAGGGTGGTTTTGAGGGATTTGTAGGGGTCGTTTGCGCCGAGGAAATAGGCGTGGCGGACGAAGAAGCTCTCTTCGTTGTAGTCGGTGTCGATGAACCAGCAGGCGATGCCGTCGGGGCCGTCGGAGCGCACTTCACCGGTGGCCGGGTGGAACACGTCCACGCCGTGGACCTTGACCTGGATCTGGTCGTTTTGCGCTTCGAGGATTTCCACATCCGGTTCGCCGAAGATGACGAAGAGGTTGCCCTTGCCGGTGTTTTTGAGGTCTTCGGCCATGTGGAGATCGGCGTTCATGCGCGCTTTTAACACGGGGATGCGGCCCAGCTTCTCAAATTCGGTGCTGTGGGCGTCGTAGTTGAAGGCGCAGGCGATGAGCATGTCAAAATCGGCGTCCCCGGCCTCGCGGGCGGCGGCCACCAGGTCGGGGCGGGAGACGGCGCCGAACTCCGGGCCGATGTAAATCCCGGCGCGAAGTTCCTTGCCGGGAGTAGTGGCCGGTGACTTGTGTTTTGCGGTTGACCGGCCACTATCCACTGCCCACTTGTCACGATTAAAGCGGCCTTCGGCGCAGATCAAATCGCCCGGCCAGGGGGTGAGCGCGGTGAAATTGATCTTGTCTTCCTTGTGGGCCTGCTGCACGCCGTGGGTCTTGAGGTTTTCCAGGATCATCGGCACAAAGCTGCGGGCTTCGCCGAATTCACCCTTGGTTTCGGCGGCGGTGTCGATCAGTTCGTCGTTTTCGTCCAAGCCCAACACGCGGTGGGGCGAAAGGCTCTCCACGGTAAACGGCCCGGCCACGCGCACTGTTTTGTTGTCCTTGTAGGGCTTGTCGTAGAGGTACTCAAAATCGGCGCGGGCGGCGATGTCGGCGTCCATTTCCCGCTGGCGGGCAATGCGCCGCCGCCAGAATTGTTGGTGCAATTCGCGGGCGGATTCCGGCCAGTCCTCGGGGAACTCGCGCGGCGCCTCCCATTCCTGAATCACATTGGGCAGGTCCACATCGTAATTTTTATCGGCGCGATAGTCGGTCAGCCAGTCACTCCCGATGGCCCGGGTCAGTGCTTCGCGCAGCGGGAGGAGAGACTTTTCGGCCTCTTCCCAGATCACGTCGATATTGGCGTTGTTGGCGATGGATTTCAGGGTGATGTGGGGCACGCGCTCATAGACAAAGCCTTGCCTGAGTGAATAGTGTTGCGTGGATCGTGATGAGTGACCGGTTTTTTCCGCCTTCTGATCACCGGCCGCTGACCACTTGCCGCTCAATTCCGCCTCCTTGGCCTGTCCTTCGGGGCTGTCGGCCAGCAGGTAGTAGTCATATTTGGCCCCCATGATGCGGGCGCGGGCCAGGGCCAAGGAGACGCGGGAGGTGTCGATGGTGATCCAGCGGCGACCCCATTGTTCGGCCACGTAGGCGGTGGTGCCGGAACCGCAGGTGGGGTCGAGAACAAGGTCGCCGGGGTCGGTGGTCATGAGGAGGCAGCGTTCAACGAGTGACGTTCCCGTTTGTACAACATACACTTTTGGATCGGAGCGACTTTGAACACTTCCACCAATATCCACCCATAGGTTAGATAAGCGAGTTATTGAATAATCTGAAAAGTACCGTATATATCCAAGTTTCCCCATTTTACTAATGGCTATTCGATTTGCTTTGCCAAGTATTGGCATTCCTAAATCAGGATTTGTTTTCCAGTGGCTGTTATTTCCACAATGAAAAACATTTCCTTGATATTCAAACTGCTGAACTGTACTTGCTGTGCTTCCTTGAGAAATAATATTATCCACCCGAAATATCCGGCCGCTTTTTAGTTCTGAGTCTGTTAAAGTTGTTTGAGCCTGCCCGAGTGTTAAACGATGTAATTTCAACGTTTCGAATTGATCATACTTTGATTTAGTATCATCTGGACTTTTTTTCGGCTGTAATATGTCGTGATACTTGATTAAGTCTTTGTTTTTGGCAAACCAAATCAGGTAATCTCCGGCTCGACTCAGTGTTCCAGAAGCTAATCCCCCTGTTGTTGTATATGAAATCTGCGAAACAAAATTCTCCTCCCCAAACACCTCATCCATCAAACAGCGCACCCGATGCACATTCTCATCCCCGATCTGCACGAATATGGACCCGGAGTCAGTGAGCAGATCCCGCGCCACGGTGAGGCGGTCCCGCAGGTAGCTTAAGTAAGAGTGAATCCCGTCCCGCCAGGTGTCCCGAAACGCCTTGACCTGTTCCGGCTCCCGGGTGATGTGGGTCTTGTTGCCGTCCTTCACATCGCGGCTGGTGGTGGACCACTGAAAATTGGAGTTGAACTTGATGCCGTAGGGCGGGTCGAGGTAAACACACTGCACCTTGCCCCGCAGCCCTTCGCGCTCGGCCAGGCTGGTCATCACCTGCAGGGAGTCGCCCAGGATCATGCGGTTGGCCCAGTTGGCGTCGTGCCGGTAAAACTCGGTTTTGGCCGCCTCGCTGTTGATGCCGTTGAAATCGGCAAAGAGATCCATCTGTTGGGGAACGTCCTTTTTTGCGGCCTTTTCGGTGCGCCGGATCAGGTCGTCGATGAGCACCTTGGGATGCACCTTCTCCTGGATATAGAGGGGCGGGGCCTGCACTTCCAGGTCGGCCAGGTCCTTTTTATCCTTGCCGCGCCAGACCAGTTGCGGGTCAAGGTCGCGGTTTCTCCGCTCGTAGGCCGCCCGGATGGGGCTCTGCTCATCCTTTTTCATCACCGACTGATACTCCGCCGTGGGGATGTTTTTGCGCCGGGCCTCCTTGTGGCTCAGTGAGGCAACGGTTTTTTTCGCTTTTTTCTTTGCCATCTTACCTGCCTTACCGTTCAAGACGATTCGGTTTTTTTATCGTTTTTTTGCCTTGGGGAAATCCGCCGTGCCAGTTGCTCAAAATCTTCCTCATCCGCTTTCTTCACTTCAATCCGCAAACGGGTTTGATGAAAGCGGTCATACTCGTTTTCGGCCAACTCCTTGGCTATCTGATGGGAAATTGTTCCCGCATCTTTCAAAATGTTTCGGTCGTTTAGAGTCAAAAAACCATCCAATTTGGATATCCAGTCAGCCATGTACATGGGGATACGGCGCATGGCCTGGCCCTCGGCAAAAACCAGGTATTGTTCCACCAGATTGTTCAATGCCTGGAGTTCGGCTTCATCCAGATAATTTTTAGCAATGGTCACATCCTGCTTGCGCACTTTTGCACCGCGCCAATTGGTCAGGCCCATGTTGGGCTTATTGTGGTCGGCCCGGTCGTGAATGATTTCGGCGGCAGTTTGCCCGGTGATGGCCCAGTGCATCTTATTCTGGACGGTTTTGAAAAACGCGATGCTGATGTCCATGGTCGGATCATAATCAACACTTGTGGCGTAAATGTCGGTGATCTTTCTGTAAAACCGCTTTTCAGATGTACGGATATCCTGGATGCGGCGGAGCAGTTCATCGAAATAATCAAAAGGCAGGTCGGGGTTTTTCAACCGCTCATCGTCCAAAACAAAGCCCTTGATAATGAATTCCTTGATATGGTGGGTGGCCCATTGCCGGAAGCGGGTGGCCACATGGGATTTGATCCGGTACCCCACCGAGATGATAGCGTCCAGGTTGTAGAAGGCGGTTTGGTACTTTTTGCCATCGGCGGCAGTTGTAAATAATTTCTTTACAGCTGAATTTTCACTGAGTTCCCCTTCCGAAAAAATGTTTCTCAGGTGCTGACCGATATTCTGCTTTGTGGTCTGAAAGAGTTCGGCCATATTTTTTTGGGTCAGCCAGACAGTCTCATCTTGAAGCTGCACTTCAATTTTGGTCCGGCCATCCTCGGACTGATAGATTAGCAGGGATGAAGGATCAGGGACGGGGAATGAGTTGGTTTGTTTATGTTTCATTTTGATGCCTTATCGTTTTATTCCGGTTTGATGCCCGTATCCTCATCATCCCTTTTCATTCATTGTTTGGTCTATTATTTTATTAATTTTAGCTTCCAGCTTGTCTTCAAAATCGGATTCCATTTGGAAGACATCGGTCAACTCCGCAAAGGCCCAGCGGCCGTAATCGCCGAGGTGATTGACGCCGGGGACCCAGTAGGTCTCCATGGCGGATCTCTTCTCCTTGGCGTCCTCACCGCGATAGCCCTTGATTTCAACCACCAGGTGGAGCAGGTCGTCATCGCCGCGGCCGTCGTTAATGAGGACGATAAAGTCGGGAACATAGCGGCGCGTGACGGAACCCATGCGGTAGGGCGCCTCAAAGCCCAGCCCCCGGTTTTTGACATAGGCTTTCACCCTGGGGTGGGATTCCACCACCCGGCAAAACTCGCCCTCCCAATCGCTGTCCAGAATGGCCCAATTGATATGGCAACGTCGGGAATCAGTCTGCCAGCGGCGGGTTTTGGAGGTGTGAAAATTGACATGCATGGTGGAACCCGCCGGGTTGTAGGAATCGAGGATGGCCCGAACCGGACGGCCCTTGCCGGTTTCGGCGCGGGTGATGGCGGCGGAGATTTTCTCACTGGCCATGTTCGCGATCATCTTGTATTTGAGCTGGGCCGGATAGGCGCCCGATTTGCAGACCAGGCAGTTGTCGATCCATTGGCGGCAGATCCGTTTGAGCTGCCCAAAGAGATGGTTCCGGGGCTGGCCGTCCTTGTCGCGATATTTGGCTTGTAACAGATGCGTGGTCAGCTCGAACACCACCTGGGAGGGGCGCACATCGGCGGTGTGCTTCAGTGTAAGATCGACCTGTTCGCCGATGATGCCCGAGTTGCGGGTTTCGGTGGCGCCGATCAGTTGGCTGGTCAGTTCCAGGGTCGATTCGTCGGTGAAATGGGCTTGCAGCCGCTCCTTGGCCGGTTCGGTGCGGTAACCGGCCACCCGGGGGAAACGAATTTCCAGGGCGGCGCGCTGGGGATTGACGGCGTGAACATGAATGGTTCGGGTGGGTTTTTGGGGCGCCGCCGCCACCGGCTCGGCGGTAAAATCAAAGGGGATGCCCAGCACATCGGCGTATTCCACATTGAACCGCCCCTTGTCGTTCAGCTCGTAGGACTGGCGGCGCAAGGCGCGGCCGATCACCTGCTCGCACAATAGCTGGGCGCCGAAGGCGCGCACCCCCAGCACGTGGGTGACGTTGTTGGCGTCCCACCCCTCGGTGAGCATGGCCACCGACACCACGCAGCGGATGGTATCGCCCAACTGGCCGGGCTTACCCACGGTGTTCATCACTTCGCGCAGCAGCATTTCATCGGTGATGTTTTCCGCCTCCTTGTGCTGGCCGCGCTGTTTCATCTCCCGCTTGAAGCGCTCAATTTCATCGGCGGCCATGGCGCGGAAATTTTTATCCAGCCCTTCGCCCGATTCCAGTTGCCGGCTGTCAATCAGCAGTGTCCTGGGGCGGGGGTATGGGTTGCCGTTGCCGTCAAAATTGCGAAACAGGGGAAGACGGCCGTTGATGGTTTGTTCCGAACCGTCCTCGAAGGTTTTGACATACCCGGCGATATAATCATGGACCAGCTTGGAGGTGGCGGTGTTGTTACAGACCACAATAAAACAGGGCGGCGCCGGGATGTCGTCCTTTTTCCAGAGGGCGGCGGTTTCCTTGTAATGGCCGTAGAGGGCTTCCAGGGCCGATGTAAGCTGCGTGGGCAGAGTGGACGGATCGAGCTGCCCGCCCTTGGTCCGGCCCTTTTTGGGCATCTCTTTTTTAATATGTTCCCACAGGTTGCGGAACATGGGGGTGTCGCCGCCGGGGACGTTGTCGGCAATGGGCACCCGGGGCAGCTTGACGATGCCGCATTCGATGGCGTCCATCAGTGAAAAGTCGCTCATGGTCCAGGGGAAAAGCGTACCTTCGGCATAGCCCGAACCGCTGAGGAAAAAGGGCGTGGCGGAAAGGTCAATCACGCGCCGGAGACCGATCTTGCGGTTGACCGCTTCGAGGCCGGTGATCCACACCCTTGCGGCTTCCCTGTTTTTCTGCGCCTCTTTGCGGTCATCACCGGTTTTTTTGCCCTCTTCGGACTCGCCCGGTTTTTCCCGGTAGCAGTGGTGCGCTTCGTCATTGATGGCCAGGATGTTTTTCATGCCCATCAGCCCGGGCATCACCCGTTGCATCATCCGGCCCTCGGTCTCCAGCGTATTTATGGGCGCTCCTGATCGACCCTGCAATAATGCGCGGCTGCCCTTGGCCAGCTTGGTCCGCTCCCGCAGCATAAAGGCGTGGTAGTTGGTGATGACGATTGTAGCCCGCTCCAGCTCCGGCAGCATGTCGGTGGGCAGCAGTTCACGGCTTTGGTAATAGCTGTTCGGGTCGTTGGGGTGAAGCACGAGAAGGCGGTCCCGGATGGTCAGCCCGGGACAGACCACCAGAAACCCGCGGGTGAACTTTTTGCTGTGGGGCCGCCGTACCTTGTTGATGGTCTGCCAGGCGATGAGCATCGCCATGACGGTGGTTTTGCCCGCGCCGGTGGCCAGTTTCAACGCCAGTCGATTAAGTTCCGGGTTGGCGTCGTTGTTGGCATTAGTAAGATGCCCTAAAAACCCTTTGGCTTCCTTGCCCAGATTGGGGGCCACTTCTGTGAGCCAGATGAGCGTCTCCATCGCTTCCACCTGGCAAAAGAAGGGGCGAATGCCCTGAAATGGATGGTTGCGCCAATGTTGCAGCAACCGGGCGGTCTCCGGGGTGACTCTCCAGTTATTGGGATTGGGTTCGCTCCGCCAGCTATCGACTTCACGGCGGACGGCATTGATGATTGAGGTGGGATCGTATTGTTGCTCCCGGGTTGAGAGCCCCTTACCATCGCCGGAGACGATTTCTCTCTGCCGGAGGTTTGATTTTCCGCGTTTTTTGGGTTTTGGAACCGGGGTGATAAATTTTGCACTGCGGCGGGACGGGATGATCCGTTGGGTGGGCTGGCCGTCCTCATCAAGCTCCCAATGCCGCAACGGGTATTCGTAAGGCGAGTTGAGGATGGGGCTGTCAAAAAACCGATCATTCATACAGGGCTGTCCTCCTCACGGCTGTCGTATCGCACGAGTTGGCAGCGTAACATACCGAGACCTTTCCACAACCGGCCACGTAAGGTTCAAAAGGGTAATGAATTATCCGTATTGACCCTTCAGCAGAGCACTAACCGTTCAAGAGCAGCCTGTACTCAGAAGGGTTCCATCAGGGCAGTGGTTATAACTGCCCAGAGAGACGTCTAAGGCACTTTCAATGGAAACATCCTGCCGGTTTTTCTTGCCGAAAAAGGTGATTTTTACACTATAGAACCCAAAAACCGGCCGACCCGTTTCAATAACACGGTTTACATATTCGTACTTGGTGTTTATCGGAATTAGGAAGATTGACCGCTGGGCTTCTGTGAAATTTCGGGTCAGTATAATCGTATTGGCGATGCGCCTGTCCAATGGCTGTAAATCCGGTGGGAGAAACGTCCCTCCCTTCCCGTCGGGAGAGGTCAATGGGATATAATCCACGGTGTAATGATCAATACGATAGGAATGATCCGCACCGTCGTTGCCCAAGTATCGAAATGTGACCAGGCCGGTTGTGTCTCCGAATGGTTCGGCAAATATTTCACCATCTTCACCTTTTTCCCGGCAACAGTGACGGATAGCATCAACAGCGAGTGTTCCCCCCTCATTGTTATTGCCTACATCCCGGGCCTCGATTTCAATACCGATACGATCGTCTCCATCCACTCCATCCACTGAGCCGCAACCGTAAAAAGGTGTCAAAACAAAAAGCCAGAGGGGAATTGACCAGCGTCTGAATTTTGGTGTAACCATAGCGTGGGTTCCATGGGGTTAAGAGCTCGGTTTTTATAACAATGCGCGATAGTGTCATGTATCCCCCGGATATGTCAATCGTTTCGTCGTCTGCGACGGGGGGGAAACGTTGCCCGGTTGTTCCGGTTTTGATATAGACGGTTATTATGCCAGTTTATGAATATTCAGCTTTAAACCAGAAGGGGAAAAGTACCGTAGGGGTTATTGACGCCGACAGCCCCGTGGATGCGCGGCAAAAACTGCGGACCGATATGTTGTTTCCCGTCTCCATTGAAGAGGTGGCCGAACGTTCACCGGATCAGACCTCATCGCGAACCGCGCTGTTCAACTATTTTCGACGGGTCCGGCCCATGGAACTGGCCGCAGTGACACGCCAATTGGCCACCCTCACCGGCGCCGGGTTTCCCTTGGTATCGGCCCTTGAAACGCTGATGCCCCAAGCCAAATCCCGCAGCTTGCAGCAAACCTTGGCCAAGGTGAAAGAGCGGGTGGTGGAAGGCGGTACGTTCGCCCAGGCGCTGGAACAGTTTCCCGGCACCTTTACGCCGGTTTATATCAACATGGTGCGGGCCGGAGAATCTTCGGGAACATTGGAGCTGATCCTGGAGCGTTTGGCCGATATCACCGAAAAGCAAGAGGCGCTAAAGACCCGCATCCAGGCAGCGCTGGCCTACCCGCTGCTCATGGCGTTGGTGGGAGTGTTGGTCGTCTTTTTTCTTCTCACCGCCATAGTGCCGAACATTTTGACGATCTTTGCCGATGTAGGCCAGACCCTGCCGCTACCGACCCGTATTTTAATGGGCGTCAGCCGTTTTTTCGGTCGTTTTTGGCCCTTTATGCTGCTTCTGATGGTGGCCGGCGCTCTTTTTTACCTCATTTTTAACCGTACACCCAAAGGACGGCTGATTTTCGACCAGATACGCTTACAGACGCCCTTTTTCGGCAATTTGATCCGCCAACTGTCCGCAGCCCGTATTTCAAGGACATTGGGATCGCTCCTGGAAAACGGGGTGCCGATGATGCACGCATTGGAAATTGTCCAAAACGTCACGGGCAACGGCGTACTTTCCAAGGCGGTGGCAAAGACAGCCAAGGAGGTGGGCCATGGCAAGCCGCTGGGCCGCACCATGGGGCTTCATTCGGTCTTTCCGGAACTCTTTGTTCAAATGGTCACCGTAGGTGAACAGAGCGGAGATCTGGAAACCATGTTAGGCAAGGTGGCCGATATTTATGAAAACGATGTGCAGCAGCGTATCATGACCATTACCGCCATGCTGGAGCCGCTGATGATTCTCTTCATGGGCGTGATCGTGGGTTTCATTGTACTGTCCATCTGTCTCCCGATTTTTGAAATGAACCAACTGGTGGGATGATTTGTTGTTTTTTCGTTCAAAACCAAAAGGAAGTTATAAATAATGAAAAAATGGGATCTTTACAGTCGGCGGGCAATGCGCCAAGGTGAACGAGGATTTACCCTGATTGAACTGATGGTGGTGGTGGTTATTTTGGGCGTTTTAGCCGGCTTGATCGTCCCCAGGATTATGGATCGGCCGGAACAGGCCAGGCGGACCAAGGCCAAAATCCAGATGGAGAGTATCTCCACCGCCTTGAAGCTCTATCAATTGGATAACGGATTTTATCCGTCCACCGACCAGGGCCTGGAAGCATTGGTGGAAAAACCCGATACCGGCCGGATTCCCAAACATTGGCGGAAAAGAGGATATCTTGAGAAAGGAAAAGTACCGCTGGATCCATGGGAAAATCCATTTATCTTTATCAGTCCGGGGGAACACGGCGATTTTGATCTGATCTCTTACGGACCGGACGGCGTGGCCGGCGGTGCAGGGGACAATGAGGATATCCAAAGCTGGGATTTGGAATGATGCGCAACCGTCCCGCCGGCTATACCCTGATCGAACTGGTTGTGGTGGTGGCCATGCTGGGAGTGCTGCTGGGTTTTGCCGCGCCAAGGGTTGCAGAGCAACTCTTTACCAACGATGTGGATGAAGTTGAGCGTTGGTTACACACAACTACAACCGATTTGCGTGAAAAAGCGCAGCGAACCCGGAAAACCCATGTGTTACGGATCGATGTCGCCGGCCAGCAGATTTTTATTGAGACGGAAGAGGCCGCCTCTGCCACAACCGACACCGCACCCAAGGCCGATCTGAAACTCCCGGACAGGCTCCACATCAGCGAGGTATTACTTGGCCAGGGGAGTATGGCCGTCGATAATCAGGCGCCCATCCGTTTTTTCCCCGATGGCGCCGCCGACCCGGCTGTGCTGCAAATGATCCACAATAACGACCAACGGTTCGCCTGGGTGATCGAACCCTTTTTAACCGACATCTCTAAAATGGAAGCGCACGGCCAATATGCAGACTATTGGCAATAAAGATGGATTCACCCTGCTCGAAGTGATGGTCGCCCTGGCAATTCTGGGAACCGTTCTCGTTTCCGTTTTGACCCTGCACTCCCAAACCCTGGAGATAGCCGCCGCCACACGCGCCGACCACACCGCCGTACAAATGGCCCAGGAAATTTTATACGCCCAAATCGAAGCGGGGCTGGATGAAACTTTTTTTCCATCGGGTGAATTTGAAGAAAAGTATCCCGGCTTTACGTGGGAGGCAAGCCGGGAGAAACTGTCACTGGAAGACGAGGATGAAAACGCCATCCAGTTTGTGCGACTGGATATCAGGGTGGCAAATCCTGACGTTTCTTCCAGTTACGCCTTGCGAGGCTATTACTATCAAACCGAATAGCCTGGAAATTGCATGTATCCATTCAAAACAATTCGTACCCGTTCAGGCTTTACCTTGATTGAGATTCTGATCGCCTTGCTGCTGGTGGGGATTTTGCTGACAACACTGTTTGCCGCATCCCGGGGTCTGCTTCACCAGATCCAACCGGTCACCCGTCAAACCAAGATGGGCCAACTGGCGGCCGCCGCACTCAATCGGTTCCAGGTGGATCTCTCCCAGGTGGTCATCTCCATGCCGCCGGCCTACCGCAGGCCGCAATTTAATACCGATCCCGACCCTTACCGGATTGTCGGCCAAAACGATACCGCCCTTGGCAAAACCCTTGCCCAACTGCAATTCGCCAGCCTGGGCCATTTTCCGGAAACCACCGGCCCCCAAGAGGGCGTGGCCCGGATTGTCTATTATATCAGCGAGACTCAATCGGGGGAGAAGCTACTGCGGCGCTCGGACCGCCTGTTCCCTTACGGTGAATTTGAACCGCAGCCCGGTGATCCGGTTCTATGCCGCCATGTGGATGAATTTGCCATCTTTTTCAGCGGCGCAGACGGTGAAGAAGTTGAATCCTGGGACTCGGAATCCAAATCGTCACGTTTTTCAACGCCTCCAGCCATGCGCATCGTCCTGACCCTTAAAGAGGACGACAGGACGTGGCGTTACGAATCGTATCATCAACTGGCGACTGTTCGTAAGGCCGCGCAATGATGGAGCAGCCCCTCTTTTTTTTCATACGACGGCGGTGTACCGATGCGATGAACAACGAGCGCGGCGTCGCGTTGCTCGTCACCCTGTCGATCATGGCCATCCTCCTGGCCGGCGCCTTTTCCCTGCACCGGACGGTGCTGTCCCACCTCGTCACCCAACGCACCCGCCTGAACAACGCCCAATTAGAGGCGATGATCACCAGCGCCCGGCAAGCCGCCGTGGCGCTGTTAATCGACGATCAGAAAAAGACACAGATCGACTCGGTACAGGATGCCTGGGCTGATCCCGAAGTTATTGCCAACACACTGAAGCGATTGACCTTTGAGACGGGAAAGCTCAACTATTTCATTGAAGACGAACTTGGCCGAATTCAGATCAATGCGCTGGTTGAATACCCCCAAGGGCGTCGGCATAACCCAGATCAGCGAGGTCAGGAAGAATTGTGGTCGAGGATTCTGGACGGGTTTATATCAGCCGACGATACGCTTTTTGCCGATATAGAAGAGAGCACCATCATCCATTCGCTCATAGACTGGCTTGATTTTGGCGACGGTGGTGCCATTACCGGATTGAACGGCGCCGAATCGGACTATTATGAATCCCTTGATCCCCCCTACACCTGCCGAAACGGTCCGCTCCAGCATATCAGCGAACTGAGGTGGATCCGCGGCATGAACGAAACCCTTTTTGAGGGTGTGGAGGGTCAACCGGGATTGCGTGATTTTCTTACCGTTCACGGATTGCCCGAAGATGACAGCCAATTTACTTTCACCGGTGAGATCAACATCAATACCGCCCCCGAACCGGTCATCCGGGCGCTTTTGCCGGATCCATATTCCGATTTGGCCAAGGCCATTGTTGACTATCGCGATGAAAAAGCCGATGGTCAATTTGTAAACGACCTTTCACAGCCGGAATGGTATAAAAATGTACCCGGTATGGGTAATGTGAAAATTGACCACCTGATCACAGAGACTAGCCATCTGTTCCGCATCCGGATAGCTGCCGAAATAAATGGCCAACAAAAGGGTGTAATGATGATTATTCAACGAAAAGAAGTGTCTGATGGCAAGTTGGGGTGTCAAGTAATTCGGCGGGAAAATGATCCTGGCGCTGTTTCTCTTTTGAAACAGGAAAAGCAGGCAGATGAATAGTTCCATTATCGGCATTGATATTCGGCGCGGAGCGATTCACATCGCAACCGTCAATGTGCGGCTGGGCGGGAAATCCGTTACAGCCTGCGCCTCGGCGCCCCTCAACACGCATGATGAACCGGCGCCCGCCCTGACGGCGGCATTGGCGCCACTGGCTGAAACCTTCGGCTTCGCCAATGCCGCCTGCGCAGTGGCGCTTCCCTCCGACCAGGCCTATTATCGCAACCTGAAGCTTCCCATCGGCAAAAAGGAAAAGATCCGCCAGATCCTCCCCTTTGAACTGGAATCAACCCTGGCCACACCCGTGGATTCGTTGCAGATAGATTTTCAGAAAAGTCCCCATTCAACGCCCGGCGGTCAGCATCCAGTTGTCGCCGTGGCCGTGGAGACGGAGGCGTTGGCGGCTGTCAAGACGGCCCTGGAAGATGCGGGTATCACGGCAAGCAGTATTACCATCGGCGCCTGGCCGTTGGCTCACTTGTTGGCAAAAAATTGCCCCCCGGATCAAAGCTGTCTGCTGCTTGATGCCGACCCACCCTTTGGAACCCTTTACTATCTGGCCCCGAATGAAATCAAATGGGCCCGCGGATTCCGACTCCCCCCGCATCCGGATAAACTGCGCCAACAGGTCGTACGCGAGGTGCAGGCGACCTGGACCGCCTGTCAAGCCCGGGAGTCAGAACCTTCGATTGCACCGAATCGTATCTATTTACACGGTCTTGGGCCCGATCGGCTTGATGAGACCATTGCAGTAATGCCCGGCCAAACCTGTCCGGTCATCCCGATCCAAAGCAATCAGATCCTCAACAGCGATACATTTCCCCAGGACTGGGAGCCGACAACACTGAACAACGCCCTGGCCCTGGCCCTGGCCCAACATCAAGGTGCGCAGCTCATCGAATTTGGCGCCCGTGGTTGGAAATTTGACCGTTTTTTGGAAAAACAGCGACCACGGCTGATCCAACTGGCCGTGCTGACCGGAATTGTTTTGCTGTTGGCCGTTGGCAACCTGTGGATCGACAACCACTACGTGACACGCCATTTAAGCGAATTGAATCTACGGATTGAGGATCATTTTACATCCACTTTCCCTGATGTTACGCGGGTGGCGGCGCCCCGTCGTCAAATGGCGTCTAAAGTATCGGAGTTGAAAAAGGAGCTGGGCCAACACCAAACCGCCGGTCGGAACGTCCGGGTGGTTGACATTTTGCACAGTATCAGCGAGACCCTTCCTTCGCCTTTGAAGGTGAGCTTCAGCTCCACCTTTATCGGACCGGAAATGATGACGCTTGATGGCAAGGCCGATAGTTTTCGAACCGTTGATGAAGTGAAGGCACATTTGGACGATATCCCGTGGGTACGGACGGCGACCATTTCTGCGGCCAAAATGAACCGGTCCGGCAAAGAGGTCAACTTCAAATTGCGGCTGAATTTTACCTCCGGGAATTCCTGAAACTTTCGTGTTTTATGTAGATATGGGCATTCAAATCAACCAGCGTGAAAAAACAGGCCTTATCCTTGCGGGTATTGCATTGGTACTTTTCGGGGTGTGGCAATGGGGTATCGCCCCGTTTCTGGAACAGATGGATCAACGTACCCGGCAAGTAGCCGCCAAAGAAAAAACGGTTGCTGAAATGGCGATGCTAAAGAGAGAGTATCAGCAGCTAAAACAGCAGTCTGATCAACTGAAAACAGAAGTCGCCCAACGCGATCCCGATTTTTCCTTGTACGCCTTTTTAGATCGCCTTTCGGGGCGGGCCGGGCTGAAAAACAACATCGATTACATGAAGCCGTCCAGGCGGGTGGAATCGGATGGCGGGCTGAACGTTTCCGCGGTGGAATTGAAGTTTTTGGCCATTACCCTGGAGCAGTTGACGGATTACCTGAAATTGGTTGAACATAACGATCTATTGATATCCATCCAGCGGACCGCATTGGTCCCGTCGGGTAAAACCGATGGCCTGCTGGATGCAACCCTGATGGTGGAGACCTACGAAACCTCATGAAACGGTGGCTTGGATATATCCTTTTTGGCATAGGCGCTGTAGCCGTTTTTCTCTACCTGCTCTTTCCGGCAAAGAGTATCAAGGCCTATATCGCCCACCATATAAGCCAAATCGATCCCCGACTAAGATTCACCGCCAAGGATCCGGTCTTGCGGTTGCCGCCCGGCGTCAGGTTGCACGACGCAAATATCCACTTTGATGAAATACCGTTGCTCCGATGGGAAAGCCTCTCTTTTTTCCTTCGCGCCAATACATTATTTGCTGATCAGCGGACATATCGGTACCGGGGCCGAGCCTATCAGGGTGAGGCCACCGGCGACCTCTTCCTGGCAAAGGGGGAGAAATGGCGTATCAAGGGCGCCGGAGAAGGATTTCAGGCCGAATTAATGCCACTGGCGGCCCTGGTGCCGCAGGCGATGCTTGAGGGAACGGTTACGGGCACGTACGATTTTACGCGTGATGAGCAAGGTACGTTGAGCCTGACCGTTGCCAACGGGTCGTTTATTTTACATGAACCCTTGTTGGAAATTGAGGCTGTTACCTTTGACCTGTTAACGCTGGACATGGTGATTGAAAAAGAGCATATATGGATTAAAACAATGCAAATGAACGGCCCGGAAATCGACGGCGATCTGACCGGTGAAATCATCATAAGGAGACCGCTACATGATAGCCTGTTACATTTGACCGGAATGATCAGGCCGCATCCGCTTTTCTTAGCCGAATTGCGGAAAAAATTGCCCCCGGGGTTGTTATCCGACCGGATCGTCAAAAAGGGGCTCACTTTTACTATTGGCGGAACAGTGAAAACACCGGAAGTTTCACTGTAATTGAATCGCTATGCGCGTTGCTACCTTCATACTTTCCTTAGCACTCATCACGGCTGCCGCCTTTTTATCGGTCAAAGGTTTTTACCGTGTTGTTACAGATCGGTTACGGGTTGAGGAAATTCAGGTGGCTGCCGGTGAAACGCCTGATCGTCCGGGCGGCCGAACGGCTCATACGGGCAAGGACTACACCCTCATCGCAAAGCGCAATCTCTTTGATGTCAAAAAAAAGCAGCCTGCAACGGAGAAAAAAAAGAGTGAACCGCCTAAAGTGACGCGGCTACAGTTAAAACTTTGGGGAACCATCGCCGGATCGGAAAGTCAACGGGCCGCGGTTGTTGAAGATGGCAAAACCCGTAAACAACTGCTGTTGCATGAGGGTGATACAATTCAAACCGCCGTGATAAAACAGATATCCCGGGGAGAGGTGCTTCTGGCGGTGAACGGTAAAAATGAAGTCCTGCTCATTGAGAAACCTGCCGGAGCAAGAAGGGGCGCCAAGGGCGGCGGCGATGATCCCGGTCTGCCACCGCCACCGCCACTACCGCCGCCACCGGAGCTGATACCCGAAGCCGGAGCTGAAATTGAACCGGTGGAAGGAGCACTTGTCACCATTGACCATGAAACGGTTCAGACGGCCTTGCAAAATGTCAACGAACTGATGCGGCAAGCCCGGGTACGTCCCCACTTCACCAACGGCAAACCCGACGGGTTACGGCTTAGTGCGATTCGGCCCGGCTCCCTGTTTCGTCAAATCGGGTTGCGAACCGGCGATATCATCACCGGCGTCAATGGCGATCCCATTGAATCGGTGGATGATGCGTTGCGTTTTTACACCAGCTTAAAAGATGCCGATGATGTGACCCTGCAACTGCGGCGCGGTGGTATTGAAAGATCCATTAATTACCGGGTTGAATAATACCCTTACTTATTATACATGCTAAAATTATCATATAAAACGGCTACTTAAATGACGATCACTCAACCTTTGCATGCGAAAATTGCGATTTCAACGCTTGCCCTGTTCATTCTGGTCAGTATGCTGTTGCCGCCAACACCCGGTATCGCCCAATCCGCTGCTGATTCGGAGGATCAATATGTCGCCATCGATTTTAACAATGTCGATATTTCAGTATTTATCAAATTTATCAGTGAGCTGACCGGCAGAAATTTTTTGGTGGACCCGCGGATCAGGGGCAAGGTGACCATCAACTCCCCGTCAAAAATCACTGTGGATGAAGCGTATCGGGTTTTTGAATCGGTTCTGGAGTTAAACGGCTTTACCACGATCCCCGGTGACGGCATTACCAAGATCATCCCTTCGGCGGTGGCCCGCTCTTCTAACCTGGAGACCATTTTAGAGCCGGAAGTGACGGTACCCGACGCTGAACGAAGCATCACCAAGATCATCCAGCTACGCTATGCCGATGCCAATGAGGTCCGCCGACTGATGACCCCCCTGGTTGCCAAAACCAGTGTCATCCTGGCGTACACCCAAACCAACGCCTTGATTATCACCGACAATGCCGCCAATATCCAGCGGCTGGAAAGAATCATCGCGGCCATTGACCGGCCCGGGGTGGGGCAGCAGATTACCATCATTCCCCTTTTCCACGCCGACGCCGCCAAGCTGGCAAAATTACTCAGCGGCATGTTTACCAACAAAAGGGGACAAGTCATTGCGGCTGAAGGCCAGCCTCGTAACCCCCAAACGCAGCCCATCATTTTTCTGGCGGACGAACGAACCAATACCTTAATCATTTCGGCCAGTGAAAATGATATCGCTCGCGCCAGGGAATTGGTGGCGATGCTGGACAAGGAGACCCCTTTGGGCAGTGAGCGCATTCGCGTCTATTATCTTGAACATGCCACAGCCGAAGATCTGGCAAAGGTATTGCAGGAGGTCCCATCCAGGGGTGAAGGTGGTGCTGAAGGGGAAGGCGGGCAAAAACAACCGCTCCTGTCGAAGAAAGTACGCATCATGGCGGACAAGGCCACCAACAGCTTGATCATCACCGCCGAAAAAGATGACTTTACAGTGCTTGAAGAGATTATCGACCAGCTTGATATTCCCCGGGCCATGGTCTATCTTGAATGTTTAATAATGGAAGTGAATACCGATCGGGACTTTCAGCTAGGTACCCAATGGATCGCCAGCCGGGATACGGATATCAATAACCGTCGGGGTGGTATTGGCGGCGGTTTTGGCGGTGGCAATGACTTTCAGAATATATTTAATCTGGTGAATCCCTCCTCGGGCGTGGGAACACTGCCCCCCGGTTTCTCGTTGGGCATTTTCAGTGAGCTCGTGAAAATCGGCGGCATTCAATTTCCCAACCTCGCCGCAATTGTCAACGCTTATAAAAATGACAAGGATGTCCACATCCTCTCTACACCGCAGTTGCTCACCACCAACAATCAGGAAGCGTCCATCACCGTTGGCCGCAATGTTCCGTTCCAGACGCGCACCGGACAATCGGACGTTGAGGCATATAATACTTATGAATACCGGGATGTTGGGATCACCCTGAAAATCACACCCCAAATCAGTAAAGACGGTCTTATACGCCTGCAGATCTTTCAGGAGGTAACCCGGCTGGATGATGTTTCAGGCGGAACCACGACTTCCGACCGGCCCACAACCTTGAAAAGAACCATCGAAACCACCGTGGTGGCCAAAGATCAGAGCACTGTTGTTATAGGGGGGCTCATTGATGATGCATTCAGCGCCAGTGTCAATCAGGTTCCCTGCCTGGGCGCAATCCCGCTGTTCGGTTACCTTTTTAAATCCCACGGTGATGGCACGGAAAAAACCAATCTTTACGCTTTCATCACACCCCGTGTGGTGAAAAACACTCAAGAAGCCAAGGCCCTCTATGACAAAAAACGCACCGAGATTGACACGGTCAGGGAAGGGGCCGTTAAGCTTTATAAAAATATCCCGGTAAGGGATATCCCGCCGTTAGATCCAACCGTCTCCAACCCCATCAAACCTCCGGACCACTACTTCACGCCATGAGCAGCTCACCAATCATGCAGATGACCGTTTCAGATCCCGTCACGCTGATTGAACAACTGCGCGCCGGAACCCGGCTGGAAGACCCGGAGTTTGACCGGCTTCGCCAGACTGCCTTGGCTGAAGGAATTCCCTTGGAAGAGCTGCTGATTAAAAAAAAGCAGCTTTCCGAAAAAACGCTTTTAGAGCTCCGTAGCCGATATTTCGATCTGCCCCTTTGGCAGGAATTGCCATTGGAGCATCTCCAGGGAGACGTCGCTCAAAAGGCCCCCATGCGGTTTTTAAAACAGCACCTCCTCTTTCCCATTGGCCAGATTGATCCTGAAAAAGCGGTGCTGCCACCCGAAGCGGATACCGGCCGGTTTTATATCGCGGTCCATGACCCGGCCGATATCCATGCCATTGACGATTTGGTGCGGTTGCTCGATGTAGACGAATTTGAAAAGGTGATCGCGCCGAGAGCGGCGATTTTATCGGCCATCAACCTTTCCCACGATCTTTCCACGGATGCTGCCGAGCAAATTGTTCAGGACATGCAGGAAGGGAGTGAGCTGGAGATCCTGAAAGAGATCGAACAGACCGCGGATCTGCTGGATGATACCAGCCAAGCCCCCATCATCAAGCTGGTCAACCATATTATTAGCCAAGCAATCAAAGCCCGCGCCAGCGATATTCACCTGGAACCCTATCCCGATCAGTTCAAAGTCCGCTATCGGGTGGACGGCATTCTTTACGATATTCTGGAGCCGCCCCAATGGGTGCAATCAGCCCTGGTATCACGCATCAAGGTGATGGCCAAAATGAATATCGCCGAAAAGCGGCTGCCCCAGGATAACCGTATTGACGTCAAGGTGGGGGATCAGGAGGTCGATATCCGCGCAGCCACAGTCCCGACGGTATTTGGTGAACGGGTGGTGTTGCGCCTGCTTAACAAATCGGACAAACTGCGGTCGCTCTCCGATTTGGGCTGTGATTCAAAAGAACTGTCACTTCTTGATCGGATCATCCGCACCCCCAACGGGATCTTTTTGATGACCGGTCCCACGGGTAGTGGTAAAACTACCACCCTTTACGCCCTGCTGTCGTCCATCAACCAGCCGGACATTAACATCATCACTATTGAAGATCCGGTGGAATACCAGGTCAACGGCGTCAATCAGATTCAGGTTAATCCCAAGATCGACTTGACTTTTGCCAAGGGCCTGCGGGCCATCGTCCGTCAGGACCCCGATGTCATATTGGTGGGCGAAATCCGGGATCTGGAAACCGCCGAAATTGCCGTTCAATCGGCCCTGACCGGCCACCTGGTTCTCTCAACCCTGCACACCAATGATGCGGCCAGCGCGGTGACGCGGCTGGTAGACATCGGGATTGAGCCTTTTTTAATCTCATCGTCGCTCATCGCCATCGCCGCCCAACGGCTGGTGCGACGGCTTTGCAATCATTGTAAAGTGCCCTATCAGCCTAATTACGACACCCTGGCCGGATTTGGTCTTTCAACGCCGGATCTGGAAGGCAAGGTGGTTTACCGACCGGAAGGATGCCCCAACTGCCTCAACACCGGTTATCACGGCCGCATAGGTCTGTTTGAAATCATGGAAGTCAACGCGTCACTCAAGAAGCTGATTCTTAGTGCCTACGACGCCAATCACATCAAGGCCGAAGCGCTGGAATCGGGGATGATCACGCTGCGTAAAGATGGGATCTCAAAAGTTCTGGAAGGTGTGACGACCTTTGAGGAAGTGTTGCGTGTCAGCCAGTGAATTCTCAACCGCCTGAAGGCGGCGGCTTCGGCGGCTAAGCGCGCTCGGCCGGATGAAATCCGGCCATCGCAGCCGCCATAAAAGACCGTCGCTTTTAAGCGACGGTAGTTTATGAATGCAATTTCCCAAAGGATGAATCTTCCAAGAATACAGCAACACGACCAAGTATTATGGGTCGTCCTGTCACTATTGACTGTGAACTGCTTGGTAGTAATAGGCAACGCGTCAGCCAACACGATCGACACCTCTTTACCCGAAAACTACCGTTTCGCTCAGCACCTCTACGACTCCGGCCAATTCCGCCAAGCCGCCGGGGCCTTTGAAAAATTTGTATTTGCAGAACCCGATTCCCCAAGGGTACCCCAGGCGCTCTACTTGGCGGCCCTTTCGTACCAAGCGACCGGCGACACTGTTGCAGCTCAAAATGCCTGTGAACGCGCCTTGACGCTCAACGCGGGCGCTTTGACCGCTCCGCTCCATCTTTTGAAAAGCGATCTTTTCAAATCGATCAACGCTACCGATGAGGCTCGAATTACCCTGCACAACCTTTTGGCAATCACCGATGATCCGTCTTTTACAGATAAAGCCCTCTACCGGTTGGCTTGGCTTGACATCGAGGCCGGCCGTTTTACTGAAGCTGAAAACGGGTTAGCAAAAATATTGGCCGCAAAAGACTACTCCATACCGGAACTACAGCAGCAGGTAAGACGGGCTGATACGATCGCTTCTAAAAATCCACGCTTGGCCGGTTTGCTCTCCGTTCTCCCCGGCGGTGGGCAACTCTACGTCGGCCGCTATCAGGATGCGGCGGTGGCCCTGATTTTAAACGGGCTGTTTTTCTGGGGCGGCATAGAGGCGCTTGATGCGGATCAGACGGCCTTAGGTCTCCTGCTGGGAGGGATCGGGGTCAATTTTTACGTGGGCAATATCTACAGCGCGGTGAACAGCGCCCATAAATATAACCGCAACTCTAAAAACCGTTTTATCGAACAACTCAGGGCCACCTTTCTCCAAACCGGAATTTCCCGCCGTAACGGATCGCCAAGCCTGTTCGCCTCATTGAATCTACCGCTCTAAATCTGAAAAGGGGGACAAAACGGTTTTTTGCAAGCACGACTCAAACACAGGCGGGGGCATAATAGATGGCACCAAAATCTGATAAGCTGCACCTCCCCAAATCTAATCAGAAACCTGCTGGTCGTCTGGTCGGCAAGAGTCGTGTTCAGCGGGGCGATCCGCAAAATCTGGCGGCATTCTTATACGTTAAAACCGCGTTGTCCAATCTTCAGGTTCGGCGCGCCCTGGCGGCGGGCGCCATCTGGCTGGGACCTCAAGGGCGGTCCGGCAAACGTATGCGGGATGGATCAAAGCGGCTTACAATCGGCGATCGGGTCGAGATCTACTATGACGAAACGATTTTAAGCCGGGTGCCGCCCCAGGCTACCTTACTGCGGGACTTTGGACGCTACAGTGTCTGGTATAAACCGCCAGGGTTGTTAACCCAGGGGTCCCGTTTTGGCGATCATTGCGCGTTGCTGCGCCAGGCGACACTTTTTTTTAAACCCAGACGGCCGGTCTATATGGTTCATCGCCTGGATCGGGAGGCGGACGGCCTGATGTTATTGGCCCATCATGCAGATGCAGCAGGCCAGTTATCGCATCTATTTCAAAACCGTGAAATATGCAAGCAGTATCGAGTTGCTGTCTTGGGGCAACTGAAATCCAAAGGGGCCAATGGAGATATTCGCGAGTCGTTGGATGGAAAAGAGGCACTGACGCATTTCAAGGTGCTTGATGTGGATAGCCGTAAAAATCAAACAACAATACTGGTAACACTGAAAACGGGGCGTCGGCATCAAATTCGTCGACATTTTGAAGCCATCGGCCATCCTGTGATGGGCGATCCGCTCTACGGCACGGGCAATAAAAACAGGGACGGAATGCAACTGACCGCCATGAAACTGGGTTTTTCATGCCCGGTAACACATCAGCAGGTGCTGTTCACCCTGCACGATCAACTTCGTTTGCAAGTAATGATGACCGATCAAACCAATCAAAATCAGTGAGCCGGTCATCCGGATGTTTTCGCAAATTTATCCTTTAACGCCGCTTCCACCATGGGCGGCACCATGCCATGCACGGTACCGCCAAATTGGGCCGCTTCTTTGATGATGGAGGAGCTGGTAAAAATCCAGCGTAACCCTGTCATGAGAAAAACCGTTTGAACATCGCGGTTCAGCCGCCGATTCATCAGGGCCATCTGGAACTCGTATTCAAAATCGGATACCGCGCGCATCCCCCGTAAAATCGCATCAGCCCCTTTCTCGGTCACATAATCAATAAGTAAACCGTTAAACGTATCCACGGAAATATTGGAGAGATCTTTGAGGCTCTCTTTTAAAAAGGCCATTCTTTCGGCCACACTGAAAAGAGAGGTTTTTGCCGGGTTTTGCAATACCGCGACAATGATTGAATCAAAAACATCCAATCCCCTTTGCAGAATATCAATGTGGCCGTAGGTGACAGGGTCAAATGAACCGGGATAAATCGCAACTTTTGGCATTGTTCTTCCTTTTTCATCCTACCATTTGCGGATCGGCAATCAATTTAAGCACGTTTCCATATCACTGTTCTTAAAAATGTCACAATGGTTTTTGACCGGTTGCGTTGGTCGGTGATGGTAAAGGGGAGCTTTTCGGGGATTCCTTCACGAGGGTCATGTTCCACCACGATACGGGTGTCCCGCGCTAAAAAAGGGCTTCGAGCCAAATGGGTCAAGGCCGGTTTCAAGCAACCGCGGTGGTAAGGGGGGTCAATAAAGATCAGGTTAAAGAGTCGCTCTTCTGATTTCAGACAGTTGAGATTGCGGGTGGCATCCCATACCACCACCCGGGAAACAGTCGTCAGCCGGCAGGCGGATAGATTGCGGTTTATCAGTTGGACAGCGGTTTTGCTGTGGTCTAAAAATGTGGCCCATTGAGCGCCCCGGCTAAGGGCTTCGATACCCATGGCGCCGGTTCCGGCGAAAAGATCAAGTGTCACGGCGCCGGACACCCTATCGGCGATGATGTTAAAAACCGACTCTCGTAAACGATCCGATGTGGGCCGGATGGACGCATTGGACACTTTGGCCAGTTTTTTACTTCTTAAAGTTCCCGCTATGATGCGCATTCTTTACGACTTCATTCCCTTGATCAGGCGATGTAAATAGCTGCGATCCACGCCAATCGCTTTGGCCGTGTGGGTGATGTTTTGATCATAATGGTCGAGTTTGCATTGGATAAAGCGTTTCTCAAATTGGCGCCGGGCGTCCTTTAGATCATCCATTTCAAATAGATCAATGGTTTCCAAGGGTGGTCTCGGTGGGTCGGGATGATAAGGCGCCGGTAAATCGGTGACATTGATCTTGCTTCTTTTCACCATGATCGCCAAACGTTCCACCAGGTTTTTCAGCTCCCGGACGTTGCCCGGCCAGGGATGGTGGCATAAAATTTCCAAGGCCGGCCCACTGATGGTTTTAGGCGGCGCTTGATCCTGGGCGTTTTCTTTCAAAAAGGTCTCAACGAGCAGCGGAATATCCTCGGACCGGCGCCGTAACGGCGGAACAGTAATGGGCAGCACCTTAAGACGGTGCAGAAGATCTTTTCGAAAAGCGCCTTTTTCAATCTCTTCATCGAGATTTTTATTGCTGGCTGAAATGATGCGACACTCCACATCCAGCATCCGGTTACCGCCGATCCGATGAAACTGTTTTTCCTCCAGAACCCTTAATAACGCCGCTTGGCCCGAGGGACTCATATCTCCTATTTCGTCTAAAAAGAGCGTCCCTTTGGCGGCCACCTCAAACTTGCCCCGTTTTTTCCCGGTGGCTTCAGGGAAAACCCCTTTTTCATGACCAAAGAGTTCAACCTCGATCAGGCTGTCGGGAATCGCAGCGCAATTGATATCTACCAACGGCGCTTCCGCCCGCTTTCCCAGGTAGTGGATCGTACGGGCTACCAGTTCCTTTCCCACGCCATCCTCTCCGGTGATTAAAACCCTGGAATCGGAACCGGCCGCAATGGAAACTTCGGACAGCAGTTGCTGAACCGCCGGACTGTTACCCGTGATGGCATTTTTTTCAAGGGTTTTTTTTCGCAGGTATTGATTCTCCTCCATCACCCGGCGGTAATTGAGGGCATTTTGAATGGCCACCACCACCTTGTCAAAGGTGAGTGGTTTTTCAATAAAATCATAGGCGCCCAACTTGGTCGCTTGAACCGCGGTTTCAATGGTGCCGTGACCGGTGATCATGATCACCTGAAGATAGGGGCTATCCTTTTTAATCGCTTTCAGGGTTTCAATGCCATCCATCCCCGGCATCCAGATGTCCAGCAACACCAGGTCGGGCGACGCGGTATGGATCTGCTGCAGCGCTTCGTAACCATTGGATGCGGTTACAACATCAAAGTCTTCATCAGCAAGCAGACCGCTTAACGCCTGAACAATTGAATTTTCATCATCGACAATGAGGATAGTGGGTGACATCGGCGCTCCTTATAGCCGGTTCCTTTTTATTTGCCTTCTTATTTCGGTGAGGTACGGTTTATAAATATAAAATCCATTCTCACGATATACGATTACGCCATATAAGGCAGTTCAACAATAAATTTGGTGCCCCTGGGCCGATTATCCACCACGCGGATCATCCCTTTGTGATCACTGACAATGGCGTTGACGATGGTGAGCCCCAAGCCCATGCCGCCTGCTTTGGTGGAAAAATTGGGTTCAAACAGGCGGGTTTTATCCTGATCAGGTATGCCGGGGCCGTCATCTGCCACCTCCAGCCGCACCAGACTGAGGATCGTGTCTTTGGAAAGCGTGATCATGATACGGCCCTTATTTTTGAGCGCAGCGACGGCATTGCCAACCAGGTTGATTAAAGCCTGTTTGATTTGCTGCCGGTCCAGATTCAACGGGGGAAGAACCTCATCCGCCGTTAGTGTAAAATGAATTTCCGGGTGTCCTTCGCGAAAAAGGGCTAATGTCTCTTCAACAATTTCAGCGATCTGATTGGGCGTTGGGTTGGCGGCCGGGAAACGGGCGAAGGTGGAGAATTCATTGACAAGGTTACGGATCAGATCCACGTGATTGATGATCATTTGGGTACATTCATTAAAAACCGGTTCATTGAGCTGTTCGGCATAGCGGCGTTTTAGCCGTTGGGCCGAAAGGGCAATGGGCGTCAGTGGGTTTTTAACCTCATGGGCAATTCGCCGGGCCACTTCGCGCCAGGCGGCCATACGCTGAGCCTTCTCCAGCTCGGTTAAGTCGTCAAACACGGCCACCACGCCTTTGGAGTCACCGGTCTCGTCGATCAAAGCACTTACATGAACCATGAAACTGCATGGTGCGCCGTTGATCGTAAGATGCAGCGGCTGCTCAATGGTCAGGCTGGACGAATGATTCAAATCATCCAGCATCTCTTCGGATAAAGCCAGGTGCCGCGGCGAGAGTAGTTCCCGATAGTTGCGCTCCAGAACCTTGGCTACATCCACGTGGAGCATTTTTTCGGCCGACTTGTTGATGGTTCGGACCGTACCTTCGGCATCCAAGGATACGACGCCTGCGGAGACATTTCGCAGTACGGTGGCCATATAAGTCCGACTGGCTTCGATCTCCCGGTTCTGCTCGATCAGACGCTCGGAGGAGGCTTCCAATTGTTTATGGCTAATTCTCAGATCGCGGGTCATGCGATTAAATGCATTGACCAGGTGCGCCAGCTCTTCATCCACGGCCGGGGCCACGGTGATCTCCAGGTCGCCCTCGGCCACCTGTTCCACCCCTTCGGCAATCTCCTGAATCGGCGTGGTGATGGATTTGGCCAGATAAAAACCAAACCATAAAGCAAAAAAGATGACCAACAGCGCCACCACCGATAGTGTTATGTAGTAAGAGATCTTTACCGGCTGTTTTAACAATTTGATCTGCTGATATTCGTTAATCCCCTTGGTGATGGCTGCAAGATTTTCCGTCATCTCTTTGGGCAGGATAGACGAAATAACAATAACGGCCGTTTTATTCTCAGGCGCCGCATCCAACGGGATTCTGCCGATGGTACTGTAATACTCAACACCGCGATGGTTTTGGGTGATGGAAATAAGCGCTTGAGGCGCGTTGTTGTGGAGCAGTTGATCCGCTGAGACCGGGCCGATGGGGTCCTTTGCAATCTCCTCACGGGTGGAAAGAAAGATGCGTTGCGCCTGGGGATTGTAAATATCCACCGCGTCTAAGTTAAATGAGCGCTGTACCACTTGGATATAATTTTTCAAGGCTGACTCTTTACCGCGCGCCATCAGTTTTTTAGCCGTAACCTGGTAAGCCATGTCGTTAAGAAAAAAACGGTGGTTTCGTTCCATCCGTTGATAGATGTTGCGGCCTACATCCCGTGATTTTTCCAATGCCTGCTCTACGGGTGCATTAAACCAGAATTCAATGCTGGTTTTGATAAATCCGATGGAAAAAAGAAAGAGAACGCTGGCCGGAATCAGGCTCAAGGCCATAAAGGCGGCCACCAACCGGGTGCGCAACTTGGCGCCCATCACTTTGCGTCGCCGGTCGTAGAGTAGCTTAACCAGGTTGCGGAATACCAAAAAGAGCATCAGCAAGATCAACAGCAGATTGAGGTTCATTAGACTGAACATCAAAATGGTGTTGGAGATGGGGATGTCCGGACCAAAATCGATGAGGTTGTGTGCCACCCAAGTGAGGGCGATCGTGATGAGCAACAAAAAAACCACCAGGATTTTTTCGCGGCGGCGGCGCTTTAATTCATCAACCGTGTGGGCCGGCCCTTGGGGCGTATACCGATTTTTCGGTGCCGGTAAAGTTTTAGAGAAAATATCTCCCATGAGCGTCATATTTCAATAGTCCCCGTTGATAGCAAATAAAAAAGCGTGCTCTTTTTTACCTAAACGCCCATTCAAGGAAAGCCCGATTCATAAAAGATACAAACCGTTGAGCAGGCTCTTGGATTAAACGCACCCCAAAGGGGTTAATAGATAAAATCGATGGTGTACCAATCGGTTTCAAAATTCCGCAGGCTCATAAAAAAGAGCACATAGTGCATTTTGTAAGGCAGACGACCTCGTTTCTGCTCGGCTTTCACACGGATACGGTACTGTTGGTCCTTGGTGAGTTTGTCAAGCGGTGAGATCGCCAAGCTGTTGATGGTGGTCATCAATTTCTGCGCTGCATCAAACGTTTTGACCGCATGGGGTTGCTTTTCCCATGACCGTATCACCTGATATTCTTCTTTTAATGTGTCGTAAGCGATGGTGTGAGTGATGTTCAGCCTGCTGATGGCTTCGTCTTTCCAAAAAGAACGAATTCGGCTGAGCCGGATGAAATACGTAAAGGTCACCTCCATACCCGATTGGACAGCCGTCGACAGCTCTTCGGTAAATGCGTTGGCGGCGTTTAAATACAACAGCAGGTCGTCACGGGTATTGGTCACAATGATATTATCCAGCCGGGCCTCATCGGCCCAGACCCAACCACTGCCTTCAATCGTCAGCGTCAAAAATAGAATGAACCATCCGATGGCCTGTTTCATCGAGCATGATCCTTTACTTGTATGATTTTGACAGATTACTAAAAGTGTGGCGGAAATGCAACAATTTCAGCGAGAAGGTAACGAATTACAGGATTTGAGATTGATGCGGCGGCATTAGGCCGGCTCAACAGTATGCGCTTCCCACGATCCTTTGGACTGGAGAAATTTTTGCAGGAAATGATGGTTAAAGCGGTGCCCGGTGCGATGACAGATCACATGACCGATGATGGGCATGCCCAACAGGGAAATATCGCCTAAACAGTCCAAAATTTTATGCCGCACAAATTCATCGTTAAATCGCAGCCCGCCCTCATTTAATATGGCGGTATCGCTCACCACCACTACATTATCCAGGGAACAGCCCTGGGAAAGACCATACCGTTTCAACTGTTCGTATTGGGAGAGAAACCCGTAGGTTCTGGCGGTGCTGATCTCTTCTTCAAAAGTACTGTCATTGATTTCCAAAGATTTGGTTTGGGTGCCGATAAGCGGGTGATCGTATTCGATGGTGCCGGTTACTTTAAAAGTTTCATAGGGCGCAATTGAAAAAAAATCCCCATTGCGGGAAAGCTCAATGGGTTTGGTAACTTTAAAATAGGCGCGGGGGCCTTTTTGAATGTTAAAGCCCGCCTCCCGGATGGCCGTTGTAAAAGGAGCGGCACTACCGTCTAAAATCGGAACTTCCTGAGCATCAATCATTACCAGCACATTATCAACACTCATGCCGACAAAACTGGCCATGAGGTGCTCAATGGTAGAAACCACAATGTCGTTTTGGCCGATGACGGTGGCCATGCTGGTGTCCACCACATTATGAAAATGAGCTGGTATGATGGGTTTATCCGGCAAGTCCACCCGCTGAAACTTGATGCCGAAATTGACCTCGGCCGGATTGAGGGTGATGTTTACCTCCCGGTTAAAATGGATGCCATGACCTTTGATGCCGACCGGTTTGGCCAAGGTCCGCTGATGGGCGTTCAAATGGGCCGGTATTTCATGCGATGGTCGGTTCATAGCTCAACGCTGTTTTCGATACGTTCTTCGATTCACTCTAACCGCCATGGCCGTAAACAGCCACAACGAACGATGCAAGTCTTTCTTTTTGTACATATTTGGTAAGACTTTTCATATAAACATCTATTTCGTAAACGATCTCATACACTGTTTTTGAATGCGCCTATAGCAGAAAATGGTTCCGCTGTACAGAAGACGGGGCCATTTTTTACTATCATAGCCGGTTTCAACCGGATTCCATCACCGTCTAATATCAAACCCGTTGTTTCATCTCAACGGCTTTGATATAGAGAGTGCCCATGTCGTATGGAACTGGAGCCTGGGATTGCTTGCAAAAGTTTTCAGCAGCGCGGTAATAGGTATTGATGCCCACCTGGTTGAAGTGGAGGTGGATATCGCCTTTGGTCTGCCAACCTTTACTACGGTGGGGCTGCCCGAAGCAAGTGTGAAGGAAAGCAAGGAGCGGGTCAAAGCGGCCATCGTCAATTCCGGTTACACTTTCCCCGACGATCGTATTATCGTCAATTTAGCTCCTGCCGATATCAAAAAAAGCGGCACGGGATTTGATCTGCCCATGGCTTTGGGGATTTTAGCGGCCACCCGAGTTTTTCCTAAACAAGGCATGGATTCCTATCTGATTTTAGGCGAACTCTCTTTGGATGGGCGGGTTAAACCGGTGCCCGGTTCGCTTTCCATGGCCATGACGGCAGCCGCCGTTGGTTTGAAGGGAATTATTGTCCCTTTTGAAAATCGCCAAGAGGCATCGGTGGTCGCCAATATTCAGGTACTACCCGCCAAAACCCTCTCCGAAGTGGTTGATTTTTTCCAAGGTCGGACACATTTGGCGCCGGAAAAACCGCGCGGTCGAATACTCTTTTCCAAACCGCCGGTTTACAAGGAGGATTTTGCCGAAGTGAAAGGCCAGGCGCATGTAAAAAGAGCTTTGAAAGTAGCCGCTGCCGGAGGACATAACCTGCTTATGATCGGCCCACCCGGATCGGGCAAGACGATGTTGGCGCGTCGTTTGGCCACAATCCTGCCGCCGTTGGAATTCAAAGAGGCCATTGAGACCACCCGTATCTATAGTATCGTGGGACTTCTTAATAGGGGGGAGGCCTTAATTTGCCACAGACCTTTCCGGTCGCCGCATCATACCATCTCCGACGCCGGACTGATCGGCGGCGGTCATATTCCCAAACCGGGCGAGGTGAGCTTGGCCCACAACGGCGTGCTTTTTTTAGATGAACTGCCGGAATTTAAAAAGCATGTGTTGGAAGTGCTGCGTCAGCCCATGGAAGATCAGCAGGTGACCATTTCTCGAGCCATGACGTCATTGACCTATCCGGCCCGTTTCCAACTGATTTCAGCCTGTAATTCATGTCCATGTGGATATTTGGATGATGTTCGTAAGCGGTGCACCTGCACACCCATGCAGATTCAAAACTACCGTTCACGGATTTCCGGGCCGCTGATGGACCGCATTGATCTGCATGTGGAGGTGCCGGCAGTGGAGTTTCGCAAGCTGGTGGATGATCAAAAAGGTGAAACATCAGCGGCCATTCGCGATGAAGTGACAGCGGCCCGCGAACTTCAGGCTCGTCGTTTTGCAAAAACGGCCGTCTTATCCAACAGCCAGATGCGGGTACGGCATATCGAAAAGTTTTGCAAGTTACGCCGGGAGGGTATAGCTCTTCTGGAAACGGCCAACAGGCAGTTGGGCCTGTCCGCCCGGGCTCACAACCGTATTTTGAAGGTGGCCCGCACCATTGCCGATCTGGAAAAAAGCGCCGATATCACCCCGCCCCACATCGCCGAAGCAATTCAGTATCGAACCTTGGATCGAATTTCGTTATAAATCCCTTGTCAATCGTGGATCCGGAGATTTTCCCAAAATCCGCGATTGACAAGGGATTTATAACGAAAAAGATTGAAAAACCTCGTTGATTCAGGTAGATAGAAGGTAATTAATCAACACACAACCTTCACCAACGAGGTGAACACAATGATAAGACA
>Ga0209681_1000044_pt1 | contig 34869 bp, 30 predicted proteins | sample WorMetLIZISLAND2_3_FD_187416 | JGI IMG/M metagenome (GOLD analysis project Ga0209681, IMG submission 187416) | Marine gutless worms symbiont microbial communities from Max Planck institute for Marine Microbiology, Germany - Olavius clavatus LIZARD... ... | reverse complement strand
CAGCCGAAATGAGATTCGAAGACGTCCGATACAATCCAAGAACTCCTTATGGAAACATACAAGACTAGTCCAGTAAAGTCCTCGGACATCCAGTATAATCCTTGATTCTTGGGGGGCTGATCGGGGTGTTATGTACGGAGCCCCCATCCGGGGAGGAGAATGATACCGATTCGCAAGGTGGCGACCGCTGGTCCGGGGAAACACGAAGATGGCGGCGGCCTGCGGCTGGTGGTGTCCCGGACCGGCGCCCGGAAGTGGATGTTGCGCTTCACCCTTCATGGCAAGCGCCGGGAGATGGGCTTGGGCAGCTTCGCCAACGTGGGGCTGGCCGAGGCGCGGGAGCGTACCGCAGAGTACCGGAAGCAGGTCAAGCGGGGCCTCGTTCAAGGGAAAGGGGAGCGGCCCACCATTGTCTACCGGGTAAACCCCGCTCTGCGGCATAAGATGGCCGATCAGGACCGGCAGCGAGAGCTTGAAGCAAGCGAGGGCGAATTGTCGGAAATGCCCCAAACACTACTACAGAAACTACAGAAACCCACTTGGAAGTGAGTACTGGTGGTTTTAGTGGTTTTTGCAGTACCCTCCGGGGCATTTGGAAATTCAAGCCGCCCAGTGCCCACGGAGGGAAATCCGAATTTCCCACATGATTTCGACAAAAAAACGAAGGGGAGTCTGGCATGGGCGGTATCGGTAGCGGACGCCAGCGGTGCTGGTTCGCGGGAAACTCGACTGCCGATTACCTCTCCATCGACGTGCGGCGCTGGAAGCGGGAGGGCCTGCTGACGCCGCAGCAATCCTTCGTCTGTCTGTGGGAACGCCAGGGTGAGGTGCTTGCGGCCATTCGTGTGCGCACCGAGCCGGACCGGGTGATCCTCGACTACCGCCACCGGCGTGGCAGCGAAGACTGGCAGGACGAAAGCTACCCCGTCTATCTCGACTGGACCGCCGCCCATCTTGGCGGGAAACGGACCTGGTTCCGGTGTCCCGCCGACGGGTGCGGCCAGCGGGTGGCAATCCTCTACGTCGGCGGCATCTTCGCCTGCCGCCGCTGTTACCGGCTGACCTATCCCAGCCAGCGGGAAGCCAACTATAACCGGCTGGCGCGGCGGGCCAACAAACTCCGTGACAAGCTGGGCTGGGAGCTGGGCTGTCTCAACGGCCCAGGCGCGAAACCCAAGGGGATGCACATGCGCACATTCGAGCGGTTGACGGCGCACCATGATACCTTTGCGGAAATTCTCGAGGTTCGTGGTATCGGTAGCTGCAGTGGACATAGGATTATCCCCTTCGATCTCCTGGCTCACGGCAACAGCTTTAGTGCCGCCGCGACGAGACCCCCATGCTACTTCTTGGATTGATCTGAATCAATTCGCCTCCGACTTTGGAGAGAATTTGACCAAAATTAATTCGTCTTCATTCAACAGTGGTTTGCAATCATCCCCATATCCTCATGCAACTAAAAGATCTGGTATCTTTGTCAAGCAAGCGATTCTAACCCCTTGACTGTTCAGGCGCGCCCTTGACAAAGACCCTATCTTCAGCAATTCATCATTGGAGTGCAATGATGTCAGAGAATGACTACAACCAACCCACCAATATCTCGCGCCGTCGTTTTCTCTATCAGATGGCAGCGACAGGTGTAGGTGCGGCCGCCATTTCGCAACAGGTCATTTCCGCGACTCAGCTGTTGACACCGGTGGCAATCGACAATCCCCTTTCCAACTATCCCAACCGGGACTGGGAAAAGGCCTATCGGGACCTGTATCACTACGATTCCTCCTTTACCTTCCTTTGTGCTCCGAACGATACCCACAATTGCCTGTTACGTGGCTATATCAAAAACGGTGTCGTCACCCGCATTGCACCCACCTACGGTTACCACAAGGCCAAAGATTTGGACGGTAATCAATCCACGCGGCGTTGGGACCCGCGTTGCTGTCAAAAAGGGTTGTCTCTAGTCCGACGTTTTTACGGGGATCGTCGTTGCAAACGGCCTATGGTTCGTAAAGGTTTCAAGGATTGGGTCGAGGCCGGTTTTCCGCGTGACCCGGAAACCGGAGCGGTCGAACAAAAATACCTCCAGCGGGGACGAGATTCATGGGTAAGCGCCTCCTGGGATGAAGCCTTTGAATTGGCGGCCGGCGCCCTGATCAATATCGCCCAAACCTATAGCGGGGAGGAAGGCCAAAAGAAACTGTTGGCCCAAGGCTATGATCCGCTGATGGTCGAGGCGACCGAAGGGGCTGGTACCCAAATCCTGAAATTCCGCGGCGGTATGCCCCCGCTCGGCATGACCCGCATATTCGCTCAATACCGCACAGCGAATGCGATGGCCCTGTTGGACGACAAGATTCGCGGCAAAGGTACGGATTCCCTGGGTGGGCGGGGGTTTGACAATTACAGTTGGCATACCGACTTACCGCCGGGCCATCCGATGGTGACGGGCCAACAGACGGTCGATTTCGATCTCTGTAATGCGGAACACGCCAGGTTACTCATCGTCTGGGGCATGAACTGGATTACCACCAAAATGCCGGATTCCCACTGGCTGACGGAAGCCAGAATGAAGGGAACCAAGGTGGTTGTCATTGCCGCCGAATATAGTGCTACCGCCAGTAAAGCCGATGAAGTGCTGGTTGTCCGCCCCGGCACCACCCCGGCCCTGGCATTGGGTATCGCCCAGGTCCTTATCAGCGATAATCTCTATGATACCGATTATGTCAAGGCCAATACCGACCTCCCCTTATTGGTACGGATGGACAATGGCGAAATGTTGCGCGCCGGTGATGTCTTCAAAGACTATCAGTTGGCTGAGCTGGACAACAACACCCTGGTCGTCCCAGTAGGTGACAAGGGTCCGTCGATCCATCAACAACAGGGACCGGTATTGAATGAAAAACAACGGGCCGATTGGGGTGATTTCGTCTATTGGGATGCTGGCGAAAACAAACCGGTCGCCATGAATCGCGATCAGGTCGGCAAGCATTTCTCCGGAAGTTCTCAGCTAACGGGTGAATTTGAAGTACCCTTGGCTTCCGGAGAAACGGTGCAATGTCGTACGGTGTTCGACGTCACCAAAGAAATGCTCGACGGCAGCTATAGGCCTGAAGATGTCGCCAAATTGACTTGGGCCCCGGCGGCTGCCATTCGCGGCCTGGCCCGCCAGATCGCGGACAATCAATCCCATACCCTCTTTACGGTCGGCATGGGTCCCAACCAATTCTTCAATAATGACCTCAAAGACCGGAATATCTTCCTGGTAGCTGCCTTGACGAAAAATATCGGCAAAATCGGCGGTAACGTGGGTAGCTATGCGGGCAACTACCGGGCCAGCTTTTTCAATGGCCTGCCGCAATATATCGGCGAGGACCCCTTCAATCCGGAATTGGATCCGAGCCAACCGGCCAAGTTACGGAAACGTTGGAAAGCGGAAAGCGTCCATTACTTCAATCACGGAGACACCATCCTGCGCATGGGCGATGAGCCTTTGACCGGCAAAACCCATATGCCTACGCCGACCAAGGCCGTTCATGTCAGCAATTCCAATTCGTTGATCGGTAATGTAAAGGGTCACTATGATTTCGTGATCAACGTCCTGTCGAGAGTGGAATTCATCGCCCAGAATGAATGGTGGTGGACCGCCAGCTGCGAATACTCGGATATTGTATTCGCGGTAGACAGTTGGGCGGAATTAAAATATCCCGACATGACCATCAGCGTCACCAATCCGTTTTTATATACCTTCCCGGCAACGCCCTTGCCGCGAATCCATGATACCCGCTCCGATCTGGATGTCGCCGCCGGCGTCTGTAGTGCGATCGGTAAGCTCACCGATGATTCACGCCACGAGGATTATTGGCGTTTTGTCGATCAGGGCGAAGCCCGGCCCTATATCCAACGGATCCTGGATTATTCCAATGCCACCCGCGGCTACAAGATCGAAGACCTGGAGAAAGCTGCCAACGAGGGTATTCCGGCTATCATCCAGACCCGGACTTATCCCAAAGTTGGTGCCTGGGAACAGGGTAACGAGAATAAACCCTGGTATACCAAGACCGGGCGGTTGGAATTTTACCGGGAAGAACCCGAATTCAGAGATAGCGGAGAGAATATCGTCGTACACCGGGAGCCGATCGATTCCACCCGGTTCGAACCTAATGTCATCGTAGCCAAGGCACACCCGTTGTTACGGCCTAAAACGCCCGAAGATTACGGTGTTCCCGCCGATGATATCAGCGGTGATACCCGACAGGCCCGTCATGTGGTTAAAACCGTCGATGAGGTGATAAAGAGCACCCATCCGCTTCTCCGGGATGGCTACGATCTGGTGTTCCACACCCCGAAATATCGTCATGGCGCCCATACGACCGCTGTGGACACCGATATTGTTGCCGTCTGGTTCGGGCCCTTTGGCGATATGCTGCGGCGTGATAAGCGAATGCCCTTTGTAACGGAGGCCTATGTAGACATCAATCCCGACGATGCGAAAGGATTGGGCATCGAAGATGGTGATTATGTCTACATCGATGCTGATCCACATGATCGTCCCTTCCGGGGGTGGCAAAAATATCTGGAAGGTTACAAAGTTGCTCGCCTGTTGGTCCGGGCCCGTTACTATCCGGGAACGCCGCGCGGTATTACCCGCATGTGGCATAACATGTATGGCGCCACCTTCAGCTCGGTACGTGGACAAGAGACCAACCCCACCGGATTGGCCAAAAGCCCTGAAACCGCGTATCAATCATTCTATCGTGGCGGCAGCCACCAGAGCTGTACCCGCGGCTGGCTTAAACCGACATGGATGACCGATTCCCTCTATGTCAAGGGCCTGATGGGCCAGAAAATCACCCAAGGCTTCGTGCCGGACGTCCATTGTCCCACCGGCGCACCCCGTGAGGCCCTGGTCCGTATCAGTAAAGCCGAGGATGGCGGTATGCATGGCAAAGGACTCTGGGCCCTCGCCGCCAATGGCTTACGTCCCACTTACGAAAACGAAGTCCTCAAGCAATTCATGGTGGGCAAATTCGTCAAACTTGCTTAAACACAGCGAATTGTCGGGTGGGCAATACCTCTCTGTTTCCCCACCCTGTAGGCTGAAGAACAGATAAGCGTTCAGACCCTACCCCGTCATTCCGGCAGGGAGTGCCGGAATCCAGTGCCAGGGATGGCAAAAACAGTGGAATCTGAACGATTGTCAGAATAGGAGATCGGTGACATGCCCCAACGTCATAATTGGCAACTGAATCGAGAGATGGAGTATCCCTACGATGCCCCTCCCCCGGCAAAGCAAGTGGCTTATATATTCGATATCAACAAGTGCATAGATTGCCAAACCTGTACCATTGCCTGTAAAACCTGCTGGACCAGTGGTAAAGGGCAAGAAAGCATTTTCTGGAACAATGTCGAGACCAAGCCCTATGGCGGCTATCCGACGGCCTGGGACATGAAATTGCTGGAACGCAGGGGCCCCGCAAAATGGAAAGGCAAGGTCTTAAAAACCAATACCATTTTCGAAGGCAATAATCCGCTCGACCCACCGGACGGTCATCTTCCCGATACGATGGACTATTCGGCCCTCAACCTGGGGGAAGATGACATTTCTAAAACCGTAGGTCAGGGAGAACATTTCGAGGGTGCCCACCCCATGTGGATGTTGTATCTGGCACGGATATGTAACCATTGTGATAACCCTGCTTGTTTGGCGGCTTGTCCTCGTAAAGCCATTTATAAACGCGAGGAAGACGGCATTGTGTTGGTCGACCAGGAACGGTGTCGCGGCTATCAGGAATGCGTCAAGGCTTGTCCGTATAAAAAGATCTTCTTCAACATGATCAGTCGCACCAGCGAGAAATGTATTAGTTGCTTCCCGCGAACTGAACAAGGTGAAATGCCTTTATGCGTCGAATCCTGCATCGGCAAAATCCGTATCTATGGATATCTAAGCACGCAAGACGAACCGCGTGAAGATAACCCCCTGGATTACATTATCAAGATACGCAAACTGGCTCTGCCGCTGTATCCGCAATTCGGCACCGGCCCGAATGTCTACTATATTCCACCCGTCCATGTGCCTACCGGATTTCTGGAACAGCTTTTCGGACCGGATGTCGAAGAGGCGAAGACACTGTATCGTCAGCTGACGGACGACAAGAAGCTCTTGGGTGCATTGCTGTTATTTGGCTCCACCAACCTCATCATCGAAAAATTTAAAGTCGAAGGTGGTGAAGTCATTGGTTGGGACGGCAAAGGCAACGAAGTCAGCCGTGTGCCCTTTACCGAACCGCATTACGTGCGGGATCATCACGACCAACGCTACGATGTCTACCGCCACAACACCACCTGAGATTTGTCCGCAAAATAAACGCAAATGGATCAAGAATAGGGCACTTGAAAATAGAGATATTTTCTCCAATCAAGCGACTTTAAGTCATTGATTATCCATTTGTGAGCAATTTGTGTTGATTGTAAAAACACCTATCTTGCAAGGTGCCCTATTCTTGATCCATTTGCGTTTATTTGGTGCACCAGGCGAAGCCTGGTCAGGCTAGCAGCCTGAAAGGTGGCTGCCATGTTAATTGCTGATGAGACATGTAGCTGCGGTCTGTCACGTGGAGGTAACGAAGCGTGGGGAGCGAGACCGGTTCGGGAAGGGACCTGAGCAAAGCGTCGGAAGGCGCGGACAGCGAAGCTGTGAGCCGTAAGCCGTTACAGGTTGAACCGAGAACGGCCTCGAAACGCTATTTGCAGGTGGCCAAGCTGCCAGATGAGCCGAAGCCAGCACGCGCCGGGAAGCAATCAGCATGAGCACCGGAGCGGCCTGCCGGGGTGGGAGCGGATGGCGCGCAGCGACAGATTGATTGGGAACCTAGGAGCTCCGACGTGCTGGGGATCGTAACCCGGAGGCGGTGTGGGAAGACATAACCGCATGCGCTGGTGCGTCGGAAGTCGGAGTGGCCCATAGTAGCGATGAGACGGGGTAATGCCTGGGGAGCGAAGGGGCCATACGGTTGTCATGTCGAGTTCTTAGAAGGAGGGCATCCGCTTGTCGGAGCAACCCCGAACCATTACGGAGCAAGGGCATGTCGAGTTACCGTTGGCGTTTGCGATCAACGAAGGCGGCCTGCCAGAAGCGGTCTTCAAGCTGAGGAAGCGACTGTACCTCAAAGCGAAGCAGAAGGTTGGTGATGATCCCCAAGGAGAATGGCGGGGAACGCCCGCTAGGCATTCCAACCGTCCGCGATCGGGTGGTCCAGACGGCGGCGAAGTTGGTTCTGATAGCCGATCTTCGAGGCGGACTTTCTGCCAGTCTCCTTTGGATTGCGCCCCGGTCGCTCGGCACATGATGCGCTCGATGCGGTGCAATCGGGGTTAACGGATGGTCTGACTGCCGTGTACGATGCCGATCTCAAAGGCTACTTTGACACGATACCCCATGACAAGCTGATGGCGTGTGTCGAGTGGCGGATCGCTAACGGGGCCGTGCTCAAACTGATTCGTCAGTGGCTACGTGCCCCGATCCTGGAAGAACCAGCGGATCGGCATCAACCGCCGAGGAAGGTCAAGCGACGGGTCGGCACGCCCCAAGGGGGTGTGATTAGCCCGTTGTTAGCCAACCTGTATCTGCACTGGATGGAGAAACGCTTTCACGGTCCACAAGGACCGGCTCAGAGAACCGGGGCACGGCTGGTGCGCTACGCGGATGACTTTGTCATCCTCGACCGAATCTCAAGGGCGGGGCATCGGCGATTGGATCGAAGCTACCGTGGAAGACTGGATGGGCCTGAAGATCAACCGCGAGAAAACCCGGATCATCAAGCTGTTCAAGCCGGGAGCGAGCCTGAACTTCCTGGGCTATCGCTTCCGGTACGAGCCGGACCGATTCGGACGTGCCAAGCGGTTTCTCAACCGGGTTCCCAGCCCCAAGGCATGCGCGCGCGAACGCGAGCAGCTGCGGGGGATGATCAACGCGAAGCAAGGTTTGGTCCCAATTCCCAAGCTGATCGCGACGGCCAACCGCTAGGTCCGCGGATGGGCCAACTACTTCGACCACGGACGCAGCCGCCCCACATTCCGCGCCATGAATTGGTTTCTCCAACAGCGGATGGTACGGCACCTGAAACGTCGGAGCCAGCGCCCCTACCGGCCACCGAAAGGGGAGACTTGGTATGCACCTGTACAGGCGACTGGGCCTGGTGCAACTCTAACAGCTGGACTCCCTTGCGACAGCTCGGATGTGAAGACAACCGGAAAGCGCAGTGCGGGAAAACCGCATGCTGCGTTTGAGGAGGGGGCGCAGGCGAACGCGGCTATGATTTAGCTCGTGAGGCACCGCCAGACGAAAGGGGCGGAAACAGATAAGCCGAATCTAAGGACGCGAACGCCTGCTCTCTACTCTACCGGCAAAAAAGTGATTCTATTGGGGGAAACGTGATGAGGAATAAAAATCCACTGTGTAAGATGGCCCTTATCCTGTTGTCTGAACTGATCGCGGTTGTGGCTTTTGCGCAACAACCATCCATTTCAGTCAGTAAGGTGACTGGAGAGTTATCCACGGACCCCTTTGCGGCGGCCTGGCAGGAGGCCCCCGCGCTCGAGGTTGCCGTATTACCACAGCAAATGGCCCAACCACGTTTGGAAGAGGCCTCCGTAACCGAACTCAGGGTTCAAGGACTGACTGACGGGAAATCGATCGCATGGCGGCTCTCGTGGGCCGATGATTCACCCAGCCAGAACGTAGATGTGAAGCGTTTTTCCGATGCGGTGGCGATAGAATTCCCCCTGACACCCTCTGCCTCTCCCTTCATGGGCCAGAAAGGTGGCGGTAAGGTCCAGATTCTTTACTGGAAGGGCCTGTGGCAAAAAGACATGGACGAAGGTTTTCAGGATGTACAAGACGTCCACCCCAACGCCTGGTCGGATTTGTACTGGTTTGCGGAAGGAAAACCACCCCATCGAATACCGGAGGACTTTAAAGATCCGCGTTCCCACCAATGGTTTATCGCGAAACAAGTCGGCAACCCGAGTGCCGTGTTCGAGCGTAGCCAGCCAGCTCAAGAATTGGTGGCCGAAGGATGGGGTTCATTGACGCCCCAACCGGAATCGGCTACGACTGCCGTCGGCATCTGGAAAGAAGGTCGGTGGACGGTCGTTTTTTCTCGCCCGCTCACCACCGATGACGTCAACGACTATCAATTCAAACCCGGTGAAAAAGGTCAACTTGCCCTTGCGGTTTGGCAAGGTGACGCGGACAATCGAGGTGGACGTAAACATTGGTCTACCTGGACGGCTTATCAACTCCCTTAGATTTTATCGTTGTGGTATATAAGGCGTTTCACCGTACTTAAACACGGCGACTCGCCGTCTACTACCTGTTGGGCCAAGAAATAGGTAATAGGTACATAGCATGGGTCAGCCAACTGAAAGTCAAATTATTGAAGTACTCGGGAGGTCTGGATACCTTTTTGAGCAGGATGTAGCTACATGATGATTAATATACTCGTTTATAACATCAGTCAGTCGCATTACCACTCGTAGCACTGAAATACCCCCGTGCCCAAAAGTGTCTCCCCCAGTATTCCTTCCTCAGCTGCGGAAATTCTTGTTGTATCTTGTACGAACGATTTACCTTTTGCTCTCTTCACGAAATCGCTTACTGGTATGTGGGGAGGAATTTCCACGAAAATATAGACATGGTCGCTCGAGACCACACCATTGAGAATCTTTACACCAACTTCCTCCGCGGCTTGTGCAACCAATTCGCGTACTCGTTTCTTAATCTCATGATTCATCACCCGGTAACGATACTTCGTAATCCAGACCAAGTGGGTATCGGTGGTAAAAAACAGTGTGTCTCCCACGGCTGTAATTTTTCATGATAATGATGCTAAAGCACCATGTCTCTTTATCAAACTATAAGTTTATCCGCCTGAAGGCGGAGGTTTGCACCATCAGAAGGACTATCAAAATGGACCGAATGGTAAAAGCCATTATAGGAATGAGTCGAGAGAAATTCGAGTCTCTGGTTCCTTATTTCTCTTCCGCCTATCAAACAATACGAGAAGGATTCTATCGCAACAAGAAACTCAACCACTACCAGATGAAGCTGGTAGGTTGGGCCACTAAAGTGGCTCGGCAGACTAAACCGCCGGCTGAAGACAATACACCTGAAGGTGGAGGTTTGTACCTCAGGTCCGCCCTACGGCGGACTGAAATCTTTTTCGGACTATCAACGCTCAGCAGATGAAGAGTATTCGGGAAAAGGAATAAAAAAATATATGTAGTTAGTCACGGGTAGCACATTGGGTTTGCTGTTCCCAGTGAATATATATACAAGGAAGTGCCTAAACTTAAAGATAGGTTTGGAGATACAAGAAGCATTGAATTTGGTTGGGGTGATAAAGGATTCTATCAATCTAAAGAGATAACATCCGGACTTACACTTAGATCAATATTGTGGTCCACTGAGTCCGTTGTCCACGCAGTGAGTGTCCCTCAGGGCGTGTACGAACATTTTCCAAATAGCGATATCAAAGAACTATGTTTAAGAGATGAAGAATTAGAATATCTTGTGAGTTTTATCTCAAACAGATTTTCCAAAAATATTGATGGGTAAAGTTAAAGAACTGAAAAATGGGATATATGGAAACAGTCAGTTTTATAAGGGTGTTGGCGACTATTACTTAATGAATACCTGTAATAAATGGACTGCAAAGGGACTGAGAAGCACGGGAATGGATATTTCTACTAAATTCACGTTAACTGCTGGTAGCGTAATTGGATATTTAGATGGTGGCAGATTCTGCCCTGACAATGCGCACTAACCCGGACCTATTTCCGCAGAAAAAACTCGGGGACGGATCCTCTCCGGGAAAGGAGAATTCTTTCACAGTCTCTCCAGCGTTGGAATGGCGGTTGTGGCCGCTCCACAGCGGCCAAGATCCCTCCTTCGTAGGGACAAGAGTTATCATGATGATGGAGCGTGGGAACCACATTGAGATTCTCAAGGAATTCAACTATGAATCCGAAAAATACCTCATTACCACAACCTGTCCAGTGGTTCGATAAAATTCCTCCCTCCCCGGAATATGTCTTGGCAGAAAAAGACCAGCTTGCGTTGTTTGCACAAGCCGATTTGTTACGGTTAATCATTCAGCTGTTTAGCTTACCATCGACTGAAACGCAAGCAATGCTACGAGCAGGTGTCCCCGATCTCCAGGAACTACTACACTCTTCTAATTTACCCAACCCGGATCATCTTTCCGAGGTTTTTCAACAAATTCGCCTACAAGCTCAAACCTTGAGTTTAGAGACTTGGGTGGAGGAATATCATCGTTTATTCGAAGGGAGTGTTGCCTGTCCCATCAATGAGTCCGGTTTTATTCGACGTGACAAAGGCGCTATCTTATCCGATATTACTGGTTTTTATCGGGCTTTCGGCTTTGACATTTCTCGAAAAACAGGTGAAAAAGCGGATCATTTGATCGGTGAGCTCGAATTTGTCGTTATTCTATTGATTATGTTGGCAATGTCCCCGGAACCGGAGACGGCACGTACAACGCATCAAGCATTGAGTACCTTTAGTTTTGATCATCTGGGTGAATGGTTACCCTCTTTCTGTGATTGCCTGACCCAAACCACAGTTTTACCGATCTACCGGCAATTGGCCCAATTACTGCGAGGCACATGGTCCGGCATTGTGGCTACTAATCATTTACCCCGCCGGGAAGGAGACATAGGAGGGTTATCCGAAAATGATGGAACCCCTTATGAATGTGGCATGGTAGATGACTGAGAACGAGCCCTCCGTCATAGCGGAAGGTGGCTCACGGCAACAACAGCTTCAGTGCCGCCACGACAAGACCGCCTACGGTCAGGGTGATAGCAAATGACCAGAACATGAACCGGTCGATACGACTTGTCAGCACCTCGAAACGTCTGTCAACGGCGCTTGAAGCGCTTGTCCATTTCCCTCTTCGAAACGCTTGTCTATCTGCTCCAGGATGGAGCCTGATCAGCTCACGTTGGTGCTTGAGCTCTTCTTCCACCCGTATCGTCCGCTCGTGCAGCTCGATCTCATAGACCGCCGGCGGCTTGCCCAATGACTGCTCGGTGAGCCACTCCCCGAGGTTTTCCTTGGTGAACCGGATGTCTTCGGGGGCGAGGTTTTTGGTAGCAGCTACAGTGGATACGGAAGTATGTACTTAACGGAACCCTGTCTGCTTCAGGGTATGGGCGTTTGGCGTACCATACTGTAACGAACGTACCCTGATCCGCCTTGTCGCTACACGGGATGCTGACTAGCCACGGCCACACTCGGCAACATACCTATAAAAATTCGGCCTGGGGCTTGGGGTTTCGTTAAGTACATGCTTCCGTAATTTTTTTATCAAACGCAGAATTCTTATGTTTTTTATCTCAAGAATTCTCGAGAAATCTCTTAAAAGTCGGTTCGTTTCAGAAGACGCTGAGAATGCGATTTCAGCCAACTCTTGCTCAGTAGGTTCAAAATGCAGATCGATGTCGATGACTTTTTCACGATACATGCGATACTCATCGTAATCAGTACCCAGTAATGATGTATCGCTAAACACCAAGGCTACTTTGCAATTTTTTGTTCTTTTAAAATAGTCACCAACCCTAAGATTTGTTTAGGTGTTAAGGAGTCCTCTTTCCTTTCAAAATCGTCAATGCAAATGGTGGCGTCTCTTATAGATAAGAACGAGATTGTCTCTATGATTTATTCAAAGCCTTTCAGTACAGATATTCCGGTCAGTTTTCTCAGCCCCTGTCTTGCAAATTTTTTTACAACACCGTCTGTATTTTTCGGAACGTCTCAAGTCCTATCTCAGTTCCTATCATTTCAACTCCAATTAGATTCTCAAAGATTCCAAACTTCAGAGCTTCAATTGAGTTCACTCCGAATAGGCTTAGGTAAGAATATTTACCCAGGGCGACTTTCCCGTTGTCTTTTACTTTTTTCAATGTTTTGTTCCAAGCAAAAGTTTTCCCTACGCCCTAAGTTCCCAGTATAGCCAGAACCTCTGGCTCCTTGCTTTCTAGAAAGCGGATGATTTGTTTTTTAACGATATTCGTTGACATTCTTTACCCCAAGGTATCGATCACTCGTTATAATTTTTCTTTTCCGGTATCCTGATCTTGCCTCACCCCATCAGTATCAGGTGGATGTATCAGTGAAAGATTATTTTTCCAGAATCTTCTCTAATGTTATTGAAAAAGCTCGTTGTTCGCAACCAAGCAGTCGGTCTCGATGGGTTGGTTACATTTCCGTAGTTTGCGTTCCGGCAGGTTCTGGTTGCCTGTAATCTCCCGTAGATCGTGGGCTTGTTTTCGCTTGGTAGTGGACATTGGTTAATTTATGAAGAATGGGTTGAGGGTTCACTTCGAATAATAAATTATTATATCTGTTTTTGTTGATTAGAATAATTATTTATTACTCATGTCGTCTTTATTAGTTTATACTGTTCACAGATTTTTGGTTATTACGATCGCGTGAAAATGAGAGTTTATAAACCCTTTATCGAATTGGAATTTGTTGCACTCCCGAAGCTGTAAAAGAAGACGCTATTGCCTAGGTTCCATTATGGTTTGGCAATCCATACGTAATACGGGGCAAGGCTCCCTAGCTGCGGCGGCGGGCGGTAAGCCCTAGGGATGTGCCGGAACGTCTGCGAGCGGCCCTGGGGGCGCGAGGCGCAGGGTTGGTGGACAGAGATTGCCGCTGATCCTGCCAAGACGCCGGGTCAGGGGGTGCGCTGCCTTTGGGGGAGGGTGCCCCCGGGTACCCAGGGGCAATATCGATTAGGCCTCTCAGCGTACCTTCCAACGCGCCAAAGACCAGCTGAGAGCTGCCTATACGTCACTAGCCCCAAACCGAGCATTGTTGGTGGAGAATATTTCTGTTTCCTCATTAACTTCATTACTGCCACGGACACTGCTATATAAAAAACTTCCCCTCCCGTGCACTTCTATTTTTTTCGTAAGCCCATAATGCAATGATATCGTATTAATGAATATATCTTGATTAACCTTTTTGGTACCCACGGGAATTGATTTAGTGGTTATAAAACCCGACCGATTGCTATTTGAATACACTACCGATGCGTTAATCTTTGTTTTGCTTTTGTGCGTTACCAAGTCGTCAATCGACAATGACAACTCCGCGTAAAGCACGTTCGGGAGTAAAACTAAAAGAGCGGTAGTAACTTTGCTACCAAGCACGTTACGCGCTCTACCTTCGCCCCGCTTCCCTACGACCTTATCCGCCCTAATGAAAAATAAAATTACTATAAATCAAATAATTATATGATTCATTATCCAAGTAAACCCCCAATTAGACCCCCGATCGAACCAAAATTCGACCCGGAGCCGCCGGCGGCCGGTCCGTGAGCGCGGAAGAAAGGGAAGAGCGGGAAGGTGCGCTGGGCGCGGGATGAGGGACTATTGATCGAGCGCAGCCAAACGCTTCTGGTCGGCGCGGGCTCGGAGGGGCTTGATCGCGGGGTCTGTGGCTGGGTTTAAGCGATCTATGGCGGATCAGGGATCAGCCAAAATGAGATTCAAAGGCGTCCGATAAAATCCAATAACTCTTTATGTAAACATACAAGACTGGTTCAGTAAAGTCCTTAGCCGTCCAGTATAATCCGTGAATATTGGGGGTCTGATCGGGGTTCTACGCTCGGAGCCCCCCATCCGGGGAGGAGAATAATGCCGATTCACAAGCTGACCCCGCGCAAGGTGGCGACTGCCGGTCCGGGAGAACACGAAGATGGCGGTGGCCTGCGTCTGGTGGTGTCCCGGACCGGCGCCCGGAAGTGGAGGTTGCGCTTCACGCTTCATGGCAAGCGCCGGGAGATGGACCTGGGCAGCTTCGCCGACGGCGTGTACGGTCCTGTGCAGAAAACTTGAAGGACTACGTGTGCCTCACAGGGACATTTCTTCCCAAGCAGTATGCCCTATGGTTGCTGCGTGACCTGGTTGGAGAGCCTTGTGCATACTGAAGGGTAACACCCTGTTTAAGGAAGATAAGGCTGGTAACGAGAAAAGGTCCCTGAGACTCCCCAGAAGGGTCTTACAGGCTTCAGGACGAATGACCCTACTTTCTCTATACGCTTACACGGAGAAGCCTTTCAGGCATCACGAGATGCCCTGCTAATTGGGCCCCTCCTGGTCAGGATCCGCGATGACGCGCTTAGCGTCCTGGTCGTACGAGTGCGCAATTTCTTTTAGTGTTGCGGCGAACCTGTGATATCCGGCGTCCTCAACAGCCTCAGCTTTCTCCCGATAGTCCTTAGCGAGCTTACGTTCAGGCTTCCCTGTCGGATCTACCGTATGCACTCCTCTCGAGTTGTATGCTTCTATGCTGTAGCCCCTTCGCATATCTTCCATGTCATTCTCATTCAACACATCGGCAACAGTCCGATCGATCCAGAGTCCATCTGGATTTTGTGGGCTGTAGAAAAGTACATGACCAAGGTGGTTTAGAGAAACCTGCAGGTGCCCGGTTTCGCCGCTTATCTTACGGGCCGTCTCCACCCAGGTACGGAACCTATCTTCCAAAAAAGTTCCATTCGGTTGGGTTCCGGGCGGTGTCTTCCAGGCGTGAAGTAATTCCCAGGCGTTAGTGGCAATCGCCTGTTCATCTTCTGTGGGCTCACTTCTCTCTGCATCGTCATTTTGAGGATGATAGATAAGCTGTATTACTTCGCAGAAAAATTCAGGATCTGTAGCCAACCTACCTTCTAGAAGCTTAGGTGATACATCTCCGCGACGATCCAGAAATGGTAAATAAGCCCATTCTATTTGGCACAGATCATCTGGATCGGTGGAGGGATCATTCTGCAAGAACTTAATAAGTTCTTTGACTTGATAGTAATAATATTCATCAACGACCTTCTTTTTTTCTATTTTTACATTAGATAATAGCGCTGTCACGGCACATTTGATATCTACTTCCTTTTTGTTTTGAAGTAACCAGAAGAGACAATAGATCGCGGAATATGGCCTCCCAAATTCAATGAGCCTACCGATAGCAAGGTCAAGCTTTCCCTCTCCCCTATGTGGCGTGACATCTGCCTTGGACCAGTATTCTCTTTCTGCATCTCCCAATAATTCAGAAGCTCTTTCCCAAGTCTCTGGAGAAAAAGGCAATCTAATCAGAAACGCCACTATTTCCGGTTCTGTCCATTTTCTCTTATCCAAGCTGTCCACCCACTTCCATCCAAGATGAGACTGGCGGCTCCATACATAACTACTGATCAGGCTTTCATGCTTCTTATTTTCATCGAGAAGTAAGCTTGGTAGAAGCGCTGTATCTGTTCCGTCCCCACCACGCGCGCCGAGAGCATCCCCGACACGAAATGGAGATTCGACCAAGCCAGAAAACTCAACCACAGCGTCGATACCGTCGCGGGAGAGAATCTCGTCGATTGCTTCAATCCGCCTATGCTGCAATGTCTTCTGCTCTTCTTTCTGATTCTTGGTCTCATATAATTTGGCTTCAGGCTCTGAGAACAATCTTTGATGAGGATAGAGATAATTTTGTGGTTTTAATTTCTCTGAAACTTCCTCTATTTTCTCCACTAATTCTCCTGGGAGAGCCCAATCTGTATGTGAATACGCCCTATGTTTATTAGCAATGTCAACTAATTTACTCCAAATATGGAATCTTTTATCTTCGGGTAGACCTGTCACTTTATTTGAGGAAAGACTACCAAGTAGACTTTCAAATGATGGTAGAGGCAATACATCGATATTACTGATCAGATTGCCTAATTTATCTATATTAGTAGAAGCCATTTTTACTGCGAGATCTACATAAAACTTCACCTGATCTGAATATTCTTCTTGATTCACATTTTCTTCCCGTTCTTCGGGAATAGTTTCACGCCACTTCGGCTTATAAGTGCCAGATGAGCTCTGGTGTCTAGCTGGTAACAGGCTGAGCAGCAATTGCCAGGCAGCATCTGGCGCTTCTTTAACAATCGTCCGAAGTGCTACTTTTCGCTTTTCCGGTGGAGCCAAGGTCTGTGGCAGCCACGGCAACAAGATTGTTGTCAGTGAGTTGGAAGGACGATTTCCCCATTGTCCGCCTGGATCATGTGTTGCAAGGACTGCCAGGTTTCTGCAGGAACGAACGAGGTATTCGGGATCCCATGCAAGTGATTCGAGCCCCCAAAGCAAACCGGTCAGGTAGTTTGATCCGGTAATCCCCGTTCCTTCTTGAGTAAACAACTTAGAAAATGGATTGGGCGACGAGGCTAATGCAGTCTCTACAGCATTGAGGAACTCATTTGGACTTGCTTCCGCTAATAAGGGTAAAACCTCATTGAGGCTACCCCACTGATCCCATTTAGCGTCTTGCAAAAGATTTTTCACGATCTCGAAATTTTTATATTGCGAGCAATTACTTAATGCTGAAGATCGGGTTCCTATCAGTGCCAAGCCTTCTGCGATTCCGTTTCGGAGACTATTAGAGTAACGCGGCGTTTTCTCATAAAGACTTGCCATATAGCGCTTTTCAGGTGGTAGTTCGAATTTGGGATCTATCTCTCCTAATACTTCTAGAGCACACTTTCTAAATTTGTCAAGGTCTGTATCGAAAATTATAGATCCAAGGGTATCCCAAATTCTTCCTCTGTCTTTGATGCTCCACTGATTGTTTTTTATCTTTAATAGACTTCTGGATTTTGGCAGGATTTTCCTTATCTTCTTTATCCATTTGGAGTACTTTTGTTCTGACAGCTGTTCAATGATCTGCTGGTCTGCCTCGGAATCCTCATTCCACGCTCCGATTAGTGTAGCAATAGCAAGATCTGCCGCGTGATTATGTTGACCCCAATCAATAGTATCTTCTTCTTGTTGAATCCAAGATGTTGAAGGCGGTTCCATTGATTGATATAAGATTCCCGAACTTAGGGGCGGCGACCTTTCAATAGAATCTTCTTCTGGTGTTTTTTCCACGTAGCTCTTAGGAATATACTTCTCTTCGGTACGCGGCTGCAAAATGTCTTCAAGATTATTTTTAAGGTATTCTGGTGTGATAGTACCAGCGGTCTTGTTGAAATCTTTAACTTCCGTTCGAAGTCTGTTCCAGATGTCCCCGTTTTCTCGAAAATGTTGCTTAATAAGCGATTTCACTAGCGATGAATTGACGCTACATTTGATATCCAAATCACAATTAAAAAGGTGGAAATGCTTCATAAAGTTAAATAAGTCATCGTCTGATACATCAGTTCCCCCATTTGCTTTTTTAAGCTGGTCTTTGAATGCGTACAGCTTTTCTCTCTTTTCTTTGCTGCTGAATTTCGGCAATTTAACTTTATCTATGAAGTCTCTTGCATCTTCGGAAGTCCTCGACCATTCTAGGATGGGGCGAGTATGGTCAATATCAGTTGCACTGAGTGGTCCGGTTATCAATGCAATCACATCGTGGTCTCTGTTGAATATATTATAGTTGTTGAAATCACTCCATGCTGCTTGAATGACTTCTCCGAATTTCCTGTCGCTTTTGGTAATATTGATGGAATGCCTTATTTGCGCGAGCATCTTTCGCTCTGGATTGGTAACGAAAACGATTAGGTCGTCGCTATCATAACCCTTATGCTTCCCTTGCAATTTGATTTTTTCGATCGGGGAATTTGGTAAGCAAGGGACATACCCATCTGTGATCATTAATACGGCGAACAATGTTTGGACATCTGTTTCGAAAGCTACGCCTCCACCACCAGTCGCAAATGGTGAGGTGATCTTTTTACTTATATCCCCCATTGGGAAGCTAACCTTTATTAGTGCATTTTGAATAGGCTAATATTCACTGCATGTTTGAGGATATTTTTCTAGATATAGTGCTTACTCACGGGTGCGAGCGCGCATCGAAAACATCCTCGACTATGCCGCCGCCCGTCAGTACCGCGACCCGCTGAACCCGGCCCGCTGGCGGGGCCACCTGGACAAGCTGCTGCCGAAGCCCTCCCAGGTGAGGACGGTCCGCCACCATCCCGCGATGCCCTATCCCGAAGTGCCCGCCTTCCTGGCGGAGATGGCCATCCCCTATTCAGCATGGCGTTGCTACTGCTGATGCGCGGCATGGGCTATGGAGGGCGACCGGGACGATTACGTGCCCCACGGCTTTCATTCCAGCTTCCGCGACTGGTCCGGGGAGGTCTCCAGTTTCCCGCGTGATGTGGCGGAGATGGCCCTGGCCCATGTCATCGAAAACCGGGTGGAGGCCGCCTACCCGGCGTGGCGATCTGTTCGACAAGCGCCGCCGGATGATGCAGGAGTGGGCCGATTACGTGAGCCAGGAACTGGCCAGACCCCTCTAATGAGTACGTCTGACCCGCACAGGGGCTTCCTCGGAGGCGGGGCTCCGCACGGAGTCGATCCACACCATTCACCGAAATTTTGGGGGCCAACTCTCCATCAGAGCGTCCTCTTCCTCGTGATCGCCATCCTCATCGTCGAGCGCCAGCAAGGTCATTCGATAGCCTCCCTGTTGGAGCAGGGTTTGTTCAACCACGCAACACCGGCGTGCCTGCGATAGCCAGACACCGCCGTCGATTTTCGCCCAATCGCTCGATTGTCCCACGACGCCATTCCCTCGTGCGGTAATCGACTGGCGTGGCATCGGGTTGCCTGGCCGGATGTCCAGCCATGGAAAATCATCGTGCTTGCAGAAATAGCGCACCCGGCCATTGCGTGAAAACACAACCGCACAGGGTTCCTTCTGCAGGGACACACAGCGACGCACCACGGCCTCCTTACTCAAGTCATAGTCGTTTCCGAGCTCGATGATATGAGCAAGGTCCAGCCCGCCCTTGCGCTGCAGATCGTGAAGGAAGGACTGGCGCGGTAACAACAGTTCAGTCGCGAACGCATTGGCCTGAACCTCCTGGCGTGCCCTTTTATCGGTGCCATCCGAGCTATTCCGCGACATGTCATCCAACGTGCATTGAAACTTGCCGGCGTGGGGTATGTGGCTCGGATGCAGGAAATGCCCCAGCTCGTGGCCAACGGTGTAGCGCCTTCGGCGCAGCCCGTTCTCCGCGTTGACAACGATGCTCCCTTCGCCTTTCTCCGGCCCGGTCGTGATGAGAGCGCCCTCGAAGCTCTTGAGCGATTCGACCCTGATTTCCCGGATATCGAGCGCATAGGCGATTGCCTCGACCGGGACCGGAATGGGCGTCTCGGGAAATTGCGCCAAAATCGCTTCGGCGATCCGCCTCGGATCATCGCCGCCCTCGTCCAAATCCATACGACTAAGCCGCATCTCCCTGCTTCCGCCGGCGCCGAATCAGGCTTTGAACCATATCTTCGAGTATCGCCCGGTCCGTCTCGTCCAGCTCCTCTTGCGCTTGCCGGAAAAGGTTACCGATGCGCCCTTTATCGGCGTCCACATCCTCCCCGGCAAGGTAGGCGACTCCTACCCCGAAATGCTCCGCCAACCGCGTCAGCAACAGGAGTGACGGGTTTATGCTTTTGCCGGTCTCCAGCTCCCAAATATGAGCTTTCGATGAGGATACGGAATCTGCAACCTGTTGTAAGGATTGTTTTTTCCTCATTCGTAATTGCTTCAGCCTCACGCCTATCGACACGCTCTTTCCCTCCTTTCACCCCATCGGAAACGGGGAGCGTAACACTTTATCAGACGATAATGTATGATATAGTGTGATTGGTTTCGAGGACGTGGGACTGGAGTTGGCCGCAGATGCGCGAAAGCTGGTCAGGCGCGGCCGCAACCCTATCGAGGCACGGAGAAGACAGAAGACAAAGAGATAACCGCAAATAAAAAAGGCCGCTCCGTCTGCAAACGGGCCGCCCTTTTATTTACATTCTCTTATTGACGCTATTAGCGAAATTAATAGCGTCTTATGGCGTGACGCTCATGCAAATGAACCACTATCAACCCTCTCAAATGGAGAATAACCCCCCATGATCAAGAGCAATCTTCATTATAAAGACAAGACGCAACTTGTCAACGATCATTTTGACGATGATTCCAAGACCATCGCCAATTTCCTCGGCGGCTATCGCATGCTGCGGCTACCCGCCGTCCTGGTCCGCACCGGGCTCTCTCGCAGCACGATCTATCTGCGTATTTCCGAGGGTCGCTTTCCAAAGCCCATCTCCCTCGGCGGCCGTGCCGTCGGCTGGATCGAGGCGGAAATCAATGCCTGGCTGAACCGGCAAATCGAGCACACCCGTCAGGCCGCGCGTGAGGGGAGGGCCACCCGATGAATGACGCCCTCTCCCAGTTTAAGGATGCGATCCGGGACACCGGTCTGGAACCGCCCCCTCATATCGAGCCCGGCAAGTTTCACCGCTTCCCCGGCGTGGATAAATCCAACGGCAATACCGCCGGTTGGTGCAAGCTGTTCAAGAAAGGTCTGGGCGGCTGTTTCGGCGACTGGTCTTCCGGCCTCTCCGAAACCTGGCAGGCAAAGCGGTACAAGCCTTATTCAAGAGCCGAACGGGCGGCGCATGAACGCCGCATCGAAGAGGCCAGGAAACACGCCGAGGCGGAACGCCAACAACAGTATGCCGATGCCGCCGCAAAGGCCGCGACAATCTGGGAGGAGGCCGAACCGGCGAACGATGGTCATCTCTATCTTGACCGCAAGAACATCAAAGCCAATGGGGCGCGGCTGCACCAAGGAGAGCTGGTGATCCCGGTGCGATCGGGTAGCGAGCTTCACTCCCTGCAATTCATCGCGGCAGATGGCGGCAAGCGCTTTCTGGGCGGCGGACGGGTCAGCGGCAACTCTTGCATCATCGGCACGACCCAGGACGCGGCAGACTTGTGTATCGCCGAGGGATTCGCCACCGGTGCGACCATTCACCAAGCCACGGGCTATCCGGTCGCGGTTGCTTTCAATGCGGGCAATCTGGAGCCGGTGGCCAAGGCCTTGCGGCAAAAGCTGCCGGACCTGACCTTCATCATTTGCGCCGACGATGACGCAGGCACCGAGGGTAATCCCGGCATCACCAAGGCGAACCAGGCCGCGCTGGCTATCGGCGCAAAGGTAGCTGTTCCCGACTTCGGAGCGCAGCGCCCCGAGGGCGTGACCGACTTCAACGACATGGCCGCGTTGCGTGAGCTTGAGGTGGTCGCCAGGACGATCCGTCAAGCCACGGCTCCGGACCCGGAAGCCTCGGCACCCTTCCCCCCGCCGGAAGGGAAGCGGCCTGTCTATCGCGTGTTGGATGATGGGCAGAACGGCGACGACGGGAGGAGCTACCAGCCCGGCGTCTACTTCTGCGGAACACAGACACGAAAGGATGGCGAAATCGCACCGGTGGACACCTGGATTTGCTCACCGTTGCATGTGGACGCCGTCACCCACGATGGACAAAAGGACAATTTCGGACGGCTGTTGCGGTTCAAGACCACGCTCAACGAGTGGCGCGAATGGGCGATGCCAATGGAGATGCTGAAAGGCTACGGCGAAGAGCTGCGCGGGGCACTGCTGGCGATGGGCGTCAACCTGGACCCGAACCATGCCCGCAAACAACTCGCGGGCTATCTCCAATGGCGAACCCCCACGCGGCGGATGCGATGCGCCCTGCAGACCGGATGGGCGGGAGCCGGTTCGTTCGTATTGCCCGATACCGTCATTGGCCCTCAATCGTCCTCCGTGACCTTCCAGACGCTGGATCGCGGCCCCCATGTCGAGTACACCACGGCAGGGACTCTGGACGGCTGGAAAAGGGAAATCGCGGCCCGAGCCGTTGGCAACCCGTTGCTGATGCTGGCGCTATCGGTAGGGTTCTCTGGTCCGCTGTTGCATCTCACTCACTCGGAGAGCGGCGGCGTGCATTTCACCGGCGATAGCTCCACCGGCAAAAGCATCAGTGTTGAAGCGGCGTGCTCGATATGGGGAAGTCCAAACTACAAACGGGGTTGGAATACAACCGCAAATGGCATGGAAGGTGCCGCATCATTATTCAATGACGGCCTATTAGCCTTGGACGAAATTGGCGAATGCGATGCCCGCGATGTCGGCCGCATCATCTATGCCTTGGGTAATGGGGTTGGTAAACAACGGGCGAATCGGAGTGGCGCAGCTCGCAGTCTCACGCGCTGGCGCTGTGCGGTGCTATCGAGTGGAGAAGTCACCACCGAAACCATGATCCATGAAGGCGGCGGCAAGATCAAAGCGGGTCAAACCGTGAGATTGGTCATGGTGCGAGCAGCACGGGCCCATGGTGCATTCGATAACCTGCACGATTTCCCGGACGGCGCAACATTCGCCAATTCGATCCGGCAGGCGACGACGGTGCACTACGGACACGCGGGCCGTACCTTCCTCGAACGGCTGACCCAGGATAACCGCGATTGGAGCGCCGGTTTCGAGCGGGCCAAGGCTCTACCGATCTTCTCTCAGGCCGCCGAAGGCCAAGCGAAACGAGTCGCGGCGCGGTTCGCGCTATATAGCCTGGCTGGTGAGTTGGCGACCGAGTACGGATTGACTGATTGGCCCACCGGAGACGCATGCAAGGCCGCTGGCGAATGCTTCCGGTTATGGCTCGATGAGCGTGGGCATGGCAATGACGAGAAGCAGAAAATCATCGAGCAAGTGTGCGGCTTTATTGACCGGCACGGAGATGCCCGGTTCTCCAATGCCGAGGAGATGCCCTCGGACCGAAGCCCCCTCATCCGGGATCGAGCGGGTTGGTGGCAGGATACCGACGACGGGAGAGTCTACCTATTCACTTCCGGTGGGATGCGCGAGGCATTAACAGGCATCGACTTCTCGCGCGGGCTTGACGCCCTACAGGATGCCGGGATGCTACCGGCCTCCATCCCCGGAGGTAAGCGGCTAAAATCCAAACGCATTACCGGGCGCAAGGGCACCAAGAAGGTCTACCCCATCACGATCAGGGCGGAAACATGAGTCTTGAGCGTGCGCTAGACCTGATCGAATCCGAGCTAACCCCTCTTGGTTTTCCGGTGGCACAGGTGGTACAGGTGGCACACCCAGCAATGATGCGGGCTGGCGGCGTGCCACCACAATCCGGTCTTGATGGCACAGGTGGCACAAACCGGGCAACCAACCCGGCATTTGTGCCACCTGTGCCACCGAGTGGAAAACAGGTGGCACGCTCAAACCCCGCGCCATCATTGATGGTGCCACCTGCGCCACCAAAAAAATAGATGTTCCAGTACAAACCCAACGGCGGGTCCCGGCAGACCTTCTCGATGCCTTGAAGATCGTCGGCAAGGGCCTGCCCATCACCCCGGCGGTTGTCACACTAGGCGATCATGCTGCCGTGGTCACGCAGTCACCCCCTCTGCACTGTCACCGGAAGCCCGCGAGTACTCTCAAGCATTGAGGGGGTTTTGAAGCGGTTCTGGCAGTATCCCCTCTGGGGCCTTTGGCGATTTAAGCCCCTAGGGGCCACGGTGGAAAGCGTGAATTTTCCAAATGATTTCGACAAAAAACGAATGGGAGGCCGTCATGGGAGGTATCGGTAGCGGACGCCAGCGGTGCTGGTTCGCGGGAAACTCGACTGCCGATTACCTCTCCATCGACGTGCGGTACTGGAACCGGGAGGGCTGGCTCGCCCCGCATCAATCCTTCGACTGTACGTGGTCCCGCCAGGGCGAGGTGGTATCTTCCATCCGCGTGCGCACCGAACTGGACCGGGTGATCCTCACCAATCGCCACCGTAGCGGCGGTGAAGACCGGAAGGACGCAAGCTATCCCGTCTATCTCGACTGGACCGACGGCAACCTTGGCGGGAAACGCCCCTGGTTCCTTTGCCCCGTCCGTGGTTGTAGTCGGCGGGTGGCAATCCTCTACGGCAGCGGCATCTTTGCCTGCCGCCACTGTTACCGCTTGACCTATCCTAGCCAACGAGAAACCGGCTATAACCGGATGGCGCGACGGGCAAACAAACTCCGCGACAAGCTGGGATGGGAGCCGGGCTGTCTTAACCGTGATGGCGGCAAGCCCAAAGGGATGCACTGGAATACGTTCGAGCGGTTGACGGCGCAGCACAATGCCTTTGTACAGACCTCACTGGCTAGGATCGCGGCGCGTTCTCGCCTACCCCTGCCTTGGTAATCGTGTCATGCCCAGGCTTGGCTCTCATCGGGCCGCAATGGCCGATAGAGGGGCTTGCAGGGTTAAAGGGATATCCTTCACGCGAGGGCGAAAACGGGCGAGAGGACCCATGTGTTAGCTAAGCAAGGTTGACGAACCAGAACATCACGGTCGTACAGGTGATGCGGCGTTTGGGTGTGACTACTCCGCCCTCTACCGGTACATACCAGACACTGTGGCGCTGTTTCCTTTTGGGCCACTATTTCCAGGGTACGCATGATATCCTGGGTGAGCGGACTCCTGATTTAAAAGACATATTGAAATGCGGATCACCGCACTGGAAATCGAAAATTACCGCCTGTTTCGCCAGGCAAAATTAACCGACTTTCCACGCCTCTCTGTCGTGATCGGACCCAACGGGTCTGGAAAATCAACGCTGTTTGACGTCTTCACCTTCTTGAAGGACGCACTCGCCCAGAACGTCGTGCAAGCCGTCAACAGAAGAGGCGGATTCAAGGAACTGGTCAGTCGTGGCGAAAAGGGACCGATCTCCATCACGGTTAAGTTCAGAGAGGCAGACGGTCCACTTGTCACCTATACCCTAAAAATCGCCGCTGATAAGGCTGGGCGCCCCTACATTCAGCGCGAATTGTTGAAATACCGGCGCGGAAGCCACGGAAAGCCTTGGCATTTCGTAGATTTTAAGCAAGGGCAGGGTACCGCGATCACCAACGAGTCAGCGTATGGTCAACAGGGTGCCAAGGAAAACCGCGAGGAATACGACCTCAATGATCCGTCTGTGCTCGCCATCAAGGGTCTCGGTCAGTTTAAGGAGTTCCGAGTCGTCTCCGAGTTTCGGAGCCTGATCGAGAACTGGCACATCTCCGATTTCCACATTGCCGACGCACGGCCAAGCGCAGAGTTCGGATACTCCGAGCATCTCTCAACCAACGGCGAGAACGTTGCCCAGGTCGCACAGCATCTGTTCGAGAACAAGCGCAGTGTTTTCAATAGGATATTGGAACAGATGAAGAAACGCGTACCCGGCGTGTCAGAAGTCGAGACAAGGTTAACGGAAGATGGCCGTCTCGTCCTGCGGTTTACAGACGGAAACTTCCAAGATCCGTTCATCGCGCGCTATGTATCGGATGGCACAATCAAGATGTTCGCCTATCTCGTTCTGCTATACGATTCTCATCCGCATCCGCTACTCGCCGTAGAGGAACCTGAGAATCAGCTTTACCCGCAGCTGATGTACGAACTCGTTGAGGAATTCCGGGATTACGCGCGACGTGGCGGACAGGGATTCGTCTCTACCCACTCGCCGGATTTTCTCAATGCCACTCGGCTCGACGAGATTTACTGGCTAGGCAAGCAGGACGGTTTCACAAACGTACAACGGGCGTCCGAGAATAAGCTCCTGAAGGAGCTTGTGGAGGCGGGCGACAAGCCTGGTGAGCTTTGGCGGCAGGAGCTATTCGAACAAGCTTTATGAACCATAATTGTTTTTCTTGTCGAAGAGCAGTCGATGAAAGAGTTCCTGAATACCTGGATCAAACGCACGTATCCCGAGGTGCGGTTCAAGTGCATTCCTCACGAAGGCAAGATTGACCTCCTTAAAAGTATACCGCGTAAACTTAAAGCGTGGCGCGAGCCGGGCGTGCATTTCATCGTGATCATCGACAACGATAATCGAGACTGTAAAGAATTGAAGGCTGAGCTCCTAGAGTTGTGTCGAAACTCAGGGCGGGATAATACCCTCGTGCGTATCGCCTGCCAGGAGTTGGAGGCGTGGTACCTTGGTGATCCGGAGGCATTGGCCATAGCCTTCAGAAACAACAAATTGCGGCATTTATCGCGGAAGGCTCCATTCCGCATCCCAGATAAAATTCATAATCCCAGCAAACAAATTGAAAGATTGGTACCGGGGTTCCAGAAGATAAGTGGCGCTCGTGCCATAGCAAGCCATATCGATCGAGTGCGGAACAGCTCTATGAGCTTCAGTATTTTTGCGAACAGCATCGATCAAATATCTTCTTCTTTCCAGAACCCAAACCCTGATGGGTTTGTCTAATGATACGCTCGATCCCTGCAGAAAGAAAATCAAAGATGATATATGAAAAGTTAGTTATTATGGTAAGCATAATTATATTATCGAGTTGTTCTGTTTATATTCCAAAAAAATGGGGAGCTATTGGAGGAAGTAAAGCGGACGGAGTGGTAACTCTTGCATATACATATGGCGCGTTTTAAAAACCTAAAGTTGATGAGAAACAAGCATTGAATATTGCTACAATCAGGTGTAAAAACTGGGGCTATTATGGAGTAGATAGTTTCGATTTTTATGATCATAAATGCCAACATCACGACCAATATCTTGGTTGTATTAAATACATCGTTACAAAGCAATACCAATGCAAATAGAAATTGGTAGTTCCGAAATATGTAAGGAACTCTTTTCCAGCTATCATCATAAGCGACTGGTTATCAACCTTTTCCTGCATCTTATCTGCTGCGAAATTCAAAAATCTAGCGACACTTCATGTGCCACAAACCCTCGTTGTAAGCCTATGAACGGATATCTTAGGTGTTTTGAGTGGCGAGGGTAGAAAGGTAGGGGTAGCCAGCTTTTAACCCCACCCCACATTGTCTTCGACCGTGAGCGGGATTCTAGCGGCTGTCTGTGCCTCACGGAGGCATCCCAGGGTAGCCCTGCCTCGCTGAGACTCAGGCGTTCGGCAATATCTAACAGATCGCGGGCACTCCGAGCTAACCGGTCGAGCTGCGTCACGACCACTACATCCCCCACCCGCAGATAATCGAGCAAGCGCTCCAATTCGGGCCGATCTCTCCGGGTGCCGGTGATCTGCTCGGCAAAGATACGGAGACACCCAGCCTGCTGGAGCTCCGCCCGTTGTGCCGTCAACTCTTGCCCATCCGTGCTGAAGTCAAGATGCTGCTGTATGCCCGCTATGGCGTGCCGTATGTGTGGCTGATCGATCCGGGCCAGCAGACATTAGAGGTTTACCGGATCGATGACGGCGCCTGGGTGGAAAGCGGTTTCTTCTCCGGTACCGACCAGGTGATGGCTCCACCCTTCGTGGCGGTGAGCATCGATCCGGGACTCTTTTGGCCACCTCATGGGCCAAGTGTCGTATGGCGATTTCGTGGCCCTACAGGTACGATCCGGGGTGTTCCCGATAAATCGGTCTGGTATAGCAAGCTATTAGGTGTCCGCTGAGAACGGCTCCCTGAGCCTCTCAGGGGATCCGAGGGGCGAAGGCAGCAGACCGCAACGAAGCGATCGAGACAACGATGGGAAATAACACCACCCCATCACTAGACCCCCGATCCGTGAAAAACAAATGGTGGTTAATAAATGCCTTGACAAGCTTACCTTACTTGAAGACTTAAAAATTACGCCCGACAATGGGTTGATTGACATTACATTGTATAGAGGGCAAAATGAAGTCCGGGATCGGCTTTATTTGCATTTTCATCCAGTATGGTGATACCATCCCGAATTGGCACGCACGCTATCCTAACTAGATTGTGTAATAAGCCGGGCTGACCCGGTTTTTTTGTGCCTGAGAAAAGTACGTAACTTCAAAACAGTGGACTGTTACATAAGTAAATTAATTAAAAATCAACCGATTATCGGATATTGTCGCCGCTCGTCGGCACCGGCGAGATCCGCCACCAATTCGGTGGAGCGGAATCATGAGGTAGAGAGCGGTACGTAACGGCCTTGCCGGAAGCAAACGTACCGACCGTAGAAATGAAAAATTATTTTTTCGTCAACTGGTTAAAACCAGCAGGTAAGACTGAATTTGATATTCACTAGGCAAAAAAAAGCCCGCTGTTGATAGCAGCAGGCTTTTTATGCGATCCCGAACTGGATAGTGGGGAATTGCAGCAACAATCTCTGCTATCTATTATAGAGAATATTTTCTCGAAGTTCCAACAACTTTTAAAATATCTTGAAAACCAATTGGTTATCATAGATATGGAAAATATTTTCGATCGCCAGTAATGGCATTCGGGATCACGTATTCCTTCCCTGTTTACAGGAGGATCACTACGTGATCGAACAGACCGCAGAAACCATCGCTCTCGCGCTTAGGGGACGCCACGCCGGCAGCCAGTGGCCGGCGCCTTGTCCCGCCCAGGAGGATACGGACCCGAGCCTGCTCCTCGATCCTGCCTCTCCGAGGCGTCCGAACAAGATAGACGCTTACCTTGAGAAGCAGGGTTACTTCGGGCTCTCCCTCGAGACGGCTCTCTTCGAGTCGGGGCCGGAAACCGACCCGGACGAATCCACCCCGTACCCAACCCCTTCCCAGGCTCCCACGCCCGGCGAGAATCGCCGCGGCAGCGGCAACCGCTGCGGCCACGACCCCAGGCATCCCAACTTCGCCCCGCCAAATCCCAAACGACCAAAATTGATCCAAAAAGCGATCGACAAACTCTATGCAGCCTATGCCGATCTCAGCGGACTACTGGGGCTGAATTACCACCCCCAGGGATTCAAGGTCCGCAGCGAACGCCGCGAAGCCTGTATCAAGGTGCTGGCCGTGATGGTGGAGCACATGGACCTGGTCACGATGCACGTGGGATTCCCGACGGAACCTGGATTCTTTAATTACAAGATGGAAAAGCTGGCCGAGCGAACGGGGATGGGACTGAGGCGTGTGGCAAGGGCCGTACGCGACCTCAAGAACATGGACTTCCTCGTCATCTCCCAAATCCGGGAGCGGTTGAAGGATGGCTCCTACAGAAGTTTTTCCGCGATCAAGATCGTTTCCACCACGCTCTTCGACGCTCTGGGACTTCGTATCTGGTTTGACAAAGAACGCGCGAAAGCCAGAGAGCGGCTCAGGAAAAAACAGAAAGCCTATGAGAAGGCATGCGCCAAAAGAGGCGCAACGATGATGAAGCGGCTGACCGCGAAAATCGCCGGAATGGCCCCAACGAGTCCAGCTCGCCATGCGGACGAACAGGCACGGAAGCGGGCGTCTAAAAACTGGCGGACGCCCGTGCCAACCATCACCGCCACGACCGGCACCCGCAGCCTCAATCCAGTGAGCAAATACCTCGCTCAGCTCAACCCCGAAGCCAAAGCACTCCTCTCGAAACTCGCGCTTGATATCCTGACGCAACACCCGGACTGGAGCCGAGACAAAATCTACGCGGAAGCGAAGAAATTGCTTCCGGGCGTCTACCGAAGTCCCCAATCGGTACCTGCCTAGCGTCGCATCACGGGGCAGGTGGCTCGACCAGCGGTAAACGCGACGCCGCTACGGGCGCCTGTTGCCCAAAACCACCTCAACGGGCTGAAAGGCCCTTTTTTTCGTCTTGCTGCCGGGCATTCACGCCGAAATCCGCAGAATAGACTGAAGCAACCCGGCCACAGGGTTCTCCCTGTGGAGAATAAGTGTCTGGTGAAAAACGAGTAAGTGTCATTTCTTCATAATCAGATTTATTTCAGTTTTTTTATCCACAACCAAATACCCATCACTGCAAGCAGATGCACCCAAGAAAACAAAAACCAAACGGGTCTTGACAAGAAGGTGGACCGTTCTACACTCTCTCATCAGAAAGCTAAAACAGCCAAAGAGAGTTTTTACCATCGACTAGAAAAACTACTATTCACCAAGGGAATGCTTCTTCCTCAGCAAGGAAAAGCCTGAGGAGGCCGTTACAGAAGATACGCAAGGAACACGCAGAACTTCCTGAAAGGACCACAGAGACTCTCTCAGGTGATTACAGACTATTTGAAGTAAGTTAGTGGACTTCTGCAAGATCATGAAAGAATGGAAAAGACCGGAAAAACCTCTGCATCTGCATCTTGCAACTACAATGATGTCATGCAGGTTAAATCTACCTCACAAAGGGTAATAAGAAACATGATAGATATCCCAACTAATACAGCATCAGAAGAAAATGACAAGGATACCATCGAGTTTCGAGGGACACTAGCAATCGGAGTGGGTAGATACGGTGGAACGATTGTAGGGACAACCCAAACTAATAAGTCCATATACTGGAGGGACGGATCACCCCCAACAACAAGGGAAATGGGATTCCTCCCAGGAGGAACGTACGCTAGGGTTGCAGCAGTAAGCGATAATGGCAGAATTGCTGTGGGATCAGGAGATACTACGGGTGGTGTAGTACGAGCCTTCTATTGGAGAAAAGACGAAACACCAGAAATGGAAGCTCTCAAAATCCCTGCTGGCTATACAAGTAGTCGTGCCGCACATTCAGAATACACAGGAAATATCGTCGTAGGGCATGGAGTCCACAATGGCACCACGAAGGCATTATATTGGGTTCGGAATACGATATATCCCGCACAAGAACTCAGAGCACCCCAAGAATCTCTTGGTTGTTCTGCCATTGGTATAAATGGAGATTATGGCAGTGGTAGTATCGTCGTGGGATACTGCGTGCTAAGTAATCACCGCACGCGCGCGATCTTTTGGCGACCACGTACAACCTTCACAGAAGCAATAACTCTCGAGGGCCTTGAGGAACATAGTAACACTTTAGCCTATGCAGTAAGTGGTAATGGAAATGTCATTGTGGGGACAAGCTTCAATCCAGGAGCAAACATACAGCATGCAGTCCGATGGACGCGAAATTCAGAAACCAATACATTCAATATATCAAATCTCAACGTTAACCCAGAACCTCCCCAAAATACCTATGCACATGCGTATGGAGTGAGTCACGATGGGACTATTATCGTAGGGGGGTGTTCCTTCTACGGTCACACAGATTACACACGTGAGGCGTTCATCTGGAGGGAAGATGCAACACCCCAAGTTCAGAAACTTGTAGACATCACCCAAGGGTACAAAAACAGCGCAGCCTATGATGTAGTTAAAAAAACCGATGGTACTATTCTTGCCGTGGGCCAGAGCGTATATCGCAATGGTAGTCAAGCAGCGGTCCGCTGGAACAACCTCGCAATAGATAATCTCAACTTCCCCTCGTAAGTCATATGACCAGAATGATTCAATGCCGTTGATAGGGCAATTGCCTCGCGCAAATTCATCACGGATGGACGCGGAGATTCTTCTCATAACCCATGTCTACAACCCAATTCTGAACGTCAAGGAAACCCAAAGGCGCCTTCCAAACGCCCACAATCCCCATCTAAGGGGCTTGTGGGTTCTGAGCCATGGAAGGATGGCTTTTGAAGGGAGCGGCTTAACCGCCCTAAAAGGCGGTTAGGCAGGATGCCTGAGCGGCTTGAGCGCCTGCCTTCCCGGATGACACGCTCGGTTCCTGCGGAAGTGCCCGGTAAAGCGTGGTCCGGTGCACATTGAACAGGGCGGCAATTTCTTGCACAGATTTGCCCTGCTCTACCAGGGTTTGCGCGTGTTCAATGTCCTTCTTCCGACAGTTTGGTTCAAAGACGCCGCTGATGGCCTGATCGGCATTGCCCCTGGGTACCCCAGGGACACCCTCCCCCAAAGCCTCGCAGGGCCGGCCAAACGCGGTTGCGGCTCAAGGATGGGGCTATTGCAAGCGTCGCCCCTGCAGGGTCGCAGCGCACCCCCCCCCGGCCCGGCGTCTTGGCAGGATCAGCGGCAATTTCTCCCCACCAACCCTGCGCTTCCAGAACCTCCCGAAGGCGTTCCTTCGTGCAGCCAGGGGAAGATACCAACCACCTACCGTGGCACTGTCGAAACGTTAAGAACACTCTCTCCCCGCCGTGTTCCGGCGCGGGACAGGGGATTTGGAGGGATTCTTCGGAGAGTGAATCAAAGCACGCCATCTATAGCTATAGCCCAAACCCTCCAGAGGACTGGACAGGAAACGACCAACCGGACGGTCTATTTAATGTACCCATCGGAAAGGGTACCGCCTTAATCTCGCCCCGCCCAAACCCGAAGCTGCGCGATCGCCTGCGCGGTTTGTCTTCGCGGCGCTTTGGTAAAGAAACCGGTTTGTGCGGCTACCTCCCGATCACCGGGCAGTACGGCTAAAACGCGGCCTTTCGCGGCGGCGTCCCCGTGCTCCCCGGTCCGGGTATCCCACAGCGATAGAAATTGCTCCCGGCCGTAGGTGCGGTTGCCGAGCGAAGGATCGGCGAGCCACACCGTTGATGCATTAATCCCCCGCAGCACGGAAAAGTGCCCAGTGTCACGGAGTTTTAAATAGACAATCACCGGCATTTCGAGCGTGGCTAATTGCTCATAATGAATAGCAATGGCAACGGATCGAAAGCCGAGGATTGCTAACGCGTCCCGCATATTTTGAAATGAGGACCGAAGATTTCCGATCCCCATTAATCCCAGAATCTCTGGTTCCGTTACCGATTGTCCGTAGTACTCGTTCAACAGCGTGGCGAGAGCCGCGGCACCGCAGGAAGTATCCAGGCCCTGTTTCACCACACGCTCATCGCGTAGGGTTTTCCAGCTTTTGATTCCGACCGGGCCCGCCAGAAAGCGCATGCTCAGGTAGGCCTGCTCACCGGCCGCGTATGTGTTCGTTGCGGGGAATAAGATTGGGCCGACGCTAAACCATGCGGCGAATATTCCGGCTATCCCGTGCCTTTTCATCCCAAGAAAGTTACAAAAAACACGAAAGTGATTACAGCGAACGTGGATACAATACAAGAAGACAACATGTTCCATGAAGGCTGTTTGGCGAATGCGATCTCCTGAAACCGGAAATAAAGAGCACGCGGGAAAATGAAGCCTACAAAAACCAGGATGATCGAGCTGCCGAAAAACAACGTAACGCTAAAGTGCAGCTGCTCAATCCGAATGGCTTCCAGGTTATACCGGTAGGCGTCGAATAAGAACAACGACAGCACGACCATGAACATGGAGATTACAAAGTAGGGAAGCTGATCATCACGCGAAACCATACCTTTGGTGCGTATTAAATAAGGACGCAAAAAAACGCGATTGAGTAGCCACAGAATCACCAAACAGGCCGGTAGGCTGAGCCACGAAAAAGACGCCTCCATTTCAAGGAACCGCAGGTTCGGATCGAAAAAGGCTACGGCTAAAAATCCCAAAAATCCAACCGTTACCACGGGCAAAGGTAAAATGAAAATAACCGTTTTAAGGGGGGAAATAGGCTTAATAAACGAGCGCTCGTTGAAGCTCAGATAAAACACCCTCGGGAGGAGGACGGCATAATAAATCGAAAGCATGCTAATCAATAAAGCAAATGAAAGATACCTGACAATATGATACTTTCCATAAAGTTCATATCCCCAAAAATAATAATTCCAAACTTCAAATAATAGCAATAAAAGACTCAGCAGCACAGCTGGTATTGTGATATATGGGATTTCCCTTTCTCGGGTTGCTTCACCTTTTGTTTTTCTTAAATACGGGCGCACCAAATAGGGCAACCCCAAAAAAAACCAGGCGACATATATCAGAATGGCGACGTTGGCAGGATCGAGAAAAAGATTGAACATGGGATGTACGGCAACGTCGAGCGGTCAGTATACCCAGTGTACGTCAAAACCAAACGTAGAAGTAGGGAGGGCCGCATCCCGAAGGTATTGCGGCACGACATCCGCCACGAAGCGTGACATCTGTTCTTCCGAAAGTTCCAGTAAAATGTGGTTCACGACGTCGGCAGGAAGGTCCTCCAGAAAGTCTTCCCGCGTCGTGCTTTCCGGCACGGCTTTGGCCAGCATGTCATTTAAGGTTGCTGTTGGGATGCCGGAAAGGAACTGCCGCAGCGACGCGCGGTCCAGCGTGTCTATGAGACCAATGAGAAAGCGGCGGTCATCTTCTAAACTCCCCGAAGCCACAGGAAGAGCGCTCTC
>Ga0209681_1000043_pt1 | contig 34882 bp, 20 predicted proteins | sample WorMetLIZISLAND2_3_FD_187416 | JGI IMG/M metagenome (GOLD analysis project Ga0209681, IMG submission 187416) | Marine gutless worms symbiont microbial communities from Max Planck institute for Marine Microbiology, Germany - Olavius clavatus LIZARD... ... | reverse complement strand
TAAGCTGGAAGGCGTAAACAACAAAATCAAGGTGATTAAGCGTAAAGCCTATGGATTTCACGATGATAGATATTTTTCATTGAAGGTCATACAGGCTTTTTCCTACAACTAATCGGGAGAAGAACCGAGAATATCAACGAAAGACCGCCGCTTACAAGCGACGCTCTTTTATGGCGGCTGGGATGGCCGGATGTCATCCGGCCGGCCTGTTGCAGGCAGGCCGAGCAAACCTAGCCGCCGAAGCCACCGCGAGACCTTTGCATAACCCCCCTTTTGGCCCAATTTCGGCGCCCGGCTCAAAATGGTATCCTCGAAATATTCAATATATTCCTCCGGTTACATTTTCTGCCTTCCCTGAACGTGAACAAAAATAGATGTCCTGCAAAGGTCTCAGCCCGTACCGCTGCCGGGTTTTGGCGGATGTTGATCCGGCTTTCTCAACAGTTCCAAACCCATGGCACATTCACCCAACAGTCCAGTCCCGCACGGGGGCAACCAAGTCGGTTGTCTTTTCAAGCTTGAAAAGGAGTCCGGTTTGTCTTATCATCGTTTTCACCTCGTTGGTGAGGGTTGCCTGTTGATCAATAACCTCCTATCTATCTGAATCAACGAGGTTTTTCAATCTTGTTCGTTATAAATCCCTTGTCAATCGCGGATCCGGAGTCAGTACTGCTCTTTGACAAAACCCTCGTGTTCAAATAACTGGTTAGTTTTGACTACGAAGTGGTACTTTGATCGATGTGTACGGCGTATTTTTTCAAATTGACTTACATTACTGCAATCGATATTTGCAATGATTGTAGTTATTGGACGCTTCACTGGTGATGGGCTAATACGTTCCATTGTAGTAAGGTCCAATATTGGTATTTCGCCTCGGGTCTCATAGGAACTTTTACCAAACCAGCGGACCACTTTATACATGACATTACGTTTGATGAATCCAGCACCTTGTTCTTTAAGCATGTAATGAAAGATATCATCGGCTAAGGTCTTTTTGCCAGGTTCGCCTACAGCATAAAGCCAATCATGCACGATTCCAGCCGCCATGAAGTCTTTTGGTCTTATCACATGCTGAGCAAGCTCAGGGATTGACAAGAAATCAGTTTCCAGTCCAACAGGAGCACGGTAAACATTACCAGTAAGATCGTGACAGTAAAAATAGTCCTCAAGCAACACACCTACTTGCCTGTTAGCAATCTTTTTATCAGAAAAGAGGGCTACTGCCAAGTATGATTGTAGTAGACAGTGAGAACCTTCGGGGCAATTGTCGCTATCTAACTCAATAACAGATTTAAACTCATAAGCTAAATTTTCGGCATATGATTCAGTTATGGTGATTAATAGGGCAATCCACAAGAATAGCGTTAAAACTTTTATCATTTTTTTTTCATTCCCCCCTATTCAGAGATGTACTTTAACCCGGTATTATTATGCAGGCGTGGAGACCTTCCCATGTCTATGGCGTTGTCGAGTTGAATTAAATTCCACTCACTGAGACACCAAGGTCGGTAATTTTTTTGCCCTTTGCTCATAATGTTTACCGGCCAAATATCATTGGCATATTCATCATGTGGAAGTCCAAACCAATGCCCAATTTCATGCACCATAGTATAGATTCCCCCGGGCAAGCCCGGGGTACTTACTGTTACAGACCTGCGGTCTGACCTGCTTTCGCTACGTCGCTTCGCTCGCAACTCATAGCAGGATTGGCTCATTCATCCACGGGTAAACCCGTGGTATTCTGTCTTCGACCGCATAAAGTAACGAAACCTCCCTATCCTTACCGCCAGAACCGAACTTGACATCCGACTTTCAACCACCTGTAAAGCTGTATGTAAAAGCAAACTCATCTGAGTTTAGTCCTATTGATAGGTCAGGGGTTCCACACGCAATGGTGTCCGGGCTCATGTCACAACCGGAAAGAGTTTTCCCGATTTGTCATGTTATGAACCGGGCAGTTCCGGGGACGGTATACTTAATTGTCACTTTGTTTGTAAAATAGTTGATTGCCTGAAATTTAAATGATTTAGTAACACAGATTTTTCCAGATTATTCATCGCTTAACGCCGTGTCACCGCCATTGGGACGCACCCGGAATTTCCATAATATCAACGAAAGACCGCTGCTTACAAGCGACGCTCTTTTATGGCGGCTGCGCCGGCCGGATGTCATCCGGCCGGCCTGTTGCAGGCAGGCCGAGCGAACCTGACCGCCGAAAGAACCGTGATCAAAACAAATCGCTATATTGGTCATACCCATTCGCTGTTATTTTGCAACAACTTCCTGAAAATCTTCCGTTTTGGCAATGCCGGCTACCATGGCCAGTATCTGTGCGGGCGGCGTAATCAGCTTCCGGGTGACAAGATCAATCCAGGCGCCTTCAACGGTAATTCTGGCGGCCGGCGGGCCACTTGCTTTTTCCATGAAATGTATCATTTTCCAGCGCCCACCGTCCCTGGAAAGCGCCGCCAGCCAAAGATCAACGGTAACAACCTCATTGAGCCGCACCTCTTTTAAAAACCGCGTGTCCTCCCGAAACAGAACCGGACCGCAACGGTTTTTTTCGAGAAATTGGAAATCAATGCCGCATTCGTAAAAATAGGCAAGCCGCACCTGGGCGGCGTAATCATTGTAAGCCGAGTGTCGCATATGGCCGTTGGGATCCATGTCGGCCCAACGCACCCGGAACGCTTGTGAAAAGGGTGTCATCGCTCGGGCATCTCTACTGCAATGGTGCTAAAAGACAATCATCTCCGGCAGCCGTGAGTCCAAATGTCTCCTCACCGAATCCAAAAATTCAGCCTGGGAAAGCCCCTGTGTAACCGTCCCGTCAAGGGTCCGCACCGCTACCGTACCCGCCTCTTTTTCCCTGTTGCCCATGGTCAGGATGAGGGGGATATTGGCCAGTTGCGCCTCGCGGATTTTTCGGTTCAAGCTTTCCGTACGGTCATCCACCGCCACCCGCAGACCGGTTTGGGCCATCTCCTGGGCCGCCGCTTCGGCCCATGGGGTGAGGTCATCATTTATGGGCAGCAAAATTGCCTGAACCGGCGACAGCCAAAGGGGAAACCGACCGGCAAAGTGTTCAATCAAAATCCCGAGGAAACGTTCGATAGAGCCCAGGATCGTGCGGTGGATCATGATGGGGCGATGCTTTTCGTTATCCGCGCCGATGTAGGTGAGATCAAACCGTTCGGGCAGCGACATGTCCAACTGGATGGTCCCACACTGCCAGGTTCTTTTGAGAGCGTCCTTGATGTGTACGTCTATCTTGGGGCCGTAAAAAGCGCCGTCGCCCTCGTTGATTTCATACTCTTGTCCATAAGCGATCAAGGCATCTTCCAGGCCCCGGGTCGCCTCTTCCCACCGGGCGTCACTGCCAATGGACTTTTCCGGCCGGGTGGAAAGCTCCAGGTGAAAATCGAGCCCAAAGGTACCGTAAATCCGCGCCACCAGCCGAAGGGCCCGGAGGATTTCATCTTTGACCTGGTCGGGAGTCATAAAAATGTGGGCATCGTCCTGATGAAAGGCGCGCACCCTGAACAGACCCGACAACACGCCACTCAACTCATGACGATGCACCAACCCCAGTTCCGCCGCCCGGATGGGTAGATCGCGGTAAGAGTGCGGCTCCGATTTATAGATCAGCATCCCGCCGGGGCAGTTCATAGGCTTGACCGCATAGGGGGCTTCGTCAATCTCGGTAAGATACATGTTTTCGCGGTAGTTGTCCCAGTGGCCGCTTCGTTTCCATAACGCCCGGTTCAAAATGACCGGTGTTTTGGTCTCCACATATCCGTCGGCCGTATGCTCCATGCGCCAATAATCGATGATCGCGTTCCAGACAGCCATTCCCTTGGCGTGGAAAAAGGGCATACCCGGCGCCTCATCATGAAAACTGAAAAGTCCCATGGCTGTACCGATTTTGCGGTGATTGCGCTTTTGGGCCTCTTCCAGAAAGTTGAGATACTTCTTCAGCTCTTTTTTATCGAAAAAGGCCGTGCCGTAAATCCGCTGGAGCCGGCCCTTGGCTTGATCCGACCGCCAGTAGGCGCCTGAAACCTTCATCAATTTAAACGCCTTGATAAACCCGGTGTGGGGCACATGCGGCCCGCGGCATAGATCGGTAAATTCCCCCTGTTCATAAATCGAAATAGTGCCGTCTTCCAACTCGTTGATCATCTCGGTTTTGTAAGGTTCATCGGCATAAAACGTGAGCGCGTCGCTTTTGGCGATTTCCTTACGCGCTACGGGCAGCCTGGCCTTGACAATGGCCCGCATCTCTTTTTCGATCTCGGCAAAATCGGCTTCGGAAACCGGCGGCATATCAATATCATAGTAAAAACCATCCTCGATAACCGGCCCGATGGTGAGCTGTGCCTTGGGATAGCGCCGCAAAACGGCCTGGGCCATCACATGAGCGGCGCTGTGGCGCATGATCTCAAGGGCTTCCGGGTCGCGGGCGGTCAGCAGGCGGACCGTGCTGTCTGATTCAATCAAACGGTTCAAGTCGACGATCTCACCGTCAAGATCCATGGCCACGGAATTGTCGGCCAACCCCTGGGAAATACTTTGGGCAACCTGATAACCCGTGACAGCGTCATCAAATTGTTTTATGCTGTTATCCGGAAGTGTGATGGAAATCATGCAAGTCTCTTTGTATTTCGCTTCTCAACCAAATTTCTGAAGGTAGGTCATCCGAACCAGAGGGTCAAGAGAAAACCAGATCATCCCATGCCGCCATTGCCATATCGACTAATCGACACGCCCGATCAATTAAACATCACCGCCAAAAAGCTGGCCGGAGTAAAAGCAGTGGCGGTGGATCTCGAGGCGGATTCCATGTTTCACTACCGGGAAAAAGTCTGCCTGCTGCAGTTGGCGGCCCGGGGTTGCACCTATCTTGTTGATCCATTAGTGGTAAGGGATCTTACCCCTTTACAAACCATCTTTGCCGACCCGAATCTCACTAAAATCTTCCATGGGTCCGATTACGACATCCGCTCTCTTTATCGCGATTTTCGACTGGAGGTTTCCCCCCTGTTTGACACGGAATTGGCCTGCCGCTTTTTGGGCCATCACCCGTCCGGTTTGGCGACAGTGCTCAATGACCGCTATGGCGTGACCATGGAAAAACGGTTTCAACGTAAAAACTGGGCTATGCGGCCGCTGCCCGAAGAAATGTTGGCCTACGCCGCCGCCGATGTAACCTACCTCTTACCCTTGGCCGATGCCTTGAAGGAAGAGTTGGCGGCGAAAAACCGGCTGGCCTGGGTTATGGAAGAGTGCGAACGTTTACGTCAAGTGCGGACGCCCGAAGGGGAGAAGCGCCCCCTCTTTTTACGGTTTAAAGGCGCGGGGAATCTGGACCGACGCAGTTTGGCCGTTTTGGAAGCTGTATTGCAGGTCCGGGACACCATTGCGGCCCTGAAAGATCGACCCGCCTACAAGGTTTTTAGTAAGCAGGCGGTAATGGCCCTGGCTGAAACAAAACCCTGCTCCGTAAAGGCGTTGGAAAATAGTGCTGCTTTAAGCGCCAAGCAGATAAAGCTTTGGGGAAAAAGCATCGTGGCCGCGGTCAAAGCGGCGAAAGCTGAAAAAAAGCCGCCCCAATACCCCAAAACGGGGCAACCCCGACCGCCGGAAAAATTGACCCGCCGGGTTTCGGCGCTGAAAAACTGGCGCAAAGAACGCGCCCGCCGGATGGACCTGGAGCCGGGACTGGTTATCAACAACACCCTGATCACTGCCATTGCCGAGACCAAACCGAAGCGGGTAACTGACCTTGAGGCCATCTCCGGTCTGCGGCGATGGCAAAAAGAGGCTTTTGGCGAAGAAATTACGGCGCTATTGACCCAGCTCAATTAGAGCAATCAACTTGAAATGACACTCAATGCCCGGCAGAAAAATATCTGCGGGGTTTGGCCCACACTTTACCACCGGCGGCTTACGGCTTACGTGAGCTAAAAACGAAACGGTACGGCATTCAACCGGACAGGCGCACCGCCCCATACCATTTTGCCGATGAACGTTCAGCCAATGGGGTGTTCGACTGAAAAAGAGCTATTCGGGAAACTTGATTTTTACCTGCTCGCGGCCACCCTCTTTTGCGATCTCGATGGCCAAATCGATGCTGCTGTTACGGACACCGAGGGAAAATGGCAACTGGCCGATCTCATCAATATGGGTCATTTCCCGAATCGTCTCGATCACCTTGGCGCCGATATCACCTCCCGGAGAGGGCAAGGTGGCCGGACGGTAAGCTGCCGTCACCCGGGTTTGCCCGGCGGCGTCCTGAGAAATGGTAATCTCTTTGGCGCCACTGTTGATCCCATGCAGCGCGGCCAAAGCCAGCCATTTGACGGCGGCCTCCCCGGTATCCGTATCATCGGGAACCCGGGACATCTCCTGTAAAGGGTCATTGGCGGCAAAGCAGTCGCAATGCTCCTGAACCTTTTGATGAATGTTTCCACTGTCTTTCATGGTTGCGCTCCTCTTTTAGAATTGTAATGATCGGTCGGAAGGCCACCCCATTTATGGGGTGGTTGTTTACGCCGACTGGATAAAACCACCGGCTGTAGCCGGGGGTGATCCGTATCTACATACATACTGCTATCTAAAAGATGACCGTCTTACAGACGGTGGTTTCAACCTTATAACGGACGAATCAAGCTACTGCCATGGTGGATGCGCTGGTATCGCCGACCAGCCGACCGTCTTTGATCTCCAGGACGCGCCGGGCCGTTTGGGCGCAAGTGAAGCTGTGGGTCACCATAATAATGGTGGCGCCTTGATGGTTCAGCCGCTGTAACAGGGACATGATTTCACCACTGGTGTTGGAATCGAGATTGCCCGTGGGCTCGTCGGCCAACAGAATCGGCGGTTCATTGACGATGGCCCGGGCAATGGCGGTTCGTTCACCTTCACCACCGGAAATTTGGCCGGGCAGGCGTTTGGCTTTATCCTGTAATCCAACCCGGCCCAACGCTTCCATGGCCATTTCCCGTTTCGTATGCCGGCCTAGTTTGGCTGAAGTAAGGGGAAGCATCGCATTTTCCAATACAGTCAGATAGGGTACCAGATGAAAGCTTTGGAATACAAAACCCAAGTATTCCCGCCGAAAATCGGCCCGCTGTTCCGATGTCAGACCATATATATCCAGATCATCCACCACATAGCTTCCCGAGGAGGGCGCATTCATGGCGCCCATGATGGCGAGAAGGGACGATTTGCCTGCGCCGGATTCACCCATGAGGGCGACAAACTCACCCAGGGCAATGGTGAAGGAGATATTATTGACAGCCTTGACACGGTTGTCGCCCTCTCCAAAGATCTTCACCAGTTCTTTCACTTCGATGGTTGACACAGTCCTCTCCCTGATCGTTCAATATTAGAGTGTTCTCAAGGCGAGGCCGGGATCCAGCCGGGATGCCATCCAGGCGGGATAAGCGCTGGAAATCAGACCAACGGTTAGCGCCAAACCGACGGCCATTATCGCCAGGGGGGCGTTAAAAGGGATCGTTACGGATCCTTTCAGCAGGGTGAACCCGAGTGTAATGCTGACATGCCCTAAAAAATAACCGAAGATGCCGGCCATCAAGGAAACGGATGCGGCCTCAAAGAAGATGATCCGCATCACATGGCGGCGTCGAAAACCAACCGCCCTGAAAATACCGATCTCTTTGGTGCGTTCGCGGACGCTGCCCATGAGCGTGACCAGCACCACCAGACTGCCGATCAAAATAACCACTGCGCTGATGCCATAGGAAAACTTCTTAAAGTGCGACAGTGTGGCCATGCGTCCTTTGACTACCTGCTGGACGGCCATGACCCGGGCGCTGGGCAACGCCCCGGAAATTTGCCGCACCATATCCTCGATGGGGCAGGCTTCGCACAATGCCGCCACCTCCACCATGGAAAGTTTTTCGGGCTTATCCAGGAGTATCTGGGCGGTGCTCAGCCGGCTAAAGAGCAGGTGGTCATCCTGTGAACCGGTTGCTTGTAAAACCCCGCTGATTTGTAAAGGCCGCCCTTTAACCGTGAGGGTGTCGCCGGCTCGAAGGTTCAGGACCTCGGCGGCGCGGCTTCCCGCCACCAGGCTGTTGTCGTCCGGAACTTGTCCATCAATCCGCCACCACGGTTTCAGGATCGGCGTGGCTTCAAAATCGACCCCGGCCAATAATAGTGGATGATCGGCCACCTGAACGGCGCCGAGCACGATGGGGCCCACGGCGGCGATATTGCGCGCATCCTGAATGGTATCCAGCCGGGTCAATTCATTTTGTTCGATTGCCGCCATGTCGAACGGGACTGCGCCCAAGGATAGCCCGCCATAGGAGAGGGTCAATTGATCGGTTTTAGGGGTTACCAGAATATTGGCGCCATACTTTTCCAGTTTATGGGTAATCTCATTAGCCGTGGTTTCAACATAGGTGATCACGCCCACAACGGTGGCAACCCCCGCCACCAGTCCGGCCAGGATGAATCCCGCTTTGGCTTTGCGGCGCATAAGATTCTTAAGGGCGATTTCAAAAAGTGTCATGATCGCTGCTCTCCGGAAAAGTCAAAATAGCTCTTGCCTTCCATGATATCGGCCACGTTGATAATCAACTGATCGTTCTCCACCCGGCGGTTTAAAGGCGCCGGGTTACAGCCGCCTTTGACCTCGTTGATCTTGTTGGAGGAAAAGCGTCGTCCGCAATTTCGGCAGATCATCTCATCCCCTTCCTGGTAGTACCCTTTACCCGAAGGCCAGCACACATCGCAGGCGTCAAAGGCCGCCCGGATAACGCCGTCGGCGCTTTTCAAAATAAAATAGCGGATGGTTATACCATCGGCGCTGTATTCATAATGGCGAGCCATACCATCTTCAAAGAGACTTACCGGGTACGCCACCCGGGTATGATCGACGATTGCCGCCGTTTGGGCGGCGGTATTTGAAATGGAATTCCGTGTGTCTGTCCGGGTCACATAGTAGGCGCCACCGGCACCGGCCGCCACAAGCACACCGACGAGGGTCAATAACAGGGGTAGACGGCTTTTACGGGTTGTTCGCATTACCACCGCTTTTTTTGCGGCACGTTTCCGGGAAGAATTTGCGTTACTCATACGTCACTCCTTGCTTTTTGGCCTTCGGATGGCGCCAAGGGTTTCCAGGGGTAACGATCCTGTGAGAGTGGATCGGTTGAATGTACATGCCGATATATGGCAATGGGGTCGGCTTACACGCCGGCGGAAGTGGCTGCATCAACAAAGGATCGTTTTCAGGTGAAGATATCGGTATGCAACTCTGTTTACATTCATGGATAATAGATATGGAATGAATCGAATATTGTCAAGCCAAAGCAATTCCGGAGATCGATCATAGGCAGACGGTTGTAAAACGGGGCTAACCGGTAAAGCGATAATAGAAGATCGATCCAACGGCCCAGGCCAGCACAACCAGTGTTAAAAAGATTGAAGTACGGGCCAAAAACCGACAGGTGGGTTTTTCAGCCCGGTTCTCGCTATACCCTAACACCCGGCCCAAAGCGATGCCCGCCGCAAATCCACCACCGTGGCCCCAGTTGTTAATACCCGGTACAATCAAGCCAAACACCAGAATCGCGACGGCCCAGCCCCCGATTTGGCGGTAGACCGCCTGGCCGTGGATGCCGCCCCGGCTTTTGCCGTAATAAATGGCGGCGCCGAGGAGCGCGCACAAAGCCGCCGAAGCCCCAATCGTAAAAGGGACCCCTGCTACATAGGAGATGTAAAACCCGGTAATTCCGCCCCAGGTATAGATGATAATGGCGCGGTGTTGGCCGTAAAAACGCAGAATCAAGGGGGCAATCTGGCCCACGGCCATCATGTTGAAAAAAAGATGCAAAAGCCCGCCGTGGAGATAGTTGGCCGCAAGCAGGGACCACCAGCGGCCCAATTGATCAATGGGGATGGTTCCCGACGCACCCAGCAGGAGCAGGCTGTTGGAATCGGGCGCTAAAAAGGTCAAGGGGCTGGGGGTCACTCCCAAACCGCGCGGGTGAATAAAAAGGGAGATCAGGTACAACCCGACATTGAGGTAAATTAACCACTGGATGAGCTGCCCCTGTCCATAGAGAATTTGTCCCAACGGACCCTGTTTCCAGCGCGCCCCGGGACGTAAGTGGTCGCAATGGGGGCATTTGCGCTCATCTGCACTGACCAAGCGGCGACATTTGGGGCAAAGCACTGAGCTGCGTTGGGGGTTGTTCACGGGTGTCTCAGGCCTGTTTCCGGTCGGCCAGCCAAGTGTCCAGATCCGGAGGGCTGATGTGGCTGCCTGAAAAGGGCGCCCAGTCACAGCGCGCATTTAGCTCCATCCCGTCCCGGATGATCGATACGGGCCGATCGCAGGAGACCACCACCACCAAAAGGTTGGTGTTCATGGCGGTAAAACGTAAGGCGGAATTGTACCGCGCGCCCCGGGCGCGGTCTTCGGCGGCAATGGCCTTGCCGTCCATGATCGAGGCGAATCCGCTGAGTTGTAAATCGGCGCTGAGGTGCAGGGCGCCGTCTACTTTGGCCAGCGATTGAATCAGCGCCAGGTGTTCGGGATCGTTCAACCGCAACGGAGGGTCCAAATGGTGTCCCGGAATGGAAATGGGCGGATCGTTGAGATCCAGTATCAGGGTGCAGCCGAAACGGTTTTCCTGGGCGCGGTGGACAATCCGGGACATGGCGGTAAACAGGATTCCCTGTTTTTCACTGCTCAATTGGGTTTCCAAAAGCGCTTCTTCCACCTCCACCAGTTTGGCCCGATGCTGGGTGGCGTAAAAATGGCCGTCGGTGAAACTGCAGATGGATTGGCCTTTAATGCGTAGAAAGCCGAATCCACCCTGATAATCGGCGGTGATGCAAAAGAGCGGCTTTTTTTCACAGGCGATTCCCACAACCGACCGGCCATCGGAAACAACCCATCGATTTGAATATTCCACCGCCTGGAGCAGCTTGCGGACATGTTTCGCATTCCCGAGCGACGGCCGTTCGGTGGCCGGAAATCGGGTCATAAATGTAATGGAATCAAGAAAGCGCGGCGCCACAAAGGTCAGCTCGCCGCGCGGCCAGGCGCCCTCTTCCCGGGTGCGGGAAATTTCCAGCACCGCGTCCAGTACGGGATAGATCCGTAAATGGGTGTCGAGGCCAAGATAGCGGCTCATTTCGTCGATAATGTGATCGCGCACTGCGTGGGTGGCGTATTCACGCAAAAATGCGCCGGAAATACCCGAATAGAGGGAAATCTCACTGGCGAGATCGTGGGCGAGACGCCAGGCGGCGTGTTCAAGCCATCGTTCCGTGGGGCCGATATCACAAAGTTCGGGATGATGCTCGGTAAACCATCTTTGATAGTAAAGCGAGCGTGAGCGTCCGCCAAAAGAGATCAGTCCGGACAGTTGCAGATCTTTTTCCGGGTACAAAAAACCGGGCTGATCCATCCCCCGTGACAAGGGATGATCGGGCTGCCGCCAAATCTCTTTTTCCAGGTACAGTTCCCGGATAATCGGTTCGTGCTCGTTGAGCAGATGCTGGGGATCATAGATCCGCAAGGGGCCTTCATTCGTATACGCATGGATCAGCGCGATACGGCTGGGAGCGGAGAATTGGGACAGCCCGCCCCGCAATCCCTCTAACGTATCGTACATACAAGTCCGGATGAATTGATCACGTCGCATACATGACCATATCATTTTTTAAAGGGCGTCACAATCGGGTTTACGTCTCGCCCTACTTGTAGGTCGGCATTCCCATGCCGACAGGCGGAGGTTGCAGCCTGCACGCGTTAACGCCTTGTTCGGCGGCAAGGGATTGCCACCCTACCAACCTTGTTCGGCGGCAAAGGATTTTTATGTAGGTCGGCATCCCCATGCCGACAAGCGGGGGTTGCAGCCTGCACGCGCCGACGCCTTGTTCGGCGGCAAGGGATTGCCGCCCTACCAACCTTGTCCGGCGGCAAAGGGTTTTTATGTAGGTCGGCATCCCCATGCCGACAGGCGGGGGTTGCAGCCTGCACGCGTTGACGCCTTGTTCGGCGGCAAAGGATTGCCGCCCTACCAACCTTGTTTGGCGGTAAAGGGTTACCGCCATGAATAATCTTCTTTCGCCTTGTTGCCTGATGCGATTATTCATAGCATTACAAGAACGCTTATGACAACAAGAATTTATGTTTTTCATTCCGCGATTCATTTTCCGCCGTGATGCGGATGGCCCGCCGGCCGGAAACGGGGCATTCATGCTCGCAGATACCGCACCCGATACAGTGCTCGGGGGTGATATGGGGTTGCTGAAGACGGATCAAAATTTCGATATTGTCACCTGGTTGAGGGACCTGATCAAACCGGGTCGCCGACGATACAAAGATGGTTTGCCGGTTGTGGCCCACGATTTGTCGTGGTGACGGGTCGGCTTGTTCCGAAACGCGACAAAAGTAATCACCCGTAGCAAAGCGTCCCGGCGGAAGTAACGCACCGCCGACGGTCAATTGTTCCTTGTCCGCCGCCACAACTGTCAGGCGGTGGTCCATTCGGATGGATTGAAACCGATCCCGGGTGAAGATCGCCTTGGGACTGACCGGGCAGTTTTCCTGACAGACGATACAGGGTGAATCCATGGCCCAGGGCAGGCACCGCCCCCGATCAATAAACGCGGTTCCAATGCGAATCGGGCCGGCCGGTTCAAATTCGTTTTGGCCCATGCGCTCGTCACGACTTAGCGCTCGAATCGCTGATGTGGGGCAGACGTGCCCGCAGGCGATGCACGCATGCTGACATCCGCTGGTACCCACACGGAAATTGAGGATGGGGGTCCAGAGGGATTCCAAACCGGCTTCGAGAACGGCCGGCTGAATCACATTGGTGGGGCAGATACGCATGCACTGACCGCAACGAAGACAGCGTCTTAAAAAATCGGACTCGCCCAGGGCGCCGGGCGGGCGCACCAGATGGGCAGGCCAGTTGGCGCCTTGCCGACTCTCCAGGCCGAGGGCGGCCATCCCGGACAACCCGGAGACCATAGAGAGGATCACCTCGCGCCGACCAAGGTCCGGCGCCGGGATATCGCCCGCGCCCGACGGTTCCAAGCCATACCGGACCGATTTGCTGGGACAATCCTCGCGGCAATTGAGACAGACCACGCATTCGCCCAGGCGGAGATGTTCCGAAGGGCTGCAGGCGCCTTCGCAATGGCGTTCGCAGGCCGGGCAGGTTTGACATCCGGGAGTGGATGTAAAAATCCGAAATAACGGCCGGCGGCTGCAGATTCCCAGCAGCGCGCCCAGCGGGCAGATATAGCGGCAAAAAAACCGGGGTGTTCTAAAATTTAATAACAGCGCCGGAATAAAAACCAGGCCGATGGAAAAGCCCCCTTCGTACCAACGCGGACTTGATGAGAACCATCGCCCCCCAGCGTCAATAAAAGGCAAAACGATCAGATTGACGGATCGATACAGCAAGGGCAGCGGATCCAGCAGGCCAATGGTCAGTGTCGAAAGCATCCGATGGTCAGGCAACCCCAGCAGCCGCAAAATCAAATCATGGGACAGGGCGCCTGCCATCGCCATCAATATCCAGTATTTAACGCGTTGGTGCTTATGATACCGATGATGGCGCACCTTCTCGGATGCTGTTTTTTTCCGCAAGGCAATGTAGCCTAGAAACTGGTGCAGAGCGCCAAAAGGACAGACCCAGCCGCAGAACACCCTTCCGAGAAAAAAGGTGATGATCAGAGTGACCAATCCCCAGGCCATCCCCTTGTAGAGGGCGCCCGTGGTAAGCGCCGTGCCCAGCCCGGCCAGCGGGTCCAATTCCATAAAGAGGTTGACGGGCCATCCGCGCAGCTGCCACCACTGGCGGCCCAGGTTTGATACAATACAGAACCAAAGAAACAGGCCGGCAAAAAAAACCTGGCTGATCCGCCTGGTGGTGATAATGCGCAACAATCGCTCCTCTATCCCTGACTGAGAACCACCGGACCCAAAGCGTTCAGGTCCGTGGTCCCGAGCCCCGCGGCTTCGGCCTTGGTAAGATAGGGCAGCGCCTCAATCGTTTTTTCCAATAAACGGGCCCCCACCGTATCAACGGCCACCGGATCGGTACCGACAATCATGGTGTCGGTCTGTTTCAGATCGTCCAGGGCGCCGCCGGTGGGGCCGTTGGCGAACATGGTGGTGGTGCCGTCCAAAACCACCAATGATGGACGCATCATCAGGGCCAACTCATAGATAATGTCGTGAATCCCCTGATGAAAGATATTCCGACGGCCGCCCAGCAAGCCGTACCAATTTTTCATGGTCATGGAGGCCCCGCTGCGGTGATGGTCCTTGACCGGGGCGACACCGATTACCTTGTCAATCCCGTCCAGCGCATTCATAAACACCGGCCAGTTTTGTAGTAAACGCCCTCTTTCCACTGATACCGGTCTGAAAAACGAGGGTCGCGGCAATACGACCCGAGCCCCGGCCGCCCGGGCGGCGGGGCCAATGCCGGTCAACTCAAAGCAGGTGGCCGGGTCGTTGATGGGGTTGTCGGTCACGCGAACTTCAGCCGCGCCGGCGTGTAAACAGAGACGCGCCAGGACCGCCACGAGGTCGGGATGGGTGGTGGCGGATAACGCCGGTGGTGTGGCAAACGCTGCATTGACCTTAAGTAATACCCGCTCGCCCTTTTTTACAAAGGCCTCAATACCGCCCAGGGCCTTTATGCCCAGTCCTACTGTTTTTTCACGGTTGCGGCCATGGACGATGGCGACCCGGGGCGTCATTGTATCAATGGAAAACGAGGGCAGTATCGTTGCTGTTTGCTCTGCGGAAGGCGCCGAAGGGCCATTTCCGTCGTACAGTCTCCATCCGGCCGCACCTGTGATCGCCGTCAGCAAACCGGTCTTTACCAGCCGAACGATCATATCCCGCCGGGAATGTTGATGATGGGAAGGGTTCATTTGGTGGTTCACTCCTTGTCGGGCCGATCGGCCGATAGTTGCTTAATATGATGGTACAGACGATCCGCCTCCTCAATGGCAGAGACCTTGTCTTCACCCATATGGACACCGGCGAGGTAAGGTCCTTTTGAAAATATCACCTCATGGCTATCGAGAATATCTATCATGAATAAACCCTCCCGGTTGGACTCCGGCGGCAGTTTCGTCCCTGCTCCGCCGAACTCAACCAAAAAGTCACGGTAGGCCAAAGCCAGGGCCTCGGCCTCTTTTGCGGAAGTCCGGGGTGAGACAAAAAGAATCGTTTGCGTTTCCAATGTTTGATACCGGGCGGTATAGACATGATCAAGGCGGTGAAACCCGAAAGCATCTTTGGCGATCAGGGTGATGCTATCGCTCATCAGGCCCTTTTGGGGAAAGAGTCTTTCCGGCCCTGTGGTCTCTTCAGAACGGTCCCTGGCGCCTCCCCACCGGGCCAATACCTGCTGCGCCACGTCCGTCAGCATCGCCGCCGCCGCGGGTCCCGAGATGGCAGCGATGATTTCCACGTAATACGGTCCCGTTGAAAAAAAAACGGCATTGTCCGTCCCGTAGGCGTGCCGGGTGAAAGCGAGTTTCCCGCCATCTTGCCGACGCTGGCCGCTGAAAACCGCAAAAGCGTTGGATGCGGTCCCCATGTTGTAAAGATAAAGTTCCAACCAGGCGGTTTCCTCGTCAATCCGCTGAAACCGCTGGGCCGTAAGTTCAATAAACCCCGCAGACAGGTAAAGCTCGGCTTTGCCGTTTATTTTGTTTGACAACGTAACGGAGTCAAAAAGCTCCGGTGCAGTCATGGCGCGCATACCTGCCGGAATTGAGATAATCGGCTGATCAACAGAGCGAGGCGACGACATCCCCCCATCCTCATGAACAGGCGGCGCCAAATTGGTCACGGCGGCATTGGGACGGCTTTGAACCTTATACAGTATGAGCGCAATTGTGACCAATATCGCTATAATCGCTACACTAAGAAAGGTCTCTGCTTGTTTCGTTCGGTACATACACACAACTCAGAACCAAACTACCATCGTCTTACAGACGATGGGTTTGTGGTGCGTCAACGTTATTTTAATGATCGGTCGGAAGGCCACCCCATTTATGGGGTGGTTGTTTACGCCGACTGAACGAAACCACCGGCTGTAGCCGGTGGTGATCCGTTTATCCATTATAACACTTGTCCGGCGGGTTTTCAATAAATCCGGGAGGCCCTTATCTGGATGGCAGGCTCTTCCCATTGTTTATGAAAAGGCGAATTATTTTGGCCCGAAACGCAACCACGCATTATAGAGCTGCACCGCCGGTATGACAGCGGGGATACGGGGATGTAGCGCCGCGGAAGATTTGGTCCTGAAGGCAAAAAGAGCTGCGCCAAAAGATCAACCATCTTGTCAATTTTGCCATCAGGCTAACGGCGGACAATGTTAACGGCTTAAAAACCTGCCGCTTTTGGCGTTGGCTTTTGGTGATCATTTGCTGCCCCTGCATCTCTTTTTCCCGCAGCGGCTTTCACAAAGGCGCTAAACAGGCGCTGAGACGAGTGGTCAGTGAGTGCGGTACCTTCCGGATGCCACTGCACGCCGATGCAAAACGCTGAATCGGGTTTTTCAATGGCTTCAACCAGGTCATCACCGGCCCAGGCCACGGCGCGAAATTTTTCAGGGACCTCTTTAAGCGCCTGGTGGTGATGGCTGTTGACCCAGATGGATTGATCGCCGATAATGCCGGCCAATTGTGAGTCGGGTGCGATTTCAATGCGATGGGCGAATGCGTTGATGGCCGAGGTTTGAGTATGCAAAAGCCCTTTGGCATATTGCGTATCGATATCCTGATAGAGGTCACCGCCAAAGGCAGCGGCTATCACTTGAATACCACGGCAGATACCCAACAGGGGCACCTTGGCCGCTACGGCACGCCGTACCAGGGCCACTTCCATTTCATCCAGTTCATGGTAGACCGTCTTCAACCCCGGCTGTATCTCCTGACCGTATAGCGGCGGATAGATATCAGGGCCGCCGCATAACAGCAGCCCATCAATCCGGTCCACAACGGACAAAAGGGCTTTATTTTTAATTCCGATCGGAATTCCCGCAGGTATCCCGCCCGCACCCAAAATGCCCAAAGAATAGTCTCGATAGACAAAATCCATCCAACTTCCAAGGGAAGCCTCGCTCCAGGCGTCATAGCGGCGCGACCGGCAGGTCATACCGATCAGGGGTGCAGTGGGTGTTCGCATTGTCTCAAAATACCTTTCAGATGTCCGACTGTTTTCCGTTCGCACACACAACTGCGGCTCAATACCAAGGCAAGGGGTTATCAGGCGCTATTCGAGAAGCTGCTGATTTATCTCGATGGTGCTTTTGTCCCGCAACTGTTCCACCAGGGCACTGATCCGCCGGCCGCGTTTTTGCCGGATCAATTGTGCCTGGATGGCATCCTTTTTTTCGGTAAACCCCTCATCGTCTGCGGGTCGAAAATCGTTCAGTTGGAACCCGTAATATCCGCCCGGACCTTTGATCGGCTTTTTGGCCACTGATTTGTCGGCCGTTACGGAAAAGGCCGCTTCGGTCATTTCCGGCAGCCGCCCAATAGCGGGGATGGCGTCGTTGCGCTTAAAAAATTCAGTGGTCTTCATTTCAAGCCCTTTTTCTTTCACCGCCGCTTCAAAAAGCACCGCGCCCCCCACACCGGCCAAAATGGCCTCGGCATCCGCTGCCGCTTTTTCATCCCATTTCGTTTGTAACAGGTCCGCCTCCACTTTCTCCTTGACCGCTTCCAGTTCCGGAATCGCGGCCTCTTTTTTCCCGATGACCTGGAAAAGGTAGTAGTTGTCCCCCAGGTTGAGCAGGTCGGAAATATCTCCGGGGTTTAGCGCCAAGGCGTCCTGTGCGAATTTGGTGCGGCCCGAGGGGAGAGTAACGGGACCGGTGGCGTCAAAAAAATCGGTGGTGAGAACTTTTCCATTTTGTTCACCGCCAAGTGTTTCCAAATCATCGCCGGGAAATACGTTTTCGTAAACGGCCTCCGCTGCATCGGCGGCCATTGCTTTGGCCTGTTCTTGCGTCAGTGTCCCGGCGATTGTCTCTTTGACCTCCTCCAGGGTTTTGACGGTGGCCTCATTGATCTTTTCCACTTTAATCAGGTGCCATCCGAAACGCGTGCGGACCGGGTCACTCACCTCATCCACCGCCATGTTAAAAGCCGTGGCGGCAAAGGGTGTCACCATGTCCTCCTTTTTAAAGGCGCCCAGTGCACCGCCTCTTTCGGCGGTAGGGCCTTCACTGTAGATTTTGGCCAGTTCGCCAAAATCCTCACCGGCCCGGGCCAGCTCCAATACGGGGAGTAAACGCTTGCGAGCCTCTTCAACAACCTTTTCAGCGGCGTTTTCATCCACACGAATCAGAATATGACGAGCCTCCACGGTTTTTGGGGACCCATAGTTGGACGTATTGGCCTCATAGTACTCAGTGATCTTCTCGTCATCAACATTCACCTGATCTTTATAATCGTCCGCTAAAAATTGAAGATAGCGAACCTTCACCTGTGGTTTGGTTTTGTATTTCGCATCGTTTTCTTTAAAATAGGCGGCGATCTCGTCTTCGGAAAGTGTAATGGCATCCTCTTTGTTGGGTGCCACCACAAAGTAGTCAATCTTCACCTCGCTATTTTGCCACTGGTACCACTCGCGAGCCTCAAGTTCCGAGACTTGTGCGGTACTACTCACAAAATTCTGCAACTTTTGAATCCGCAGGCTTTGGCGCTGCCGGTCTTCAAAAATTTCCGGCGTCATGCGCAAACTACCCAGCACCCGCTGGTAGCGCGTCGCGTCAAACATCCCGTTGGTCTGAAATGAAGGAAACTGCTGAATCGATTGCACCAACTCGTCATTGGAAATACGCAGTTCCAAACGATCCGCTTCAGCCACCAGCAAGCGCTGGTTGATCACCTGGTCCAGAGCCTGTTCCTTGATCCCCAATATTCTGAGGGTTTCATCATTCAGGTTGCCGTCGATTTGACGGCTGAACTGTTCCAAGAGGTTATTATAGGTCCGAATATAATCCTCATAGGCGACGGGCCGACCGTCGATATGGGCAATGACCGTGGCCTGCTCATCCCTGAAGCTGCCCACCCCCCAAAAAACAAAAACCAGTACGATCAAGCCTAAAATCATCCGGATCATCCATGAACCGGAATGTTTCCTCAATGTACTTAACATAATCTCCTTTTGCTATTGATAAAAACGCCAACTCAATAAAAGTCGACCATGGCAAAATCGCTATTAATCATTTCAATGGGTTACAGCAGAAAAAATGGAAAAATCGGACTTTTTACAAGATTATCATTGATAACAGTATAGCAAAATTCAGAATATCAGCCGCCGCTTTTCTCTCCTGCGTTCTGTTCTTTTGTTGGTTCATGGCGACTTAGGGTTCCATGCTTTTCTTCATATTTTTTCAATTGCTGGACACATAACATTGTAAACCGTTTAAAACTCTGCGGTGTTGTGACGACACGCGCCACAACTGCATTCGACATTCTGGCGATATTAAAAAAATCAAGGTTAAACTGCTCAGGATTAAAATCGATAAAGGCGTTATTGGAAAAAACACCTGCTTTTAATTCATCAGGCAAATGAAGGGGCAGGGATTCCTCTTTCTCGGTTGTGACTTCGTCTCTTTTTTCACTCTCGGCCTGATTCAATGAAGTTTCAGATTTGTTCGATGCCATAAGCGACTCCTCATCTATTCCAGTGTTGAAAATAATGCCCCGGTCTATGCAGACATATTACTCACCAAGTTGCCGATTGATCCATTCCAGATCACTTGTGGCCAAAACGCCCGCCAGTTTTTTAAAATTCAAAACAGAGAGAATATAGCGATACCTGGTTTTATGGTATTCATGTAATTCCCGGTAATACTCCCGTTGCGCATCCAGTACATCAAGACTGGTGCTGACGCCCTCCTGGTAACCAACTTTTTTACCTTCCAGCGCATTTTTACCGGCAGCGATCGCATCACGGTATGCTAAAATGGTATCATACAAGGTGTTCATTGACGCATGAGCTGAATGAAGCGCCTGGTCCAGATGCGTCACCTGCATATCCAGTCGTTTTTTTGCAGCCATGGCCTTTTTCCCCGCTTGCGCCCCTAAAAGCAATGTTTCCCCGCTTCTGAACAGCGGCATACTTGCCATAACCCCGTACCGGTACTCTTTCTCATCCACTCCATATCCGGACAACCCGTCAGATGTTTGGGTATACGCATGGTCAGCAACAAGCGATATTATCGGAAAATGGTGACTGCTTGCAATTTTACGCTCATAGTCGAAAACGTCTGCTTCTATACGACGAATGTTCAGGTCGCTGTTTTCCCCCATCCCCGTTTGTATCCATTTCTCAACATTATCATATTCCTTGTGGAAAGGGGGCAGTTTTTTCTGTAACGGCGTAATATTCAGATCCACACGTCCAATCATCGCCCACAGGTCTCTCCATGAATCACTCAGCGCCGCCTTCATTTCCAATTCTTTCGCTTGAGCGAGGTGGTACCGCGCTTCCGTATCAAAAAGATCCAGGACGGTCCCCATACCGGTCATACGGCGCTCCTTGGCGAACACCACTTGTTCCGCTAATGTTTTTCGTTCAGCAATTGCAAGCGCCAGGGCATCTTTTGCGTCCAGGATGGCAAAATATTGAGTCGCCACTTTTACAATCAGCTCCTCCAGTGCTTTCTCGAGACGCACATCCACCCTGTCACGTTCCAGGGACGCCTTTTTGGCCGCATGGATTCTTTTCATATCAAAAAGCGGCTGACGAAGCGACAGGGAGAGAACCTGTTCATCATACCATGCTGAACGGGTACGATCGTCTATTGCCGTATCTTCATCTTCCACAGAGCCGGGTTCACTATCTGATCGCATCCAGTCTCTTTTTCGAGACAAACTGATGGACCCATCCAGCTTGGGGCCAAGATCGGCGACGGCTTTCCATTCACCCTTTTTCTGCGCTTCCAGGTCTGCAACTTCACCCAAATAGGCGTCATCATGTTGCAATGCGTATTCCCATGCCGTGATGAGATCAAGAGACATGGACGGGGCAGGTACAACTGCTATCCCCAAAAAACAGATCCCCGCCATCCTCAAAAAACGGAAATCCCACCCTATGGTTTTTATATGAAACGTCTTACCAAATATGTACAAAAAGAAAAACTTTCATCGTTCGTTGTGGCTGTTTACGGCCATGGCGGTTTATATGAAACGTCTTACCAAATATGTACAAAAAGAAAAACTTTCATCGTTCGTTGTGGCTGTTTACGGCCATGGCGGTTCGTGTACTCAATGAACATTTCTTCCCGGCATAAAAGCGGACATTTTTCTGCGCATCACGCCACCCGTTTCAGGATCCGGCGCGAGTATCATAATATCACGACCCGGGAAAATACTGTCCCGCACATCTGTTAATATTTTATCCACGCTGCCAAAGGGGGCGACAATGTCAATCAGCCATAACTGATCGCCCGATTTCCACTCACCGGCAGCCAGCCGACCGCCGCTTTGAACCAGTCGCTCCTCAACAGATGTACTCAAAAAAGCCCATGAAACATAACCGATGGGAAAGTCCCGTTCCATGTAAAGTTTACACTGCTTCAGCATCAGGGGCGGCAGTAACAGCCACTCCAAGTCGCTAATGAAGGTAAATCGCCTATGGCTTGACTGCATATACAACAGCAGCACAGGCCCGACGGCAGGCAGCCGCTTTAGAATCTCCCTTGATTGCTCCAGAATATGCCTGTTGAGCGTCTCCGAAGCATCTTTGGGGGATGGATTGTCACTCTTCCTGTTTTTACCGGTCATCCGAAATCACCCATAAAAGGTTATATCCAATCTTACATAAAAGGAGCTACGTCTTCACCACGACGCTATCGCTCTCGCAAGCTCCGATCTTTATATCGCAGGATGGGTCCTAAAAAGTACTCAATAATCCGCCTCCGCCCAATCCGGATATCCGCTGTCACCGTCATGCCGGGTGAGACCTCTCCTTGTCGACCATTCACCTCCTTTGGCACTTCATATTGTTGAAGGGAAACACGAACAGGATACACCGGCCCCAGGGTCTGATCAACAACAGAATCTTTTCCCACCCATTCCAATACGCCCCCCAAATCTCCATGCCGGGTAAAAGGATACGCGTCGACCTTTACTGAAACCGCCTGACCTGTATCAACAAACCCGATGTCCCTGTTTAACACGTTCGCCTGTACTTCAAGGCCGCCGTCAATCGGGACAACAACCATTTTACCGACAACCGCCCAGGAAATGACAAAGACTGAAAATAGTATAATAAACAGCAGCATCGCTCTCGAGTACGGCGCCGGGGGCCGATGCAACACTTCCAGCGCCGCCGGCATAAAATCGTCATCGAGACGGGAAAAGCGCTTGTTCTCCGTATCCCCACCGTTTTGCCCGAATCCATTCTCCGGCGCCGACAATTTATCCGGCTGCGACATGTTCACCTTCCTGAATTCGGTACAGGGATGCATAACGGCCGTTTCCGGACAATAACCGGGAAGGCGTATCGTTCTCTACAATGCGGCCCTGCTCAATGGTAACAATCCGGTCGGCATGACGCACCGTTGAAAGACGATGAGCAATCATAAAAACCGTGCGACCCTGACAAATCGTTTTCATGTTTTTTTGAACATACATCTCCGATTCATAATCCAGCGCACTGGTCGCCTCATCCAGGAGAAGCAGCCGGGGATCGCTCACTAAGGCGCGGGCAATGGCAATCCGCTGCCGCTGGCCGGTTGACAGCCGGCTCCCCCGCTCTCCCGGCAGGGAATCATACCCATGGGACAAACCCATGATAAATTCATGGGCCCCGGCCAGCGTAGCCGCCTCAATCATCTGTTCGGTCTCCATGGCCGGATTCCCCATGGCAATATTATCCCGGATAGAACAATTAAATAAAATCCCGTCCTGAATCACGACACCCACCTGTCGCCGCAGCCATGACGCATCGGCCAATGCCACATCCATATCATCGATCAATATGCGCCCTTTTTCCGGCACATACAGCCGCTGCAGCAACTTTACCAGGGTGGTTTTCCCCGAGCCGGTGCTGCCGACGATCCCGATCACCTCGCCGGGGGCCGCTTCCAAGGAGATATCGCTTACCACCTCGGGGCCATCCGGCCGATACCGAAACGTCACATGTTCAAACCGGACGCGACCTTTAATCGGCGGCAGCACGGTCCGCTCCGGCTGAAAGCCGGGTTCAGGTGGAACGTCCAAAATGTCAGCGATCCGCCCAACTGAAACGTTTACCTGCTGAAACTCTTTCCAGATTTGTGACAACCTCAAAATCGGCTGCACCACCCTGGCCGAAAGCATGTTAAAAGCGATCAACTGCCCGACAGACAGATTCCCTTTCAGAACCTCCTTGGCCCCGAGGTAGAGTAAGCCCACCGTCAATGCCTTGCTGATAAAGGTCGCAGCCTGGCTGCTGATGTTGGCCACAACCCCGCCCGAAAAAGAGGATTTCACATAGTTCGCCAGCCGATCTTCCCATTGTGACTGCACACGAGGCTCAGCCGCTGCTGATTTTACCGTTTCAATCCCGGCAATCGTTTCAACCATGAAGGACTGGTTATTGGCTCCGATGGCGTATTTATCCTCCAGCCGGTTTCTCAATAACGGTGTCAACAGAAACGAGGTAAGAAAAAGAATCGGGACCGCAGCCAATACAACGAGTGTCAAAAACGGGCTGAACAAATACATGACCGCGAGGAAAACCACCACAAAAAAGAGATCGAGAAAAAGCGTCAGCCCGGAACCGGTAATAAACTGTCGAACCGTTTCCAACTCACGCATCCGGGAAATGGTATCCCCCACCTGGCGGCTCTCAAAATAGCTCAGCGGTAACGACAGCATGTGACGAAAGAGCCGTACCCCCAGGGTAAGGTCAATACGGTTGGCCGTGTGAGAGAGCAGATACCCCCTCAGGGTATTCAATATCATCTCAAAGACGGTAACAACAGCAAGCGCGAAGATTAACACATCCAGCGTGGAAAGGCTCTTGTGATTCAGGACTTTATCGATAATCAGCATAAAAACCAGGGGAGAGAGCAGCGCAAACAACTGAACGAAAAACGACGCCAGCACGCAATCCCGCAATATCCCCCAATACTTTGCCGATGCGGTAAAAAACCATCCCAACCCAAACCGTTTATCAACGGCCGGTTCTCCTGCCCGATGTCTCTTCACCACGACAAGTGTACCGCTCCACAGGCGTTTAAACGATTCCAGCGACAGGGTTTCACTGTGGTTTGCGCCGCTTTTCTGTATCATGACCTGTTCATCGCCCGCTTTTAATAAAAACAGGTATCCCCCTTCAACGGTTTCAATAATGAGGGGCAGGGTCAATTTCTGCAGCTTAGCGTAAGAACTTTTCACCGGCCGGGCTTCCAGGCCGATCCGCTTCAACACCCGGGCCATCTCTTCGGGTAACAGCCTCTCCTTGCCGCTATCAAACTGATGCCTGATTTGAGCCATCGTAATCGGGCTGTCATGGCTGCGAGCCATCACCGCCACAGAAAAAAGAGCGCTCTCCATTAACGGCCTCGAGGACGATGCCCCTGCCGGACCGGTTTCATTCAATGAAACACCTGTATCTTATATTGTGAATTGAGTCTATTGTGCATTGAGTCCGTATCCCGAATTTTGCACGAAATCCTGCCGGAAAATTGTTTGTATCTGATATTTCAGCTTGCTATCAATATGTTTTCAAACCTGGCGTCGGACGTATACCTCGCCGTACCCTCCATCTTCCCCAATGATTACCGTTCACTCAACATCCGGCTACATCACAACCGCCGCCGCATCTTCCACACTATCGGCAATGTCTGCAGCGTCCACTGTTATTTCAGGCGGCGGCGAAAGTTCCGTCTCTTCTTTCACAATATCGTCCTTCACTGCTATATCCGAACTGATTTGTGCGACAATCCGGGCGATTTCCGCATCCTCATCAACAGGTTCCTCCGTCGCAACAGGTTCCTCCGTCGCGAGGGGTTCCTCCGCCGCAGGGGATTCCTCCGCCACAGGGGGTTCCTCCGTCGCAGGGGGTTCCTCCGTCACAGGGGGTTCCTCCGTCACAGGGGGTTCCTCCGTCACAGGGGGTTCCTCCGCCGCAGGGGGTTCCTCCGCCGCAGGGGGTTCCTCCGCCGCAGGGGGTTCCTCCGCCGCAGGGGGTTCCTCCGTCGCAAGGGGTTCCTCCGTCGCAAGGGGTTCCTCCGCCGTATTCCCCCCGGATTCATCCGGGGTTGGGTCGGTCTCATTGCTGTCGTCCGATCCACCTGCCGGAGAACTGCCGGATGGCGCTTCCCCTTCTTCCGGCGCCGTACCGCCCGCCGGAGAACTGCCGGATGGCGCTTCCCCTTCTTCCGGCGCCGTACCGGCGGCCTCGTTATCCGGAGATGAAGCGCCTGTTACCGAACCATCCTCTTCCGCCGGTTCATCCGCCGGAGAACTGCCGGATGGCCCTTCCCCTTCTTCCGGCGCCGTACCGGCGGCCTCCTTATCCGGAGATGAAGCGCCTGTCACCGAACCGTCATCTTCTGCAAACCCATCCTCCCCGGTACTCTCCGGTATCGACGCGCTTTCCTCTTCTTCCAAACCTGCCGCCGCACTGCTTTCAGCCGTGTCATCCACGCCTCTATCCGGACCGGAATCAACCGGGATTTCATCCCGCTCACCTGTTCCGGAAGCCTCCCCTCCTGCAGCAGCATCTTCGACATCCGGCGCATCACCGGGAGCACCCGCCTCTCCGGTTGCCGGCGGCGCTTCCATGCCGCTCTCTTCTTTTGTATCACCCGCCGGCGACCCGACTGCCAGCCCCACATCCCCCACCGCGCCGCCGGCGCCGTCCCTGCGGGTATACTCAGCCTCGCCATAAATCATGTTCCCCGCCTCGGAACGCCCATTGCCGTCACTGGTCAAACCGATGGAGGTGATCCCCTCTTCATCCAGAGAGCGGAATTCACCAGCGTCCGTTGTACCGTCGCTGTCTGCGTCCTGCCACACCCCAAAATCTTCCCACGCTTCACCTTCGGCGTCCAGAAGGCCGTTCTGATTCGTATCAAAAGCGTTAAGCCCCTCCAGGTCCGTTTCGGCGCCGGGCAGGTACTCCACAAAGGAGATCTCGTCCGCCCGGGTTACCCGGCCGTCGCCGTCATGGTCGTAGGCCAGCAGGCCGTCATCACGTCCCACCCAGCCGGTGGGTTCGGCCGCGCCGTCGCCGTCCCAGTCAAACGCCACCCCCGCCGCGAGATGCTGAAGCTCCACGCCGTCGTTGTCCAGATCCAAAACCACCGGGGGCGCCTGACTACCATCATCTTGAGTATCATGACGAATAAGAACCTTTTTATTTGATATGCCGAGTGGCTTTGTTGTCCTGGCCCCATGGGGATCAATAACCGTTATCATCAAGGTGTTGGGAGGAACATCATGAACGGTTCCACCCGCGCCTTCTTTCGTACTGGCTCTTACATGCCCGTGCCAATATACCCCGGTCTCGTATATAAGCTCTCCCCCACTATAATAAACCGAATCCGGCGTAAAAGACTCCCCCCACCCTGTATATATTGATACGCGACTTTCATCAAAGGTCACATCCGTGAGTACAAACCTCAGTTCACCGTCCGGATCATCCGGATCGTAGGCATTGATTTGTATTCTCTCATGATTGATTGCCGTAATACCGGTAATCACCGGCGCCGCATTGGGTTTGGGCGCAATCGCAAGGAACAGCCGGCTTTCCGTCTCACCCCCACGGTCGTCACTCACCATGTAGCGAATCGTGGCAAAACCGGCCCGGTCGGTTTGGTAATGCAGCGTGCCGCCGCCAATCCAGGCATGTCCGTCATCATCGTCAATAATCCGGCTGATTCTTAACCGATCCCCGTCAACGTCATGATCATCTTGCAGCAATTCATGAATCGAATACCTGTTGTCGATGCCCGCATTTCCCCCGGATTGATCCCACTCTACAACCGGCCTGTCGTTGACCGATGCGACATGAACCGTAGCCGTGGCTGAATCTGCAGCCCCGTGAATATCTCGCACCTGGTAGGTAAAACTGTCCGTCCCGTGCCAGTTCGCATCAGGCCGATAATGGACGTCACCCTGACCATCCAACCATACATGGCCATGGCCCGCTCCGCCGACAGAAGATATGGAAAGCGGATCCCCGTCAGCATCACGCGCATTCCGAAGTATCAATGAGTCATCAATCTCATAATCCTGGTCGTCTTCCCTGACACCATCGATCCTGATATTACTTGCCACCGGCGGATCGTTTACCGGCAAAACATTCATAAACGCCGTTGCCGTCACCGGCGCGCTGATGCCGTCGGAGACACGGTAATCAAAACGGACCGGCCCGGCGATGTCACTGTTGTAATCCTCATCCGGCGTAAACCGGATCGCGCCGCGATCCAAGGATACCGTCCCGTGGGTCGCGTTGCCCACCCACTCTACAGACAGGGACCCCCCGTCCACATCCCTGTCATTCCCCAAAAGCACCGACGGGTTCAATACCGCAATGCCGCCCTCCCTGATCGGGCTTAGAAATTCACTGTTCACCGTGGGCCGCTGGTTCTCGGCCACCTTCACCTCCACGGTTCCCGCAGCCGTCCCTCCGCTCCGGTCGCTGACCGTGTAGGTAAACCTGTCCGTACCGTACCAGTTGTGGGCGGAACTGTAGTGAAGAACCCCGTTGGCATCGAGGCGTACCGTTCCGTGGGCCGCGCCTCCCACCGACGTGACCACCAGTTCACCCAACGGCGTATCGACATCACTATCGTTTCTCAGCAGCACGCCGGCATTGTAGGTATTATCATGGACGCCGTTCCCCCAGGCCCCCAACCGGTCGCCTTGGGCCACCGGCGCATCGTTGACGCTTTCCACCTCAACTCTCACACGACCGGTACGGGCGCTCCCGTCACTGTCTTCAACCGTGTACTGAAAATAGGCGTCGCCAAAATAGTCCCTGTCCGGCAAGAAGTGGATCAAGCCGCCGTCTCTCACAGAGACCTCTCCAAACAGCGCGCCGTTCACACCCGTAAGGATCAGGTTCGTACCGGCCCCGTCTTCCACGTCCGAGTCATTTCGCAAAAGCGCGTCAGCCGTGAAGGTGATCCCCTCATCTTCACGGGTTCTCCCGTAATCCATTCCTGTAACGGGCCGGTCATTCACAAATCCGATATCGATATCGAGATGACCGGTCGCCGTTGCGCCGTTGCCGTCAGCCACCGTGTAGTCAAACGACGCATCGCCAAAGTAGTTCTCTTCGGGGATAAAGACCGGAACACCGTTTTGCACCTCAATCCGGCCATGGGTCACGTTCCTGAAACCGGTCACGGTCAGAACGTCTCCGTCCGCATCATCCGCAAATTGTGAAATCAACGCCTGCGTTACACGGACCGGCACATCTTCTTTCGTGTGCAAAATTCCGTCGGCGGGTTCCGGCGCGTCATTCACATTGACCACGTCAACCGAAATCCAGCCGGTCTGCTCCGCCCCGTCCGTATCTGTCACGGTATACGAAAAACCGGCCTTGCCGAAAAAGTCGCTGCCCGGCGTAAAATGAATCGTACCGTCGCTCTCCACAAGGAGTTCGCCATGCGCCGGGCTGTTCACCGCGGTAACCTGCAACCCGCCTTCCACGTCATGGTCATTGGCAAGCAGCGCGTCCACATGGGTCGTCAGCCGTTCCTCCTCCATGATCGAAAACCGGTCCGCGCCTATTTCAGGAGGATCATTTTCCGGCAGCACCTCAATCTCCAGGCGCCCCCGGGCCGTACTGCCCCGGCCCGCGCCCCCCCGGCCGTCGTTCACCGTGTAGTCAAAAGAGGCCGCGCCGAAATAGTTCTCAGCCGGGATGAAGACCGGAACCCCGTCCTGCATCTCGATCCGGCCGTTTTCCACGTTGGCGAAGTCCTCCAGGTGCAACGCGTCTCCATCCGCATCGCTGAACAATTGACCCATCAACCCGGGCGTAAACACCACCGGCGCATCTTCCACCGTCTCAATATAACGGTTCAACGGCCTGGGCGCGTCATTGACATTTTCCACCGTCAGGTCCACAAGACCGGTCGCCTCGGCGCCGTCGCCGTCCTTCACCGTGTAGGCAAACCCGGCGTCGCCTGTAAAATTGTAAGCGGGGTGAAAATGGATCGTACCGTCTCCATCCAGGGTCACCCGGCCGTTCACCGCTTCTCCAACCCCGACAAGTTCCAGGCCCCCTTCCACGTCACGGTCATTGGCCAACAGATCATCCGCCGACACCGTAAAAGACTCATCTTCCGGAATGTCAAACTGATCCCTACCCGGTTCCGGCAGGTCGTTCACCGACGCAATCGTAAAGGTCAGTGTTCCCATGGCCGTGCTGCCCAAACCGGCGCCTTCCCGGCCGTCGTTCACCGTGTAGTCAAACGACGCCTCGCCGTAATAGTTCTCATCCGGGATAAAGACCGGAACCCCGTCCTGCATCTCGATCCGGCCGTTTTCAACATTCTCAAAGTTCTCTATCGTCAGGGTGTCGCCATCTACATCTGACGCAAATTCCGCGATCACATCCGGGGTGAACACCACCGGCTCATCTTCATCAATCGCCATGGCATGGCCCGTCACCACCGGAACGTCGTTGACATTTTCCACCGTTAGGTTCACAAGACCGCTCACCTCGGCGCCGTCGCCGTCCTTCACCGTGTAGGCAAACCCGGCGTCGCCGAAAAAGTCCGCGTCCGGCGTAAAGAGCACCGTACCGTCGGCATCCAGGGTCACCTGGCCGTTCACCGCTTCTCCAACCCCGACAAGCTCCAACTCCCCTTCCACGTCACGGTCATTGGCCAACAGATCATCCGCCGACACCGTAAACGACTCATCTTCCCGAATGTCAAACTGATCCCTACCCGGCTCCGGAAGGTCGTTCACCGGCATCACATCAATCGTCATCGTCGCCGTCGCCGTGCTGCCCAACCCGGCGCCCCCCTGCCCGTCGTTCACCGTGTAGTCAAACGACGCCTCGCCGAAAAAGTTCTCAGCCGGGATAAAGACCGGAACCCCGTCCCGCATCTCGATACTTCCGTTTTCAACATTCGCAAAGTTTTCCAGAGCCAGGGGGTCACCATCTGCGTCAGACACAAACGTCCCAATCACATCCGGGGTGAACACCACCGGCTCATCTTCATCAATCGCCATGGCGTGGCCCGTCACCACCGGAACGTCGTTGATGCTTTCCACCCGCACGGTCACCCGGCCGATGCCTTGACCCCCGTCGCTGTCGGTAATGGTATAGTCAAACCACGCTTCACCAAAAAAGTCCGCGTCCGGCGTAAAGAGCACCGTCCCGTCGGCATCCAAGGTCACCTGGCCGTTTACCGCTTCTCCAACCCCGACAAGTTCCAACTCCCCTTCCACGTCGCTGTCGTTGGACAGCAGGTCGGCCACCGTGGTCTCGATAAAACCATCTTCGGTTGTCTCAAGGCGGTCCACTCCAATTTCCGGCAGGTCGTTCACCGACGCAATCGTAAACGTCAGTGTCCCTATGGCCGTACTGCCCGACCCGGCGCCCCCCTGACCATCGTTCACCGTGTAGTCAAACGACGCCTCGCCAAAGTAGTTCTCTTCGGGGATAAAGACCGGAACACCGTTTTGCACCTCAATCCGGCCATGGGTCACGTTCCTGAAACCGGTCACGGTCAGAACGTCTCCGTCCGCATCATCCGCAAATTGTGAAATCAACGCCTGGGTTACACGGACCGGCACATCTTCTTTCGTGTGTAAAATTCCGTCGGCGGGTTCCGGCGCGTCATTCACATTGACCACGTCAACCGAAATCCAGCCGGTCTGCTCCGCCCCGTCCGTATCCGCCACGGTATACGAAAAACCGGCCTTGCCGAAAAAGTCGTTCCCCGGCGTAAAATGAATCGTACCGTCGCTCTCCACAAGGAGTTCGCCATGCGCCGGGCTGTTCACCGCGGTAACCTGCAACCCGCCTTCCACGTCATGGTCATTGGCAAGCAGCGCGTCCATATGGGTCGTCAGCCGTTCCTCCTCCATGATCGAAAACCGGTCCGCGCCTATTTCAGGAGGATCATTTTCCGGCAGCACCTCAATTTCCAGGCGCCCCCGGGCCGTACTGCCCCGGCCCGCGCCCCCCTGACCGTCGTTCACCGTGTAGTCAAACGACGCCTCGCCGAAAAAGTTCTCAGCCGGGATAAAAACCGGAACCCCCTCCCGCATCCCGATCCGGCCGTTTTGAACATTCGCAAAGTTTTCCAGCGTCAAACTGTCGCCGTCTGCGTCAGACACAAACGTCCCAATCACATCCGGGGTGAACACCACCGGCTCATCTTCATCAATCGCCATGGCGTGGCCCGTCACCACCGGAACGTCGTTGATGCTCTCCACCCGCACGGTCACCCGGCCGGCGCTTTGACCCCCGTCGCTGTCCATTACCGTATATGAAAAACCGGCGTCGCCGAAAAAGTCCGCGTCCGGCGTAAAGAGCACCGTGCCGTCGGCGTCCAAGGTCACCTGGCCGTTCACCGCTTCTCCAATCCCGACAAGTTCCAGGCCCCCTTCCACGTCGCTGTCGTTGGACAGCAGGTCGGCCACAGTGGTCTCGATAAAACCATCCTCCGTCGTCTCAAGGCTGTCCACTCCCATTTCCGGAAGGTCGTTCACCGACGCGACGGTAAGGATTAGTCTCCCTAAGGCCGTGCTGCCCGACCCGGCGCCCCCCTGTCCGTCGTTCACCGTGTAGTCAAACGACGCCTCGCCGAAAAAGTTCTCATCCGGGATAAAGACCGGAACCCCGTCCCGTATCTCAATACTTCCGTTTTCAACATTCGCAAAGTTTTCCAGAGCCAGGGGGTCGCCGTCCGCGTCAGATACAAACTCCGCGATCACATCCGGGGTGAACACCACCGGCTCATCTTCATCAATCGTCATGGCGCGGCCCGTCACCACCGGAACTGCGTTGCTGTTTTCCACATCCACGCGCACCCGGCCCACGCTCGCGGCCCCGTCGCTGTCGGTAATGGTATAGCTGAACCCCGCCTCACCAAAAAAGCCCGCGTCCGGCGTAAATACCACCGTCCCGTCGGCAGTGACGGTCACCTCGCCGTGCGCCGCGCCGCCGATACCCGTCAGCGTCACATCCCCTTCCACGTCGCTGTCGTTGGATATCAGCGCCGCCAGGGTCGTTGACACGCTCTCTCCTTCGACCGTCTCCAGGATGTCTGGGCCGATCTCGGGCAGATCGTTCACCGGCATCACAGCAATCGTCATCGTCGCCGTCGCCGTGCTGCCCGACCCGGCGCCCCCCTGGCCGTCGTTCACCGTGTAGTCAAACGACGCCTCGCCGAAAAAGTTCTCAGCCGGGATAAAAACCGGAACCCCGTCCCGCATCCCGATCCGGCCGTTTTCAACATTCGCAAAGTTCTCCAGAGCCAGGGGGTCGCCGTCCGCGTCAGACACAAATTCCGCAATCACATCCGGGGTGAACACCACCGGCTCATCTTCATCAATGGTCATGGCCCGGCCCGTCACCACCGGAACGTCGTTGATGTTTTCCACATCCACGCACACCCGGCCCGTCACCTTCGCGCCATGGATGTCCTGCACCGTATAGCGAAAACCGGCCTCGCCCTGAAAATCTCTATCCGGATCAAAAAAGATCGTCCCGTCGGCGGTGACCGTCAGCACGCCATGCTCCGCGCCGCTGATATCCGTTATCGCCAGCGGCCCTTCCGCGTCACGATCATTGGCCAGCAGTTCGGCCACGGTGGTTTCAAACCGCCTGTTTTCAAACGTCTCAAACGTGTCCGCCCCGATTTCCGGAAGAATATTTCCCTCCGTGTACCGGATGGTCAAACTGCCCGAAGCCGTACTGCCCGAACCGGAACCGCCCTGGCGGTCGTTGACCGAATAGTCAAAAGAGGCATCCCCCACGAAGTTCGCATCCGGAAGAAAACGCACCACCCCGCCCCGGATATCGATACGGCCGTTTTCAATGTTCGTGAAATTCTCCAGCTTCAGCGCATCGCCGTCCGCATCCGAGGCGAACCGCGCGATCACTGCCGGGGTAAAGACAACCGCGCTGCCTTTCTCTGCACCAAGAATCGCCGGGCGGGTTTCCGGCGCGTCGTTCATCGGCTTCACCGCCACATCCACCCACCCGGAACCCGCCACCCCATCACTGTCCGCCACGGTGTACCCGAATCCGCCCAAACCCGAAAACTCCGCCCCCGGGGTAAAATGAACCCTCCCGCCGGCGTCAACGGTCACCGTTCCGTTCACCGCGCTGTTCACCCCCGTGATCGCCAATCCCCCTTCAGGGTCCCTGTCATTGGACAGCAGGGCCCCCGGATGAACCACCAACGGCTGATCTTCAGCAATGACAAAGTAGTCATCCCCCACCCGGGGCGCGTCATTGACAGCCGTGTATGCAATATCAATATGACCCGACGCCGTGCTCCCGGACCCGGCGCCCCCCCGGCCGTCGTTCACCGTATAGTCAAAACCGGCAACCCCTTCAAAATCGGCCTCCGCAATAAAAACGGCGATCCCGTTCTGAATCTCCACGCGACCCCCGGTCACGTTGACGATGTTCTCCAAGGTCAAGGGATCGTTATCCGCATCCGAGGCAAACCCGCCGATCACATCCCGGGTAAACGCCACCGCCTGATCCTCTCCACGGTAGAAAGTATAATCCGCGGCGACAGGCGCATCGTTGACATTTTCCACCGTCAGTTCCACCCAGCCTTCGGATGCGGCCCCGTGCGCATCCACCGCCGTATAGAAAAAACCCGCGTCCCCGTAAAAATCAGCCTCCGGAACAAACGTGATCCCGCCCCTGTCCGACAGCGCCACCGCGCCGTGCAGCGCTTCCCCCACCGACCCGAAAGAGACCGCGTCGCCTTCCATATCACTGTCATTGGCGATCAACTGATCCGCGGTCAGAAAAAACGGGGTCTCTTCCGTCATCACAAACTGGTCCGCCCCTATATCCGGCGCGTCGTTTACCGCCTCGTAGGTCAATGTCGCACCGCCGGAAACCGGCGTGGCCATACCGTCGGTGGCGCGGTACGTAAAGGCGAGTTCACCCGCAAACTCCCGCTCCGGCGTGAAAAAAAGACGCCCCTCGGCGTCATAGGCCAGGGCGCCGTTCTCCAACCCTTCCACACGCTCCAGGACAAGCGGATCATTTTCCGCGTCCGTATCATTTTCCAGCAACTGCTCTAAGTAAAAGGGCGTATCTTCCGGCAGCGTAAACGCGTCATCATGCACATCGGGCGCGTCGTTGACCCCCGCCACCTCCATGGTCGCGCGACGCACCGCCTGCTCACCGGCCCCGTTCTCCAACGTATATTCAAACGAGGCCCGACCGAAAAAATCGGCCTCCGGCGTGAAGGTGATCACACCGTTGTCAAGACCCGCCGCACCGTTGTCGCCGCCGCCCACCGAGACCAACCGCCAGGAAGCGTCGCCGGAAAAAAGATCGTCCGCCGTCCGAAGCCCCTCAAGGGTCAATTCAAAGATCGTATCCTCATCCATCCCGAAAACCGGGCCGTCCGTCACTTCAGGCGCCGTCTCCTCCGCGATGGGTTCCGTCGCTTCCGGGCCGGGTTCCGTTACCTCTGCGATGGGTTCCGTCTTCTCCGGGCCGGGTTCCGTTACTTCAGCGATGGGTTCCGCCTTCTCCGGCTGAGGAGCGCCGCCTGCCGGCGGCCCGGGCGCTTTCACTTCAGGTTCTGTCACCTCCGGGTCGGGTTCCGTCTTCTCCGGCCGAGCTTCACGAGAAACCACCCGGGGCGCAGGCCGCTCACCTCCCGAT
>Ga0209681_1000042_pt1 | contig 35325 bp, 36 predicted proteins | sample WorMetLIZISLAND2_3_FD_187416 | JGI IMG/M metagenome (GOLD analysis project Ga0209681, IMG submission 187416) | Marine gutless worms symbiont microbial communities from Max Planck institute for Marine Microbiology, Germany - Olavius clavatus LIZARD... ... | reverse complement strand
TCTTTAGTATTTAGGTGCTTGATGATGTCTCATATACTAAAATCAGGGCCGCCTTTCAATTATTTTCCTTGTAATTTCAAAAAATTATCCCTTTCTTGGCCTTGAATTTTAACTGCGAAACTTCAGTTACCCATATCGGTCTTTGATTTTTGAGTAGACATATTTTTCTCCATTGTTTGTTTATAAAAAGCGGTTCTTCTCCAATTTAGTTGGCGAAAAAGCCTGGATGACCTTCAATGAAAAATAGCGATCATCATGAAATCCACAGGCTTTACGCTTGATCACCTTGATCTTGTTGTTCACACCTCCCAGTTTGCTGGTGTGGATCGGACAATCGCAATGATTCAAAATACCATCAGCCCACCGTTCCAACAGATCGGCGGATTTGTGCACACCACCGGTCCAGGCATTTTTGCGCCCACCCGCTACCGCGGTAGCACCAAATCATTTTGAGTTCATCCTTAAGAACCATAACCCTGGATATGGTTTCATTCAAATCCATAAGACGCCGCAATGGACCCGGGTAAAGTGGCCCCCACCGTCAAGACAGTTTTTCACTCGATCTAAGCGTCATGATACAATTTTGATCATATTTAAAATCCGGCACCATGGCTTCAGCTTTCAGATTTATCCAGGCAGCTAGCGGAAGTGGAAGCCATGCCTTGAAAATGGGCGCTCCTCGGATCACAACCGGCATAAGTGTTTAAGACGCCGCACGCCTGTTGAAAACGCCCAGCCCCTTTGTCAGTTCCAACAGGATGCCCATGCCCTGCTTCACTTCACGGTCACCCATGGCCCCCAGCATACCAAACAGCCCGACCTCCCCGGCTTTTGACAGGTCTACACGGCCCGGAATTTCGACGGCGCTTTCAATAAAGGCCACGGCGTCAGGCGCGGTGATCTTTTTCAGGACACCACCCAGTGTAACCATACCCTCGCCCATCTGTTCCAGATCTTCAGCGGAATACGATTGACTGATATTTTTTAACACTTCCAGGGCGGCGCCAAGCAGACGGAAAACGCCCTTTTGTTCCAGTTCGTCCAAAAAAAAGATCATTTGGGGAACGGTGTGTTTTAACAAGGGCTCGGCCGTTTGGACAAAATCAATCAGGTTTTTTAGCTGGTCCAAGGAAAAATTCAGGTTATTGACATTGCGCAACAGCTTTTTAAGCAGATAGGTTACATCTTCCAGTTGAAAATCCGATTCAATATCGGCCAGCCCCACGATAAGCGCCTGAACCGCCTCATTCACCCTGGGCGTCAGCTCTTCTTTCAACTCATTCATGGAACGGGCCGACTCGGATACGGGGGCGATCTGAGCTTCCAGGCGATCCAGCCGCTCAAGGATTAACTCTTCCCGGGTCATTTTACACCTCCTTCATCAGGCGACTTTACGAACCTTTCCGGCCAGGTTCATTTGGGGTTCCAAGGGCAGATCGAGACCTTTCATCATCAGGTTCCAATAAACCCAGCGGAACATCATTTTACCCCAGTAGTTGCTCAAACTCTCCTGGAGCAAACTGAACGGCCCCATGCCGGGAAACGGGAATTTGCCCGGCAGCGGTTCTACATCGTAGTTAAAGTCGAGCAGAATCGCCTTTTCAAAACCGGATGCCAGGAAACAGGTGGCATGACCGTCAAATTTCTTCGTCGCCTGGTGGCCGTCAATTTCCCGCAGCAGGTTTTCCACCAGGGTGTAGGCCATATAATGGGCCACCGAACCGGCCTTGGAGGTGGGTACATTGGTGGCATCGCCCACGACATACATCCGGTCAAAATTTTCGGCTTTCAAAGTTCCATTATCCGTCGGGATAAATCCGACCGGGTCACCGATGTCTGAATCTATCAGCATCTGGTCGCCCACGTTGGGCGGAATCGCCACGAGAAGATCATAGCCGATCTTTTCCCCTTTGTGGGACTCGATGGTTTTCTCATTGGCGTTGACCTGGGCCAGGTCAAAAAACGGTGTGACTTTAATGTTCTTTTTAACCGCCACCTCTGCCAAAATGTTCGCCGCGACCGGTTTGGTAAACACATTATCCAACGGCGTCACCAGTTCGATGTCGACTTTATCGCGAACACCGTTGACCGTGAAAAACCAATCGGCCATGAAGACAAACTCCAACGGCGCAATGGGACATTTGAACGGGATCTCCGCAATATTGAGAACCACCTTGCCGGCATCAAGGTATTTGAGCTCCTTGCGCAAGGCCACCGCCCCGTCCAGAGTGTAATAATCGAAAATATCCTTGCGCCATCCGTCCATCATGCCGTCAATCTCATCCGGGGCGATATCGCAGCCTGTTGCAACGATCAGCCAGTCGTAGTGGTATTGGCCGCCTGTTTCCGTTTCCACCCGCCGCTGATCGGCATTGATGCGTGTGATGTTGTCCAGGACAAATTCGACGCCTTTGGGAATAAACTCTTTTTTCGGTTTCAACACATCCTGTTCACCGTAAACCCCAAATGGAATAAACAGGTAGCCCGCCTGGTAATGATGCTGTTCCTTGCGATCGATAATTGTCATTTCCCATTCCGATTCGGGCAGTTCTTTGCGAAGCATGTTGGCGACAATGGTGCCGCCGGCGCCGGACCCGAGGATTAGAATCTTTCGCATGACGCCTCCTTTGTTTGGGTGTGCAGACAAGGGCTTCCAAACAGGTTTCATCAGCCAGGCGTTGGTTTTACTAACCGCCATGGCCGTAAACAGCCACAACGAACGATGAAAGTCTTTCTTTTTGTACATATTTGGTAAGACTTTTCATATAAAGCTTACGGCACTGGTGTAAAGAACGATTCCGGGTGCTGAAAAATGAAGATCAACGCGGCTATACAAAAATGATGATAGTATGTATTATGCCATACTATTTCAGACAATGCAATCTGAAATTTGGACTTTGACGCCTGCTTTCTTTTTGATACATTGCGGCATGGAAGAAAAAAAATCACCTTTTATAAAACGCTTTTCGTCCGCAGAACTGCACGTGGTCACCCGCGCCGCCACCATGGCCGAAGAGCTGGTCAGCAACCATTACAAGCTCTCCGCCACCGAGTGGCTCAGGGGCAAGTATGACATCAAGACCCAGGCTGAATTAAATCCCGATGAGTTTGTGGACGGACCCCTGGCCCAAGTGATTCGCTATAAAGGACAACCCCGGACTTCAGCCCTCAACTCGGCCACCTATGATTATTACAAAATCTGCCTTCAGGATCACCGAGTCCTAAAAACTCTGGGGGAAAGCCCTGGTTTGAAACTGTTTCCATTTACCTTATATATAATCACCCATGAACTCATTCACGTGGTCCGCTTTTCCCGCTTTTTGCAAAACTTCGCCGCCTCGGAAAAAGAGCGCACCGAAGAAGAGATCCATGTTCATCGGCGCACATTGGAGATACTGCAACATGTGGCCGTGGAGGATCTACCGGCGGTGTTTGCCTTTTATCGGGCATGGCATTCCCAAAACGAGGTTTTTCGGACCGTCTCCGCTTAACCGAACAGTTACCAACACGGCATCCGTTGGCGGTTAAAAACCTGTCATTTTTTTTATGGCAACCAGGGGATACCCCCTTGACAATGCGCCGCTTGGGTCTATTTTTTTACGCGAAATTAATTTTTAGTGCTTTTCATCACTATGTAAGGAGTGGTTGGTACAATGCCCATTTATGAGTATCAATGTTCGAAATGTGGTAGCATCTCGGAAGTATTGCAGCACTTTTCCGACAAACCCCGATCCAAATGTGCTCAGTGCGGTGGAAAGATGAACAAGCTCATCTCCCAAAGCACCTTCCATTTAAAAGGTTCCGGATGGTATGTCACCGATTATGCAGGTAAAAAACCGGATGCCCAAAAGAGCGACAGTCCAGCCCCAAAGAGTTCTGAGAAAAAAACCGCTAAAAAAGAATCCTCCCCGCCGACGTAACAAACATGACGTGAAAATAGCGCTTTTTACCCCTTTACAAACCAAAGCGTGTGTTTATTATAAACCTACAATTTTGGTGGGTTGCGGTCAATGACCGCCGCCTTTTTTAATTATAACCCTACATTGAATGAACGAAAGGAAAGAGCCATGAAACTGAGACCTTTGCAGGATCGCATCCTGGTGGAGCGTGTCGCGGAAGAGACCAAAACCAAGGGGGGTATCATCATCCCGGATACCGCCAAGGAAAAACCGGCCGAAGGGAAAGTGGTTGCCGTAGGCAATGGCAAGTTGGACGAATCCGGCAAACGCATCAAACCCGACCTTAAAAAGAACGATCGCGTCCTGTTCGGCAAGTATGCCGGTACCGAAGTGAAGGTGGAAGGCAATGAATACCTGATTATGCGCGAAGATGATGTCCTGGGCGTGATCGAATAGCACCTGCGGGTATTAACGCTGCTTGCGTAAGCGGCGCTTCCCTGATTGTTTGAAAATTTAATTTGCATATCAATTTAAAGGAGAAACAAAATGGCTGGTAAAGAGATTAAATATGACATGAAAGCCCGCGAATCCATGCTTCAAGGTGTCACCACCTTGGCTGATGCGGTTACAGTCACCTTAGGCCCCAAGGGCCGCAATGTTGTCCTGGACAAATCCTGGGGATCCCCCACAGTCACCAAAGACGGCGTCACCGTGGCCAAAGAGATCGAATTGACCGACAAGTTTGAAAACATGGGCGCCCAGATGGTTAAAGAAGTGGCCAGCAAAACCAGCGATATGGCCGGTGACGGCACCACCACCGCCACGGTTCTGGCCCGCGCCATTTTCGAACAGGGGCAAAAACTGGTCGCCGCGGGTAACAACCCCATGGCCATCAAGCGCGGTATCGACAAGGCCGTTGAAGTGGCCGTCAAAGAGTTGCACAATATGAGCAAACCGACCAAGGATCAGTTGGAGATCGCCCAGGTCGGCACCATTTCGGCCAATAATGACGAGACCATCGGCACCATCATTGCCGAGGCCATGAACAAAGTGGGCAAAGAGGGTGTCATCACGGTGGAAGAAGCCAAGAGCATGGAAACCACCCTGGACGTCGTGGAAGGAATGCAGTTTGATCGTGGGTATCTCTCCCCCTACTTTGTGACCGACACCGAAAAAATGGTTGCTTCCCTGGAAGAACCCTATATTCTCATTCATGAGAAAAAAATCAGCAACATGAAAGACCTTCTGCCCGTGTTGGAGCAGGTGGCAAAAATGGGCAAACCGCTGATCATCATCGCCGAGGATGTGGACGGCGAAGCGCTGGCCACCCTGGTAGTCAACAAGATTCGCGGCACCCTGCAGGTAGCGGCGGTGAAAGCGCCCGGTTTTGGTGATCGGCGCAAAGCGATGCTGGAAGATATTGCCATTTTAACCGGCGGTCAGGTGGTTTCCGAAGATCTGGGCATCAAGCTGGAAAACCTCACCGTTAATGACCTGGGCAAAGCCCGCCGGATCGCCATCGACAAAGACAACACAACCATCGTGGACGGCGCCGGCTCCCGCAGCGCGATGGAAGGCCGGGTCAAGCAGATTCGGGCCCAAGTCGAAGAGACCACTTCCGATTACGATCGTGAAAAACTGCAGGAACGTCTGGCCAAACTGATCGGCGGTGTGGCGGTGATTAATGTCGGCGCAGCCACCGAAACCGAGATGAAAGAGAAAAAAGCCCGCGTGGAGGATGCCCTGAACGCCACCCGCGCTGCTGTGGAAGAAGGCATTGTTCCCGGCGGCGGCGTGGCCCTGGTGCGCACCCTCGAAGCACTGGGTAAAATCAAAATCAAGGCCGATCAGAAACTGGGTGTTAAAGTTGTCATGCGAGCCGTTGAAGAGCCGCTGCGACAAATCGCCTGCAATGCCGGTGTGGAAGGCTCCGTGGTCATCAACAACGTCAAGGCCGATGAAGGCGCCAACGGCTACAATGCCGACAGCGACAAATACGAAAACCTCATGGACGCCGGTGTCATTGATCCCACCAAGGTGGTCCGTTACGCCCTGCAAAACGCGGGCAGCGTGGCCGGGCTGATGCTCACCACCGAAGCGATGGTGGCCGAGATTCCGGAAGAGAAACCGGAACCGGCCATGCCTCCGGGCGGCGGCGGCGGCATGGGTGGTATGGGCGGCATGATGTAAGCGATTCCATCCCCAAAGACCTTTGAAACCCGCGCAACCCGTTGCGCGGGTTTTTTTATTTCTGCACTCAATTCCCTTCCGGGTAAGTTTACTTTTGTGCCCGAATATGAGACATGTCAATTCCCCGCACGGAATCTTTACATTGTTTGACGACTATTGGAACTCGAACGACAAGGGGATCCCCATGGCGCAGAAAATCACGGATTTGCTGGCGGAAATCCCCCTGCTAGCGAAACTGCCCCGGGAAGATACCGACGCGATGATTGCGGCGACCAGCCTGCGCACCGTACCCAAGGGTGAAACCTTGGTCACCCAAGGCCAAACCAACATCCCTTATGTTTTTATTGTCGCCAAGGGAGTTTTGGCGCTTTATGATGAACGGGAAGCCGTTCGTAAACCGACCGGTTATATAAAAAAGGGCGGGGTGTTCGGCACTGTTTCGATTCTGATGAACGGCGGCACCGCCCTGCGCACCGCTGTCGCCCACAAAACCTGCCTGGGATACACGATCCCCAGAGACCTTTTTGAAGACCTCTCCTTTCGGCACCCGGATCTTTTCACCTATTTTCTGGACAATTTCAGCCACAATATTTTTGATCCATCGCTTCTCAACTTCGTTGAAACCGGCCAGACCAGACATTTTTTAACCCGGATCAAGCCGTTTAAATTTTTACCGCCTGATGACATTGCCGCCGCGGCCAAGAAGCTACAGTTGGTGCATCATCCCCGGGGAGCCGTTCTTTTTGTGCAAGGCCGCTCCCGTGTGGGCTACCTCTATATCCTAAAGAGCGGGGCCGCGAAACGCTATGTCAAAAGTGATGACCAGCGTATTATGGTTGACCAACTGGGGCCGGGCGACATTTACGGCGGGATCTCCATTCTCGTCAACGATAGTATTTCGGTGCGGACCGTGGAGATCATCGCTGAATCCTTTTTTTACCTGTTACCGCGGGACCACTTTCTCAAAATCGCCCATAACCATCCCGCTTTTGCCGATTTTTTCACCGACACCTTCGGAAAGCGCATGATGGAACGCACCTATGCTTCTCTGGTGGCCAAGTCGATTCGGCCCATTGAAGGGGGTACAAGCTTCTTTAGCCAGCCGGTAGTGGATATTTGCAATCTCAATCCAATTTTCGGCAAAGCCGATATGACAATCCGGGAAAGCGCCCAAATCATGCGGGGAAAAAGGATGGGCGCCCTTTTCCTGAAAGATGATTTTGACGAATGTGTCGGGGTGATTACCGAGCGTGACCTTTCCCGCCGCGTCATAGCAACGGGGATGAACCCTGAAGAGCCCACCGCAAAAATCATGTCGGCCCCGGTTCAAGCGACCCCCTGGAATGCCCCCGTATTTGAGGCGTGTCTGACCATGCTGCAATCCGATATCCGTCATTTGGCCGTCACCGACACCAATGATGCGGTTATGGGTCTTTTGTCCGCCGACGACTTGCTAATGGCCCAAGGGCAGTCTCCGCTCTTTATCTTACAGAAACTGGCAAAAACCCGTGACCTGGATGAAGCCATTGAAATCAAGCGGCAGCTCCCCGTTCTTGTCCGCAATCTGATCACTTCCGGGGCCAAGGCCCAGAATTTAACCCGCTTTATCAGCTCGGTTGCCGACACGATTTTGCAAAAGGTGATGAAGGTTGTTTCGGATGAGATGGGCCCTCCGCCCGCTCGCTTTGTCTTTATGATTATGGGCAGCGAGGGCCGCCTGGAGCAGACCCTGAAAACCGATCAGGATAATGCCATTATATATGATGATGTGCCACAATCCGATGAAAAGAAGGTTCATGAATATTTCCTCAAGTTTGGCGAATCGGCTTGCGCGCTTTTAGACAAAGCAGGCTACGATTTCTGTAAAGGCAAGGTGATGGCCATGAACCCCAAGTGGTGCCGGCCACTGGGGCAATGGAAAGAATACTTTAGAAGTTGGATCTATGCCGCCCGGGCAGAAGATTTGCTCAACACCAGCATCTTTTTTGATTTTCGGGAAGGCTATGGTGATATCCAGCTTACCCATGAATTAAAGATATATCTATTTGAGACATTGGAAGGCTGGACCGGGTTTTTGCGGCATCTAACGGAAAACGCCCTGCACTTTCGACCGCCCATAGGCTTTTTCCGTAATTTTGTGGTGGAATCCGAGGGCGAACATCGGGATAAACTCAACCTCAAGGGCGCGATGATGCCCATCACCGACTTTGCCCGTATCTACGCCCTAAAAAACGGCATCGAGGAGACCAACACCCTGGAACGGCTTCACCATCTGCAGCTTAAAAAAATTCTTTCCGACAAAGAATATGAGGAGCTGGAGCGGGCCTACAGTCTGCTGATGCAACTACGCCTGAGCCGTCAGGTAAAATCGGTTCTGGATGAGGAGCGTGCGCCCGGCAACCATATCGATCCCGAAGAGATCACCCACATTGAACAAACCATGCTTAAAGAAGCCTTTCGCCGAATCGAAAAGTTTCAATCAAAGATGGAGTTTGATTTTATCGGACTGGTTTGAAAACCTGAGATATGGAATCGGAACAGCCCCCATGACGAGACCTTTGCATAGCACCCCTTTTGGCCCGATTTCGGCGTCCGGATCAAAATGGTATCCTCGACACATTCAATATATTCCTCCGGTTCCATTTTTCGCCTTCCCTGAACGTGAACAAAAATAGATCTCCTGGAAAGGTCTAAATGACGGTAATCCCGTATGCGGAATATTGGGGAGACTATTTACTTTTTTGGTTCTTAGGTTATAGAATTAAGTAGTGTTTACCGGCTTTTTTCACCTTAACCCAAGGAGGCAATTTATGTCGCATGAAGAGACGCAGGGGAATCCGGCCGTTGTCGGATTGGCAGGTTTCGGCCTTACCACCATGGTTCTTCAATTTCACAATGTGGGTTGGTGTGGTGTAGGCCCTATCGTGGCACTGGCATTTATATTCGGCGGGTTGGCGCAGATGATTGCCGGGTTCCAGGAATTTAAATATGGCCGGGTCGATTATATGTGGCCCAAACCCGGTAAAAACACCCCCGCTAAAAAGACAACATACATTTACAAGGTGCCCGACCAGGATGTTTTCGTAGGCGCCGGCGTTTATGTGGGTGGCATGCTGTACTAATGAACGCCGGGATCGTTCTCCAGAACGCGTTTAAAACCAGCACCCACGACCAGGACAAAGCCATTTCCCCGGAAGAGACCGTGGCCCGGTTTCAGGATAAACTCAAAGGGGTGGATCTTGACATTCTCGCCGAAGTCGTACGGATCGATAACGGCCGGTTGGGAATCCCCGTCTATTTCAGCCGCTGCGGACAAGATGCAAAAGCCCTTACCGGCACCACAAAGCAGATGGGCAAAGGGGCAACCCCCCTGCAGGCCAAAGCCAGCGCGGTCATGGAACTGGCCGAACGGTTTAGTTTTTTTAGTTTTTGTAACGATCAACGCAATTTCCAGGTAGCGCCCTTTGAACAAATGGAAGGACAAGGCGCCCTCTCGTTTGATAAGATCGCCCGGTCGGTTCACGATCAGTCCGACGACCTGCCATTGGCGCGAAACATCTTTAAAACCATACCCATGCGCTGGACCAAAGGATTTAACCTCTCACGCCAAAAAGAGGTCATGGTCCCCTTTGACTGGTTTTATACCATCAACGAATTCAACGGGCCGTCCGCGGGCAACTGTCAGGAAGAGGCCCTGTTGCAAGGCATCTGCGAGGTCATCGAGCGTCATGTCTGCGCCAAGGTGAGCCATGGTCAGCTTTCCACTTCCATTATTTTACCCGACAACGTCCGGAACTTTGAAGTCAAGGGGATGCTTGAAAAGTACCGCACTATCGGGATTGAGTTTGTGTTCAACGATTTTAGTCTGGATACGGGAATCCCGACAGTGAGTATGATCGCCTATGATCCGTCCACATTTCCTGTTTTAAGTGAAATTGTCTGGACGGCCGGCACCACTCCCGATCCGGAAAAAGCGCTCAGCCGCGCCATGACCGAGGTGGCTCAGTTGGCCGGCGATTTTACCAGCGGCTTCAACTATGTAGCCAGCGGCCTGCCCAAGTTGAATCATGTCAAAGAGGCTGATTTCCTCTTTAAGTCGGACAAAACCGTCACACTGAAGGATCTTCCCGATTTGGCCAACGACAATTTTAAAGTTGAGATCCAAAACTGTTTGACCGCGTTGCAAAAGATACATCTGGAGGTGATCTGCATCAATACCCGCCACAACCAGTTGGACATTCCGGCCTTTTATACCATCATCCCCGGCGCCCATTTTCGCGAACGCGCCCTGGGCACCAGTGTGGGGATGTTTTCAGCCAAGCTGATCATGGAAAAGTATCCGGCGCCGGCAGCACTGAAAAAACTGCATACCGCCGACCAGCAACTACCCGGAAAGTACTACCTCCAATTTTACCTGGGGAACGCTTACCTGAACTTAGGCGATCCGGAAACCGCGACAGCGCATCTTCAACAGGCGTTGGAACTCAATCCACCATCCCAGGAGATGGTTGACATCTACTCTTACCTGGGTGTTTGCCACAAGGATATGGGAAGGTACACCGAAGCCGTAACGATACTCAATAAGGGGCTGGCCATTGACACCGATCGGGCCGACATCCACAATTTGATGGGCTTTTGCCACTTTAAACTGCGGGCCTATGAGACGGCCATCGGCTGTTTTGAAAAGGGATTGCAGCTCAATCCAAGCTCGGCCATCGATTACGCCAATATCGGCGTCAACTACAAAGCATTGGGTGAGCGGGCCAAAGCCATTGAATATTACACCATGGCCCTTCAAATCGACCCTTCCGTCGAGTTTGCCCGAACCCATTTAGAAGAGTTAGGCGCACCCTTTCCCAATTAGCATCCAAAAAGATTTTATGAACCCGAATTTTGCATGAAATTTTACCGGAAAATTATCTATATTTGATATTTCAGCTTGTTACCATATGTTTACGGCTATTTCCCAAACACCGTTTGGGTGTTTTGACATTGGTAACAGATTGGTAACATTTCATCCGGACGGACGCTCACGGGCTGCGTCCATTGGCTGTGTTATCAAGGGCTCGCAGTATGAGAATACAGCTTCGCCCTTGCTGCCTTGCCAATGAACCCATCCGTGGCGTGCAAAATCCGGGATGAACACGACCAACGCGTGCAGAACACGGGCAGCAGCCTAGAAAGGAGCCCTTTACTTTTCCAGCAGCGCCTTGAGTTTTTTCAAAAGTCGATTTTCGCTGGGTGCCTTTTTTTCGTCGGCCCCGGCCATTTTTTCGGCAATGGTCAGCCCCGTCCGGCGATCCAAAACGCTTTTGAGTAACTTGGGCAAGGCGTTAACGGCGGCGTCAAAGTCGGTTTGCAAATGTCGCGCCTCTTGACGAATCATTTGGGTCAGCTTCTCGGGAGCCAGTTTGGGCAAGCGGGTATACCGCCGGGCGATTTTTTCGTAGAAGGCCAGTTCGGCCTTATCAAGGCTTTTATCCGCCCCGGCCACCGCCACCATGATGCGGACGGCTCCTTCTGCAAAACCACCTTTTTCCAACTGCGCCGTGGACTTATGAGATACTTTCTCAGGGGACGGCAGAGCGTTTTGTTGTGGTTCCGACGTCTCTTCCAGCGCTTTTACCCAGGGCGATTCGTAGATCATCTTGAAGGTATATTCCAAGGACAAATCGCGCATGTCACGGTAATGGTCAAGACTGATGGCGATCATCTCTGAGGCGAGTTTTTCCATTTGCGCAAAAGGATTCTCCCGGTCAACGGGTTCCCGGCGCTCTTTGGTATAGCTCGCCAGGGCCTTGATGGGCCACATCATCGGGTTGAGATCGGAAAAGCCGTAGCGGCTCATGCGTAATGGATGCAACCAGCGTAACATAAAGGCGGTCACATCGTTGGAATAGAGCCGCACCAACGGTTGCAAGAAGGTGCGGTAAGCGTGCATGTTTTGCTCGGAAATCTGAGCCACCATCCCAAAAGCCTTTTCGTCCTCAAGGCCGTCATCAAGCGCCAATATATCCTCAAAAGTGCGCTCTTCGTAATGGACGTCATAGCCACTGACGCCCTGCTCGTGCTCTTTCTCTTCAATGGTCATTTCGTAAAGACCCGGAGAGAGGCGATCCAGCAGGTCCACCGAACCAATGATTTCCCGATGCTCCTTTTTAGCGACTTTGCCCGACACAAAGATGCCCAAATGACCGATATTCGGATGGAGTAAATAGACGATCACCTTGTCCAGGCGGCGGATTTCATCGACGCTGCCATAGACTTTAACGATCCAGTTTAATGCCTGCTGGGGCGGGGTGAGATGATCGCCGGACGAGGCGAAGATGACCACGGGATCGTCAATCTTTTTTAGGTCGACGGTGCGCCCCGGTTCCAGATTCAACCGGCCTTTTTCCAATTGGTTGCCGATAAAGAGATTTTCAACGATAAAGGTCATCTCGTCGCCACTCATAAAAAAGTAGCCGTTCCACCATTTTTCAAAATTGAGATAGCGGGAGACCTCCGTATCGATATTGGCAAAGAGGTGGTACTGCTTTTTCCAGAAAGTATTGGCCGGGTTGAGATCCTCGAAACCGGCCACCAAGTTGGCCCCGTCAAAAGTGCCGTTACCCAGGTCGCTGATCAGCGCGGCCAGCCAGGCGCCGCCCAAAAGACCGCCCCGGTAGCGCATGGGATTTTTCTTTTCGGCGCCGGCCCAATATGAGAGAGGTGCACCGTTGAAAATGATCGGGCCGGTAATGTCTGGCCGGTCGGCGCCCAACATGGCAACGGCCCAGCCGGCTTGACAGTTGCCAATGACCGCCGGTTCAGGGGCTTTGGGGTGCAATGTGCCGACCTTTTCGATAAAGCGAACTTCAGCGGCCTCTACATCGGCGATGGTCTGTCCGTTGACCGGTTCTTGATAAAAAAGAACAAAATAGACCGGATGACGGTTTTCCATGGCAATACCGACTTCCGAATCGATCTTGGAGCCGCCAATGCCGGGACCGTGACCTGCCCTTGGATCAATGATCACAATGGGGCGTTTTTCAGGATCGGCAGGTAGATTCTCCGGTGGTATGATTCGTGCCAGAGCGTAATTCACCGGCTGCTTTTTTGCACGGCGGCCGTCCATCAGGATTTTGTAATCAAAGGTCAACACAGGCGGGTTGCCGTCACGGCGATGGTCCAGGAACTGGTTGCCCCTTCGGCGCAGGCCATCCAGAAAAAGAATGGTGCGCTGAATGTGATCCGTTATATAGGCAGTGTAAGCGGTGATCATGGTGCTTTTAGCTCCGGTTCGGTTACTCTTTCTCTTCGGTTTTGGCGGATCCAACGGGAAATGGGCCGAATCCGGGCCAGGCCGGAGGTGTCTGGCCGGGAAGAGTCATGCTGACGTCCACCCAGCGGCGAAACTGGGTTTCCATTGAATTTCTATAGGTGATATAGCTGTTGACAATTTGTTCTAAATAACGGTTGAAAAACTCTTCCAGCATGGTATCGCCATGGCGGATGATCAGGTGCAACAGCGATGCCGGCAAAAGCGCCTTTTTCCGGCGTGATTTTTCCAAAACAATTTGGGTGAGAATAAAATCGGTCACATCAGCGCCGCTTTTTGCGTCTTTGACCTCCACCCAAGCGCCATCCTTGATTAGCTGGGCCAACTGTTCCAAGGTAATATAGACGCTTTCTTGGGTGTTATAGAGCCGTCGGTTCGCATATTTTTTTATAATAACAGGTTCGTTCATGGCCAGCCTCATTGTTGTATCGCAATAATATTAATAAATAATAAGGGAGTATTGTTTCGTCAATAAATTTTTATCTAATCAAAATAAAATATTATTGGATTATCACTCGATTTCAAAGATATTGTGCATTGCAACATTTTTCTCTTGACAGCCTAAAAATTGAAACTATAATAACGCCATGGGAAACCGAAAGTCCAACTTTATTGACTCATTTCAATGAAAACAGGGAGGTTCACAATGGTAGATTCACAAAAAGTCGTTAAACAGATGGTGGATTTCAACAAAGCCACCTTCGACAACACCTTTAACGCGCTGATCATGCTTCAAGAGCAGGCCGAAAGAATGGCCAACACGATGCTGGAGCAGGCCAACTGGATGCCTGAAGAGGGTCGCAAAGCCATCGCGGACTGGGTTAGCGCCTACAAGAAAGGACGCACCGAGTTCAAGGGGATGGTGGACGAGAGCTTTGCCAAAGTGGAAGAGTTTTTCGAAAAATTTGAGAAATAGTTTTTGGCGGGCAAAAACGATATCGGGTCATGTGGCTTTTAATGAGCTGCATGGCCCGTTGTATTTTCATATAGACTGAATTAAACTAACCATCTGAAAATAAAATCGAAATTGCACAAGGTGACTTCCGTGACAACTTCCCAACCCTCTTTGGATGTAGCCATTCGACTCGTGAACAATCATATTGAGACCAGCGTATATTTCTTGCAGGCATCTCAGAACTTTTTTGTAAGTGCGATGCGCTATGCTACTGATTTTGCCATTCCCCAGACCCTGGCGATGCAATACATCACCAGCGTTGAACAACAAGAGGCTTTCGGGCGAAGGCCGGATGAACTCTTTGGCGAATATCGAAAGTTGGGTCATATGTGTGCTCGCCTCTCCCGGCGGGCCACCATTGGTACTTTCGGCGCCTGGCAAAAATTTGGCAAGGGTGAGCTAAAAAACATCGCCATCGAAAGCGGTCCCGATTTTGCCCCCTTGAAAGCATCGGATACCCTGCGGAACAGCGCCGCCCGATGGGCCAACATATCGGCCCTGATTTCCTATGGACTTCCCCGGGCGATGCAGGAGGTGGCGCCTGAATACGGGTTTCATTTTGAATCGGGTGAACATGAACTGGTCGCAGAAACCGAGCGCTTCCGGCTCTACCAGGTGGCGCCCAATTTGCCCGGTTTTCGTGCCCAAAAAACGGGCAGGCCGGTGTTGATCATTCCGCCCTATGTATTGGGCAGTAATATTTTGGCCTTCTTGCCCGGCGATCAGCGCAGCTATACCCACGCCTTTGCCAATCAGGGGATTCCCACCTACATCCGAATAATGAAATCGCTCCATAAAAACGAGGCGGTGCAAACCATGACCGCCGAAGATGACACCCAAGACACCCGTTACTTGTGTGAAACCATCAAAGCTCGTCACGGCCTCAGTGTCACCTTGAACGGCTATTGCCAGGGCGGTTACAGCGCCTTGTGCAACCTTCTTTCCGGTGAGTTGGATGGGCTGGTCGATGCCCTGATCACATGTGTTTCACCCATGGACGGTACCCACAGCCAGGGGTTTGTCGATTTTTTGGGGGGACTGCCCCGGCGTTTCAACGATCTGGCCTACGGTAGTAAAAAGCTCAAAAACGGCAATGTGGTGGCCGACGGAAAACTGATGGGCTGGGTCTATCGTATCAAAAGCATTGAGGGTGAAGCACCCATGAGCACATTCTTGCGGGATCTGAGCATACTTGGCTACCAGGATACCCCAAAAATGAAGATCAGCAAAACCATGGCGGCACTCACCCACTGGCTGCGAAACGAGCGCACCGATCTTCCCTTGGAGATCACCCGGGTGAGTTTTGCCGCTTACAATAAACCGATTGCTGCAAACGGCGATTTACCCGTAACGCTGTTTGGCCGAAAGTTGAACCTGAAACGACTTTCAGAAAAAAAGATCCCCTGGCTGATCTGTTACGGCGAAGAGGATGACTTGGTTGAAAAAGAGGCGGCCCTGACCCCGACAAAATGGGTCGATGCCGAAGTGACGCCTTTCCCCAAAGGCCACGTGGCCATCGCCACCTCATGGTCCCACCCCGATTCGGCTTGTGCGCTGCACACCCGCTTCGGCGAAGGGAACTGGCGCGGCCCGGTCAGGTTTCAACTGGACCTGGATGCGCCTTCTACGGAGAGACCGGCCCATCGATTGAGTATCACTTGCCATCCACCGCCTGAAATGGCCACCGCCATGCGGACCAGATAGATGAGAAAACTCATGGTGACGGCATCTGAGGCCGGAACCCCCAAGCGGATCAAGAAAAAACTGATCACCCCTTCGCGAACTCCAACACCCCCAAGCGAAACGGGTAAAAGGGTCATCAGATAGCCCATGGGAACTATTATATAAAAAAACTTGCCCGGGACAGCGAGGTGAGACGCTTGGGAGACGATGTATACCGCGAAAATATCAATAGCTTGGCTCATCGCGGATAAGGCCAGTATCGCAAATACAGTGGTTTTGGGCAGCCGGGTAAAACGGGCCTGGAGTTCCCGGATCCTTTGGACAACGCCAAACCGGTCTTCCAGGAACCAGCGTTCTTTGTGTCGGCCGGTGAAAAAAGTGAGACCCGCGCCCAAAAGCATCCCCACGGCAACAATCCGAAACGTCATGATAAGCGATGGCCCCAATTGCACCCTTTCAGGCGCGGTCAACAAAAACGCAAAGAGCAGACCCATCAAAAGCACCATTAACAGACCGCAAGCGCGCTCAAAAAAAACCGAAGCGGTGATCCGGGGGAGCGATTGCCGGGTTCTGCGGGCGCAGGAGGCTAAGCGGACCATGTCACCCCCGATCACACCCGGCAGAACAATCCCGTAAAAAAGACCCAACAGATGGTCGGCCCAAAGATGCCAGAAAGTGCTGACAATATTGAGCCGTTTTAACAGAATCCGCCAGCGCCATGCCATGGTGGCAATCGCCGAAGACATCAAGAAATAGGCGGCCAATAGGTAACGTTTATTGGCCGCTTGCCATAATTCAGCGGCCCTGGGCCAGTCGATATAGGTGATCAAATAAAAGATCAGCCCGCCTGATACGGCTATTTGAACTATTTTCAGCAAATAACGCCTTAAAAAGAGAGCCACTCCCGAGGAAAATAGAGATGAACGGTAAAAGGTCATGGGTGCGGGCTATCCCTGGCGGGGCGACTTGCGGTAAAAGATAAAGGTGATCGACTGTAGCCGCCGTTGAGAGGTGATGTGGTTTTTTAGAACAGGGAAATTGGTCAATTGGGTGGTATTGTCCACAAAAAAGCGATCGTGGGGAATCCGGTCAAACAGAAAAGTTTGTAAAGATAGATGCAATTTATGGCGCCGGTATTCAGGTGACACAGCAACTAACTTCCCTACGTAAACGGGTAGTGCCTCATGGACCTTTTCTTTCCGATAAAAAAAATACCCTTGGACCGCTTCACCGTGGTGGAAAACCCCCATAAGCGATTTGGGATCATCGAGATGGTTGGTAATCCAGGCGCAGTAATATCGCTCCGACTCTCTAACACTGAAATAATCGGGATGCTTAAAACGGGAAAAAAAAGAGGGATTATGAACAAAACAGTTTTTGGTCAGCTCCAGCATGGCGGGTAAATCATCCGGTGTTGCCAGAGCCAACCGGCCCACGGCCGGATCGAAACGAATCACCTGATGGCGATTGATCATGGTGAGAAAGGTCATCTTGCTATCTACCAACCGGAAACCGGCCGCCTCCAAGGTAGGAATCAGTCCAAAGCCGCGTGAATCCAAAGAGAGTTCAATCAAGGCGATTTCTTGCCGGTCAGCCTGTTGGAGTAGTTTTTGAAAAAACGGATTTAAGGCGTCCCAATTAGATGCACTCAAAAGGGAAGAATCAATTTCCAGGGTGGCAAATGAACGGTTAAAAAAAGCGCTCTCCCATTTTTTCGGGGCTACGGTTATTAGCGGATCTGAAAAATCGGGGTGCCAAACAGCTGTTTGGTTTTCCTCCACACGGTACTCAAGTTCACGGTTATCAATAGATATCACTGCTTATTCCTTTAGTTCCCGAATCACATATTGGGGCAGGTTGGATACTTCTCCCAGCAACCGGACCAGGTATTCACCTATCACAGACAATGCCGCCATTAGAAGTCCATTGAAAAAGGCGAGCAGTACCACCAGTGTTGTCCAGCCGGGAACGACTTGCCCAATGAGCATCTTTTTAACGATAAAGTAGATCCCCAACAGAAAAGAACCGACAGCCACCGCTCCGCCCACAAAGGTGATCAACCTGAGTGGCAATGCGCTATAATGAATCAGCAGATTAAAAGCCAGGGAAATTAGCTTTTTAAGATTGTAGTTGGATTGACCATGCTGACGTGGTTTATGCACTACCGCTGTATTAGCTACGTTGCGGGTCACCGAAAAAATCATTCCGGTTAAATAGGGATAGGGCGTGTGAATGCGCCCAATTGCTTTCACAACCGACCGTCGTAGGATCCGAAAACTGGAGAGTTTGAGTTCCCTGGGTTTTTGCAACACCACCCGGCTCACCCAAGCCACCATCCGGCTGCCGATTTTTTTAGCGGCGCGATCCTGTTTCTCAATGAGTGCACCAATGACCACATCATAGCCGTCATTGATTTTGGCTATCAATTTGGGGATCTCTTCGGGGGGGTGCTGAAGATCATCGTCCATGGTGATGACAAAGTCGCCCCGGGACTGTTTGAATCCACAGAGCAACGCGTTCTGCTGGCCAAAGTTACGCATCAGGCGGATAATTTTAATATTGGAATTTTGGGCATGCAACGCTTGCAGCACTTGCCAGCTTTCATCCTGACTGGCGTCATCCACTAAAATCACTTCATACGATTGATCAAGACGCTTAAAAAGAGCCTGAATCCCTTGGCAAGCCGCTTCAATAGAACGGCTGCTGTTGTAAACCGGAATGACAATACTGTATTGAGGGGCTTGCTGATCCATTAAAATTTCATGCAAAATTCGGGTTCAAGCTTTTATTGCTATTGAGCTTTTCATTGTCAGGAGTAGCCGTTCATGATTATGGAAGCTTATAACAGAGAAATCGATGTACTGTTTAAAATGGGGAGCCGGGTTATCCGGATCCCAAGGTTTTAACATATGAGGGGTTCTAAGGCGGACACGAAAGTCGGTGGTTTCCAAAGGGACGGTTTCCATGGCAAGCTTCCATATAAACAGTAAAATGATAATCGGCCCGGAATGTTACGCTATTTTGCCGCAAATTGGCAACCCCGGATTCATGACGCCAGTATCGGTGTTCAAGTATATGACCCTGTTTACGTAGCATTCGGATTCGTTTTTACAGGTCGGTCAAGGTTACCGAAAGGGATAAATGGAGCCGATCCAAATCACCGCCATTGCCGTTGCGTTGGCCTTGGACGCATTTGCCGTGGCCATTACCGCCGGGGTGATCCTCAAGGCAATTTCATTGCGCCAAAACTTCAGACTTGCATGGCATTTCGGTCTGTTTCAGGCGTTGATGCCCATTGTCGGCTGGAGCGCGGGTCAATATATTCACGACCGGGTCCAAACCATCGCCCACTGGATCGCCTTTGGGCTCTTGCTTTTTGTAGCCCAGGGGATGATCCGGTCCGCGTTTGGCTCCGGTCCACAACCAACGGAATTAAAGGATCCCAACCCGGGGAGCCACCATGGTGATGTTGTCTGTTGCCACCAGTCTCGATGCACTGGCCGTGGGTTTGAGTCTATCCATGCTAAAGGTTTCGATCTGGATTCCGGTCCTGATCATTGGACTTGTCGCGGGTGGATTTACCACGGCGGGGGTGCATTTGGGGAAAAAGTTGAGCCGGGTTCCCCGCGTAAGCTGTTATGCCGAATTGATCGGTGGGATAATGCTGCTGCTCATCGGCATCAATATTCTACGAGAGCATGGGGTGTTCGCAACCATGTAGGGTGATGCGCCGTAATAGCTGAGAAGCATTGCGTGGGCAGATCAATGGCCCGTTTCAGAATTGTGATCCAGTGGCGCAACGCTGTGTTCGGAGTCAAACCCGACATTATAAGTCACCCCAAACCGCTTGATCTCTAAAAGTTTGGCATACTTCATAAACGATCCGCCCGCGGCGGATAACGAAATCATAAAACCGTCAAACCCATCTAAAAAACCGCGTTGAATACAGTAGGTTTTTAGAAACATCCAAAAACTGTGGGTAATGGGTGTCCACCAGTGGACCGGCCGCTTCTCCAGGTCCATTTGATGGGCTGCCAAATTGGAATAGCGCTGCATCTTGGTGAGGAGGTCGGCGTAGGAATTGAAGCTGTGATGCAAAATGGGGTGTGTTAAAAGGGAAATGGTCCCGTTGGTCTTCCACCCCTCATGCACCAGGCGGCCGTCAAAAAGCCCTCTTTTTTGATGGACCAACCGCAACACAGTTTCGGGCCACCAGCCACAGTGCCGAATCCAACGACCGTGGAAAAAATTTTTGCGGGAGACTTGAAAAGCAGTGGTTTCAACAGAAGGGGGGTTCCGATGGTCAATTTCCTCGGCCAATTCAACCGAAACCCTCTCATCGGCGTCCAGAATCAGGACCCAATCGTTCCGGCACTGATTAACGGCAAACTGTTTTTGTCTTGAAAATCCTTGCCACGGCTGGTGGATAACGCGGCACGGGTATTGCCCGGCAATTTTGGGGGTATCATCGTTACTGGCCGCATCCACCACCACTATTTCATCGGCGAAGAGAACACTTTCCAGACATGGGCCGATGCGGTCCGCTTCGTTATGGGTGATAACGGCAACGGATATCTTCATTGGGCTAATTCATCTTGAGGATTGATGGATGTGTTTACACGGGAGAGCCCCGGTTGCAAACCCGCGGCCATCGCCAGTAAAAAGGCGGTGCCGGCATCAAGCATGTGGCCATTGAGCATCCCGCTGAGCACCATTGTCAGCGCCACATAAAAAATAAAGCGGGCCGGCAATTGCCGGCAGTGGCGCCACCCACTGGCAAATAGGGTGCCGTAAAACCAAAAATAGGCCAGAACCCCAAAAAGACCAAAACTAACCGTCAAAAAAAAGAGGTCATTGTGAGGGTGGTCAATCTGCAGCGTGTTGGAAGGATCCATCTGCGTAGCAGTCGGTTTAAAACCGCCGGTGCCGACCCCGATGAGAGGGTGCTGTTGAATCATGCGGCCCGCATATTGCCACATAAAAAAACGGTCTTGGTAGTGGGTGTAAATTTTACCCCATGCTTTTTGGGGATCGGTGGTGATATGAAAGTGTAACTCGTCCACCGTCCGGTCAACCCGCTGCCGTACCACAGGTGACAGGTACATGATCGGGGGCAGTAGCAGGCAGACAATTAATACTCTGGCGGTCGAGAATCCACCCATTAAATTGCGCGCAATCAAGGGGCTAACGATCAATAGGGTTGCGTAACCGGAGCGGCCCCGCATGATGACGAGATGCGAAAAAAAGAGCAAAAGCAATACCAGATAGGCCGTTCGTTGCTGCCAATTCTCAGCTCTACGAAAGAGATCCGACGCGGTCAACATGGCCACAATCAAAAAGACATTGATGGTGCTGTACTGACTGCCAAAACCCGTATAAAACTGGCCGTTTTTTGGGGGGACAACCCCTGTAAACTGCAGCCAACCGACAACCGCACTTAACCCAAGACCCCCAAAAAAGGCCCACACCAGCCATTTAAAATCGTATTTTTCAAACGCCCACAAGGCCACAGCAACGCAAACCAGCCAGTAATGGGTTTTTAGGGCAAACTCCAGTCCGGAGCCGCCGGGATCGGGGGTATAAAAAAGGCCGATCCAATTCAGGAAAATCATAAAGAGGATTGGCCAAAACCAGTGTTGACGAACCAGCTGATCGCAACGCAGCCACTTCCCGCTGACAATCAAAATAAAAATAATCAGGCCGCCGGTGATACTGACCGGGGAGGTGCCCAGCCCCATGGACAGATACCCCAAGGTGACCGCTCCCAAAAGCAGCGTGTCACCGTCCAAGAGGCGCTTAAAAGTTTCTTTGCTGGACATACGCGGGTAATGGTTCAAACTAACCGCCATGGCCGTAAACAGCCACAACGAACGATGAAAGTCTTTCTTTTTGTACATATAATTTGGTAAGACTTTTCATATAAATGGCCATATTTGAAGCGGTTGTAAAGGGTATGTCCTTTAATCCGATGAGGCAAAAACGTCAATAGGGCTTATCCGTATCAAATCGAAGAACCCGGCAACCTTTGCAGGCGCCGGGTTGTCTGAATTCAATCAGGTAACAGGTTATTCGACGGTCGGCCGGGGCAGCACGTTGGCTTGCTCGGCAATTTCAGGCACCTTGTGTTCCCATTCAATGGCCATCAAATGAACCCCATGAACACCCTCCATCTCTTTAAACTCTTCGATCTGCTCACAAGCAATGTTAATCCCTTCGGCGGCCACTTTGCCCTTTTCCGCCCCCTGCAGCCGTTTGATGATTTCATCGGGGACATCCATACCGGGCACCTTGTTTTTCATATATTTGGCCATACCGACACTTTTCATGGGGGTGACACCGGCCAGGATATAACACTTTTCGGTCAGGCCCATGCCGTTGGCCTGTTTGATCCATTCCCGGAATTTTTCCATGTTGTAAATGCATTGGGTCTGAATAAAATCAACACCGACTTCGATCTTTTTGGCCAGGCGATGGACCCGCCACTCAAAAGGATCAGCAAAGGGATTGGCCGCGGCGCCGATAAAGATTTCAGGCGCGCCTTCGATTTCCTGTCCGTTTAAGAAGGTGCCCTCGTCCCGCATTTTCTTGACCATACCGATGAGCTGCATGGAGTCGATGTCAAACACCCCCTTGGCACTGGGGTGGTCGCCAAACTGCTGGTGATCGCCGGACAGACAGAGCATGTTCCGCACACCATGGGCGTAGACACCCAAAATGTCGCCTTGCATGGCCAGGCGGTTACGGTCGCGACAAACCATCTGGAAGTTGGGTTCCAACCCTTCTTCAATGGCGATGAGCGAGGCGGCCCAGCTGGACATCCGCACCACGGCGGTTTGATTATCGGTAATGTTGACGGTGTCAACCATTCCTTTGAGAAAACCGGCTTTTTTACGAACCTCTTCCACATCGGCGCCACGGGGCGGCCCCAGTTCCCCGGTAAAGGCAAAGTGACCGGCGGCTAAAATTTTTTCAAGCCGGCTGCCTGCTTTATAACCGTCTGATTCCTCAGTCATAACCAATGCTCCCTCTCATTATATTTTTAGTGCCGCCCAAAAGGATAACGAAAAAATCTGTTGCTCCACGGTTCAATAAGCCGGAAGATGGACCATTACGATTCGCTTTTTTCCGGCTTCTTATACCCCGGTTGCAAAAGGGTACGGGGGATCTGATCCAGCCACTCAGCAGGCGGATGTACCTTCTTAATATTGCCCAAGCGCTCCTGTTTGGACAACCGCTCATGAATTTGATACCAGGCACACGGTTGTTCCTGGCTGATTTCACATTTCCCGCTGTTGGTCCCTCCACAGGGGCCGTTGTAGAGCCCTTTGGCGCACATGGTGACCGGACAGATACCACCGGTAATCCCCAGCACACACCGATCACAGGAACGGCATCGCTCTTCATACCAGCCAATATCCTGATTCACGGCCAATCCCGATGTATCCAGGGCCGGAAGGACCGGTGTTTCAGGAAATCGTTCCGCTAAAAACTGAACGCCCACGCCGCACGCCATGGATAGCAGGGCATCGTATTGACCCGCTTTGTTGTCCAGTTCAGCCAAATACTCGCGGTCGCATTGACGCTCCAAAGTAACGGCTTCGATTTGAGCGGGGCTATTGTCCAGCTTTCGCGCCATCTCCAATTCGGCGTTGAGTACGGCTACCTCTTTTTCGCCACCGGCCAGACAGACCGCAACGCAGGTTCCGCAACCGACGGTCAGGATTCTCTCGGCGTTTGCCAGCATTGACTTGATTTCATCAAACGGTTTTCTTTTGCCTACGATCATGGGTCCCCTCCGGGCACTTGGTAATATTAACGGTTCATTACATCATGGACGATTCAGGATGAAAGACATCCACATCCGTTAAATCGCCACCTAAATATTCACGTTCATTAGGCCCTAAAATTCCCATGGAGAGACAGATCAGGGTCCACAGATGAACCGTCTGCCACGGATGGTCCCGCATCTCACTCAGGTCGTGCACTTGGGCATGGCAATTGTGGCAGGGGGTGATGCAATAATCAGCACCGGTGGCCAAAATCTGATCGGCTTTGAATTCACCGTATTTACGACGCGCTTCGGGCAGACCCGATTGGAGAAAGCCGCCGCCACCGCCGCAGCAGTAGTTGTTGGAGCGGTTGGGCTGCATATCAATAAAATTTTCTTCGCCCACCACCGCTTTGACCACATAGCGCAGATCCTCGGCCACCGGATCGCCAAAGCTTTTACGGACCAACTGGCATGGGTCCTGGACGGTGAACGTAATCCGGCGCTCTTTGTTCCAATCGGAATCGACCTTGAGTTTGCCCTCTTTGATCCATTGGGCATAGTATTGAATGATGCTTTTGATTTCAAAGTTGGCCGGAATCTTAAATTTTTGCAGTCCGAACCGGACCGCGAACAGTTCGTGCCCTCATTCGGTGTTGAGCCAGACCTTACAGCCCAGGTCATCCACCGCCTTGGCTTTTATCCGTACAATTTTCTCCCAGTTTTCATCATCGGCCATAAACATACAGTAGTTCTCGGCGGCCCACCCCTTGGTCCCGTAGGTCCAGTCGGCACCCACGGAATAAAGGATTTTCCAAAGCGGCACCATTTCATCGGGCTCGGTGACCGGTTCCCGGGAATTTTGATTTAAGAAAAACTCGGCCCCTTGTTTATTTAAAGGCGCCTGCATCTCTGCAAATTCCGGTTGGGACTCCTGATACTCTTCCAGCACGTCGTTGACCACGAACGCAAAGTCTTCCTCTGTGGCCCCCATGGCGCTACAGGTATCGTTACGTAAAGCCATATCACAGGAGCCTAAAATACCTTTGGGGCGTTTTTCCCGCGGCCAGCTCTGCCGTGCGTAAAAGACCAGTTGCGGAATGTTGATCTTCATGGGGCAAACGTACACGCAGCGAGTGCACATACTGCACATCCAGACCCAGGGTGTGGTGGTGATATCTTCATCCATCCCCAGGGCGGCCATGCGCAGAAACTTACGGGCATCCATCCCTTCCAATCCGGTGGCGGGGCAACCGGATGAACAGGCGCCGCAGGTCAAGCATAAACTGAGGTTGCCGCCATCGGGCAGCAGATACTTGACCTTGTCCATGAAAATGCTTTTCTTTTTACCGCCTAACTTGATTGCTTCATTGGCCATGTTTGACTCCTTGGCTGATTCACCTTTTTAAAAACGCATTGCCCGCGGTGCACGTTTAACTGTGTAACGGATTGGGGCCCAACGCCTTAATATGCTCGGTCATCTCTTTGGCGTAGGCGGCAAAGGTGGGGCCTTCACCCGACGATAAATTGTACATCCGCACCCGGTCCGCTTCCAAACCCACCTCTTCCAACAGGCCTCGCACATGTTCCACCCGTTCCCGGCAGCGGAAATTACCTTCGTTATAGTGGCAGGTCCCCTCCAGGCACCCCACGCAGTAAACCCCGTCGGCGCCTTTCTGAATGGCCCGCAACAGGTGGATCACATCCACTTTACCCGTACACGGCACCAGGATGATTTTGACATTGGCCGGATAATCAAGACGCATGGAACCTGCCAGGTCCGCAGCGGAATAGCCTCAATACTCACAACAAAAGGCAATGATGTTGGGTTCAAAGTCACTCATTACACTCCTTTTTCGTTAAAAAGATGCTGCATAGATTCCCCCGGGCAAGCCCGGGATACTTACTGTTACAGACCTGCGGTCTGACTTGCTTTCGCTACGTCGCTTCACTCGCAGCTCATAGCAGGATTGGCTCGTTCATCCACGGGTAAACCCGTGGTAGTCTCTCTTCGACCGCATAAAAAATTGCCCCAGAGAGCACTTCCCGCCTGTAATAACGACACTGTTTTATGGCACAATCCGCCATGGGGGTCAACGGTATCGTGGGTTAAATCTGACCTTTTCCACCGATATTGAGTACACTGGCTCACTTCGCCGGCAAGCCTTTGATCGCATCGTCTTTATTGTTCATATAGCGATGCACTCCGGGCGTGCCTGCTGAGATGAAATGGGTACGCCGTGTGGGCACCTGTTTCGACCTTTTAAGCGCCATAAACAACTGAAATATAATGTATATAGAAATTATGAAAAAACTTTCTACAAAATTTGGGTTAATCGGAAACGGCAAGGGTGCCCAAATAAATGGCCCCCACCGCCAGAAAAAAACCACACAAGCTGACGGGGCTCACCGGCAGATGAAAAAACAGAATGTCCCACACATAGGCGAACGCTGGTTGAATCAGCAGGATCATCCCGGCAATGGCGGTTTTTATCCGCGGTAATGCGCCGGTGATCAAGACCCAGCCGAGTACTTGGCTGGTAAGACCCAAACCCAGAATCGCCCATAGGGTCTGGCGGTCGGGAATTGCAAAGCCGTGGTGGTTTAACAGAATATAAAGTCCCAGCGTGAGTGTGGCGGTCCATGAGGTAACCATTATATTGCCTGCAGGGTTAAGAGCGCGCGGGTTGGACTGGGCTGCCTTTAGCGTCAGCAAAAATCCGGCATAAAAAAAGGCGGTGGCAAACCCCCAAAAAACACCTTTGTGGTAATTGACCGTTAAAGAACGCCATTGCCAGCCAAAGATGAGAAAGAGCCCGGTTAAGGCCATTATCGCGGCCATAAAAAATCTCGGGGTAAAGGGTTCCCTGTAGAATAAAAAACCGTAAAGCGCTAATAAAAATATCTGGAAATTGGCCAAAATCGTCGCCAGACCGGGTCCTACATACATGATGCTGCGATGCCAGGAAAAAAGATCGAGGCTGAAAAAAATGCCGGCCACCAGTAGCAGCAGCACATTCTTCGCTCCCGGCCACTTGAATTGGCCGGAAACCGCCGTGACCGCGGTTAGACCGATCGCCCCGATAAAAACCCGGTAAAAAGCCGATACCGACGGCGCCACATGGGCCAATTTTACATACACACCGGAAAAACTGATGATAAATGCACCGGCCAAAGTTCGCCAGATAGCGGCGTGCTCGAAAACAGGAGGCGCTTTTTTTGACATGGAGACCCTTGATGGCGGATTTGATTGAGAGTTGTTGTAGAGTGAAAAAACCAAACCGGCAAGTAAAAAAAGGCCGCACCGATGAAAAGGCCGCTACAATAAAAACCGGCCTGAAAATGTCTGATCTGGACAATGGGTCACGGTACGATATATAGTGTACCGGAAAGACGATTTATAAATGGATCATGAGGTTTGGTTTTACAGGACCGTCAGTGCGCTGATCTGCTGCCGGAACTCCAAGCCCAGGGAGTGTATGTATGGACGATTTCACCCACATCGACGAAAAGGGACGGGTGCGAATGGTGGATGTCACCGCCAAAACCGACACGGACCGCGCGGCTACCGCCTGCGGAACGGTTCAGATGTTGCCCGAAACCCTAACGCGGATCCTGGAAAATCGCACCACCAAAGGTAATGTGCTAGAAACCGCCCGCATTGCCGGTATCATGGCCGCCAAAGAGACCAGCCGCCTGATTCCCATGTGCCATCCCCTCAATATTACCCATGCCCAGGTTGATTTTGAACCCGATATGGAAAAGGCGGTCATTACTATTACGGCAACGGTCCGTTTGAAGGGCGCCACCGGGGTTGAGATGGAGGCGCTCACTGCCGTTTGTGTGGCTGGATTAACCATTTACGATATGTGCAAAGCGGTCGATAAAAAGATGGTGCTGTCGGATGTGCGGCTGCTGGAGAAAAAGGGGGGTAAACGCGGTCATTTCAAGGTGAGATGACCTTAAAAAGAGGCGGCAATATTGGAAAACCGGCCCCGCCAAATTGAAGCCGGCGCGATAACGCCTGATTTGCCGGATGGTGAAAAAGAGCATGCGTGACAATATCATGAGGCTTTTAATCCCTTTTTGGGGGCTGTGGGTGTCAATCGGAGTAATCGGAGGGTGCGCACCGGGTAAAGCGGTTTCCAAGCCATCCGAAGCGACACCCGTGGTCATGGAAAAAGTATTGCCCGGAGAATGGCCTTTACTGGAAGATGATATCGCTTATGACAGCCTGGGCCGGGCCATCAATGAAAGCCTGGTCTACCTTGGCAAACTGGACCCTGAAAAGGAATGGGCTTTTGGCGAAGAAGCGTATACCGCAACGCATGTGATGGAATCACTACGCCGCTTTGCAGCCTATATCGCCACTGAACCCGATACCGAGTCGCTCCAAAAGTGGCTTGAAACTCACTACGTTCTCTACCGGGCCGGTGGACGCTTCACGGATGGTCGGGTCCTGTTTACCGGCTATTATGAACCTTTTTTAAAGGGCCGCCTGAAAAAGGACACCATTTTCCGATATCCCGTATATGCGTTGCCGAAAGATCTGGTGCGGGTTGATTTGGGCCTCTTTGATAAAAAATGGGCTGGTCAAAACATCACCGGGCGCATGGTGAACAATCAATTTTTGCCCTACCCCGACCGCCGGACCATTGATCAGGAAAATGCGTTGCAAGGAGCGACCGATGTACTGGCCTGGGTGGATGACCCGGTTGATCTCTTTTTTCTGCACATTCAAGGTTCAGGACGCATTTATCTGGCCGATGGACGCTCTATCAATGTTCATTATCACGGCGCCAATGGTCACCCCTACCGCAGCATTGGCCGCTATTTGATTGATCAGGGTAAAATCGCCCGCGAAAAAATGTCCATGCAGGCCATTCGGAACTATCTGGCGGCCCATCCCGATGAGGTGGAGACGATTCTACACATCAATCCCAGCTATGTTTTCTTTAAATTGGAAGAGAACGGCCCCTTGGGAAACCTGGGACGACCGTTGACACCCGGCCGTTCCATCGCCTTGGACCGTCGTATCTTCCCGCCGGCTGTCCTCGGTTTCGCCGTCACTGAGCAACCGTTATTGGATGCCGTTGGTAAAATCGTTCGATGGGTTCCCATGAAACGTTTTGTGATGAACCAGGATACCGGCGGTGCCATGAGAGGTCCGGGCCGGGCCGATCTTTTTTGGGGCCATGGCCCCTATGCCGAGCAGGCGGCGGGCCATTTTAAGCAGATGGGCGATCTCTACTTTCTGGTGCTCAAGCCGTGACCGGCCAAGGCGGATATGGACGCTTGACCTAAAAAAAGCACTATACGAAATGAGGGGCATCAGTTCTTACAAGGCTTGACACCCAATCCTTTCTTCGCCTGAATTGGCGGCACCGTTGGTCGTGAGCGGGATTCACGATAGGATTCGATGAGGCCGACTGCTGTATTTATCAAATCGGCCGGTTTGGGATTACGCTTAATCATTTGGATAAAAGATAACGCGCCCAAACGGGAAAACCGCATATCCCCAGACGAATCACTCAAGATTAAAAAAGGCGCCTTTTCCGCCGCCCGTAATTTATAGAATACCGATCTGGCCGCCTTCGATTCTGGAAAATCGTCAATTATCACCAGGTCAGGCTCATACTGTAAACAATGGCTCAATAGCTCTTCCGGCCTCGACACAAGGCGGACCCGCCATCCTTTCGCCTGGGTGGCCTCATCAAATGGTTTCCACCGGTCGGGGGTATCGGCGAATATTATACATTTAATTTCCGACATTGTTTTTCCTCTCTAAAATCAATCTGGGTTCTCTATGAACAGAATTATGATCAATTAAATAAATCGTTGAAATAATACTAATGGCATGCTATATAAACTCAAACGGTTTATTTTGATCGATATGATCAATGACTTCGATCATTGGAGGAGCCCATGGACCTGCGCCAGCTTCGGACTTTTCGGACGGTGGCAACCCTTCTTCACTTTCATAAGGCTGCCAGGGTTTTGAATTATTCCCAATCTGCGGTGTCCACCCAGATCCAAGCGCTAGAAGAGAGCCTTGAAACCCGACTTTTCGATCGATTGCCGCGCAGAGCTATCACTTTGACCGAGGCTGGGGTACGGTTGTTGGATTATGCGGACCGCATCCTTGGACTTGCCGATGAAGCGCGCTCTGCGGTTGTAAGTGGAACGCCAAACGGTCAACTTCATATTCGTATGCCCGAAACGCTTTCCGTTCACGACCTTCCCCGGCTGCTCAGCAGCTTCCGGGAACGGTACCCCCACTGCAACCTTACTTTCAGTACTTGCACACTAGGCAATCTGGAAAAAGATCTTGGCGGCGGTCTCTATGACCTTGCGTTTCTCATTGATGAATCCATGAGTTCCAAGAACCTCGAGGTCAAGTTCGCCAGCGGTATTCGGCTTTGTTTTGTGGTCCACCCGGATCATCGTCTCGCCGGGAATTATACCGCATCCATTCAGGATTTGGCTGCCGAACTGCTATTGGTCAACAGAACGGATTGCAGTTATCGGCGTATGCTTGAACGGATCATGGTCGACGCTAAAGTCACGCCTGGAACAGTTATGGAACTCAACAGTGTTGCCGCGACCCTGGCGTGTGTGGCCCAGGGCGTCGGCGTTGCATTGGTACCGGAAATTGCAGCGCGAAATGAGATCCGGAAAGGTAAACTTGCCCGCCTGGAGATGGTCGACGGCCCCTTGGAGGCCGGTGTCCTGATGATCTGGCATAGGGAAAAATATATTTCTCCCGTAATGGCGGCGTTTATGGATATGACAATGGAATACTACGAAGATATTGCATTGAAAATAGTGTCAAACTTCGATTAGCATGATAAGCATCGAAATGGAAACTTCATTTCCTAAATGCCGAATTATAGGCCGGCCTTGGCGAATATAATTTCAATCGCGGATTTTGGGTTAATTGAAAATGTTGACAAAAAAACCCGCAATAGGTAACTTTCATATCTGACCGAGCGCTCGCTCAATCTACTGTTGTGGTGCCCGAGAATGGAGAACGGTTTTGGATTTTGATCTTTCCAAGGAACAGCAGATGATCCGCAAAGAGGTCCGGAAGTTCGCCCAAAAGGAGATCGGGCCCGTGGCGGCCGAACTGGATGAAGCTGAGACCTTTTCCGCCGAGCTGACCCAAAAAATGGGCGCTATCGGCCTTTTCGGCATGTTTGTGCCGGAAAAATACGAAGGCCAGGCCATGGATTACCTCTCCTATATTATTGCTGTTGAAGAGATCGCCCGGGTGGACGGCTCCCAGGCGGCCTCCATTGCCGCTGGGAACTCATTGGGAATTGGCCCGATCAACTATTTTGGCGCCGAGGAGCAGAAAAAACAATATTTACCGAAACTCTGCGCCGGAGAAAAGTTGTGGGCATTTGGTCTCACCGAGCCCACGGCCGGTTCCGACGCCGGCGGCAGCCAAACCAGAGCCGTTAAGGATGGAAATGAGTGGGTCATCAACGGTTCTAAAATCTTTATCACCAATGCAGCCTGCGAACTCAACTGGGGGGTTACCGTCCAGACGGTAACCGGCCAAAAGGACGACGGCCGGCCGGAGTACACCTGTTTTTTGGTGGAATCAGATCAACCCGGTTTTAGAGCAGTGCCCATGAAAAGGAAGATGATGTGGCGCGCTTCCGCCACCGCCGAACTCTACTTTGATAATGTGCGTGTCCCCGCATCGGCCATGTTGGGTCGTCGGGGCGACGGCTTTCATCAGATGCTCCAAACTTTAGACGGCGGCCGGCTCTCCATTGCCGCCATGGGGTTGGGTGGCGCCCGGGGAGCTTACGAGGCGGCCTTACAATATGCCAAAAAGCGCGAACAGTTCGGGCAACCTATTTCCAAGTTCCAGGCAGTGGCCTTTAAACTGGCCGATTGCGCCATGGAGATCGAATGTGCCCGCAATTTGCTCTACAAGGCGTGCTGGCTGCGGGACAACAAACGCCCCTTTGAAAAGGAGGCGGCCATGGCCAAGCTTTACTGTTCTGAGCTGATGGGCCGGGTGGCCAACCATGCGGTGCAGATTCATGGTGGTTACGGCTTAATGAAAGAGTATGGCATGGAGCGGTTTTACCGTGATCAAAAACTGCTGGACATTGGCGAAGGAACTTCCGAAGTGCAGCGGATAGTGATTGCGCGCCATATCGGCTGCTGATGGCATCGTAAAAGTTTCATATACTGCATTGTTTAGGCTTCTCAGATTCTCAGTATACTAAACTGTATCACTTCGGCCCCGACAAACCTAAACGCCTTTTGTCTATGAGCCTTTTTCCATAGTCATCCGGCGGTGATTTTTACGATGCGGGAGTGTAAGGAGTGAAAAATGTCTAATAATGAACTTTTACAAGAGGTATCGGATGGCATTTTAACGATCACCTTAAACCGGCCCGAAGTAATGAATGCTCTGAACTTGCCGCTTTTAGAAGCGTTGGACGAACTGGTTGATCAGGTGCGGTTTCAAAAGGCGGTACGGGTGATCATCATTACCGGTGCGGGCAAACGCGCTTTTTGCTCCGGTGCCGATTTAAAAGAACGGCGTACCTTTACCCCCGAAAAGGTCCGACTCTATATCCACTTTATCGGTGCCCTCTTTTCCAAAATCGAAAATCTGAACAAACCGGTCATTGCGGCTGTGAACGGCATTGCCTTGGGCGGCGGTACCGAGTTGGCTCTTGCTTCAGATATCAGAATCGCCTCATCTGCGGCCCTCATGGGGCTTACTGAGACCCGTCTCGCCATAATCCCCGGTGCCGGCGGCACTCAACGGCTGCCCCGGCTAGTGGGCAAAGGCAAAGCCAAGGAGCTGATCTTTACCGGCCGCCGCATTGATGCCAAAACCGCGCTTTCCATCGGTTTGGTCAATGAGGTGGCCGGGCCGGAGGATCTAATGAAGCAATGCCGAAAAATGGCGGAAGAGATCTGTTCGGCCGGGCCATTGGCCATCGAACAGGCCAAAAAGGTGATCAATTACGGCATGGAAACCGATTTGGCCACGGGTATGGCCCTTGAGAGCAACGGCTACCGGGCGCTGATTCCCACCCAGGATCGTTTGGAGGGGTTGACCGCGTTTAAGGAGAAGAGGCCGCCACAGTATAAGGGTGAGTAAATGAGCCGGTTAAAAAGAATGACGAACCACTTAAACAGGAGTTTGATATCATGACCGAGTACGATTATTGGAAAATCTTCCCCCGTATGCCCCGCAATGTCACCATTGGTGATATTACCGTCCGTGACGGATTTCAGCATCTGGAAAAGTTTGTCACCACCCGGGCCAAAATATTCTATGCCGAAGAGATGATCTTTGCCGGATGCCGCAATATCGAGGTGACCAATCTGGGTAACACCTACCTGATGCCCCAATTTGCCGATGCCGAAAAGCTACTGGCTCATCTGCGGAGCAACCGTTTTAAGAAGCGGTGCGCCAAGCGAGGCATCAACTATGACGACATCACCATTACCGCGGTCACTATTCGGGAGCGATCGGTGGATCGTGCCATCGAATTGGCCAAACAGGGTGTCGGCCCGGATCGCTGCTTGATGATGGTCTCCACCGAGGAAGAGCACCATTTTGCCAATTCCGGCACCACTTTGCCAGACTACTGGCGGGAATGCGAACGAGCCATTACCAAATGCCGCGACGCAGGGCTCAGGATGTGCGGCACGGTCTCCACCATCTGGGGCAGCCCCATTGCCGGCGCCACGGATATGGCCGACGCCGTCAAATTTGCCAAACGCTGGCTGGAGATTGGCGCCTCTGATATCGAGCATGCCGACCACGACGGCAGTGCTTCGGCCCCCGACGTCTACCGTTACTTTTCCATGATTCTGGACGAGATTCCTCACACCAGCCTCCATATTGCCCATTTTCATGAAACCAAACGGGTCAGTTCGGCCTCGGTGTTGGCGGCGCTGCAGGCCGGGATCACTCATTTTGAGGCCACATTGGGCGGCCTGGGCGGCCAGCCGGCCAACTTCCTGGACGACTGTCCGGTTCCCGGCACCGGCGACTACTACTATGAAGATCCCCGCTATGTAGGCTTAACCTGTCTCGAAGACATGCTGGTGCAAATTGATGAAATGGGCATCGAGCACGGTTATGATGTGGATCGCGTGCTCTGGTTGGGCCGCCAGTTGGAACGTACCGTGGGCAAGCGGCTGCGCTCGGAGGCGATCATCAACGGCCGCACCTTAAAAGAGGGCCACATGAAGTTTGCCCGGCCCGGTCTGGCCAAACTCAAGGAGAAATTCGGCGAAGCGTCGGATCAGCGCTTTCCTGCAGACTGGGATGCCGAGCCAAATCTGCCCGAGCAGTATCGGCCGTAAGCTTTCGGGTTTTATCGGTGAACGAAACGTATTACAAAACCGCCCCTCATTCGACACAAACGGTAAGGTGACTTACCGGTATATGGATGCCAAGGCTAAAAAATACCGTACCGGAACGGCCCCCGGTGACTATTTTCCTTGGTTGCTGATGCAGCACATACTCCCCAAGGGGTTTCGCAAGGAGAGATGCTACGGCTTCCTTCTCCCCTGCAGCAAAAAGGTGATCGCACGATTACAGCTTGGTTCACAGTAACCAGGCTTGTCCAACAAACGGTTCAGATTGTGGCTCGTTCCTCACACAATCCAACCTTATTCGTTATGTGTTTTTTAATCTCTCAATTTCAGCTCTTATTTCATCAACAATTTCTTTGTTTTTAATGACTTTTTTATCACCAGTCCGAATTGAGAAAATTACAAATACTTTTCCGCCATATTTTCCTTCAAAATCTTGAAAGCTTGCACTCATTCTTTCTGTTATCTTGTAATTGCCAAAGTTCGCATTTGCTGTAATTGGCTTTATTTGGATACCAAAAGCTTTATCTCCTACTTTGCCAAGATAATCAATATCACCGGCATGGTCTAATATAGGGTCGCTCTCTTCAAATTCAATTTCAGGAAATATTTTTGCAAGTCCGTCATTAATAACAGATTTTTCAAGCAAAAAGCCATCATATGTTCGGACTATCGTAACTTCATATATATAATCCTTGCAGTCTTGTAGTGTTAAGTTTTCAAATGCTACTGTCCATTCGGGAATTACGACTTCGGTTATTTTTGCATATAATCTTTCACCAAGCTCATCTAATGTAGCTTTGGTTATTTTCGTTTTGTCTTTTTTCTTGGTATAAGCTTTTTCAAAATAGAATTCTTCCCATTCTTCAAGTGCTTTGGGCTGACATTCTCTTATTAGCGACATAACTGCATCAACTTTATTTGGCCTGGTGAGTTGATAAGTATTACTCGCATAGTTTAACACTTTTTCCTTTTTACCAAAAGATTTTGGTTCATCTCCCAATTAGTTGTAGTAATTATGCTGCCAATAAAAAATGGACATCGTCAGTTTGATCCTTTAACCAGAATGGTGAAACGCCAACCCTGGAAAAAGGAGACCGACGATGTCCAGCCTGAGTATAAAGCCCTATTTCCCCTTTTGTCG
>Ga0209681_1000041_pt1 | contig 35540 bp, 31 predicted proteins | sample WorMetLIZISLAND2_3_FD_187416 | JGI IMG/M metagenome (GOLD analysis project Ga0209681, IMG submission 187416) | Marine gutless worms symbiont microbial communities from Max Planck institute for Marine Microbiology, Germany - Olavius clavatus LIZARD... ... | reverse complement strand
TTCCAGCCCGCATGTCGTCGACGGTAGCGCTCCACCAGCGCCATGACCTCACCCACTGACGCCCGCCGGTGCGAGACCTGCTCCAGGCGCTTGTCGATCAACCCGTGCAGACCCTCGTCCTCGTAGCAGTCAACATAGCGCCGAAAGGTCCGCTCGCATACCCCGAGCAGCCGGGCCTCCTTCTGTCTCAGGCGGCCTGCTTGCCACCCCCATACGCCTCTTCAAATCTCATCTTCCGAATCTCCTGCAGCAAGTTCGTTCGGCTCGTTGGACACCTCCTCGGCGTCCAATGAAACCGGACACATCACGGGCTACAAGTCCGGACAGTTTATTTGCTCCCTACACGACGCATCGAAGCGCTGGGACCACCGACCAGGATGGCGCATTATATACCCGTTGCCCGCGAATATTCCGCCGTGATGCACGCCGCTATCGGGTACGAGAGATGGGCACATCGCGGCGGAAGATCCACGTGTGACGGGTATGCTCTCCGAGCGGCACGAGAACGCGAGAAACGAAAACGAGATCCTTACGGAAAAGCCGCCCGAACTCGGTTCTTCCGCTGCCGCAGAATCGGTCCACGGGATCGGTCCGCTTGAAACCGGAGCGTCGCCATTGTTCGCGAAACCCGAAATGGGGTCCGTCCGATTTCAGGTGCGAAAAATTAGGCGACGGCCATGGCCTTCGGCGGCCCGCGTTCGTCCTGCGTCCGTCCCGGCGCGCACTCCGCGCGGCGCCAGGACTCCCACAATGACTGGACGCCGTATCGCATGGCCGAGCCTACGCGGGGGTCGTCGCACTCTGCTCGTCGCTTACGCTCCCTCGCTTTCCTGTGCTCCTCCAACGCTTTTTTGCCGCCAATGAACGCAAATCAACGCCAATCGGTCGAGATCGGCCCGCTATCAGCGACGCTTCCTGGCCCCTTAGAGCCTGCCTTTTTAGACAGGCCTTTCCAGATAAAGCCTTCGGAAACAAAGCGTTAATTTTTATAAAGCCGCCTATCGTAGGGGAGGACCGTCTCTATAACCTTTATTTGCGGCCATTTGCGGCTGAAATTTCCATAAAAACCCTGCTTGCCAAGGTTACCGGTAATCCGTACTCACAACGGGTAACTGATAGCAGCTATTTCAGTCCCTCGGCGTGCTTAAGCGTCTGAAATCGCCAAGCCATTGCTTCCTATCGAATGATTATTCGGTAGCCCTGGGTCTCGACCGAATGGTGGATTTGCTGTCTGGCACTATGTAGGGCATCCCAGGCCATCGCTAACGGGCACCGAATTCCATCCTTGGAATTTTCCCGGGTGCCTCGAAATCCGAATCGTTCAGGCCCGTGGATGATGACGGGCGTGGAACTCCTCGAGCCTTGCATTTGCCACATGGGTGTAAATCTGGGTGGTGGAAAGGTCGCTGTGACCCAACAACATCTGCACCACCCGGAGATCGGCCCCGTGGTTGAGCAGATGGGTGGCGAAGGCGTGACGCAGGGTATGCGGCGATAGTGGGGTGCTGATACCTGCCGCCGAGGCATAACGCTTGATGAGCTGCCAGAAAGCCTGGCGCGTGATGCAATCGCTGCGGCGGGTGGGAAAGAGAAAGTCGCACAGGCGTCCACCAACTAGGTCTCGGCGCGGTCCTTGCAGGTAATCCTGCAACCAGGACAAGGCCTCCTCGCCCAGGGGTACTAGGCGTTCCTTTCCCCCCTTCCCGGTTATCCGTACGACGCCCTGGATTAGGCTTACCTGCTGCTGTGTCAGCTCCACCAGCTCCGATACCCGCAGCCCGGTAGCGTACAGGACCTCCAACATCGTGCGGTCACGGTGACCACGGGGATTGTCCGTATCCGGTGCCCCCAACAAGGCTTCGACCTCGCCCTCGGTAAGGGTCTTGGGTAGCGGTCGGCCCAGCTTCGGGGCCTCCACTCGGGCACTGGGATCGACGCTAATGGTACCTTGATGTAACAGATGCCGGTAGAACTGGCGCAGGCAGGAGAGCAACCGGGTGGAAGAGCGCGGCCTACGACCACGGCAGGAAAGTAGGGTCAAATAGTCCAGCAGGTCACTGCGGTGGGCCGCAACCAAGCCTCGTCCGCGCTCCTGAGCGAGCCAAGCGGCGAATGCCCGCAGATCGGACTGGTAGGCGGCCAGGGTGTTCGCGCTCAGACCACGCTCCATCCACAGGGCATCGGCAAAACGCTCGATGAGATCCTGCTCGGCAACGGTCATTATGCGGGAGACCGACCAAGCCGTGAGTCGGATACCGGGCAATCCATCAAATTGACCGCGTGGAGCGCGGCGATGGCTCCGGTGGCAACGCCCCCTCGTGACGCAGCAGCCACTCCTTGAGCTTGAGCTTGGGACCGCCGGAGCTGCCAGCGAAGCCACCGAGACCTGTGCCGGCAACGACACGATGGCAGGGTACGACAATCGGACAGGGGTTGGCACGGCAGCCCCCCCCGATGGCGCGGGCACCGGTCCCCAGAGTTCGTGCCAGCGCACCGTAAGTCACCGTACTCCCGAAAGGGATCTCCCGCAACGCCGTCCAGACACGTTTTTGGAAGGTCGTTCCCCGCAGATTTAGGGGCAACACGATGTTGTGGCTTGCGTCTTCGAAATAGGCCGACAATTGCTCCCGGACCCTGGCCGGCAGCTTGGCATTTTCCCGGATTGTCGAGGCCGGTTCCGGATCCAATTCGCACAGATAGCCATCCTCCAGGGTGACCCCGATGGACCCTATCGGAGTCTCGACCAATGCCTTTATCATACTCATGATCCATAGCTACTCAAGGGCATCTTATTGACATGATAGACAGAGTGGTCAAAACTTTGGAGCGGAAAACTATGGGGGCTGTCAGGATATTGTGGCCGCTCTTGTCGACCATATATCGGCTCTGCCGTTTACGGGCATCCTGTCAGTACCGAGCCTTCCCGCCAGTACCGAGAGACTATCAGGGACAGGGGCCTTGAAAAATTTCGTCCTTGGAATTTTTTAAGTCACGGAGCGTGAATATATCGTTCCGCTTCCGGCTTTCAAGCACTTATATGCCTGCAAGCTGGCAGGGCATCCCCGTCCTGCACAGGCACCGTGAATTTTTTAAGGTGCCCTACCGATCCCACTTACAGCTGCCAGGTTCGTCGCGAGCCGGCCTTGCGAGTCAATCAGATGAATAAAGTTGCGCGTATCTTGGTTCCTTTGTTTCCCACCGTGGCCCTGCTGGGTTGTGGAGAGCAAACGGTCAGCTACCATGCCGAGGTGAGGCCCTTCCTCGACAAATACTGCATGCACTGCCATGGCGAGGGCGGCGAGGGCAGCAAGGCCAGTGGCCTGCGCATGGATGACTACGAGAGTCTCATGAAGGGAACCGTCCACGGCCCTGTCGTCAAGCCGGGAGACAGCTTCACCAGCGCATTTGTCATGTTGGTAGAAGGGCGAGCGGATTCCTCATTGCTCATGCCCCATGACAGGGACAAGGTACCGACCCAAGCCGAAATCGAGTCGATCAAAGTCTGGATCGACCAGGGTGCACGGAACAACTGATAGCAAGGGTACCTTGAAAGACTCGAGGTACCTAATGCAAGGCAGGAATGCTCCGTCAATCTTCAAGGGGTGCGGTTCTTCTGAAACGACGCGGAGAAACCTGGAAACAAAGGCTCTGCCGACCGTAGGGTGACTGCGCCCACCATTGGGCTTACTCGATATTTTCTTCTTTGCCGCAAATGAACGCGAATGAGCCGAAAAATACTCGGTTGAGGTTCGCGCTCGGCCAGCTCGACGCACAAGTCGTTCTCGTACACGGACTCCAAAAACCCAGGACCCGTAACTATTCAGCTACTCCAATTGGGGCATTGGGGGGCGGCCCTGGAAGGTCAGGACGAGCGAGTTGAACATATCGTCGGATTGTTTGCGGAGAGTTGAGAGGTAGGAGCGGATGATGGCAAAGTCTTCGGTGCTGGTATTGGAGCGGAAACAACCGGGGACTTTCTGCTTGAGTTTGGGCATGCGAAGGTCGCGTTCGGCCGGGTTGTTGTCAAAGGGAACGCGCAGGTCGGTGAGGAAGCGCAGGACCTCGTTGCGGCGCTCGCGTAGCCGCCGAATGAGGTTGCCGGCCGGGGATTGTGTGACGCGCCCACGGGTGCCGGGACGGCGGGGACGGGGAGGATTTCCGGCTTCGGCTGTGCTGAGGATGGTGTCGTAGCGGTCCCGCAAGTGCTCGCCGTTGCCGGCGGGCAGCGTCTCAAGGTCCTGGTCCTGGACCTCGCCGACAGGGCATTGGCTTGGCCTAACAGCGTGATCATATCGGTTGCCCACGGCCGGCTCGGGGACCTCTCAGCGATGGCGATCAGCTGGCGCAGATGATGGGCCTTGCAGAAGGCATGCAGACATTGGTAGCGCTCGTAGGCTGATACGTGTAGCCGGTACAGGTTGCCGTTCACACGCCGGCCGGTTTCATCGGTAGGGACCACCGGCGCGGCGACGAGTGCGTCGCGAATCGCGGTGACTGGCGCCTCCAGGCGAGCGGCGGCCACCCGTACGGCGCGCTGGAGGGTCCCCGGTGAGATCGCCAGGCCGGCCCGCTCATTGAGCACCTCGGCGGTGCGCTGGTAGGGCCGCAGCGGATATGGAGTCATGTACACCGCAAAGGCCGACCCGCCCGGTCCGTATTGCACCGGGGCCTCGATCCCCGCGGGAAACGTGCTGCGTTGCACGCGCCCGCAGGCACAAGTCCCGCTGACAATGCGGTACTCGATGACCTCACGTTGGATCACCACCTCGACCACTTGGCGTCGCTCTGCGAGCCCCGTAGTGGCGATCCCGGTGCCGCCGCGCGCCCGCACAGGTCCCCGGCAGCGGGATGATCACGTACTGATCGGGGGCCTCGACCAGGGGGCGGGTGACGCCGCGCCGACCCGGTTGTCCACCGGGCTTGCGCCCGCTGGGTTGGCACCGCGAACGTGGTGGTGGCTTCTTGAACGGTGAGTCCGAGGATGGTGGTCGGCTGGAGTTGTGGCTATCCTTAGCCAGACGTGCTTCGAGTTCCTGAATGCGCTCATGCATCTTGCTCAATGGTCGCAGTTTGCCCCTCAATGATCGCTGCCTGCTCCGCCACCCGTTCACGCAGCCGCTTAAGCTCATCGTCGGGGCTTTCCGGAGAATGGGTTAGAGCGTGCTGTTCAGGCATGGTTCCATGGGTACGCGCATAGCCTGCTGCTTGGCAAGAGGTCCTGAATAGTTACGAATCGAACGCATTGAGGAGGCCTGGCCAGTGCTTCTTAAGCGTCTTGGCCACCGCTTTGATCGGCTTCGGGCGGCAACGGCGCGCCCAGCTGTACCATCTGTCGAGGAGCGGCTCGGCCTGCACCGCGCTCTGAGCGCTGTGGAAGAGCTCGCGTAACGTCTCCTGGATCCGGAAGCCACGGTGTGTCTTGAGGTTTCGGCGCTTGAGTTCCGCAAACCGGCTTTCTGGCGGTTACTCCAAGCGTGCTTGTCCTGGAGCCAGATATAGCGGGTACGCCGCCGCTCCGGGGCCCTTTTGACTTCTTGGCGACGCACTGCGTCAACCGCCCTGTTGACGAGCTGAATGACGTGAAACTCATCGAAGGTGATTGCGGCCCAGGGCAGATGCTCACACACGCCAGCCTGGTAGCTTGCCGACATATCCGTACAGACCGCGCAGCTGTTCCCGGCACAGGCGCCATGAGCCTCGAGCGCATCGGCAAATTGGGCCACGACCCAGGCTTTTCGCCCTTCGCAGGCATAGAGCACACGCTGGGCATCGAGATCGTGAAACAAGCTGATGTCATTGTGTCCGCGCCGCGAGGCGGTCTCGTCGAGACCAGCCGAGGTGACGGTCGAGAAGTCCTCTTGTAACTATTCAGGACCTCTTGCCAAGCAGAAGGCTACGCGCGTACCCATGGAACCATGCCTGAACAGCACGCTCTAACCCATTCTCCGGAAAGCCCCGACGATGAGCTTAAGCGGCTGCGTGAACGGGTGGCGGAGCAGGCTGCGATCATTGAGGGGCAAACTGCGACCATTGAGCAAGATGCATGAGCGCATTCAGGAACTCGAAGCACGTCTGGCTAAGGATAGCCACAACTCCAGCCGGCTGTATCCTCGGACTCACCGTTCAAGAAGCTACCACCACGTTCGCGGCGCCAACCCAGCGGGCGCAAGCCCGGTGGACAACCGGGTCGGCGCGGCGTCACCCGCTCCCTGGTCGAGGCCCCCGATCAGTACGTGATCATCCCGCTGCCGGGGACCTGTGCGGGCGGGCGCGGCGGCACCGGGATCGCCACTACGGGGCTCGCAGAGCGACGCCAAGTGGTCGAGGTGGTGATCCAACGTGAGGTCATCGAGTACCGCATTGTCAGCGGGACTTGTGCCTGCGGGCGCGCGCAACGCAGCACGTTTCCCGCGGGGCCGAGGCCCTGGATGCGTTCGGCCTTTTGTCCCAATTCGTGGGCATACTGGGGCATCACCACCGGTCAGCCTACGAGCGCTACCAATGTCTGCATGCCTTCTGCAAGGCCCATCATCTGCGCCAGCTGATCGCCATCGCTGAGAGGTCCCCGAGCCGGCCGTGGGCAACCGATATGATCACGCTGTTTAGGCCAAGCCAATGCCCTGTCGGCGAGGTCCAGGACCAGGACCTTGAGACGCTGCCCGCCGGCAACGGCGAGCACTTGCGGGACCGCTACGACACCATCCTCAGCACAGCCGAAGCCGGCAATCCTCCCCGTCCCCGCCGTCCCGGCACCCGCGGGCGCGTCACACAATCCCCGGCCGGCAACCTCATGCGGCGGCTACGCGAGCGCCGCAACGAGGTCCTGCGCTTCCTCACCGACCTGCGTTCCCTTCGACAACAACCATGCCGAACGTGACCTTCGCATGCCCAAGCTCAAGCAGAAAGTCCCCGGTTGTTTCCGCTCCAATACCGGCGCCGAGGACTTGCCATCATCCGCTCCTGCCTCTCAACTCCCCGCAAACAATCCGGCGATATGTTCAACTCGCTCGTCCTGACCTTCCAAGGGCAACCCCCTAATGCCCCAATTGAAGTAACTGAATATGTTACCTTATACCAGCTTCAAATACCAATTCAGCGTAGAGATTTCGCAAGCTCTCGTGTGTAATATGCGGCGCACCATCTATGTATTTGTCAGGATTTTCTTGGGAATATGCCGCCGTGTTGGCCAACGCGGCAATCTGCTCAATTCTGTTGTTCATCAGCTGACTCTCCTAACTTATCCCGGTGTCCTGATTAACCGGGCGATATGACGGATAAACGCTGAAATACCTATTACGCCCAGGCGATTGAATACTTCGGTTCGACGGTTGTTGACACAGACATGATGAAGGCGTAGGTGGCCGGTTGGTTGGTGCTCGCCAATAGTGCAGAAGCGGTCCAGGCGAGCTGACCCAGCTGCCGACTTCACCGTTCTTCGTCAAGTCAGGCCTTCCCATCACGACTTGAGTCAGGTCGCTATGACCCGCTACCCACACCAAACGTAAGAGAGCCAAAAAAGGATTTCAACGTGGCTATTACTTCCGATAATATTTCGCACCGAATCCCTTGTCTTCTTCAGTTTGAATCTATAGAGATATCCTCCCTGAGTAACTGCACATTATTCCCACTATCAATAGCTTGCTTTATCGCTAAGAAAAACTTCGCTGTTTCATAAACATAAGATATATCCTCACCCGATTCATCATCCGACTCAGATTTGATAATAGTATTTAGAATATTTTCTTTATGGCCATGACTTCTATACACTCGCCAATGCTTCGATTTTTTATCCATTACCTCTATAGTTAGCTTTTGGAAATCTAAAAGCGTTGCCAAAACGTTTTCTTTATGTACATTAAGAACCTCTCGGACGCCCTCAAAAGTATGGCCCTTTGCCGAGAATGTGATGGCCATGCACGACTGATCGGGAAAGATCACGGAAACCACAAAATCTGATTTTGCTCCAACGGGAGTGGCCGGAACAATAGTGCAAGGAAACGCCTTTTCCATCGTAATCAAGTGAAGGGTCAGATCCGTCCAATGACAGAGATTACTAAGCACCCTCCCACCCTCTTCTAGATCGAAATACCAGTGCCCATCCGGCATCTTGTGTCCCGCAATAAACCAATTAATCATCAGTGGTCCCGTCTCTCGTCTGAGGACTCTCATCAACTTTTTGAACAAAAGGCTCTTTGGACGGTTGAAACCCAGGAAAACTTTCGATCCCGGATTAGCCTGCATGGCCCGAACAAGCCGAATTAATTGCTCTTCCGATACGACATGTGGCTTTTCGATATGCACATGTTTCCCAGCCTCTATACATGCGATAGCATATTCCGCATGACTTGCATGATTCGATGCCACAAAAACGGTCTTGATCTTTGGGTCTAAAACGATGTCCCGCCAATCCGCAGTAACGTACAAGCCACTGAAATTTTCGCACAACGACATCGCACGCCCCTTGTGGATATCATATGTACCCCGCAAAAATGCCGAGTTATGTTTCTTTAAATAGTAGCCTATAGTAGAAAAGGCGTAGTTTCCACAACCAATCAACCCAACTTGGCGAAAAGTATTATCCGGATTGTGACACTTGGCATTCGACCACTGTAGTCCATCAAAGTCCACGGTTGTTTTCATATGATATTGCCCCCTGATTTTTGTCAGGGTTCTTTGGAATCCATACAGACGCACATAGCGAACGGTCTTTTTAATCTTGAACCAAAGTCCTGCCTGTGTATAATCCATGCTCATTCTAACAATCTCTCATGATCGATCATATTTTCGACAAGGAATATACCAAGGTTTGATCTCTACCGGAGCGTCGCCATTGTTCGCGAAACCCGAAATGGGGTCCGTCCGATTTCGGGTGCGAAAAATTAGGCGACGGCCATGGCCTTCGGCGGCCCGCGTTCGTCCTGCGTCCGTCCCGGCGCGCACTCCGCGCGGCGCTTACGCTCCCTCGCTTTCCTGTGCTCCTCCAATAATGTTTCCGGGTCCCCTCAAGCTAACGGGGAGGACGATTCGGGTGCGACTGGGTCGAGTTTCCAAATATCCCGATTGTAATCGGCGATGGTACGGTCGCTGGAAAAACGGGCACAGCAGGCCGTGTTGATGATGCTCATATGGGTCCAGCGATCTTGATCCCGGAAGACCTGAGCGGCTTGCTGCTGGGCGTCGATGAAACTGCGGAAATCGGCCAGCGTCATCCAGGGATCGTTGGGACTGCGCATTGAGCCGATGATGGCATCGAAGAACCCGGGCTCGAATTGATTGAAATGGGCACTATCGAGTAGCTGCATGACACGGCTCAGGTCCTCGTCTTCGCGGATGATTGCCTCCGGATCATACATCTTGCGGGTGATTGCGACCTCCGCTTCCGTAAGGCCGAATAGAAAGAAGTTTTCTTCACCCACTTCTTCAAGAATCTCCACATTGGCTCCGTCCAACGTGCCGATGGTAATAGCACCGTTCATCATGAACTTCATATTGCCGGTACCAGAGGCCTCCTTCCCAGCGGTGGAGATCTGGGATGAGAGATCGGTGCCCGGTGCAATGACCTCCATCGCCGAGACCCGGTAGTTGGGAATGAAGGCTACCTTCAACAGATCGCCGACCGCAGAATCTTTGTTGACGACCTCGGCCACATTGTTTATGAACTTGATGATTCGCTTGGCCAACCAATAGCCGGGGGCGGCCTTGCCACCGATGAAGACGCAGCGCGGCGTCCAGTCGGCCGTATCCCCCCGTTTGATGCGGTCATAGAGATGGATCACATGCAGCGCATTGAGCAGTTGGCGTTTGTATTCGTGGACCCGCTTGACCTGAACATCGAACAGCGCATCGGGATCACAGCTTATGCCGCAGTCCCGCTCGATCATCGCGGCCAGGCGCACCTTGTTGCGGCGTTTGACTTCCTGCCAATGGCGCCGAAAGCTTGGGTCCTCGGCCTTCTTCTGCAGATCCTCGAGTCGGGTCAGGTCGACTTCCCAGCCCGCACCCAAAGCCTTGGTAATCAGCTCGCTCAGACCCGGATTGGCCAGGGCCAGGAACCGGCGCGGGGTTACCCCGTTGGTCTTATTGTTGAACTTCTCCGGCCACAGCTCATAGAAGTCTTTGAACAACCCCCCTTTCAGTAGCTTGGTGTGCAGTGCCGCGACGCCGTTGACCGAGAAGCTGCCGACGATGGCCAGATGTGCCATACGTACCTGGGGATCCTCGCCCTCCTCAATGATCGACATCCGCGACTGGCGCTCGGTATCCCCCGGCCAGCGGTTGGCTACTTCGGAGAGGAACCGAGCGTTGATCTCAAAGATGATGTCCAGGATCCGCGGTAACAGCTCGCCGAAAATGCGCACTGGCCAACGCTCCAGTGCCTCGGGTAACAGGGTGTGGTTGGTATAGGCCATGCAGCGGGTGGTAATCGCCCACGCCGGGTCCCATTCCATACCGTGTCTATCCATCAGCAGGCGCGTCAACTCGGCGACTGCTACCGCGGGGTGCGTGTCATTGAGCTGAAAACAGTTCTTTTCCGCAAACGAGGCGAAGTCTTTCCCCTGGTCCCGCCGCCATCGCCGCATTACGTCCTGGAGTGCCGCCGAGGTCAGGAAATACTGTTGGCGCAGGCGCAGCTCTTTGCCGCTCTCGCTGGCGTCGTTCGGATACAGGACCTTACTGATCGTTTCCGCATGCATGCGCCCCGCGACGGCCTCGGCGTAATTGCCGGCATTGAACTGGGCTAGGTCGAACTCTTCCACCGCGACCGCCTTCCACACTCGTAGCGTATTGACCGTGCCGTTGCGATATCCGGGAATCGGGATGTCATAGGGTACTGCCAAGACATCGTCGGTATTCGTCCAGCGCATCCGGAAACCCCGGTCGCCATTATCGACCCGTTCCACCTGCCCCCGAAACTTGATGCGTTGCATGAACTCCATGCGTTCCAGCTCCCAGGGGTTGCCGCAGGCCAGCCAGTGATCGGGTTGCTCCACCTGCTCGCCATGTTCGATCCGCTGCCTGAAGATCCCGTAGTCATAGCGGATACAGTGGCCCATCACCGGTAGCTGCAAGGTGGCGCAACTGTCTACGAAGCAAGCCGCCAGACGCCCCAACCCCCCATTGCCTAGACCGGCGTCACGCTCGACCTCCATCACTTCATCAAGCTGCAACCCCAGAGTGCTTACCGCCTTCTCGACCTCTTCCTGAATACCCAGATTCAGCAAGGTATTGCCGAGGCTGCGTCCCATCAAAAACTCCAGGGACAAATATTGGGTACGTTTGCACTTCTTATCTTGATAAGAGTAGTGGGTGCTCTTCCAACGCTCCATCAGCCGGTCTCGCAAGGCGACGACCAGGGCTTCATACACATGGTGGGCCGAGATCGAGTGCTTGTCGCAACCCAGGGTATGGTTGAAATGACGCCGTATATCGGCGGTAATGCTAGCCGCATCCATCCCCAACTCATGTTCGGTGATCAGCAGTGATTCGGGCGGGGGTATCCGGCTCTTCTCTTCTTTCGCCATCGAACAATCCTCTCTGGTGTTTTTGCGCATTATTGTTTTCGGCCTGTCCAGGTTCTACGAACATCCCGAAGAAGAACCTGAACCGCGGTTCAACCGCGCCAACCGGGATGGATTTGAGATGTTAGCGGCGACGCTGATAATGGGCAAGACTGCAACTGAGGAGCCCCCGTCGTAAGGCCGCTTTGAAACACCGAAAGGCTCTCCTTGTTGAAGGTTCTCTCGGGCTGATTCGGGGTCGGGTGATCACTTGGATTCCTAATCTCATCTGTCGGGAAACAGCCGGGGGCCTCGGATTTTTCCCAAGTACTCGATTCGAGACTCGAAGCATTCCGGAGGCCGGAGCGTCGCCATCGTTCGCGAAACCCGAAATGGGGTCCGTCCGATTTCGGGTGCACAAAATGAGGCGACGGCCATGGCCTTCGGCGGCCCGCGTTCCTCCTGCGTCCGTCCCGGCGCGCACTCCGCGCGGCACCAGGATGCCCGCAATGACTGGACGCCGTGTCGCATGGCCCGGCCTTGCGTCTCCGCCGGCGCTCACGCGCCGCACTCCGACGAAACGCCGACCCTATGCCTACGCGGGGGTCGTCGCTCTCCGCTCGTCGCTTACGCTCCCTCGCTTGCCTGTGCTCCTCCAATGATCTCCTTCAGGGTACCCGGTAAATCGCTACCGATTATCCGTCGGTCAGTGCGTGGGCATCCGTAATCGCCTTGGCGATGGTCTCGCTGTGGACAATTTTCGATTCCTTGGGCACGGCCTTTCTGGCTAGTCCGAACAGGACCTTGCCCGGACCGATCTCGAAGAAGGTATCGCAGCCCTCGGCGACTGCCGTCGCCAGGGTATTGGTCCAGAGCACCGGGCTGTCGATCTGCCGGATCAGATTGTCGGTGGTATAGGGGTGCGCCAACTGCCCGGTCAGGTTGGCGATAACCCTATGCCCGGTGGGATTCAGTGAGGTCTCTTCCAACTTGGGCGCCATTTCCTCCCGTGCTGGCACCATCAGGCTGGAGTGAAAAGGCGCGGAGACCGGCAGCGGCGTGCAACGGACTTTTTCGGCAGCAAGGGTCCGGGTAAGGCCCTCCACGGCTTCCTTGTGTCCCGAGATGGTCTGCTGTTGGGGTCCGTTGAAGTTGACGACCTCGACCGTGCCGAGACCCGGATCCACCGTCGCACACTTCTCGATCAATGCTTGCGGGTCCAGACCCATCACCGCGGCCATGGCCCCGGTGCCTTCCGGCACGACCTTCTGCATGGCCTGACCGCGCATGCGCACCAGCTCGACCGCCCGTGTGAACTCCAGCTTTCCGGCCGCAACCAGGGCCGAATACTCGCCCAAGCTGTGGCCCGCGAACAGGGTCGGGCTCAAATCCGTCTCGCGGGTCAGGATGCGCCACACGACTAGGCTGGTGGTAAGGATCGCCGGTTGCTGATTGGCGGTCAGCCGTAGCTCGTCTTCCGGACCCTCGAAGCAGAGCGCACTGAGCTTGCAGCCCAGCACCTCATCGGCCTCCGCAAAGGTCTTACGGGCAACCTCGAATTCGTCACACAGAGCCTTGCCCATGCCCACGGACTGTGACCCCTGACCAGGAAACATCGCCAAAATACTCGCCATGACTCGATACCTTAGTAGTTGTCATACCCATTGAATACCACCCGCCCCGTAGCCGTGCGGGTGTCGTTATCGGAAAATCGATAGAGGTCGATCAGGACCCGAGGTAACTATTCAGGACCTCTTGCCAAGAAGTAGGCTACGCATGTACCCATGGAACCATGCCTGAACAGCACGCCCTAACCCATTCTCCGGAAAGCCCTGACGACAGCGTGAACGGGTGGCGGAGCAAGCTGCGATCATTGAGCAGATGCATGAGCGCATTCAGGAACTCGAAGCACGTCTGGCTAAGGATAGCCACAACTCCAGCCGGCCACCATTCTCGGACTCACCGTTCAAGAAGCCACCACCACGTTCGCGGCGTCAACCCAGCGGGCGCAAGCCCGGTGGACAACCGGGTCGGCGCGGCGTCACCCGCTCCCTGGTCGATGACCCCGATCAGTGCGTGATCATCCCGCTGCCGGGGATCTGTGCGGGCCGGCGCGGCGGCACCGGGATCGCCACTACGGGGCTCGCAGAGCGACGCCAAGTGGTCGAGGTGGTGATCCAACGTGAGGTCATCGAGTACCGCATTGTCAGCAGGACTTATGCCTGCGTTGCGTGTGCCCGCAGGCACAATTTTGTGGTTTTGTGCGATGTCATCCCGGCGTTTTCTATGGCTGAAGAAAAGATTCAATCGGCTGTCAGGTACCCGAGTGACCTCACCGACGAAGAAGGGGAAATCCTTGAGCCCATCATCAACGAATTAAAATCCTATACCATCAGACGCCCATGAAAACGTGATCTTCGCGAACTCCTAAATGCCATTTTTTATTTGGATAAAACAGGTTGTCCCTGGCGGTATCTGCCAAAAGACTTCCCTCCCTACAAGCTCGTTAATTACTACTATACTAAGTGGACAGATAATCGTTGGCCAGAGAAAGTCAATACGGTGCTTCGTCAGCGGTTACGCCAAAAAAAGACCGAAAGCCAGATCCAACGGGAGCAATTATTGATAGTCAAAGTGTCAAGGGAACCCCGGAATCCTATGTAGAATCGGGATGTGACGGGGGCAAAGCCGCTCGTCAAGTCATTACAACTTGTTTTCGAGCCTCCATATCGTCAAAAAAATCCGGGGCGATCGTGCCTATTCCGGTGCGGACCTATCTAACTGGGTCTTGACCCAATTCGAGTGCCAGCGCGAAGTTGTTAGAAAGAAAAAAGGACAGCGAGGTTTCCACATTTTACCTCACCGCTGGGTGGTTGAGAGAACATTCGCTTGGTTGAATCGATGGCGTCGATGGAGTAACGATTATGAACGGAAACCAACTTCGAGAGAAACTCAGGTTTATTTCGCATCCAGTCGTTTTCTTCTCCGGCAAATCTGTAATCATCAGACCCCCTATAAAATGGCTGTTCGTTGAGTTTCCATTATTAATAAATTTTAGACAGACTCTTAGCCGATTATTTTCGGCTCATTTGCGTCCATTCGCGTTCATTTCCGGAGCGTCGCCATTGTTCGCGAAACCCGAAATGGGGTCGGTCCGATATCGGGTGCACAAAATGAGGCGACGGCCATGGCCTTCGGCGGCCCGCGTCCGTCCCGGCGCGCACTCCGCGCGGCACCAGGACTCCCGCAATGACTGGACGCCGTCATGGCTTGGCCTTTCGTCTTCGCCGGCGCTCACGCGCCGCAATCCGACGAAACGCCCGACCCTACGCCTTCGCGGGGGGCGTCGCTCTCCGCTCGTCGCTTACGCTCCCTCGCTTTCCTGGGCTCCTCCGCGGCAAAAAAGGAAATATCGAGTAAAGCCTAAGGGTGAGCATAGCCTACCCTCTGGTCAGCCGAGCCTCTGGTCAGCCGAGCCTCTGTTTCCAAGTTTCGCCGCGCCGTTTCAAAAGAGCCGCGCCCAATGAAGAAAAATTCCAAAGATGGAATCTTTCAAGGTCCTATCGAGTCGTTCAAGTGCCCTGATCGCGGGTCTCGATACCGTCGGCCTTCAGGTGAGCCTTGACGGATGCGATGGGGACTTCATTGCGGTGAAAGATGCCGGCGGCCAGAGCCGCCTCCACATCCGTGACCGCGAACACCTCGGAAAAATGCGCAACTTGGCCGGCACCGCTGGAGGCGATAACGGGGATAGTCACCGACCGGCTAACCGCTTCTATCAGCTCCAGATCGAAGCCGGCACCGGTCCCGTCCCGATCGATGGAATTGAGCAGAATCTCACCGGCACCCAGTCGCTCGCACACCCGGGCTAGCTCGACGGCATCCAGGCCCCGGCCCTCGCGTCCGCCCTTGATCGTGCATTGAAACCAGCAAAACCGTTCACCCTTGGGTCCCGGATTCTCGGTCCTTACCGTGTGATGGCGGGTCGCCTCCGGCGCATCGACAAAGACCCGGTGCGGATCGATGGAGATGACCACCGCCTGATTACCATAGACCCGGGCAATCTGCTCAATGGCGCTGGTACCGGTAGGGCGCCCGTCCTTCAGGAATTGCTCCACGGTCGTCACCGCATCGCTACCAATGGAGACCTTGTCGGCACCGGAACGGAAATAGGCCGCGGCCACATCCAGGGCCGAGTAGTGGCGGCCGTCCGAATCGGTGAAGGCGCGGATACCGCCACCGATGGTCAAGGGCACGAACACCTGCTCGGAGGCCCGTTTCAAGACCTCCAGCATAGGTTGATCCTGCAAGGGAAAATCGCGGAAGGCAGTAATATTGAGGAAGGTGATCTCATCGGCGCCCTCCTCGTAGTAGCGTCGGGCCAGATCGACCGGTTTGCCGAGATTGCGCACCTGTCCTTGCTCGCGTACATTGTACTGATCGCCCTTGGTTACTACTAGGTCGCCGGCATCGTTGGCGCGTACATCTAGACAGGCGACGATCCGCTTAGCCAGCTGCGTTTCCCGCCGATCCCGGTAAGGTGCGTTGGCCTTGATGGGCGCATCCGATAGGAACCGTTTCAGGAAACGCAGCCCGGCCTCTCCGCTCTTCTCCGGATGGAACTGGACTGCCGCGACCTTGCCTTTTTGCACCGCGCTGAGAAACGCCCCGCCGTAGTCGGTATCCGCGAGTGACCAGTCCGCATTGGCGGGCTCTGGCACGGCACGGTAGGAATGGACGAAATAGAGCTTCTCGCCGCGGTAGCCGTCGAACAGAGGCGAGTTCCGGCTTAGACGGACCTCGTTCCAACCCATGTGGGGGACCGAAAGACCGCCCGCGTCGAATCGTCGGATCTTACCGGGAATGAGCCCCAGCCCAGGGACGCCAGGGGATTCCTCGCTGCCCTCGAACAGGCATTGCAGCCCAATGCAGATACCCAGGAACGGCCGGCCGGCCTCCAGATACGCCCTGATCGGCTCCACATACCCCAAGGTACGCAGACGTTGCATAGCGGCCCCGAAGCTGCCCACACCGGGAAAGACCAAGCGCTCGGCCTCGAGAATATCCCCCGGTCGCGCAATGTCGGTCAGGACATACCCGAGCTTACCGATGGCATTGCGCAAGCTGCGTACATTGCCGGCACCATAGTCGATGAGGGAGATCATGGGATGACAGCCTGTCAGGTAAGTGGGGAAAACGTCGTTTCAAGATTCGCGGTGTTCTGATCTTGTAGCTGCCGAATAAAGAGAACCTCGAAAAACCGCCTCCCTGGGGTTTTTCACGATGCTCACTACACTGGACACGACAAAGTTAAAACACTACCCGAGATTCCTTATGGGGGAGCATGAATTATTCAAGCGGCTCTACGGTCTAATTGCGTGGTGAATGGCCGGCCTCGAATTCGAGTGCCAGGGAGTCGATACAGTAGCGCTGTCCGGTCGGCTCAGGGCCATCCTCGAAGACATGGCCGAGGTGGGAGCCGCAGCGGTCACAATGGACCTCCACCCGCGATAGGCCCAAGCTCCTACCCGTCTCCGTGCCGATGGCATTCTCTCCGGCCGGCCGTTGAAAGCTCGGCCAGCCACTGCCGGAATCGTACTTAATCCTCGGAGCGGAAGAGTGTCTCGCCGCAGCAGACACATCGATAAATGCCCTGGGCCTCATGGTCGTAAAAGCGGCTGGTGAAGGCCGGCTCCGTACTCTTGCGCCGACACACTTGGTATTGCTCCGGCGTCAACTGCACGCGCCACTCGGCATCGGTCTTCTCGACCTTATGATTCATTGGGAGACTCCTCGAACGATCGATGCGAGTATACTCGGCCCGATGCGGGTAGACATACCCGATCGCACCTTGAAAAACTTGGCTCTCTTACAGATTGTGTGGGTAGGATGGAAAAGAAAACCATCCTTGACAGGCTGGATGGGCACAACCGCTACGCGGTAGTTCCCTTTTCCTCTCACACCAAACGCAAGAGAGCCGAATTTCTCCCCCTTTAAATAAAAGAAGCAAAATTCCGAGGATGGCATTTTCCCATTCTAATGCAAGACCCCCGAAATCCCCCCAACCCGAAGCTACTCCGATGAGCCAGATCCACACCCGACAAGACTCGTTTCACGACCCGTCCCTGGTCGCGGCCCGCAAGGACCTACTGCGCACGCTGCGTACCTTTCTGCCCGAGGACACCATACTAGAGCGGGAAGAAGAGCTCCGCCCCTACGAGTGCGATGCCCTCTCCGCCTATCGGCAACTCCCGTTATTGGTGGTGCTACCCCGTACCCTCGAAGAGGTCCGGCGCATCCTGCGCTTGTGCCATGAGCGCAAGGTACCGGTCGTCGCCAGGGGCGCCGGGACCGGGGTATCCGGCGGCGCCTTGCCCCATGCCGAGGGCGTGCTGCTCAGCTTGGCGCGCTTCGATCGCATCCTGGATATCGACCCGATCGGCCGCACCGCACGGGTACAGCCGGGGGTGCGCAACCTAGCCATCTCCGAGGCCGCGGCCTCCTTCGGCCTTTACTATGCCCCGGATCCATCCTCTCAAATTGCCTGCACCATCGGTGGCAACATCGCGGAAAACTCCGGCGGCGTACACTGCCTCAAATACGGGCTGACGGTGCATAATGTGCTGGCGATCAAGTTCGTGACCGTGGATGGTGAGCTGATCGAGATCGGCGGCCAAACCCTGGATTCACCGGGCTACGACCTGTCGGCCCTGTTCATCGGCTCTGAGGGAATGCTCGGTGTGGTGGTCGAGGTGACCATCCGCCTCCTGCCGGTACCCGAACAGGCGCAAGTCGTATTGGCCGCCTACGACGATGTGGAAAAGGCTGGGCAAGCGGTCGGCGATATCATCGCCGCGGGCATCATCCCGGCAGGTCTGGAGATGATGGACGGTCCCGCCATCGCCGCCGCCGAGGCCTTCGTCCACGCCGGCTACCCCACCGACGCCGCCGCCATGCTGCTGTGCGAGGTGGACGGCAGCGAGCAGGAAGTCGTCGCCCACATCACCCAAGTCCGGGAGCTGCTGCTCGCCAGCGGTGCCACCGAAGTGCGCACCGCCCGCGACAATCAGGAACGCATACGTTTCTGGCAGGGTCGCAAAGCTGCCTTTCCCGCCGTGGGCCGGCTAGCCCCCGACTACTACTGCATGGATGGCACCATCCCCCGGCGCCGACTGCCCGACGTCCTGCGTCGTACCGCGGAGCTCTCTGGGGAATACGGCCTGCCGATCGCCAATGTTTTCCATGCCGGCGACGGTAACCTGCACCCCTTGATCCTCTACGATGCCAACAAGCCCGGGGAGCTGGCACTCACCGAAGAGCTCGGCGGCAAGATCCTGGAGCTATGCGTCGAGGTCGGCGGCACCATCACCGGCGAGCATGGTGTGGGCATCGAGAAGATCAGCCAGATGTGTGTCCAATTCACCAAGGAAGAGCTCGAGCAATTCATGGCGGTCAAGCGGACTTTCGATCCGCACGAGCTTTTGAATCCGGGCAAGGGCATACCGACCCCTCGGCGTTGCTCGGAGTATCGCCAGCTACCCCCCCAGGCTCGGGGATACGAGCATAAGCACGGTCACGATAGGGTACCTCGGAGGAGCACAGGAAAGTGAGGGAGCGTAAGCGACGAGCGGAGTGCGACGACCCCCGCGAAGCGTAGGGCCGAGCCTTTCGTCTCCGCCGGCGCTCACGCGCCGCACTCCGACGAAAGGCTCGGCCATGCGACACGGCGTCCAGTCATTGCGGGAGTCCTGGCGCCGCGCGGAGTGCGCGCCGGGACGGACGCAGGACGAACGCGGACCGCCGAAGGCCATGGCCGTCGCCTAATTTTGTGCACCCGACATCGGACGGATCCCATTTCGGGTTTCGCGAACAATGGCGACGCTCCGGTTTGAAACGACATCGGGCGTCGAAAATTCGAGAGTCGAGGCCGGTGCATCGGACACCTTGTGGAGCTTGCGTACCGCCCCTATCACGCCGCCTCGTGGATTCGAAAAGCTCCGTGGCTAGGTTGATCGCACCGGCGGTGATTGCCTAGGGGCAGGCTGCGGCCTACCAGAAAATATCGAGTAACGGCTGCGGGGAGAAAATTCAGCCGCAAATAAACGCCAATGAACGCAAATGTATTCAAAAAAGTCGACGAGGATGACCCCACCTCTCGGCGTGTTCTCGGATGTGTATTTGAAGTCGGCAACGTCTTAGGTCCTGGGTCTTTAGAGTCCGTGTACGAGAAGGCTTTATGGTCAAATTGGCCGAACGCGGATCTTAACCAGGTATTTTTCGGCTCATTGGCATCCATTTGCGTTCATTTGCGGCAAAAAAGAAAATATCGAGGAAGCGCAAGGGTAGGCACAGCTCACCCACCCTCTGGTCGGCTGAACCTTTGTTTCCAGGTTTCTCCGCGTCGTTTCAAAAGAGCCGTACCCTTCGGAATTCCAGTGGCCGAAAAGCCCCGCGCCCTTTGGGGGGCGAGGTTGGGGAGAGGGGAAACAAGCGCAGAGCCTTGAGTACCTGCGCTATCGGATTGCCCGATCGATCATGAACAAGCCCAAAATATGCCTGATCCACACCGGGGGTACTATCGGCATGATTCGGGAGCGCAAGGGCGAGAACTACGTCCTGCGCCCCCCGGAAGATCCGAGCGGATTCTTGCGTCACCTCGAGGTGGAGGAAGAGATCCGGGAGATCGCCGACCTGGAATTCGTGGACCTGCTGAACAAGGACAGTACCAACATGGTGCCCGCGGACTGGACGAAAACGGCTCGGGTCATCCATGAGCGTATGGACCGGGGATACCGGGGCTTCGTAATCACCCATGGTACGGACACCATGCACTTCACGGCATCCGCACTCGCCTTTGCCCTGGGGCCGGAGATTCCGTGCCCGGTCGTGCTCACCGGAGCACAAACCACTCCGGATGTGTTGCATGGCGACGCCAGAATCAACCTGATCAGGGCGATAAAGGTCGCCTTATCCGAGGTTGCCGAGGTAGTTATCAGCTTCGATCGGCATATTTTTCGGGGATGCCGTACCCAAAAATCCGATGCCCGCAGCTTCTCGGCCTTCGTCTCCCCGGCCATTCCGCCGCTTGGCGAAATCGCGGAGACGATCCTTCTCGACCCATCGGCGCGGCGGCGTCCGAACACCGAGGGCAAGAGACCCGTCGATTTCTATCCAGATTTTGCATCCGGCGTATTTCCGATCACATTGACACCGGGCTTGGAGCCCGATCTATTGTTGCCCGTCATCCGATCGCCGGCCTGTTCGGCCCTTGTGATCCTGGTATTCGGGGTGGGAAACATGCCGGACATACCCGAGTACTCGTTCGAGAGCATCATCCGCACCGCAACGTACATGGGAAAGCCGGTAATTCTGGCGAGCCAGCTTCCCGTAGGCTCCGCCTTGCAATCCGACTATGCCCTCGGAATCAAGCCGGGCGATGGTGGAAGTATTCCTGTCGGGAACATGACCAACGCATCGATAATGGTCAAAACACGATGGGTGTTGGCCAGGGTCGATCATGAAATCAGCCGGCAAGCCCTTGATAGAAATGATAGACCGGATAGAATCGAACAGCTCATGACTAGGCCCCACGTGGGAGAAATGGATTGAGGTTTCGGACATGCCATGGGAAACCGTGATCGGGCTGGAGATCCATGCCCAGCTCGCCACCCGCTCCAAGATCTTCTCCGGCGCACCCACCGCTTTCGGTGCTGCACCCAACACCCAGGCCTGCGCGGTGGACCTGGGGCTACCCGGCGTGCTGCCGGTACTCAATAAATGGGCCGTAGTCCTGGCGGTACGCTTCGGCACGGCGATTGAGGCCGAGATCGCGGAGCGCTCCCTCTTCGCACGCAAGAACTATTTCTATCCGGACCTGCCCAAGGGCTACCAGATCAGCCAGTACGAGCAACCGGTGGTCGGCCAGGGACGGGTGCGGATCCGACTGGACGACGGGACCCTCAAAGAGATTGGCGTTACCCGCGCCCACCTGGAAGAAGACGCGGGCAAATCCCTGCACGAGGATTTTCACGGCCTGACAGGTATCGACCTGAACCGGGCTGGGATCCCATTGTTGGAAATCGTCTCCGAGCCGGACCTGCGCTCGCCGGAAGAGGCGGTAGCCTATGCCCGGAAGATCCACCGGATCGTGCGCTGGATCGGCATCAGCGACGGCAACATGCAGGAAGGCTCCTTGCGGGTGGATGCCAATATCTCGGTGCGCCCGCCGGGCGAGAAGACGCTGGGTACTCGTACCGAGATCAAGAACATCAACTCGTTCCGCTTCTTGGACCGCGCCATCCGCTTCGAGGTCGCGCGCCAGATCGATGTCCTCGAGGGTGGCGGCCGGGTAGTCCAAGAGACGCGGCTCTACGATGCGGACAAGGATGAGACTCGCGCTATGCGCACCAAGGAAGAGGCCGACGACTACCGCTATTTCCCGGACCCGGACCTGCTGCCCTTGGTCATCGACGCCGCCTTTATCGCGCAGGCGACCCAAGGGATGCCGGAGCTCCCGGACACTAGGCACCGCCGGCTCCGCGACCAATATGGCCTCTCGGACTACGATGCCGACCTGCTGACCGCGAGTCGAGAGCTGGGGGATTACTACGAGCAAGTGGCCACAGAGGCGGGGGACCCCAAGCTGGCGGCCAACTGGGTCAATGGCGAGCTGGCCGCGGCCCTGAACAAGGCCGGTCTGGAGATCGACGAGAGCCCCGTCAGCGCCCGGATGTTGGCGGGACTCATCGCCCGCATTCGGGACAACACGGTCTCCGGTAAGCTCGCCAAGCAGGTGTTCGAGGCCCTCTGGAACGGCGAGGGCGATGCGGACGCGATCATCGCGGCGCGGGGCCTCGAGCAGATCACCGATACCGGGGCCATCAATACGGTGATCGACGACATCCTGGCCGCCAACCCGGCGCAGGTGGCCCAATACCGCGGCGGCAAGCACAAGGTATTCGGCTTCTTCGTCGGCCAAGTGATGAAGGCTACCCAAGGCAAGGCCAATCCCCAGCAGGTCAACAAGCGGCTACAAGAAAAGCTCAATGCCTGAGAAGACTTGAAAAATCGAGTGGTGCTCGATTCGTCGTGATCTTGCAATTGTCCCATCGGAAATTCGGCCAACAAAAGGCCTTCCCCGGGAGAAAGGTTGGGGAGAAGGAGATCGAGAGAAGATCCTCGGTATTTTGCCCTGTCGGTGGGCACCCGGTTCCCGTGATGGTCGTGCGATTACCCCATCGAAAAAGGATGCGGCTCTCATCAAACACCCCATAACATACTGTTTTAAAATTGGGTTTATTCGTCCTCGTCAAGCAGCCTCACTGAGTGTAAGGTCGAGATGCTTGGCCTTCACACCAATGTCTGATAGGCCTCGGTTCCCCGAGACCCCTCTATCTTGCTACTTGCCACACTTGCCACTTGTTTGCTACGCGACAGCGCGCTACCTACCGGAGGAGTGGGTTCTCTTTTGAAACGACACTGGGCGTTGAAAATCCGAGAGTCGAGGCCGGTTTTTCGGACACCCTGTGGAGCTTGGGCACCGTCCCTATCAGGCCAACTACGCTCTGAGACGTAGCGATCCACACCGCCCCGTGGATTCGAAAAGCTCCGTGGTCCTGTTGACCGCACTGCGGGGATTAGTAGGGTGGGCTGTGCCCACCGAAAAATATCGAGTAAGCGCTGCGGGGAGAAAACTCAGCCGCAAATAAACGCTGGAGGAGCCCAGGAAAGCGAGGGAGCGTAAGCGACGAGCGGAGTGCGACGACCCCCGCGTAGCCGTAGGGCCGAGCCTTTCGTCGGAGTGCGGCGCGTGAGCGCCAGCGGAGACGAAAGGCCAAGCCATGCGATACGGCGTCAAGTCCTTGTGGGAGTCCTGGCGCCGCGCGGAGTGCGCGCTGGGACGGACGCAGGACGAACGCGGGCCGCCGAAGGCCATGGCCGTCGCCTAATTTCCCGCACCCGAAATCGGACGGACCCCATTTCGAGTTTCGCGAACAATGGCGACGCTCCGGCCCCGGTGGCTATCTGCATGGCCCATGATCGTCCGCCGGAATCGAGTGTGAGTAAAGACCAAGTGCGGAACAAGGATACCCCGCCATGTTCCAAGTACATCAGTACATGGAACATGGGAGCGAAACGTCATCCATCACGGGACCCGAGGAGCCCAGCATGAGCAACATACCAGAAGACCTCGAATACACCGAAGAACACGAATGGATACGAGACAATGGCGACGGGACCCTGACGGTAGGCATCACGGACCATGCCCAGGAGGCCCTGGGTGACTTGGTATTCGTCGAGCTACCGGAGGTAGAGTGCCGGGTCGAAAGTGCGGAGGCCTGCGCCGTCATCGAGTCGGTCAAGGCGGCCTCCGACGTCTACAGCCCCCTCACCGGCGAAGTCACGGCAACCAACCCCCTCCTGGAAGATGCCCCGGAGACCATCAACGAAGACCCCTACGGAGCGGGATGGCTATTCAAGCTGCGCCCATCCGATCCCGCGCAGTTGGGTAACCTGCTGGATGCGGCCGGCTACCGGACCTTCATAACGGAAACGGACTAGGGGTCCTTGGACCCCATGCCGTTCATCCCCCGCACCGAAGAAGAAGTCGCCGCCATGCTGGCGGTCATCGGCGTCGAGCGTATCGACGACCTGTTCGACGAGATCCCCCCGGACCTCATGGCAACCGGCCTGCCGCCCCTACCTCCAGCCCTCTCGGAAATGGAAATCGGCCGCCTGATGCAGGAGCGCAGCCGGCAGGACGGCCAGCCCCTATGCTTCATCGGTGCCGGTGCCTACGATCACCACATCCCGGCGGCGGTCTGGCAGTTGGCTACCCGGGGCGGGTTCTACAGTGCCTACCCCCCTAATCAGGCCGAGGCGAGTCAGGGCACCTTACAGGTACTCTACGAGTTCCAGTCCATGATCACGGCCTTGACCGCTCTGGACGTCGCCAACGCCTCCCTCTACGACGGGGCCTCGGCCTTGGCGGAAGCCGTACTCATGGCGGTCCGCTGCAACCGCAAGCGCAAGCCACCTCGGGTACTTACCCCCAGGGCACTGCACTCCGCCTATCGCCACACCCTAGGCACCCTCGTCGGCCCGCAACGGATCGAGCTGGTGGAGATCCCCTTCGACCCGACCGGCGGACACACGGCCCCGGATCAGCTCGCCGCCTTCGAACACCGGGAATTCACAGCACTGGTCATCAACCAGCCCAACTTCTTCGGCGTCCTGGAAGAAGTCGGTGCCCTCACCGACTGGGCCCACCGGCACGATAGCCTAGTCATCGGAGTCGTCAACCCCATCGCCTTAGCCCTGCTATCACCTCCGGGGGCCTGGGGCGAACGCGGCGCGGACATCGCCTGCGGCGAGGCTCAACCCCTGGGCATGCCATTGGCCTCCGGTGGCCCCGATGCCGGCTTCCTCAGCTGCCGGCAACCCCTGGTGCGTCAGCTCCCCGGACGCATCGCCGGCCGTACTCAGGATCGGAACGGTAACCCCGGCTTTACCCTGACCCTGCAGGCCCGCGAGCAACACATCCGCCGCTCCAAGGCCACCTCCAACATCTGCACCAACCAAGGGCTATCGGTAACCGCCGCAATCATCCACATGGCCCTGCTGGGTGCCAAAGGGTTGGAGCGGGTCGCCAAGGCGTGCCATGCCAATACGGTTAGGCTCAGCGACCGGCTATGCAAGATACCCGGTATCGAGCCTCTGTTCGAACGCCTCGTCTTCCATGAAAAAGTCCTGCGGCTTCCAGCCCCTACGACGGATCTGTTACGCTCCCTGGCCGCACACAACATCCTCGGCGGCTGCGATTTGGGACCCCACTATCCCGAGCTCGATCCCGCATTGCTCGTCTGCGCCACCGAGCTGTGCACCGAGGAAGACATCGCGGCCTATGGCCAAAAGCTCACGCGCATCATCGCGACCCGTACCCAACCCTCCTGCCCAGGTGCGCCGAGGTTGTGAGCGGCTAGCTCGCTCAAGTTGACTGAGGTATCAAGCTTGCATCAACTTCATAGAGACCAATATCATGGCCATCCGCTACACAACTAACGCAGATGGGAAAGGATGGTTAATGGTTCGTTATTCGAATAATACGACATATCTTCCTCTTCCTCAGCTTCTAAAGGTTGGCCACCGGAAAACAGAAAATGGTCGGGATTATTTTATAATCATAGCTGGCCGCAACAAGGGTAAGTCTGCCAGTGTAAAGCTGAAAAGCAGGTTGCGTTACAAATTTGTTGTTAGAAGATTCCAAACGGCAATGCTAAACTCATAACGATTCACGAATAATCCAATGACGACACCATGCATTTGGTTTTGTTAAAAAACAAATCGTCTTGCGGGCAAGCCGCTTGATTCGTGTCTGCAGCGTTAAATGTTTGCGTTCTATTTTCTGCGTGTTTTGCTTCCCAATAACGTGCCTTTCGGGGTCTAAATGGCGTGTAATAGATACCCCAATCGTCCGTATAAAAACAGGTGATCCCAAATGACTCTAACAAGCCTTTTAACTTAAGAAAAACCTCATCTTGACGTCGCCCGCATACATAAGCCAACACCTTACCGGTGTCCCGATCGATGGCATGCCACAGCCATCTTTGATTAGATTTATTGCCCACATAACTCCACATCTCATCCATTCCAACGGTGGTATCTTGCTCGCTAACTATCATGACAATGCTCTGCTTTTATAATATCTACGCAATCTGATCGGGCATGTGGGTCGCTAAAAAATCGCGATTCACGGCTTGTAGCTCGGGCTCTTTTTTCAATTCGTTGATGACGGTCACAGAACTAATCCCCAGTACCCGTGCGGTGTCACGAATACCACAGCCATTCAGTGCCATTTCAGTGATTTTTTACTCGTTTCTGGTAAACAACTTTTCGCGGAATAATCCAGAAATAAATGTTTTGTTCTCGCAGTCTTGATCTTTGCATACAAAGCGCTGTTTGCCATTACTGGTATTGCCGTGTTTAATAACACCAATACCATGCAGACAGGGCATTTTACAGGTTGTAATACCATAAGAATTTCCTCGGATAAAATTTCGTTCAGTTAATAGCCTAAAGTTCAGATAACATATCAAGTGATTTATAGTGGTAACAAATTAATAATACCACCGGTAGGGAGCAAATAGAAGCGACCGGCCGGTCACCCTCTCCCAATCCCTCTCCACCAGTCGAGTATGTGCCAAGACCAGAGGTATGGAGCCATGACTGCACGGTGCCAGTATTCAGCGCGGGCAAGCCCGCGCCTACCACATGGTGCTTGGACGTAGGCGCCGGCTTTGCCGGCACTCGGGTGAGGTCCCCGTAGGTAGGGAGCACGTAGGAGCGACCGGCCGGTTACCCCCGCCCCTACCAGGAGTGCCAAGACCAGGGGCATAAGGGATCAGTCGATAAGCTTCTTGCTCAGTATATTATCGAGTATTTCGATGAGTCGCGCTCGGCTTTATGTTTTTTTCTCAGTCCTTCCAGCAATCCTTGCCACTCTCCGAGTCGGTGATGACGTGCGTAGACTTTTTCCATAAGGCACAGGTAGGTGGCCGCTTGCTCGTAAGCCCTCATCCGGAGCGCCGCCATTGTTCGCAAAACCCGAAATGGGGTCGGTCCGATTTCGGGTGCGAAAAATTAGGCGACGGCCATGGCCTTCGGTGGCCCGCGTTCGTCCTGCGTCCGTCCCGGTGCGCACTCCGCGCGGCACCAGGACTCCCACAATGACTGGACGCCGTATCGCATGGCCGAGCCTTTCATCTCCGCCGGCACTCACGCGCCGCACTCCGACGAAACGCTCGGCCCTACGCCTTCGCGGGGGGGCGTCGCTCTCCGCTCGTCGCTTACGCTCCCTCGCTTTCCTGGGCTCCTCCTATGTTGAACGAGGCCTGGAGGAATTCGAGGTGCGCAGCCGAGACCCCGACCGGATCGGTTCCGATCCACGATCAAGGCGTCTCAAAGCCGGCCATGCGATACCACTTGGCAGCGGTTTCCGGGTCCTTTTCCACCCCGCGGCCTTCCTCATACATCATCGCCAAGGTCGTTTGGGAGCCTGGAAGACCCTGCTCGGCGGCCTTGGTAAACCAATGTACCGCCCGAGCCGCATCCCGTTCCGTACACTCGCCCTCCATGTACATGAAGCCGAGCCCGTGTTGGGCGATGTCCAATCCCGCCTCGGCGGCGGCCTTCATGTACTCGAACGCCAGGGGATGATTTTCGTGCATACCCAAGCCGTTTTGGGCCATGATAGCCATGCGGTACTGGGCCTGGGGGTCACCCGCATTCGCCAGGGGGGAGAGCAGACCGGTAGCAATGGAGAACTGCCTGGATTCGAAGGCAGCGATGCCGCTTCCAAGCTCCATATCGACGGTTGTCGGTTGCCTATTCATCTTAGTCGTAACCATAGGGTTGGAGGGATTCAAGTCTCGTAACTATTCAGCTATTCCAATTGGAGCATTGGGGGTTGCCCCTGGAAGGTCAGGACGAGCGAGTTAAAAATATCGTCGGACTGTTTGCGGCGGGTTGAAAGGCAGGAACGGAGGATGGCAAAGGCATCTCCGCCGGTATCGGAGCGGAAACAATCGGAGACTTTCTGCTTGAGCTTGGACATGCGAAGGTCGCGTTCGGCTTGGTTGTTGTCGCCGGGAACGCGCAGGTCGGTGAGGAAGCGCAGGACCTCGTTGCGGTGCTCGCGCAATCGCCGAATGAGGTTGCCGGCCGGGGATTGTTTGATCCGCCCGCGGGTGCCGGGACGGCAGGGATGGGGAGGATTGCCGGCTTCGGCTTCGGCTTCGGTGAGGATGGTGTCGTGGCGGGTCCGCAAGCGCTCGACGTCGCCGGTGGGCAATGCCTTGAGGTCCTGGCCCTGGGCCTCGCTGACCAGGGCATTGGCTTGGCACAACAGCGCGATCATATCGGTTGCCCACGGCTGGTTTGGGGACCTCTCAGCGATAGCGGTTAGCTCACGTAGATGATGGGCCTTGCAGAAGGCCTGCCAACATGAGTAGCGCTGGCAGGCTGACCCATGATCATGCACGAGTACGCCAGCGAACGGCGCCAACAAGCCGAACGCATCCGGGGCCTCGGCCCCACGTTTGGGATGAGGGCAGCAGGCCGTAAGCTGGTCGGTGCTGAGTACGTGTGGCCGGTACAGGTTGCCGTTCACGCGCCGGCCGGTTTCGTCGGCATGGGCCACTGGGGCGGCGACGAGTGCGCGGCGAATCGCGGTGACTGGTGCCTCCGGGCGGGTGGCGGCCACCCGTACGGCGCGCTGGAGGGTGCCCGGTGAGGTCCCAAGGCCGGCCCGCTCATTGAGCACCTCGGCGGTGTGCTGGTAGGGCAACAACTGATATTGGGTCATGTAGACCGCAAAGGCCGATACGCCCGGTCCGTATTGCACCGGGGCCTCAATCCCTGCAGGAAACGTGCTGCATTGCGCGCGCCCACAGGCACCGGTTCCGCCGACAATGCGGTACTCGATGACCTTACGCTGGATCACCACCTCGGCCACTTGGCGTCGCTCCGCGAGCACTGTAGCCGCGATCCCGGTACCGCAACGTCCGCAGGCGCAGGTCCCCGTCAACGGGATGATCCCGCACTGGTCGGGGTGATCGACCAGGGAGCGAGTGACACCGCGTCGGCCCGGTTGTCCACCGGGCTTGCGCCCGCTGGGCTGGCGTTGCGAGCGTGGTGGCGGCTTCTTGAACGGTGAGTCCGAGGATGGCGGCCGGGGAGGAGCCCAGGAAAGCGAGGGAGCGTAAGCGACGAGCGGAGTGCGACGACTCCCGCGTAGGCATAGGGTCGGGCGTTTCGTCGGAGTGCGGCGCGTGAGCGCCGGCGGAGACGAAAGACCAAGCCATGCGACACGGCGTCCAGTCATTGCGGGAGTCCTGGTGCCGCGCGGAGTGCGCGCCGGGACGGACGCAGGACGAACGCGGACCGCCGAAGGCCATGGCCGTCGCCTCATTTTGTGCACCCGATATCGGATGGACCCCATTTCGGGTTTCGCGAACAATGGCGACGCTCCGAAAATGAACGCAAATGGCCGCAAATAAAGGTCAAGGGGCCAGGAAGCGTGCTGATGGCGGGCCAATCTCGACCAATTTGCGTTGATTTGCGTTCATTGGCGGCAAAAAAAGCTTCCAATGGAAGATCCGAGCCGATGTTATCGATATTTCGGTATGGCTGTATGAGTAGCCCATTCTTTTGGGGGCTGATCAAGCCAGGGCGTTTAAGCCGGCGCACTCCAAAGCGCCGGGTAGATCACCCGACCTTTCCGGCTGGCTTACCTGACAACAACTTGTTTCAGCAGTGATTATCATTCGGTAGCCCTGGGGGCTCGTCGCCCCTGCCGGGTGGGCCGGTTTCACCCCAACCTACCCGACCTACCGTACCCGTCCTGATGCGGTGGCGCAGCATGCGCCGGGGCGAACCTATGTGCCACCCTGGACGAACACATAGGTTCGCCCCACGGCCTGCCCATCGACAGCTTCTCACAGTCCTCGGAAAGAACCCACCATCGGCGGGTTCTCTCGCGTTTGTCGGGTCGGACTCGGCGATCTAGTCCGTATTCACCCGTCCCATTACGGTGAAGCTCTTGATGAAGGGACCGGCCATCCGGGGGTCCTTGATCATGGACTTGTAGTCACCGGTCTTGAACTTGAGCTTGCCGCTGACGTAGGCCGCGCCCAGATTCGCCATGCCGAGTCCCTTAGCGAACCACTTGAGCCAGTTGTCCTTGTCGGCGCGCAGGTCCCAATTCGGGGTCTCGTTATCCCATTTGCTGGCTCTCACACATTTGCCTTTTTCCACTACGAGAACGCCGAGAGGGTTCTCGTCGCCTTTGAATCCATAACAGATGGTGGAGCTGAAATCGATCTCGGCGAGCGCTTCCGCGAGCTCGGATTCCTTGTTCCATTCGTCCATGAAGCCCTTCATCCATTCATTGGAAAAGAGTTCAGCCATTGTCGTCGATCCTCCGAAGATTTTTCTAAAGCGACCGCCGCATCCGCGGCGGTAGTGAGTGGGTTCGGATCCTGACGCGAGGGCACCTTGGAAACAATCAAGGCACCTTTGCCAGACAGGATGCCCGACAGTTCTGTTAAGCACACAAGTGATTGAAATGGGAGCCATGCGAGATGTTTTCGCTTTGTGACTTGAAATTTCCAAGAACGGAATTTTTCAAGGTCCCCGTAAACGCCCTATGTGGGGATTTGCCAGTCATATTCCAGCTCGATGTCCGCAGCCGCCAAGCGTCTCGCTTCCTGCTCCAGCTCCAGACAGGTCTGTGGGTGCTGGGATAGCCAGCCCCGGGGGAAGGTAAGCCGCAGCCGATTACCGTCCGGATTAAGCATGGGGCAAGGCTTGGTCGTGGGGGAACGTCCGCGGTGCAGCAAGACCGCCAGACGCAGGATGATGCACAGGTAGCGTGCACTCTCGCGTACCGGCTTGGGCAAGGCCAGAAATTCCTGTTGTGGAAACTTGCGGCGATGACCGAGTACCAGGACCGCGAGGGCCGCCTGCTCCTGGCGCGTAAAGCCCGATAGGTCCGCATTGTGCAGCAGGTAGGCACCGTGCCTTTGGTACTGACTATGGCCGATCATAAGTCCGATCTCATGCAAGCGGGCTGCCCAACCCAACGTACTCGGGTAGTCGGGGTCCGTGAGCCCCCAGGGTTGGGCGACCTGGCCGTAGAAGGTCAGCGCGGTAGCCTTGATGCGTTCGGCATGTTCTTCGTCCACATCGAAACGCTGGCACAGGACATTTACGGTACGTTCGCGTACGTCCTCATGGCGGATGCGGCCCATCATCTCATAGATAAGGCCTTCACGCAGGGCCTCCTGGGAGACTTGCATGTGCTCGACGCCCAAGGTCTTGAACACGGAACGCAGCACGGCCACCCCCCCGGCAAACACCGGTCGGCGCTGCTCGGACAGGTCCTTGAGATCAATGGCCGCAATGGTGCCGCATGCAATGAGGGCATCGCGCAGCCGGTCCAGGGATGTCGCGGAGATCCCCTCCGGGGACCAGCCCTGGGCCTCGACCACCTTGGCGATCGCCCGGATGGTACCGGAGCTGCCCACGGCCTGCTGCCAACCGGAACGGCGGAATTGCTCACGCACCGGGCGGATTTCCAGGGCACCCGCCAACTCGGCCCGATCCAGGCACTCGGCAGAGAGCTTACCGTTGGAAAGCTGGTGCCGCGACATGCTTACGCAACCCATTTCCAGGCTCTCGCGCAATCTCGGGGTGACTCCTTCCCCGACAATGAGCTCGGTGCTGCCGCCGCCGATATCCACCACCAATCGTCGTTCGTCACCGGCCGCCAGACCGTTGGCCACGCCCAGATACACCAACCGTGCTTCCTCGCGCCCGGCGATCACGTCGATCGTATGCCCGAGTGTCGCCTCCGCCCGCTCCAGAAAACCGGACTCGGGATCGAGCTGGCGCAAGGTGTTGGTACCCACCGCTCGCACACTCTCCGGTGTCATGCCGCGCAGGCGTTGGCCGAAGCGTTCCAGACAGGCCAAGGCTCGCTCCACCACCTCGGGCAGTAGCTGTTTATCGTCCGTGAGGCCCTCGCCAAGGCGCACCATCTCCTTGAGGCGATCGATGATCTGGAGATCACCATCGGCAATTCGGGCGACGATCATGTGAAAGCTATTGGAGCCGAGATCGACCGCTGCCACCATGCCCGGCAGGGGTGATCCCGTACTCGGGGGAGACCACGAAGCCATGAGCTGTTCCCGATTCTGCAAGCCGGCAGCATAGTACCAAAAACAGTCGCTTTCGGTACCTCTATCGAGAGGTCCCCCAGGACCTCTCGGCCCGGATGGTCGGGCGATGTCTCGGCCTCACGGACCGCTACGAGAATCCATGTTCGGCAAGAAATTGTGTCGTGATGCCTTGGATACCGGGGCTGCGGCCTGCTCGCCGAGGACTAGGCGTTCGAGGTAGCGGGCGATGAGGTCCACCTCGAGGTTGACTCGGGTCCCCGGACCGTATCGGCCCATGATGGTTTCTTGCAGGGTGTGGGGAATGACGTTGAGCGCGAATACCCCGCCGTCGACGCCGTTGACGGTCAGGCTGGTGCCATCGACGCTGATGGAGCCTTTGTGGGCGATGTAACGGGCGACCTCGGGTGGTGCCTCGACCCGGAATCGGACCGAACGCGCGTCCCCGCGACGGTCCAGCACAGTCCCGATGCCGTCCACATGACCGCTGACCAGATGACCACCCAAGGGTGTCGCCAGGGTCAGTGCCGGCTCCAGGTTCACGCCGCTTCCGGCTCGCAGGTCCCCGAGGGTGGTCAAGGCCAGGGTCTCGCGAGATACGTCCGCCGCCAAGCCGGGACCGGCGACCTGCACTGCCGTCAAGCAGACGCCGTTGACCGAAATGCTGTCGCCTGGTGCCATGCCGGCCATATCGAGCTTGCCCGTATCCAGAGTCAAGCGTACGTCGCCCCCACGGGGTTCCAAGGTATGGACTTGGCCGATGGCCTGGACGATGCCCGTGAACATGGCTTTACCCCGAATCGAGGGTCTCCAAAATTTTCAAAATGCCCTATTGGGACCGGAATTCTTTGCGCCCTTCGCGCCTGTCTGCGGTAGGCGCGGGCTTGCCCGCGCTTCATTCGACATCACACAGTAACCCTTCCCTACCCACTCGGAAGCAAGGCCGGCAACGAGCCCGGGTCTTGGGTTACACTTCCAGGATGGCAAAGACAAAACAACCCGCGCGTGGCGGTGCCACTATAGCACTCAACAAACAGGCCAGCTACGACTACCGCATCGAGCAACGCTACGAGACCGGCCTCGTCCTCGCAGGCTGGGAGGTCAAGAGTCTGCGTGCCAAGCGGGTCCAGCTCAAAGAGGCCTATGTCAAAATCCTGCACGGTGAGGCGTTTCTGATCGGTGCCCACATCTCGCCGCTGTCTGCGGCCTCGACCCACGTCATGCCCGACCCCACGCGCACCCGTAAGCTGCTGCTCAAGCGCGCCGAACTCAATCGCCTGATCGGGCTGACCGAGCGCGCCGGCTATACCCTGGTCCCGACCGCCATGTACTGGCAACGGGGTCGGGTCAAGCTGGAAATCGGGCTGGCCAAGGGCAAGAAGCTACACGATAAGCGGGCTGCGGAGAAAGATCGAGATTGGCAGCGGGAGAAGGCGCGTCTGTTCAGGGCTCATTTAGGTCGATCAACATGACGGGACATCCCTGTCCCTACGGATACCTCGAACTTTTCGGAGGTGTCCTCAAGAAGTCAGGAGACCCTTGACACCTTCACGTTCTTCTTTGAGCTCGGCGAGTGTGAAGTCCATCTTCTCGCGGGAGAAGGTATCGATTTCCAAGTCCTCGATGACCTGATACTTGCCGGCGGTACAGGTGCAGGGGCAGCCGTAGATCATGCCCTCGGGGATACCGTACGCACCGTCCGAAACCACGCCCATGGTCACCCAGCGACCGTCGGTGCCCAGCATCCAGTCACGCATGTGGTCGATGGCCGCATTACCGGCACTGGCCGCGGAGGAGGCACCGCGGGCCTCGATGATGGCCGCGCCCCGCTTACCGACGGTGGGGATGTAGGTTTCGCGGTACCAGGTCTCGTCGGCCACTTGGGTCTTAGCATCCTGACCGGCTACGGTGGCAAAACGCAGGTCCGGGTACATGGTGGGCGAGTGGTTGCCCCAGACCACCATCTTCTCGACCTCCGAGACCTTCTTTCCAGTCCGGGTGGCCAACTGCGAGACCGCCCGGTTATGGTCGAGCCGCATCATGGAGGTAAAATTCTCGGCCGGCAGGTCGGGGGCGGATTCCTTGGCGATGTAGGCGTTGGTGTTGGCCGGATTACCGACCACGATGACCCGAACATCGCGTGTGGCGACCTCGTTGAGAGCGCGTCCTTGCTCGATGAAGATCTTGGCGTTGTCCATCAGCAGATCCTTGCGCTCCATACCCGGTCCACGGGGCTTGGCACCGATCAGCAGGGCATAGTCGGTGTCCTTGAACGCCTCCTTGGGATCTCCAGTGCCGATCATGCCGGCCAACAGGGGAAATGCGCAATCGTCGAGCTCCATCATCACCCCCTTGAGGGCGCTTTGCGGCTTCTCCATCGGCAGCTCCAACAGCTGCAGGATGACGGGCTGGTCTTTGCCCAGCATCTCGCCGGAAGCGATGCGAAACAGGGTTGCGTAACCGATCTGGCCGGCAGCGCCGGTAACTGCGACTCTAACGGGGGGGTTTGCCACGGCGGAACACTCCTAACGTTGGGGAATGGGTAGTGATCGGACCAGGGGCGGATGCCCAGGGAGGCCTCGGAGCCTCGCTTATTTTTCGCAGGTTGCAGAAAACCTGCCGCCTTCGACTTTTTAATCCTTGCCCATGGAAAGGATTTCGTCAAGGCTCCCCGCGCCTTTGCAACCGCCATCACAGACGCACCCACAGCGGTGCGGGCGGCACAGTCCCGTAGCCGGGGGCCGCCGCGTGCGCCCATTTGCCGGAGTGTCGCCATTGTTCGCGAAACCCGAAAGGGGGTCCATCCAATTTCGGGCGCGAGAAATCGGGCGACGCCCTTTGCCTTCGGCGACCCGCGTTCGTCCTGCGTCCGTCCCGCTGGCACTACACACTGTGCCAGGATTCCCGTAATGACTCGACGCCGCGTCGCATGGCTTGGCTTTTCGTCTCCGCCCGCGCTACCGCGCCGGACTCCAACGAGACACTCGGCACTACGGTTACGCGGGGGTCGTCGCACTCCACTCGTCGCTTACGCTCCTTCGCTTCCTGTGCTCCTCCGTCGCGGAAATGAAATGGGTGCGGCTTTCATCAAACATCTCGTAAGATACGGTTTTACAATTGAATTTATTCGTACACGTCAAGCGGCCTCACGGACTGTAAAGTCGAGATGCCTAGCCTTATAGATGGGCTTAGTCTGGTGCACCATCAACCCATTGCCCTCGTCGTCGGGGCTGGATCAGCTCGACCTCGTAGCGCGCGTTGTGCGCGCGTCTCTCATGGGAGTCGTTCCACGCCTTGCCGCCACCGG
>Ga0209681_1000040_pt1 | contig 35807 bp, 37 predicted proteins | sample WorMetLIZISLAND2_3_FD_187416 | JGI IMG/M metagenome (GOLD analysis project Ga0209681, IMG submission 187416) | Marine gutless worms symbiont microbial communities from Max Planck institute for Marine Microbiology, Germany - Olavius clavatus LIZARD... ... | reverse complement strand
CGCCGTCTATTCTCACAATTCTCTTTCATGCATGTCGGCTCACCATTTATTTTTTAGGGGCCTCGGACAGCAATCGGGGTTTTAGGGTCCTTGCGGGGGGGGGCACCTGGGGCCCCCGCCCCCGCAGCCCCCCCCCCGGTCTTCCGTTGCAGAAAAATCCGAACCTATTTGGGGGTAAATTGGGGGGCAGGATCAATCATAGTTCCTGCAACCATTTGATGTTACAGTTTTCTTGTGTTAATTTTGGCGGATTATAAATCCGACCAAATTGCGCGGGGGAGGATCGGGTTCGCGGCCCCGTGGCCGCGCGAGGCGCCGGGCCGCGAGAAAACATCGTCCCGCCTCGATTTCCGGCGCCAGGTGATGAGCCGGGGTCATCACCATGAAACCATGGTAGGCCGCTTGAAGCCGGGCGGACAACCATACATGGCGGAAACAATCTCCCCGAGAAATACCTTCAAAGATGTTTCTTATACTACATTGATTGGGGGGGGCGACTGGTGGGGGCTACGTATGGAGCTTCCTTCCGGGAAGAGAAAAAGATGCCGATTCATAAGCTGACCGCGCACAAGGTGATGACCGCCGCTCCGGGGAAGCACGAAGATGGCAGTGGCCTGCGGCTGGTGGTGTCCCCGACCGGCGCCCGGCAGTGGGTTCTGCGCTTCACCTTGCATGGTCGGCGCCGGGAGATGGGCCTGGGCAGCGGCACCGACGTGGGGTTGGCCGAAGCGAGGGAGCGTGCCGCCGAGTATCGGAAACAGGTTAAACGCGGCCTCGATCCCATCGCGGCCCGGCGGATCGGGCCGGCCGCACCGACCTTCACCGCTTGTGCCGCCCGTTATATCCGGGCGCACCGGCACGGCTGGACCAACACCAAACATGCCCGGCAGTGGGTGCGCACCCTTAAAACTTATGTGCGACCAGTGATCGGATCCAAGCCGGTGGACGCCATCACCATCGAGGACATCCTGAAGGTTCTTTCTCCGCTCTGGACCGAGAAGACCGAGACCGCCACGCGGGTGCGGGGCCGCCTCGAAAATATCCTCGACTATGCGGCCGCTCTTCAGTACCGCAGCCCGCTGAACCCGGCCCGTTGGCGGGGCCACCTGGACAAGCTGCTGCCGAAGCCCTCCCAGGTGAGGACGGTCCGCCACCATCCCGCGATGCCTTACTCCGAAGTACCCACTTTCATGGCGGAGCTGGCCGGTGACGACAGCGTCCCGGCGCTGGCGCTGCGGTTCCTAATTCTCACGGCCACCCGCACCGGTGAGGTGCTCCATGCTCGATGGGATGAAATCGACCACCGGGACGTCGTTTGGGTCATCCCGGCGGAACGGATGAAGGCGCGGCGCATGCATCGGGTGCCACTCACTGGCGCCACCATGAGTGTCCTGAAAAGGTTGTCTTATCGATCCCATCGCGCCGGCCGCGCTTATCTGTTCCCCGGCGCCCGTCCCGGACGTCCTCTATCCAGCATGGCCTTGCTGCTGCTGCTGCGTGAGATGGACTATGGGATGGACGGCGACCGGGGCGCTTATGTGCCTCATGGCTTCCGCGCCAGCTTCCGCGACTGGTCCAGGGAGGTATCGAATTTTTCGTGGGACGTGGCGGAGATGGCTCTGGCCCATGTCATCGAAAACCGGGGGGAGGCCGCCTATCGGCGCGGGGATTTGTTTCTCAAGCGTCGCCGAATGATGCAGGAATGGGCTGATTATGTGTGCCGGGAATTAGCCGAGCCTCTTTCATGAGTATGTTTGGCTGGCCTCGAAAGTCTGAAGATGAAAATATTTGAATGATTATTATTTTGAATAAAGAAAAGACACTTAATTTTTTTTTACCAGACACTTATTGTCCACAGGGAGTACTCTGGATCGGGTTGCTTCGGTGTTGTTGCTTATTCCGGCGTGAATATTCGGGAGCCAGGTAAAAAAAAGGACCTGTCGGTCCGTTTCGGTTGTTGTGGGCCATGAACGCCCGTGGCGGTGTTTCGTTTGCCGTCAACTGATCTCTGTGCTCTATGCTTTCGAGACTAGGTAGGTGGTGATGGGGCGCTTCGGTAAATGCCCGGCAGCAAGCGTTTGGCTTCCGCGTAGATTTTGTCTCGGTTCCAGTCCGGGTGTTTCGCCCGAATAGCCAGCGCGAGTTGCGAGAGGAGTCTTTTGGCTTCTGGGTTGATTTGAGCTAGGTATTTGCGCACTGGATCGAGGCGGCGGGTGCCGGTCGTGGCCATGATGGTTGGCACGAGCGTCGACCGCTTTTCCTGATCCTTTGGGTCCGCATGGCGGTCTATTTTCGTGGTGATCTTTTGCAGGATCGTCGCCATGGCTCCTCTTTTGGTGCATGCCTTCTCATAGGCTTTCTGTTTCTTCCTGAGCCGCTCTCTAGCTTTCGCGCGTTCCTTGTCAAGCCAGACACGGAGTCCCAGAGCGTCGAAGAGCGTGGTAGAAACGATCTTGATCGCGGAAAAACTTCTGTAAGAGCCATCCTGCAACCGCTCCCGGATTTGGGAGATGACGAGGAAGTCCATGTTCTTGAGGTCGCGTACGGCCCTTGCCACACGCCTCAGTCCCATCCCCGTTCGCTCGGCCAGCTTTTCCATCTTGTAATTAAAGAATCCAGGTTCCGTCGGGAATCCCACGTGCAGCGTGACCAGGTCCATGTGCTCCACCATCACGGCCAGCACCTTGATACAGGCTTCGCGGCGTTCGCTGCGGACCTTGAATCCCTGGGGGTGGTAATTCAGCCCCAGTAGTCCGCTGAGATCGGCATAGGCTGCATAGAGTTTGTCGATCGCTTTTTGGATCAATTTTGGTCGTTTGGGATTTGGCGGGGCGAAGTTGGGATGCCTGGGGTCGTGGCCGCAGCGGTTACCGCTGCCGCGGCGATGTTCGATGGGCTTGGGAGCCGGGGAAGGAGTTGGGCACGGGGTGGATTCGTCCGGGTCGGTTTCCGGCCCCGACTCGAAGAGAGCCGTCTCGAGGGAGAGCCCGAAGTAACCTTTCTTCTCAAGGTAAGCGTCTATCTTGTTCGGACGCCTCGGAGAGGAAGGATCGAGGAGGAGGCGCGGGTCCGTATCCTCATGGGCGGGACCAGGCGCCGGCCACTGGTTGCCGGTGCGGCGTCCCCTAAGCGCGAGAGCGATGGTTTCTGCGGTCTGTTCGATCACGTAGTGATCCTCCTGTAAACAGGGAAGGAATACGTGATCCCGAATGCCATCACCGGCGATCGAAAATATTTTCCATATCTATGATAACCAATTGGTTTTCAAGATATTCTAAAAGTTGCTGGCACTTCGAGAAAATATTCTCTATAATAGGTGGGGATTGTTGCTGGTTCCCCACCACCACCATTGGTTCGGGATGGTTCGGGATCACACAAAAAGCCTGCTGCTCTTAACAGCGGGCTTTTTTTTGCCTAGTGAATATCAAATTCAGTCTTACCTGCTGGTTTTAACCAGTTGACGAAAAAAAATTTTCATTTCTACGGTCGGTACGTTTGCTTCCGGCAAGGCCGTTACGTACCGCTCTCTACCTCATGAGGTCGCTCCACCGAATTGGTGGCGGATCTCGCCGGTGCCGACGAGCGGCGACAATATCAGATAATTGGTTGATTTTTAAGTCTTCAAGTAAGGACGGGGCTTTGGTAGCTAGGTAGTGGGATTTAGATACGGATCGAAGGATAAAAGGCCCGACATCTTGCGGAAGCTCTCGTCAGCCGAGCGGCCGCTCGCTCATACGACGACTGGTCCACGAGGGGGCCAAAAGAGTCCCAAATCAATGCTCACGGCCTCGAAGGGCGGAGCGACCACCTGATCGGTACCGGAGAAGAAACCGCTCTCCACCCAGGCGCCGTCATCAATCCGGTAGACCTCTAATGTCTGCTGGCCCGGATCGATCAGCCAGGCATACGGCACGCCATAGCGGGCATACAGCGGCATCTTGACTTCACGGTCCTTGCTGGCCGTAGACGGCGAGAGAATCTCACACACCCAGTCGGGAACTACCTCAATGCGGTGTCCCTCCGGCGGATACGGCATGCGTTTCCGCCGCCAACCGGCCAAGTCCGGCACCGTCACCTCGGTGTCGTACACGAAGTGGACTTCCGGCTCAATCAGGATCCACCAGCCGCCGGGTCCTCCCATTCCCTTCTGAAAAGGACCCAACAACTCAGATCCGAGCACGGAGCCGGCTATCACATGCGGCACGGCAGGCCGTGGCTGGGCATGCAGCTGTCCGTTCAGAATCTCCCCGGTCATACCTTCGGGGAGACCTTCCAGGTACTCGTATAGGGTGGGCTTACGTTGCGGTTCCATGTCTTTTCACTTGTTTAATTTCTGTGATCTTCGAAGCATGGCTTCTCCTATTGTTTCCCTATGCGGAATTCGGTTGTCTCGATAAGATCGGGTTCATCCACAGAGAAATGCCAGTTCTCATAGGAGCGTTGGCGTAGTCCTGTTCGGTTCGGATTGGCTTCACACGAGACGAACTCATCATACTACCTCTAATGGTTCTGTTCGATTCCCGCCTCGGTCTAGCGTGGATTTCGGAAATTCTAAACGACGATGACTAATCAGAATTGGGACTTCTGGCTTATGTCATGATAAAAAAGGCTGTCATCAGAGCCACAGATGAAATGAAGGATGCTGCAAACACGATACCAGCAACCAGCTTCATCGTCCTCATCAATTTTCGGTTTTCAGTTTGTTCATGTCATTCTATGAACAAATCCTTATTTACTGGTGGATGAATATGATCTATAACTTTTTTGATCGTTCTGGTGGTTGTCAACTTGCCATTAACAACCTCTTGCAAGAGGTGGCATTTGACTCCCAAAAAATCACCTTTTGCAAAACTTTCTCTATTGTCCACTCTTCTTAAGAATTCCTCATCTTTAATAACTGCCACGAAACTACTTCCCCCATCATTGAATTTCCACTTATTACTATAAAAAGAAGGATAAACAATCTTAAGAGTCATTGATAAGATATGATCCGCCTTGACTTTTCTCTGAGACAAATCAACAAAATATCCTGAATCATCGGTATCTACCTCAATTTTCTCTCCCGGCATTTGCTTCGAGGTAATGTCAACTTGTCCGGCTGCTTCATTTAGCGGCTTGTTAAATATTCTTTCAACCGCTTCGCCAGCGCGTGGGTCGTTAATTACAATATTTGTGTTTTGGTTAAAGATGTTGACATCTCCATCGACGTTAGTTATTTGTATTTTACCTCCCTCATGCGCTATTTTTTCTGGTGGTTTACCGAGAAGAAATTTCCATGCCTCAACACAGTCACGCATTAAATTCCAAAGGTCATTTGGCGACATTGACCCCGTTAGTGCCGTTAAAACACTCCCCGAAACTAGTAAAAATTCAAATGATAAAGATCCTCCTTTTGGGGTGGATACTGAAGTTTTTAGTTTACAGTCTTTTCCAAAGGCCGCTCTTGATACAATTCCAACAAAATCCCCAAAAGCTAAAATCACCGATGCAGCATCGTAGTATCCCATTCTTCCTACATCAGCTTCCTTTCCGTAATACCTGAGCGTATATTGATCTTTCATTGACGGCATCCTCACCATTGATATATCTATATTCTATAGAAGTTCCCTCGGTGGGAAGCTATTTTTTCCGATTTCATATATGTCACCATAAAAAACACATCGTCACCGCCGCGAGGGAGATGAAGGATGCCGCAAATGCAGCACCGGAAACCAGTTTCATCATTTTTAGCAGTTTGCGGTTTTCGGCTTGTTGCTGTTGGCACAGGCGCCGCATTTCCTTCTGAACGGCATAACCTTCCGCCGCGATTTTCTGCACCGCATCGCCGACAATCATTTCCGCCATCTCCTTGGCCCGCTTCTGGTATTAGATGGATAGACTTAGGCCGGACTTTTTAGACCGCCTAGCCTGTTGCTTAAGAGTGTTCTTGCGCGAACGATCCGATTGCTTTGATTGATCGGTTTGGCTAACTACTCGTCCAACTTTGACCACCTTCGTAGCCTCTTTGTTCTCCCGTTCTTTAATCTGCTCGCGGAATTTCTGTGCAATTGATTTGCGCCCATCATCGAATCTCTGATTAATGGTTTTTTCTAGTTCATCCATATCAAGAAAGACTCCCCTTTCTTCCAGGTGTTTCTCAGACCTATATATCATGCGTATCTCTTTATCCTCCGCACTTTTGGAAAATCCCTTTTCCACTATCTCTTTTAATAGTACGTCTCTGTCTTCTTTTCCTAAACCGCCAAACAGGTCATGCCCTTTCTTAAAAATATTTCCGATCTCTGTCTTCCATTTATTCAGAGTACTACGAGATATATCCCTGTCTAAATCGGAGTCTCGGAGCCATTTTGAACCAGAGTCTTGAATCCATCCAAGAGCCTCTTTGGTGATTGCATTCTCTGCATTCTTGGAGAACCCATGTTTATATCCCTGAAGTTTAATATCTTTTATTTTTTCCTCAAGCTCATCTCTGATCCTCAATCTTTTGATATAAGTCCGATCATCATGTTCATTAGTGAAATTCTCAGCGATTTCTTCGATGAAATTCTCAGCGGGGCCTTCGATTTTCATAACATCTCTCCATCTATAACAAAATAGATCTATATCACCGTAAAAAACACATCGTCACCGCCGCAATGGAGATGCAGGATGCTGAAAATGCAGCACCGGAAACCAGTTTCATCATTTTTAGCAGTTTGCGGTTTTCGGTTTGTTCCTGTTGCTGCAAGAGCAACATTCCATTTTGAATCTCCTGCCTCTCAGCGGCGATTTTCCGTACTGCATCGCCAACGATTTTCTCTGCGAGTTCCTTTGACCGGTCCTGATACTCATCCGTTATCCTGCGCATGCTGTCTTGCAGGTCGGATTCAAAATCTTCCATGCGTGCTTTCAGCAACGCATCATGGGCGGTTAAAAAAATCAGGATCGCATCGTCTTTTCCAAGAACCACGCCATGCTCTTTCGCAACGATTCGGACAACTTCTTCTTGATCGATCATGGATCATAGCCCTTCCATCTGCGCAAACAGATCATTCTTGATTCTTTGAAGACGATGTTTAGTCATTAATTGAAACTCTCCCAACCGCATCGTTTCATCGAATGTTAAACGCGCCTTTAACATTTGCTGCATATCCTGCTCAAATAGCTCACGTCGTTTTTGTATCGTAATTACCTTCTGTATTCTTTCTTCGTGCATGTGATAAACTTTCATTTCTTGGAAAGTTTTACCATCTTGCTTGATCTCCCCGAAGTATTCATTCAACCAGACGACGAATTTTACACCTTCTGGAAACTGCCTAATAAGGGCATCTAAACCTGTTATCGTATCAAATAACGCCTGTCCCCCTGTGATGATTGTGTGGATCGTCACAACATGACCATGTTCCGCTAAAATCTCTAGCGCATGATTATCAATGAGATAACCAGATAGCGGGATAAATGCGGAAGCCCCATTGTCAATCACAATTTCAGGGTGTCCTGGATTATCCAACATGATTTCCATCATTGAATCAAATTCGCGCTCGTTAATTTGGCTCCTATCTATAAGATTAATCCTGTGAACGGGTAAGGCTTTGTAACTCGCCAAAGTGTCATTTACTGGATCTGTGTCAATACAGACTAAGGGAGTCTCCCGGTCTTTAAAGTATTGGGAGATCAGAGCCGCAACCAACGACTTTCCAACGCCGCCTTTACCTTGCAGTACAAAGTGTATTTTTGACATTTTATACTAACCCCTTTTTATGTATACCATCGTATACAAATCCTGAAGATTTGCCTTTCGGTTTATCAATAGAGCTTTCAGTTTTATTCGCACTCTTTTCGCTTTCGGTTCTCTGTGTTTCGCTAATGGAGCTTCGTTGTACCCCCCCTTTTCTTGCGGTAGACTTTTTAATCTTGTCGCCGGTTATATATTCTTGAAAATAGGTAGAAAATCTTCTATATCCTATTTTAATCTCATCTCTCGATGAGAGCATAGACCATATTTTTCTCGCGGAGTACCCTTTATCGAAAGCCATTTGAATTTGATCTTTGTGTTTTAAGAAATCAACGCGACCATCTTTAGCCGTTCTTTTTAATTCTCGATGCCCTTCACTTTCTTCTTCAAGGGCCTCTACTAGACTAAGGTCTTTTTTGCTCATTTTTCTTCATAAATTCGTCTTTTCTTGACCTTATTATCTTCCTAAACTAGACATATCATGTCAACACCAGCCTAAACTAGGCATATTATTTCCAAAACTACTCACAAACTATTCCTTTGTTGTTCACAATCCCTTGATTTAAGAGATACGTTAAGCAGGATAGGTGTTCGGTCCACCGCCGCGAGCGGCGCCGGTCCGAACACATGCAAACTTACTCGCCTTCGGCTCGACGTGGGGGTGAATCAAGGTTGCGTTGAGAAACCCGTTAAGACCGCGCCGGAGGGGCCGCTTCCTTGGGAATCCCGTCATTGTCGAAAGTCCGAAACTCGCACTTTGGATAGCCGCTGCATCCCCACCAGAAAACACCTTTCTTTCTGGCCGGTCTACGAATGAGTCCGAGGGCGCATTGGGGGCAATGGTATTGATCGGAGACTTGAACTTTCGGTTGGCCGTCCAAATCCGGTTTCCCTTTTTTATCCGGGTACGTCTTCTTGCAGTCCGGGTAGCGTGAGCAGCCCCAAAAGGCTCCATTCTTTCCCTTCCTCTTTTTCAGCACCCCGTGCTTACAGGCAGGGCATTCCTTACCCGCCTTTTTCACGTCCATTTTCATACCCTCGGATTGAAGCCGTGCAATCTCCTCGGCGATCACGGCATCCACGTCTTGGATCAAGGCCTCGTATTCGAGCATGCCGTTCTCGATTCGGCTTTGTTGCTCATGCCAGAGGGCGGTCCTGTCCGGGGTCTTGGCGAGCGGTGGTAGCGCATCGTAAAACGCCCGCCCGAGCTCGGTGCTGATGATTTGCTTGGCGTGCTCGACGATGTATCGACGGATGAAGAGCGTCTCGATATGGGAAGATCGGGTAGCCGGGGTTCCGATGCCGCCCATCTCGTCGGGCTTGTCGGCGTCTTTCTCCAGCAGCAGCTTACGGATTTTTTCATCGCTCACGTATTTGGCCACCCGCGCTAAATCCCGGAGCAGGGTTTGCATCGTGTAGCGGGGTTGTGGCTTGGTGAAAGATTTGGCCGAATCGGCGGTTTTGATGAGGCCTTGATCATCGACTGAGATTGATTCCAGATTCACGTGCTTATCATCCGTGTCGGATTGCTCATCGCCCCGATACAGCACGCGCCAACCGGGATCGACATCGACCCTTCCTGTCACGGTCAGCTTGTGCTCTCCGGCCTGGAACGTCACCGCCGTTGATCTGAATTTTTCCGGGGGATGGAACTGCGCGACATAGGCCCGTGCGATCAGCGTGTAAATGCGCTGTTCCGCTTCGGGTAGGGAAGTGAGCTCGGGCACTTCCCGCGTCGGGATGATGCCGTGATGCGCGCCGACCTTCTTGGAGTTGAACGCTTTACTTTTCCGCGCCGGATCGGCGTTACCCACGTTCAGCTCCGGGAGCTTTCGTATCAGCCGCGTTAATAATGCCGGCGCGTCGGCATGGCGTTCGTCATTCAAATAACGGCAATCGCTGCGGTTGTAGGTGATCGCCCGGTGTTCATCCCGGAGCTTTTGGGTGATTTCGAGCACCTGTTCCGGACCATAATGAAACCGGCCGCTGGCGTCGGCCTGTAAGGCCAGCAAGTTATAGGGGAGCGGTGGCGCTTTTTCGTGCTCCCTGGTGATTACCGAGGCCACACGGGCCGTCATGCCGGGGAGCGCGTCGGCGAGCTTGGCGGCGAATTCCTTGTCACGCAGGCGGCCCTCCGCGTCGGTGGGGTCCGATTCCGCCGGGACGTATTTCGCGGTGACCGACAGCCCTGTTTCGAGCTCGATGACGGCGGCCACGGTGTAGAACGCCTGCTTCTTATGCTGCTCGTGCTGCCGGTCCCGGCTCACGACCAGTCCCAGGATCGGGGTTTGCACGCGCCCGACCGAGAGCATTTCATCGCCGCCCTGGCGGCGCCATTGCAGCGTGTAGGCCCGCGTGAGGTTGTAGCCGTAGCGTTGATCGCAGACGGCCCGAGCCAGGGCGGACAGGGACAGTCCGCGATAGCGTTCGTTATCCTCCAGTGCGTCGATGGCCTTACGCACCATGTCCGGCGTGTTGTCATTGATGAGAACCCGTTTTACCGGCTTCTCGGTCAATCCCGCGTATTCGATGATTTCATCGATCAATCGCTGGCCTTCCGGGTCGGGATCGCCGGCGTTCACGATTTCATCGGCCCGGCGCGCCAGTTGGATCACCGCTTCAAGCTGCTTGGCCCCGTACTCGGAAGTAACCGGAGCGTGCGAGATTGGCCAGCTCATAGGCAACTGCTCCAAGCTCCATTGCTTGAACCCGGCATTGTGTTCCTCCGGGTCGCTCAGGCGCAGCAGGTGGCCCGACGCCCAGGTGATGCAGGTATCCCCTCCATCCAGCTCAAAGGACGCGCCAGTGGGCTTCTGAGGGCCGCCCAGGGCGGTTGAAATAGCCTTGGCGACTTCTTTTTTTTCAGCAATGTATAAACGCATGGGAATCTCCTAATAGAGGTCAAAAATACTTGGATTTTTAGTCTGATGTTCTGCAATCATCATCATGATGAATCCGTACATTTCTTCTCTCTTGAAGCCATGCTTTCAGTTCTTTTCGGTCTTTATTGCTTGCTTCTCTACTAGCAGAGGAGAAAGTTTCATAAACCACGCCTTGAAACATCTCGCTTTCAAGCCAATCTTCAAGATTCTTGATCGCTTTTTCATTCATTGAATTTCTCGAAATTATATCTTCCTTAGCTATCTCTTTAATACAATATTGGAGTTCCCTAATCTCCCCGTCATTTATTGATAGGAGGTTTTTGAGTTCTTCGATCTCTTTCTTATTCATTTGGTTTCTCCTTGTCGTCTACCTCGGCCCTAGAAACGATTGGAAAAACCCAGGTGATGGCATCCCCACCCTCGAGTTCGAAGGCCGCCCCCGCGGGCTTCTCCGGGCCTCCCAGGGCCATGGAAATGGCGGTGGCGACTTCCTTCTTTTCGGCGATGTATAAACGCATGGATGGGGGCCTCGATCGGGGTCAGTTGAAAACCCGTTGCCAACGGAGTGGCCGCACGACGGCCCGAATGGCCGGGAGCGGAAGCGGGCCGAAATAGCGGGAATCGTAGGAGTCCGGGGAATGGTCGGAGAGCGCCCAGAACATTCCCGCGGGGACATGGCCGAACGTAACCGCCGGCGCCAGCGTGGGAAGTGGCCGGCTGTTGGGAACCAGCCGGCCGTCGACCCGCACGCCGTCTACGCTGGTCTCCACCTTCGCGCCGGGCAGCGCCGCGGCTATCTTCAGGATCGGTCGCGCGCCATCCGGGCAGCGCAGGCTCCAGCGCGGCTCCCGGAGCCACTGCTCGCGTGGCAAACACACCAGCACGAGATCGCCTTGCGCGGCATTCGAACCAGGCTCTACCCGACGGTAGAGCCCGATCGGGAACGAAGGCGTCGTGTTGATCCACAGCCCGGCGCTCCACATCCCGAGAGCCGCCGTTCCCAGTAAGCCAACAGCCACCGGAACCCATCTCCGGCACCCTCGCCGTCTCCGGGGACCGGCCGCCCGGTTACAGATCGAATGAGACATGGCTCTTGGCCGTTCCGTGAATCCGGTCACTGCACTCGGGGGCGGGAATTTTGGCCCGCGCCGCGAACACCGGGTCCTGGAAATAGAGGATTTGGCGGCCGTAAATCGGCGCGTGGCCGGCAACGAAAATCAGCATGTCGCCGGCTTCGATCTCACCTTGGCGGTTCTTCCGCATCCCCGGCAGCCGCATCGCTTCGTCCGCCGTCAGCAGGGGGCGTTGCACTTCTTGCAGACTTTCATTCACGCTCACGCTGCCCAGGCCACCGCTCCGCTTCCCCGAGAGCGAGGTTTGCTTTTTAACCACCGTGCTTTTCCCCGCCATGCGGCTCAATAGCTCGGCAGTTTCAACCTTGTTCGGCGCGTAGGCGATGCGGATGTGGCAGTTACCCATGATCGATTCATCCTTGGAATAGGCTTTCGTTAGCTGTTGCACGTCCTGCACGATCAAGTAGCCCTTGATCCCGTATCCGGCCATGAACGCCAGCGCCGCCTCGATGACGGCGAGCTGCTTCAGGCTGGCGAACTCATCCAGCAGCAACAGCAATCGGTGGCGGTAGTGGGCGACGCTCTTGCCATCCGCGAACTCGATCTTCTCCGTAAGCCCGCGCACGATCTGCGTGACCACCAGACGAATCAGCGGGCGCAGCCGGTCGCTGTCCGATGGGCGCACCACGAGGTACAGGCTCACGGGGTTTTCATCGTTCATCAGATCGTGGATGCGGAAGTCCGAGCGGCCGGTGTTTTGCGCCACCAGGGGATCGCGGTACAGAGATAGGAAACTCAGCGCCGTCGAGACCACGCTGGCCAGCTCGTTCTCCGCCTTGTTGAGCATGGCGCGGGCTTCCTGGGCAATCAGGGGGTGGGGCTGGCCGTCCTTGTGAGGGTGTTCCAGCATGTCGTTGAGCACTTCCTCGAGCGTCTTTTCGGGATCGGCCAGCACCGCGCCGACATCCGCCAGGGTGGCCCCCTCCTTGGTGTAGCAGCCGTGCAGGATCGCCGCCGTCAGCAACGCATGACCGGTCTTGGCCCAGTGGGATTCCAGTCCCTCCCCTTTCGGGTCGGCCAGCATCGAAGCGATGTTTTGAGCGTCGGCGACTTCCTGCGGTTCGCCGAGCCGAATCTCGGCCAGCGGATTGAAGGCGACGCCACTGCCGTCGGCGGCGGTCGGGTCGAATTTCATCACCCGGTTTCCCTCCCGCTTGCGCCAGCCGGCGGTGAGCGCCCAATTCTCGCCCTTGATGTCATAGCAGAGGACGCTCCCACGCCATGACAGCAGCGTCGGCAGGATCAGACCTACGCCCTTCCCCGAGCGCGTCGGCGCGAACGCCAGCACGTGCTCCGGGCCGTCGTGGATCAGGTAGCGGGTGCGCCGTGTTTTCGGGTCGTACCAGCCGCCAACATAAACCCCATCCTTGGTTTTCTCGTCGGGAAGTAATCCGCTCGCTTCGAGCTCCGGGCGCGTCGCCCAGTGCGCGGTACCGTGCAGTCCCTCGTTCGAGCGGAGGTTTTTGGCCCTGAGAACCGCGCCGTACCCGAACAGGCTCAACAAGAGGACGCTGCCGAAGCTGAACAGGCTGATCGCTCGTTGGATCGTTTGCGGGTAGGCGCCGTACCAGGCGTTGCTCCACGTCACCCAGCCCCACGGCGGATAAAATCCAGCCCACAGCGGCTCCCCCAACGCGGCGTGGTGGTGGAATCGGGCCGCCAGGTATTGCGTCGTGATCGCGCTCATGGCGATGGCGACGCCAAGCACGACGCCGGACGCAACCGCCAGGCGCTTACGGCCGGATTCCATGTTGGACTCCGGTTCGTTGTTGCCGTGTTTGCTGTTTTCTCTGTTTTCGCTGTTGGCGGTCCCGTTTTACGGCCCCGGTCCTCTCTTCGTCCCGGCGCACCGCTCGGGCCAACGTTCGCTCCGCCGCCCGGTCCCCCTGCTCCGTCCGCGCCTGGAGCCAACCGCGCCAATCCGGCGCCGCGTGCTCGTCACGGACGGCCTGGCGTGCCTGGGCCGTCTGTCCCGACAAGGCCGCATACCGCTCCTTGCGCTGGGCGCTCAGTGACGAATAGAGCTCACGCTTCTGTTGCCGTGTGAGTAGCAGGCTTTTGCGGACCTCGGATCGCTTTCCGGCCAAGTCGGTCTTGATGGCTTCCGCTTCCTGGCCGCGCCGGTGCGTGATCGCGTCCAACGCCTGTCGCCGCTCGCCGAGAATCTTTTGCCGCTCCCGCTGATAGTCGGCCCACAGATTGTGTTTACGCGCCGGCGTGTAGTGGGTCTCCGCGGTCAGGTTTTGGATTTCCGGTTTGGGAGGCTGGTACGGCCCGAGCCGTGCGGTCAGCTTGGCAAGGCTGAAATCTCGACCGAAAGCACTCGCTTTGATGTGAGTCGAGGTCCCTTTGGCCGCAAGCACGAGACCGGCGCCGCGAGGCTTGATCTCCATGCCCTGGCGGGCCAGCGCCCGGTGCAGATCGGACCAGCCGGACGCCGTGTTCAACGCCGCATCTAGGGCCGTTTTGTGGGTCAGCGCCCAGTCATGGAAAGGGGTATGAGTTCCGTGTGCCGCCATATCACCCACGCCCACGCCGCGTCGGTGTTCCGCGAAGCGTTGGGGATGGTTGTCCTTGGCGAGCCGGTGGCGCTCTTCCAGACGCTCACAGGCTGCGGCCAGCTGGAAGTGATCGCGGATGAGCTCGACGTTGTTGTGGGATAGCGGGTGGACTTTGGAGATGGCGATATGGACGTGGACATGCCCGGTATCGAGATGCACCACGCTCAACCGCTGGTGATCGCCCAACCCCATGGCGTGACACAGCTCGTCCTCGATGTCTTCGAGCTGCACCGGAGTCGGGTTCTCCCCGGCCGGGAAGGACACCATCAAATGGCACGTCTTATCCGCCTGCGACCGGGTATTGCGCGCCTGGGTGGCCGCGATCTCTTTCACCGCGAGTGCCGGGTCCTCCATCGCGCAGTTGGAGAGGCGGACGCGCCCGATCGCGGGGTCGGCTTTCCCGGAACGGAGCACGTATTGCGCGAGTGACCTGAACTGTCCCTGGGATTTGCGGGTGATTTTCTTGACGATCATAGCCGCTCGATGGTGGCCAGGATTTCCACCCGCAGCGCGGCCAGGTCCGAGAGCAGATCATTCACCATCCGCCGTGAGGGAGCCGGAACCTCCGGCGTCGTCAGCCAGAGCTTCAGCAGTCCCGCCGTGCGGCCCAGGTCACCATGCAGCCGGGCGATGCGTTCCACCGCCTGGGCGTCGATCGTGCTGCGCGGCCGGTGTTCCAGGCCAACCTCGCGGAGATACGTCGACGGCGGCAGATCGTGTTGCCGCGCCAGGGTAATGACGGCTGTGTATTCGGCCTCGTTCAGGCGCACTTTGATCTGCCGGTTCCGTTGCCGCGTTGCGGAGCCCATCAGAGGCCGCCGTAGGGCTCCAGCACGAGGTCCTGATTGACGACGACGGAGAACCGGTAGCCGGGCTCGACCATCAGGGTCGGCTGAATATTGAGATTTTTCTCGATTAGCTTCTGGCCCAGCTGCATCCACTGCGAGGCCACGTCGGCGTAAGCCTCGTCGATCCGGTCGCTGTCGTTGTCCGGTTGCGCCAGCGCCCCGCCCGAGGTGATCAGGGACAGCAGGAAGGCGTTGCCGAAAATGCGGGCGTAGTGGTTGTCGACTTCGGCGTCGAAGCCTGCGTAACCGCCGGGGTCCGCGCCGGGCATGGTGCCGAGCTCGATCACCGAGGCGTCCGGGTATTGCAGCCGGTGCCAGGCCACCAGCACCCGCCGCTGGCCCATGGCGATGTGGCTGTCATAGGCGCCGATCAGCCGGGCTCCCTGGGGGATCAGGATGTGCCGTCCCGTGGCCGTGTCCCGGACGTTGCGGCTGACCTGCGCCGTGATCATCCCCGGCAAATCGCTGTTGATCCCGCTGAGCAGGACGGCGGGGATGATCGCGCCCACGCGCAGCACGTAAGGATCGACCGGTTCGGTGATCCGCTCGGGGCTGTAGCCGTACCGGCGTTCGGCTCCCAGGAATTGTTCCTTGCGCACCCGCAGATTCGGGTCATCCTTCTCCGCAACCGGGAGGAGGAGCGCGTCGCCGGCGTCCGGGGTGTCGAACGTCACTCCGGGCCTATCGAGCCCCGGCACCACCGAGCTGGCGGTCAAGGCTTCGTAGTGCAGGTCTTCCCGGAATTTCCGCGCCCGTTCCCGGCGCTCGTCCAACACGCCGCCGCGGTACTCCCGATTCGCCGCGGAACGGCTCGTGTCCGCCGAGGGATCGGGCTCCGGCCTCACCATCCTGGCGTCACGCCGCCGGATGATCCCACCCGTGGTCTCGCTGCCGACCAATTCCCCGATCTCCTTGGAACCCCCCGCCCCCAGCTCCTCCGATGCTTCCGGCTCGATACCCGGAATCACCGGAGTCTGGACGCGCCGCACCAGCGCCAGCAGCAACAGCGCCACCACCAGCAACAGGACGCCTCCGGCCACGAACAGCGGGACCTTGTTCAAGCGGCGAACATCTCCCGTCCCTAAGGGATGTTGTGGCTCCGCCTCCGGCCCCGATGGGTATTGCGGGGCCTCGTTCATGGCGTCTCGACCCAGCCTTCACGCACCGTCCAAGTCATCGCGCCGGCCCCATAGGCTCCATCCAGCCGGTAATCCGGCTCGACCGCCAGGCCGAGCCGGTAGGGCCGGTCTCCGCCGAGCTCATCGAGGACGTAAACCAGCTCCGGGTGGCCACCCGGCTTCGGTGCCTTGAATAACCGCGTCTTCAGCGACCGGTCCGGGGTCGCCACCCCGAATCCCCGTTGCCGGAGGGACTGTTCCAGAGCCTTTCCGAAGGGAGCGTCCGGCCTCCGGTGGACCTCCGGCTCCCGGTCCAACTCGAAGGTCGTCTGGCCGGGCGGGAACACCGCCGCCAACCGCTCGGTGGCGGCGGCGCTGATGGCGGCGATCTCGTACTCGCTGGGCGTGGCGAGCTCCCGGCTCTTCCATGGCGAGGTCGCGCATCCCGTGGCCAGAATGGCGCACACGCCGATCGCCAGCCGCCACATGACTCAACCCTCCCGCTCGATGTGGACGCGCTGTTGGTGCTTCCCGGCGCCGACCAACAGGACGGCCTCGGAAAACACCTGATCCACGATGTAACGGTCGCCGTACCGGTCACGGCGCACGCGGTAATTGGCCTGGGATTGCTTGCCGGCGGGGTCCAACACCAGGAGCACCGGGCTGTCCGCGCGCCGGACGCCTTCTCCCAGGTGGATGACCGTGATCTCGCCGTTGTTGTAAACGCGGGAAGGCCGCCAGGCGCAGTGCTCGCAGTCCGAAATGCGGTACCCGAAATCCAGGTCCGCGATCGACACCCCGGCCGCCGGGATCGTGTTCCGCTCTTTTTCCTTCTTTTTATGTTCGTGGTAGGCGCGCCATTCCTCTTCCAGGACGTTCGGGTAATGAAACGCGACTTGTGGCATGTAATCCGTGCGCCGGGAAAGCAGCCGCAAGTGGTAGACCCGACGGTCCGTGATGACGGACAGATTGGTTTCGAGCCCGGCGTCCACCACCTTCACCACCAACTGCGTTTGCTCCTCCGCGCCGATCACCGGCGTCACTTCCCAACGCACCGCGTCCCCCAAGTGCAGCCCGTCCTCCTGAATCCATTCCCCCGGCTCCAGGGCGATCACGCACAGCCGCAACGGCGCGCAGAGGACGCTGGCCTGTCCGGCGCCGTACAGATAGGTGACGCCTTGCGCCGTGCGGACCGGGTAGCGTTGGTCCCGCAGCCACTGTTTCGCCGGGGCCAGGCCGGCGGCGTCCCGCGCGGTCAGCGGCGGCTCCGGCGAGAAATATTCCGGGCCGGGAGCCCCCGCCGCGGCCACCCCGGAGAGAACCAGACCCAGCCACGCCAACCGCTTCATGACCCATTCCCTCCAGAACCGCCGAAATCGAGCGCCCAGTCGAACTCGCGGATGAATATGCCCAGCGGATTGACCAGAAGGTGTTCCGCGCTCACCGCGCCCAGGCCCACCATCATCGTTCCCGACCACCGGGTCGGCGCCCGCTCCGCCCCGCTGCGCGCCCGCGGATACTCCACCCACTCCACGCGGTAGGTGTCTTTCGACAACGCCAAAATCTGGCGGACCTCGACGGTGACGGTCTCCTCCTCCGCCCGTTTCGACGGCGCTTGGTGGCTGAACCACTCGCTGATGGCCGTATACGCCGGGGACCGGGGCGCCAGATGCGCATAGACCGTCTCCACCCAGCGCCGTTGCACGGCCACGTCGGCGGACACCGAACGCAGGTCACGGAGAACCTGGGAGATCGTGGCGCGGATGATCCGGTCATCCACGGAGCGTGCGGCGGCCAGTTGGGAAACCGCTCCGGTCTTTCCGTCCGCGTCAACCTCAACGAGGTAAGGAACCAGCACCGAGCGTTGGGCGAAATAGAACGCGCCGCCGATCGAGATCAGCAACGCGAGGACGGTGAGGAGCGCCACCAAGCGCCATTGCCGCGCCTGCGCGATGTAGCTGCCGTAGCGCTCGTTCCACTCCCGCCGCGCGTCCAGGTACGGGGAGTGTTGGGAATCGTTCATACGCCTCGCTCCTCGATTCAAACGGCACTTCGCGCAATATCGTCAACGCCACCCGACCACGAGTGCACCGCCTGCCCCGCCCCCTCGGAGGAAGCGGCATAGGAACCTCCACCCATGTACCCGGAGGCCATTTGCTCCAAGGGGTCCAGGCCGGCCGCCGGTTTTGCGCCCGCTCCGGACGGCCCGGTGGACGCTCCGCCCCCCACGTACCCGTGGGACATCTGTCCATACGCCTGTTGCGCCGAGCCGGACGTGAACGGGTCTTGGCTGATCTCGGGGATACCGGACGGCCCGGAAGCCGCCTTGGGAGCCTGAATCGGCCCCATCTGAATGCGTTCGGCCTTCAGGCTTTGCGCCGCCGCCGCGTTGGCCAAGGTCTTGGCCGCCAGCGTGCCTCCGGATGCCTTGGCGAGATTCGCCGCCGTGCGTCCCAGCGTCCCCAGGCTGTCCTTGGCCGCCCCCATCATGGAGCCGGTCAGGGCCAGCCCTTGCTGGGCGGCTCCCCCGCCCAGCGCGGCCGCTCCCTGCGCTCCCGCGAGCTTGTAGGCTTGGTGCAGCGCAGCAGCTCCGCCGACCAGTTTCGAGCCCGCCGCAGCGGCTCCAGTCGCCCCGAGCGCCGCGAGACTCCCCGCCCCCATCAGCATCCCCTGGACGGAAGGGGAACCCCCGCCCAGGGACACGCCGTTGATCAGCCCCTGCACGATGTCGGGGATCATTTTGACCAGGAGCAGCAGGAGGAATAGGACAGCCACAACCGCAAGAGCGCCTACCAGTTCATTGGTGCTCGAAGTCAACGCCCAAGAATGAATGAACTGTTCACCGATGCCGATCACCAGGAAGATGGCGTACAGCTTGGCCCCGATACTGATGCAATAGGTGATGTAGCGTTGCGCGTATTCCGAGGTCCAGCCGGCGCTGCCGAAGCCGAGAAAAATGATGCCCGCCGCCGTCACGATATAGGCTTCGGCGAAAGCCAATAAACAGTAGGCGGCAATCGCCGCGTAAATCATGATGCAAAGCAAGGCTACGAGGGCGTAAGCCAGGTAGGTGTCCCAGGTAGAGCTATCTAGCATTCGGCTACCCAACTCAAAACCTCGGCCCAAAATGCCGGCGGCGTCGAGCGACCCGCCGCCGAGTGACCTAGCCGCCCCCGTCGCTTGATTGCCAAGCCACATGAAGCCCTCGATGAGTGCCTCGGACCAAGCTTCGGCGTTGATGATCAAAGCCAGGAAAAACCCGACCGTCATGATCATCCGCACCAGTTCCGTGAGGATTTCCTGAAAATCCGCGTTTTTCAGGACCATTTGAATCCCGGTCCAGGTAAAGGAAAGCAAAGCCAAGCTCATTAAGAGCCACTGCGCCACTCTTTTTACTGGGTCCAGCCACTTTTTCGTTTGGTCGCGGAAGGACTCCTGTAACTCGGAGACCATTTCTACCGCTGCATTATTGACGGCCGCCTGACTCGCGCTGGAAAAGACAACGCACAACGCAATAAGAACCAACACAAAAAAACGGCGCGAAGGGGCCACTCGATTACTTCTGGGATTTAGATTCCGAATGGGAATTTTCGGGTGACCAACCAAACAGCCGTCGGGCCGATTCGTTCACATCTTCCTGAGTAAGCTCTTGCGAACCACGCATCGCTTTAAGAGATTTAAGCTCCGACTCTGTAAGAGGCTCCCCATCGCGTGGATCAACGAGTGGCTCCTCTGTGCAGCCCACGGTCGCACCCAAAGACATTGCGAGTAGGGAAGCGAAAACCTGTTTTTTCATTTCCATAGTGATGTTCCTATAGTTTATGGCTGTTACCGAAACGACCCATCGAAGTCTAAACCCGTGGATTTTTTCGGCTTTGTGAACTCGACGGGGGCTAAGGACCGCATGAGTCCGGCATCCGCCTCGGCTTGCCGGTCGATTTGACTCCCGGCCTGCGCGGCTTGGAGCTGCATTTGCGCCATTTGCAACTGCCGCAGTTTTTGCAGCTGATTCACCTGGATATTTCCGATCGACGAGCCCAGTTGCAGCAATTGATTCGTACCGGCGGCGGTGCGCGTCTTGCTCTCGATCATCCGCATCATCCGGTCTTCGTCCGCCAGCTGTTTCGATTGCACCTGAGCCGCCCGGAGCGCACCGAGAATGGAATCGTGGTTCGAGGTCGTCCAGCTCCGGTACCGGGAGATCAGATCGTCATAATCGGCGCCTTGCTGATACGCCTCCCAGCTCGGGTGCACTGCCTTGTATCGCTTGAGCAGTTCCAGGTTGCTATACGCCACCGCCTCCCCGTATTGCGAAACCTCATGCAAGTCGGAGAGGACTTCCTGCATCCTTGCCCGCAAATTGATCAGGCTCGAACTATTCAGCAACCTGTGATCGAGCGCCCGGAGTCTTTCCAGCTCGTTCACCGTGTCTTCGACTCCATCGACGACTTCCTGAATCTCTTGCTGCCGCAGGTCCATGCCCATTTGCTGGGCCGCCATCTGCGTGGTCATGCGGATAATCCGTTTGACCTTCCCCGTCAGCGCGGAGGAGGGGGCCATCTGGACTAGACAGAAACAAAACGCCAGCGCCGAAAGAACGCCCGTTTTAATGCCGCGCGTCATCGATAACCCCCCGTTCCTGCAACCATGCGGACGGCCAGCCCCGTCCATGCTGCTGTTCCAGCTGCCGCACCCGGGCAATGTCCTCCGGGCTGGACACGCCGCAGAACGCCAGTGCGACGGGTCCTAAAGCCAAATCGACCCGCCGCCGGCCCTCCCCGCGAACGAAGTACTGGCGCTTGGGAACCATGTCGGCGATTAGGCGGGTTTCGGTGGGGTTGCAGCCCAGCCGTTGATACAGCGGCGCGATGTCCTCGGAGGTCGCTTCCCGGTTGGCGAGGAAAATCCGCGTCGGGCAGCTCTCGACCAGAACATCGAGGATTCCCGAATTCGCGGCGTCGGAAAGACTTTGCGTCGCCAGCAATACGGCGCAATTGGCCTTGCGCAGCGTTTTCAGCCACGTGCGGATGGTGCTGCGGAACACCGGGTTTCCCAGCATCAGCCACGCCTCGTCTAGAATGATGAGCGCCGGCTGCCCTCGCAGCTGCCGCTCGATGACCCGGAACAGATAGAGCAGCACCGGAAGACGCACGATGTCTTCCCGGTTCATCAGCGCGCCGATCTCGAAGCAGCTCCACGATCCGGTGGCCAGGCCGTCGTCGAGGGCGTCGAGCAATTGACCGAGTGCGCCGGCGATCGTGTAGGGCTTCAGCGCGGAGCGCAGCTCATCATGCTGGAGCTGGATTTGCAGATTGGTCAGCGTCCGCTCCCCGCCGCCGTCCCGCAGCCCAATCAAAGCCTGGTGCAAGGCATCCCGTTTCGACGCATTCAGCTTTTCGCCTTGCAATTCGATCAATATTTCCAGCCAGTCCTCCGCCCAGCCCAGCTCACCGGGCCGGTCCAGCTGCGCCAGAGGGGAGAAGCACAAGTCGGACTCGTCCGCGTCGCCGGCGATGTTGTAATGCCGGCCGCCTACGGCCCGCGTCAGCGTTTCGAGGGAATTTCCCTTGTCGAAGGCGAACACGGTCGCCCCCGCGTAACGGCGGAATTGCGCCGCGATCAGCGCCAGCGCCGTCGATTTCCCCGCGCCCGTCGGCCCCAGCATCAGGGTATGCCCCACGTCCCCGACGTGGAGATTGAGCCGGAACGGCGTGCTGCCGTCCGTGGCCGCCTGGAGCAACGGCGGGCTGCCCTCGGGATACATCGGGCACGGCGCTCGATCCCGCCCCGGCCACACGGCGGACAGCGGCAGCAGCGTCGCCAGATGCAGGGTATGGAGCAGCACGCGCCGCAGATTCGGGTTCGCGTGGCCGGGCAGGGAGCCCAACCACGCCTCGACCGTGTTGACCGTCTCGATGCGGGCGTTGAACCCTAGGTTGTCGATGGTCCGCTTCACCTGCCGCGCGGCTTGCGCCAGCTGTTCCTCGTCCCCGTCCATCAGCACCACGACGCTGGTGTAATGGCCGTACAGCACCAGACCGCTGGCCGCCTCGGCCAGCGCCGATTCAGTTTGCGCCACCATCTCCACGGCATCCTGGTCGACGTTCCGGTTTACCCGGCCGGCGTAGAAAATCTGGTCGAGGAAGCCCCGGACTTTTTGCTGCCACTTGCGGCGGTAACCCCGCAGCATCGTCTGCGCCTGCACCGCATCCTGGAAAAGGAACCGCGTCGACCAGCGGTAAGACGACGGGATTTCCCCCAGCGCGTCCAACACGCCGGGGTAGCTTTCCAGCGGAAAGCCGTCGATCGACACCACCCGGATGTATTGGTCCTCGATGCGGGGGACGATGCCGAAATGAAACTCGTGCCCGGAGATCAGGTAATCGAGATACATCGGGCACGCCGGCAGCACGATCGGGTGCGAATCGCCGCTCAACGTCCCATGCAGGTATTGCAAGAACTCATCGTAGATACGGCCCGGCTCACCTTGGGCGGCCTCATGTCCCCGCATCCGTTCCAGGTAGACGGCGCTCGCCAGGCGGTCCTCGAACTCCGCCAAGGCCGTTTTGAAGTGGGCGATCGCTTTTTCACCGACCAATGAAGTGCTTTTTTGCTCTTTCCGCGGCCCGCCGGTGAAGAAAAACCCGGCGATGCGCTCCTGCATCACCAGCGGCGGCAGATAGGTCAACACGAAGGCGTACACGGATTCGTAATAGGCCCCGTCCCGCCCGAACTGCCCCCGCCGTTCCCGCTCGATGAGGGTGGTCACGGGATCGGGAAAGGCGTTGTCCTCGGGGCTCGGGTAGGACCTCGAAGGCACCCTGAGCGCGTCCTGGTGCAACATCCACTCACCGCCCAGCCGCGCGAACGCCGCGTTGACCACGCCGCAAATCCGGTTGATTTCCGCCGGAGGCACCGCCGCCAGGTCCTGGCCGCGGTAGAAGTACCCCGCCATCAGGCTGCCATCCTTGTTGAGAACCACGCCATCGTCGACCACGGCCCCCCAGTTCAACAGGTCGGGAAAGCCGGGCGCCCGGCGGCGGTATGGTTTCAGAGCATGCAGGCGCACGGGTCAACCTCTGGCGTGCCGCGCGCCCGGCGCGAACGGCGTCGCGTGCGCCGGGTAGAAATCCCGGTACCGGATGTGCCGCACGTAGACCCGGCTCAGCACCGGGTCGGCTTTCGCCATCGCCCGTAGGCCGGCTACGCCCGCGCCCCACAAACCCATGCCGGCGATGCCCGCGATCAAGTCCATGGCCACCACCACCAGGATCACCGTGATCAAGCCGGTGGTCAGAAACAGCTCACGCTCGCAGCCGAGCAGCAGGTTGGGACGCAGCAACGCCCGGTACACCGGCAGGCGCAGCCGGTCCTCCGAATCGGCGGTCACAGGACCAGCCCGGAGGTGTTGAACAGCGCCGACAGGAGCGCCGAGGCCGAGACGATCATCGAGATCACGAACACCAGCATGACGATGCGGCGCGTGAAGTCGCCCATCTCGCCGCCGAAGATCAGCGACACGCCGGCCACCAGGACGCCGAGCAGCGAAATCGCCATCGCCACCGGACCGGTCAGGCTCCGCGTGATTTTTTGCATCGGCGTCTCCCAGGGCATCCCCTGCGCGCTGGTGGCCACGGCCGGCTCGCAGAGCAGCAGGGAAATACCCCCGATAAGCAGACTGATGGTGAGCCAACGGGTTGCCGTCACAGACATAGCTCGGACCTCCGGTTGATCAAGTAACCGGCGGGCTCCCACCCGCGTACTTCGATGATTTCCCGCACGCGCCGCACCCCCCGGTGTTTCTCCATGTACACCACCAGATCGACCGCCTCGCCGATGAGCGCCTGCGCCTCGGTCAGCCCCGCCTCAGCCACTAACTGTTCCATGCGCACCAGAGCGACCCCTGCGCTGTTGGCGTGCACCGTCGCCACACCACCGGGATGCCCGGTGTTCCACGCCTTCAGCAGCGCCAGCGCCTCGGGGCCACGCACTTCCCCGACCAGGATGCGGTCAGGGCGGTAACGCAGGCTGAGGCGCAGCAGCCGCAATAGATCGACCGTGGAATTGGCCCGCAGCAACAGGGCGTTCTCGGCTTGGCACTGAATCTCCGCGGTGTCCTCGATGACGATCAACCGGTCTTGGTGGCAAAGCTCGGAAATGCCGTGAATGACGGCGTTCGCCAGCGTCGTCTTGCCGCTGCTCGTGCCGCCCGCCACCAGGATGTTCGCCCGCGCCTTCAGCGCCGCCTGGATCGTTTCACGCTGGTCGGCATTCATCGCCCCCCGTGCCACGTACTGATCCAGCGAGAACACCGTGGACGCCTTCTTGCGGATCGCGAACGTGGGATTGGTGGTGACCGGTGGTAGGGAACCGGCGACGCGGGAGCCGTCCAGCAGCAACTCGCCTTCCAGAAGGGGATTCTCGCGGCTGATCGTGGTGTCGAGAGAGGCGGCGATCGTGCCCAGCAGGTGCTTGGCGTTGACCGGCGTCATCGCCCCGGCCCGCGTCATCTCGCCCCGCTTCTCGATCCACAGCGAACTATCGGGATTCAGCAGAATTTCAACCACCTCGGGGTCTTCCAACGCCCCCAGAACCTCCGGTCCCAGTTCCAGGCGGAGCTTGCGCAGTAGGCGGGTTTGGTGGGTGTCGGGGGCAGTCAAGTGGAAGGTAACATTGCAAAAGTGGAAGGTAACATTGCAAAAGTGGAAGGTAACATTGCAAAAGTGGAAGGTAACATTGCAAAAGCGAAAGGTAACATTGCAAAAGCGAAAAAAATATGCAAAAAAAATTATAGTTTAATAGAATTTATTTATATTAAAGTGGTCGTCCCTAAACCTTTCGATATAACCGGATTTCTGTAAAATACTGCATTCAGATACATTAAAGGCAATAGCCAGTTTACATAACACACCTATTGAAATTCCACGCTTCCCGTGTTCAATGAGGGATAAAGTACTACTTCCTAATCCAGATTGTTTAGCAAGATATTCCAATGTCCACCCATTCCCTTCCCGAAGTTTGCGGACGTATATTCCAAGCAATTGGTTTGGTGTTTCAAATCTCATCGTAAAGAGTTACACGCCATGGTAACCGGAAAGAAGCCTAAGCTCACGAATATATAAACCAAGAACCTGTTCCGGTGTCACAACAATCCTCCCAACGGAGTGAAACGGTGAATATGACAAACATTAACAAGATCGTCGCCGAAGCGTTGGCCATCGAAGCCGAGGCGGCGAAAGAGGCCGGTGCCCTTGCCTTTATGGCGCGGCCCCTTACGCAAGCGACACTACCCCATAGGCGACAGACAAGTAACACATTTGAGCGTCGCAATGGCGCTTTCTCGCTAACCATAACGGCACATCCTCGATTCGGATTACCCTATGGGTCATACCCCAGGCTTATATTAGCTTGGCTCACCACGGAGGCCGTGCGCACCCGCAGTCCAGAATTGGAGTTAGGACCGACGTTTTCCGGGTTTATGGTGGACCTTGGATTAAAGCCCACTGGCGGCCAATGGGGGACGATCCCGCGTTTCCGTGAACAGCTTAAACGTCTATTCACCTCAACGATTTGGTGCATTTACGATACGGAAAGCCAAACCGAAACTTTGAACCTTCAAATTGCCAAGCATTCAAATCTTTGGTGGGAGCCGCAAGCCTCGGGAAAGGCCGGAGAATGGAAATCAACAGTAACTTTAGGGCCGGAACTTTTCGAAGAAATCTTAGCGCATCCGATCCCGATAGATAATCGCGCCTTGCGAGCAATCAAAAAATCTCCAATGGCTATAGATATTTATTGCTGGATGACGTACCGAATGAGCTATCTCAGAAAGCAGACCACCATTCCTTGGGAAGTCCTGCAAATGCAATTTGGAGCCGATTATCGCAACGACCGGTTCGGACGGCACAATTTCAAAACAACCTTCATCCAGCGTCTCCGCACCGTACAAACCCTCTACCCAGAAGCAAAAGCGGAAGAAAACGCCAGTGGGATTATGCTTTGCCCAAGCCTCACACATGTCCTGAAAAACTCCCTTTCATGCCAAAAAGTTATCCACAAATCAAAGAGAAATTTAAAAATTATCCACGCATAAACACCACACACTTTGGCCTAAATCCACGCATAAACACCACACACTTTGGCCTAAATCCACGCATAAACACCACACGCAACCCCCCACAAACCCAATAACCATAAGGGATTCCAGCCCCCTCCTATATTAAGACCTATATAAAGAACCTGTAATCAGCTAAGGCAAATTGTGGAAAAGTCTTCGCGCCGCAAAAAAATGCCGACGCCCCACCCCGGCAGAAGCTCTCGCTCAGAGCGCCTGAGAGCCCGCTAGAGCGCTTTAGAAGGACAGGGAAGCCGGAGCGTCGCCATTTTTCGCGAAACCCGAAATGGGGTCCGTCCGATTTCGGGTGCGAAAAATCAGGCGACGGCCATTGCCTTCGGCAGCCCGCGTTCGTCCTGCGTCCGTCCCGGTGCGCACTCCGCGCGGCACCAGGACTCCCGCAATGACTTGACGCCGTGTCGCATGGCCTTGGCATTTCGTCTCCGCCGGCGCTCACGCGCCGGACTTCGACCAAACGCTCGGCCCTACGCCTACGCGGGGGTCGTCGCACGCTGCTCGTCGCTATCGCTCCCTCGCTTCCTGTGCTCCTCCGAGGAAGGTTAAGTGGCTGCTAAAAACGGCCCAGGAAGGCTCTCAGAGGCAACGGAGTGGACCGCAGAAACGAGGTCGAGTCGTCAGAGACGGAAATAGCTCGTATCGAGCGGTCACGGCAAGAAATCGCCTATCGCCCTACTGTGGACATCCTCGCTACGCTCGGACCGGGGGAAAAGCCATTGATAACCGATTGAAACAACAAGTTGTTCCAACCGGTTACCAACCGCTTTTCTCCCCTTGACCACAGCGGCTCTGGCGACAATAAGAATTTTTCTTCTCTCTTTCAGAAAAGGACCGACCGGCGGTATGGACGCAAGAAGCCGACAGTTCGGTAACTGTAGCAACTGTAGCAACTGTAGCAACTGTAGCAACTGTAGCAGGGGGCGGGTGGCCGAGGCCGGGGTGGGTGCGTGTGAATATCCGGCAAATCGCCTCCCAAACAAAAAGAGCCCGTTTAAGGCTCTTTGTGAGGTTGGGGTTAGGGTAGGGCTATGGGAAACCACATGAATGGCTCTGCGAGCCTCTCAGGGGCTCTAAGAGGCATTTCTTCGCTACACCCGAGACCGCTTGAATTCGCCGGACCAGAGACGAACTTGTTTACGCTCTACCTGAGAGCTGGGAGGAGCACAGGCCAGCGAGGGAGCGTAAGTGGAGTGCGGAGTGTGTAGCACGCTCCGGGCCTTCCTGGAAGGCTTGCCGGAGGTCATCCTTTCTCAAAGGCGTAAAATCTCCCGATGACCTTTGAAATGCCCGAAGAAAACACCGCATCGATCCTGGTGGCCAAGAAGGTGTCCCGGCCCAACCTTCAGTTCAAGGTCCTGCCGAAAATCATGCAGGCTCTCACCCTGATCGCTCAGGGTTTGAGCAGTTCTTTTGAAATCCTATCAAATCTATTCAATACTCTCCAATATGGATAGATCACCTAAGCATAGGTGAAGCTGCTAAAACCTTAGGTGTGTCGATCACGACGCTGCGCCGTTGGGAAGCGTCTGGGAAGCTAGTTGCGGACCACACGGTAGGCGGTCATCGCCGCTGCTATAACCTAGCCAAGCTCAAACCGGAATTGTTCCATGCCGAGGATTCGGACGCCCGGCGCACGGTGGCCTATGCCCGTGTCTCAAGCCATGGCCAGAAGGATGATTTAGAGCGGCAAAAGCAGGTATTAGAGCTATATTGCGCCCGGCAGGGCTGGACCTTTGAGATCATTGCCGATCTTGGTTCCGGCATGAACTACCATAAGAAAGGCTTGAAGCGTTTGCTTAATGCCATCATGAGCGGGCAGATTGGACGGCTAGTCATCACTCATAAGGACCGATTGCTGCGCTTCGGAGCGGAACTGATCTTTGCTATCTGTGAGGCCAAGGGCGTTGAGGTGGCAATCCTGAATCAAGGAGAAGACACAACTTTTGAAGAAGATTTAGCGAAGGACGTGTTAGAAATCGTCACGGTGTTTTCCGCCCGTCTCTACGGCAGCCGGAGCCACAAAAACCAAAAACTACTCGACGGCGTAAAGAAGGCAGTAGAGGTAGCGCAATGTTGATTTCCCACAAGATTGCGCTTGATTTGAACAATGCGCAAAAGACTTATATGGCGCGGGCTTCTGGTACAGCGCGTTTTGCCTACAATTGGGCACTTGCCGAGTGGCAACGGCAGTATGAAGCCTGGAAGACCGACAATGCGCTTCCCAAACCATCGCAGGCCACGCTACGCCGTCAATTGAACAGCATCAAGCGAGAGCAATTCCCGTGGATGCTCGCAGTCACCAAGAACGCGCCGCAAATGGCAATCATTCAGCTTGGCAATGCGTTCAGGAATTTATTTGCCGGTCACGCAAAGTACCCGAAATTCCGCAAAAAAGGCGTACACGACCGCTTCACGCTCACCAACGATCAATTCAGTCTCGATGGTTCGCGCCTGCGTATTCCCAAACTCGGTTGGGTGCGCCTGCGTGAGCAAGTACGCTTTACCGGCAAGATTCTGTCGGCTACGGTCTCCCGCGTTGCCGACCGCTGGTTCATCAGCGTTGCCGTCGATACCCATGACGATTCGCATCTGCCCAAAGCCGAAAACCAAGGCGCGGTCGGTGTGGATCTCGGTGTATCGACGCTGGCGACGCTCTCAACGGGAGAATCCATCTGCGGCCCGAAGCCGCATCAAGCCTTGCTAAATCGCCTCCGGCGGTTATCTCGCGCATTGAGCCGCAAGGAGAAAGGCTCGGCTAACCGCCGTAAGGCTAGAGCCAAATTGGCGAGGCTGCACGCCTGTATCGCCAATATCCGCTCGGACGCGCTGCACCAGCTTTCCACGGACCTTACCCGCCGGTTCCATACTATCGGCATCGAGGATTTGAACGTGCGCGGGATGGTAAAGAACCGGCACCTGGCGCGTTCTATCGTTGATATGGGCTGGTTCGAGTTTCGCCGTCAGTTGTCGTACAAGGCGGCGATGCGCGGCGGTCAAGTCGTGGTAGCGGATCGCTTTTTTGCGAGTAGCAAGATGTGTTCGGCTTGCGGGCACAAGCGCGAAGCCTTGCCCCTTTCAGTCCGGCATTGGACCTGCCCTGACTGTGGAGCAAAGCATGGCCGCGACGTAAACGCTGCGGTCAATCTAAGAGAATACGCGGTGAGTTCCACCGTGTCTGCCTGTGGAGGGGCAGGCGCTGGCTGCGGTTGCAAGACCGTAGTGAAACCAGCCCCCGTGAAGCAGGAAGCAAACAGTAGACCGAATCAGATTTAAGCAGCTTTGATTCGGTTTGCGTAGGTTTTGCAGAACGGGATATTTTCATGATCGAAGAAGTGGCAACACTGGTCGAATGCTATCGCTCATGGCTGAAGGACAAAACAGCTTTGCGTGAGATTAATGGCCATATCGAGATCACAACCCCGTTTCTCGACCGCCATAACGATTTCATACAAATATATGCGCGCCGTGAGAACGACGGTTTCCTTTTGACTGACGACGGCTACACAATCGACGATCTATCGATGTCCGGCTGTTCGCTGGACACGCCAAAGCGCAAAGACTTTCTCAGGTCCACTCTATCTGGGTTCGGCGTAAAGAATGAGAATGGCGAACTATGCGTACATGCGACTAAAGACAGCTTCCCACTAAAAAAGCATAGTCTCATCCAGTCTGTATTGGCGGTGAACGACCTTTTCTACTTGGCGACGCCACATGTTGCAAATGTTTTTCTGGAAGATGTTATCCTTTGGCTCGATTCTATCGATGTCCGTTATACGCCTAATGTCAAATTTACGGGCACGTCTGGTTATGATCATCTGTTCGATTTTGCGATTCCAAAATCGAAGCAAGAACCGGAGAGGCTGCTACGCGCCATCAATGACCCTACGAAAAACACGGCACAGACGGTTGCCTTCTCATGGTTGGATACGCGGCATGTGCGTTCTGCGGCTTCAATATTCATTGCGATCCTGAATGACAGCAATCGACGCATTCCTCCAAACGTGGACCAAGCATTACAAAGCTATGATGTGAAGCCCGTTCATTGGAGTCGGCGGGAGGAGGTCCAGGATCAGCTAGCGGCATGAACCCGTTCACTTTGAACTCAACAACACCCCGGCGTTCTGCCGGAGCAACAAAAGGAAAGACTATGAAACTAATCGCCGCTTTAACGGCTGTTTGCTTTCTCGCCGCGTGCGCTGGCCGGACACCGAATCCGGTCCTGATTTCCCAGTACGGAGATGAACGGAAATCATGCAAAGCGCTTGGACTCGAAATGAATGATATTCAAGGCGAAATTCAGCGTTTGTTACCCGAGAAAGATAAAACAGCAAAAAATGTGGCCCTTGGTGTCGCTGGCTGGTTTTTGCTTGTGCCGTGGTTCTTCATGGACTTCAAAAACGCGGAAGCGCAAGAGTATGAAGCCTACCGCCAACGGTATAACCACCTCTCCCGCATCGCGCAGGTCAAGAATTGTCGGTTAACCACGATCGATCTGCCATCTATCCAGCAGATGAGGGAGGAACATGAACAGCAACGTAGGAATCAAGGGGAAGAATCATGAGTAAAGAATCCGGTCAAAAAAGCACCGGAACCGGCATGGTGCCTGGGATTATTGCCTGCGTCCTGGCGGTCCTTGGAATCTTCACGGTTGGCATTGTGTTTGTGCCGCTGGCCGCGGTCATGGCGCTGGTCGGGACGATCATTGCCGCGAAGAACGCGCATTGGGGTGGTGCCGGGGTCAATGTACTGGCTTGGGTTTTGACGCTTGTTGGCCTGTTCGCGTCTCCCGCCCTGCTCGCGTTCCTGGGTTTCGGGCTTGGGTCCGGAGGTTGAAATGAACGTTGGAACCTCTCGTAATCGCCTCTGAGCATCCCTGAGCGGCTCTCTCAGGCGATGGCTTGCCTGCCCCTGCTTTCTCCCCCCTTACCTATCTTCCATAACGGCCTCTACGGGCCTGTCCTCGATGGGATGAAGCATTCCCTTGGTGAGACAGAGCGACATTCCCTCGGACCCGACACTTTTCAAGGTTACGGGGCGCGCGTAGCGGCAGTCACCCTGGAGGGGCCACAAGGAGCGAAGCGACTGAAGGCCGGCGAAGCCGTTGACGGAGTGAGCCCGCGCGTATCCTCCAGGTCGGCTCAGAGGGAGTACGCGGACTTTTGGTCTGGAGGTCTCTCGGTGGGTTGAGAGGGCGAATGAAGCGATCGGTAATGCGCCGCTGAGAAGCCTGTAAAGCGGTTTTGCTTTCCTTGCTATCCCAGCCTACTCCAGACGGCATGCAATCGCCCAAGAGAGGCTCTGAGGTCCTTTCAGGTGGCTTCTGCGTGTCTTTTCTGCTTTGGTTGGCTCTGCCCTCCGCTCAAGTTCCTCTTTTCTCGTTGTTGTTGGCAATTCCCGAGTGTAGCCGCGACCGCCCTGGACTCGTCCTGGTCCACCGTCAGGCCCCAGTGGTCCTTGACTTGTGTCGCGGGGTTCGGGGACTGGATTTCAAACTTGTACTAAGGCCAGAGTTTAAGGGCCGCCACGACGAGGCCGCCGACGGTCGAGGTGGTGGCGAACGACCATACCATGAAGCGGTCGATACGCCGCGTCAGCTCCTCGAAGCGCTTATCCATGCTCTGCTGCATGGCCTCGAAGCGCCTATCAACGGCCTCGAATCGCTTATCGACAGCTTCGAAGCGCTTATCAACGGCCTCGAAGCGCTTGTCCATCTGCTCCAGGATGGTCTTGATCAGCTCGCGCTGGTGCTTGAGCTCCTCCTCGATGCGCACCAGGCGCTCGCGCAGCTCGATCTCGTAGACCGCCGGCGGCTTTCCCAGGGACTGCTCGGCGAGCCACGCCCCGAGATTCCCTTTGATGTACGCGATGTCTTCCGCGGCGAGGTTCGTGGTGGTCATTGGCGTTTCTTTTTCTTGGTGGGAAAGCAGGGGGAAGGAGAGCTTCGGGGATCGAGAAACCGGGTTTCGATAAAACGCTTTCTCGACATTCACGCCCCCTGAATCGAAGAGGCGCCCATCACATCTCGAGCTGCTTGGCGATTTCGAGCGCGCGCCGCTTGCCGACGTTGAGATAGGCCGAGGTTGCCGAGACCGTGCTCTGCCCCAGGAGTTCGCGCACGGCCTCCACATTGCGTGTCTTCTCGTAGATGTACGCGGCTTTCGTCCGGCGCAGGCTGTGTGAGCTGTAAATCGTGGGGTCCAGGCGGGCATAGCCCACCCACTTTTTCACCAGCATGCGGTATTGCCAGGTTGAGATCGCCTGGTCCGGGTCGCCGCGGAGCCGGGTGAACAGCGGTGCCCAGGGTAACTTGCGGCTTGCCGCGATCCACCGGGCGAGCGCCTTCCGGGTGTCGGGCGTGAGGGACACCAGGGTTCCTTGGCCGGTCTTCTGCTGGCGGGCCATGAACTCATCACGGATCCGCCCTTCGTGGTCGGTCACGTCGGCAACGGTGAGAGCGAGCAAGTCCACCCCGCGCAGCATCGTATCGATGGCGGTGGAGAACAGCGCCAGGTATCGTGGGTTGTCCTCGGCTTCCAGCAGCCGCCGGATGGTCTGGACCTGCTCGCGGCTCAAGGGACGCATTTGACCGATGCTTCGGCCCTTGTTCCAAGGGATAGGGCCAGCCGGTTTCCGGTTTATATTCGATTTTCCATACTACGGTTTTATATCTAATTGTATAGATAGCGTGTGTATTGTAAATCTCCTAAACTGAGTAATCAATCAACCTATTGATTACGATCTAATTTACTGGAATATGCATACCTCCGCTTTGGACCAAAGCGGAGGTATTCCCGGCCTGCCTATCACCGGCCTTGCCATAGGATTTCTCTGTGGTCCCAAAGCTCTCTGTTGGGCTGTGCCCACGTGAGCACGGATGGGCAAGACGTGACCGCTCCTGTGGCATCAACGATGCGAGACGGCGCAGTCTGGCGGGCCTTGGGCCGATACGGCAACACCCGGTTAGGGTCGGTCTATACCGGGATTGAGATCATCTGCGACCGGAACCGGTGGTGAGTGGAAAGCTCTATAAATGCGCTAGAGAACCGCACAGGGCCGTACACGAGGATCGGATTCTTGCCCGATCTCTCCCGACGCGCTTGGAGATCGCACCGAATTCCCTTCGGACACGCTGAGAATCCGGTTGATGTGTCGCAACTGTAGCAACTGTAGCTGTAGCAGCCCCGGTAAGCCCTCCCTTGTTGGGGGTGGAGCCCCTTAGGTAGCCACCGAGAACGGCTCTCTGAGTCTCTCAGGGGCTCTGAAGGTGATACGCCGTCTTATCCAGGGAGGCTCGAATTCACCGGACCGGAGACCAACTCACCCACTCTTAGCCTCCGCTAGTGGCTCCATGGTCTTCAACGGAGCTAAGGCCAGAGCCTAATCGCCGCGATGACGAGGCCGCCGACGGTCAAGGTGGTGGCGAACGACCACGCCATGAAGCGGTTGATCTGTCGCATCAGTTCATCGAAGCGCCGATCAACGGCCTCGAAACGCTTGTCCATGCTCCGCTGCATAACCTCGAAGCGCCGATCCATACTCTCGAAGCGCCTGTCGACGGCCTCGAAGCGCTTATCAACGGCCTCGAAGCGCTTGTCCATGTTTTGCTGCATGGCCTCGAAGCGCTTATCAACGGCCTCGAAGCGCTTGTCCATCTGCTCCAGGATGGTCTTGATCAGCTCGCGCTGGTGTTTGAGTTCCTCCTCGATGCGCACCATGCGCTCGCGCAGCTCGATCTCGTAGACCGCCGGTGGCTTTCCCAGGGATTTCTCGGCGAGCCACTCCCCGAGATGCTCCTTGATGTACGCGATGTCTTCCGCGGCCAGGTTCGTGACGGTCATTGACATTCCTCGGTTGGCAAGAAGATGGCCCTTACCCCAGGTAGGGCGCCTCGAAGATGAGGTCCTTCTCGACGACGATGTTGAACCGGTGGCCGGGACGAATGGTCAGCGTGGGCTGGACGTTCCGGTGTCTGCGCAATATCTCCTGGCCGACCTGATTCCACTGTGAAACCGGTTGCTTGGCAGTGATGTCCCCATCGTCGTCACCAGCTCTCGCGTTTTCTTGCGGTCCGGCATGGCAAGCGGCACCCCGATGCCCGGACTGTGCTGATTTTGTTGTCTCGCGAGGACTTGGCGCTCGCTGGGATCGCGAGCAAGGATTGTGGGTAACCACACGCTCTTTTCCCCACGTCTTCGTTGCCATCCTCGTCTCCTCCTTTCTTCCTTGGCCGCTCCGGCTTTCCGTCCCTTCGTCCCAGACCGTCAGTAGGCATGGTATCGAGTGCTTTTCCGTGGAGTTGGCCTCTCGGTTGGGAGCATGTCGAAAATCCCGAGGGCGTGGAGGTGGGAACAGAAGGGTCCCCTAGGCATCGAAATCACAAGGGGCGTTTTGTACCGGCTCGAGGACGTGGAAGCCTGGAAGCAATCCCACCTGATTCATCCACGCGAGAAACAGGCGTTCATCGTTCCGATTTCTCCCTTTTAAATCGTTCCTATAGAATATATACACACTGAAAAGTCTACTTAATTAATTGGAAAAAAGTTCTATGGCCCGTTTTATTTATGTTCCTAGTGGAAACTTTCAACTTCATTCTGTCTTCCCCGTGTTCCATATATGTTCCACGCAATAAATTCATATAGTTATATACATATATTAAATTTGTTTACTAGGAGGTTCCACGTGTACCGTATAGCCGCGGAACGAGGAATCGTGGTGACGCTTCGGTCTCCCGCGAAGAAGGCGTTGTTGGTTGACTTCGGCCTGGGGAAAAGCGTTCGCAATAGCGCTGGTCCGTATCCCACATTCCGGCGATGGCTTCCGGCTTGCCTTTAGCACAGTGGCCAAGGTGGGGATGGTCGATGCGCCCGAAGTGGAGGCAATCGCCACAGTGGACTGAGCAGTTGACTCCGGTTGGTTCCGGTACTTCCCCCGACCGTTTCAGAAAGTACCTTCGGGCCTCCAGGTTAGTACGGCACTTGTCCACTACCTTGGTGATGATAGTCGGATCGGTTTCCTCGATACGCGCCAGCCAAGCCCGGATGTTTGATTCTTCTTCCGGTGATAGTTCAGGAGGGGGGCTCGGCCACCCGCCCCCTGCTACAGTTGCTACAGTTGCTACAGTTGGGGGATTAGGCCAATGATTTGGCCGTTCTGCGGTGGTGGCCGCCCCCTGCTACAGTTTGCTACAGTTGCTACAGTTGCCGGACTGTCGGCGTCTTGTACGGCAACTGTCGCTGTCATACCGTCGGTAAGTCCGCCTTTTTTGATCAATGCGGAAAGGGTCATGGTCCGTCCGTTCTGCAAAACCTACGCAAACCGAATCAAAGCTGCTTAAATCTGATTCGGTCTACTGTTTGCTTCCTGCTTCACGGGGGCTGGTTTCACTACGGTCTTGCAACCGCAGCCAGCGCCTGCCCCTC
>Ga0209681_1000039_pt1 | contig 36255 bp, 29 predicted proteins | sample WorMetLIZISLAND2_3_FD_187416 | JGI IMG/M metagenome (GOLD analysis project Ga0209681, IMG submission 187416) | Marine gutless worms symbiont microbial communities from Max Planck institute for Marine Microbiology, Germany - Olavius clavatus LIZARD... ... | reverse complement strand
AACGGCAAATTTAGACCATTTGCCCGCTATGATCGTCCAATGGGTACGCTTTAATCAATTTTCAAAGATCATGGCACACCCCTTGGGGGTTCAAGCAACATTTACATGAACGTTTTGAAATTGGTTCACCAATATAACTAAATTTTGCACACATAAGCACAAATAGAACAAAAAGTTTTTGAAACACGAAATGTTCAATTTCCGCATATTGGGGGAGAATTGCTTACAAAAAACTTTTCAAAGACTTTTTGCAAAATTTTGTAGTGGTCGAGTTGATGTCAAACAGTTGAAAAAGCAGAAAAAATGACAACATGAATAACGGAATAAAGCCCATAATTGCTCTTATCATAGGAAATTTGGGCAGTTCGCGCTACTATTCTTTGCTCGATTTTTTCAACTTTTTGACTGTTTGACTTCATTCCAACCATTACACTTTTTGCAAAATTTAGTTGTATTGGCATATGTTTATGCTACAACTAAATATGGCTAACAAAGCCTTGCACGTGACGAGTGCCCGCTTCGCACTGTCGGCATAATTGCCCCGCATAAACGGCTGTTGCCGGTGTCAAGTTCACAGCCCCGCAGCACGGGCGGGCACATCGCACGTGAAGGCAGGCGTTGGCAGGAAAACGAATGATAGCGACCGATATATGCTGGCGAGTTGGTGCGTACATCAAGACAACCATGGATTCAGGGAGTTCGCGGTCGGAAGGGAGACCCAACAACAGTGCCAGTGAGAGGAAAGCATGAGCAGTGAGCACAATGACGAATCTCCCGTTCTTCCTCCACTATTGGAGGAATTTCGTACTGCTTTACAGGATGAAATCGAAGTAGCAAAGCGCAATTCCTCCAGCAGCGCAGTTCCTCTTGCCAATGGACACAAGGTAGCATCTCTTGGGAGTGCTCATCAGTACGCGTTCTTGATTGATTCGGTTCTCAACACGCCGGATGGTGCTCCCGGTGACCTTGTCATTCCGGGCAAAGCACCTCTAGCGGCCACCATTGTCTCGGCAGAGGGGCTTCGCATTGTCATCAGCGTCGAAGCTGATTTGGGCAAGTTCGTCCCAACGGCAAAGCTACAGACGAATCTCACAATCCTAATGCGCAAGCTTATCGAGCGCATTGAGAATAGCGCCAACCAACAGAATCACGCCGCTGAACGAATGCTGGGAAACGCAACAGTATTGGGCGCCCCCGAAAGACCGACCTTCTCGCCGATGCTAAACCAGAATCAGCTGAATGCGCTTGAAAGCGCCTTGGGACGCGACCTCACTGTGATATGGGGGCCACCGGGAACGGGAAAGACTCATACAATTGGCACTATCACGGAGCATCTGAACATTGCCTCCAGAACAGTACTGCTCGTTTCTCATACGAACTCAGCCGTCGATCAAGCCATTAAGCACGTCGCTAATTCGATGAAGGACCAGCTAGCTGACGGGGCGGTGGTTCGTGTTGGTGAAGTGAAAGATGATGTGCTTCGCACAGGTTTCCCGAACGTTCTTCTCAAGACACAGGTTGAACGCCAGTCCCGTGAATTGGTTGAGGAAAGAGAACACCTATCGAGTCAGAAGCAGAGATTAGCAGACGAAATGGCGTTGGCGCAGAAGACTGTTGAAATCATAGAATGGCTCGGAACCGCAGAGCAAGACATATGCGCGATTGACAAAGCCATCACAGAGCGAGACCGCTACAGAGAACGTGAACGGCAGGCGTCGCTGGAGTTGGATTCATTACTGCGGCAGCGTTCGCATTTGCTGCAAAAGCATGAACTTGCGGCTAGGGCACTCCGCCTGAGAAAACTCCTCGACGCCAAGCAAGAAGAATCTTCCGTTCTTCGGGGCCAGTTCAATACGCTTGCGGCTGAAAAGGAAAAACTGACTGCAACAGTTGCGGAACAGAACTCCCGCATAGAAATTGCCACCCGCATCGACCCTATTCGAAAAGAGCGCGCCAGCTTTCCTTCACAGAATGAACAGAAAGCCACGATTGCAGCAATTTCCGGAAAGCTCAGGGAAACAAAAGAAAAACTGGCCATCGCTCAGAGGAAATTGGCTTCCGCTGATGCTTTGCTGCAAGAGACCTCAGGCGTTGGAACCCTGAGCAGGATATTCAAGCGGTTACCGAAACCGGAATACCAACGCGCAACCGTGAACTCATGCGCGAACCGAGTCACTGCGCTTGACAACGAGGTCTTGGCAACACAGCAGGCGCACGAAGTAGCCACAAGAAAGCTCGCCAGGATAATCGAAATGGACGGCGAGTTGGATCGGTATAAGAATATCGGCAAGTATCAGCAAGAACTCAAAGTCAAGATGCAATCAGTGAGGAAATTGGAGGAGATTTCCGCGAAAACAAGCAAACTCGATTCTCTCTCGTCTAAGCTGCATGGAGATATCCGGAAAATCGAAGGGGGATTCACTGAGGCAGCGAATAAGATCGACGGCGATATCAAGGCTGTCTATCTGGATGTTTGTGGGAAACTCCAGAAGCTGAAAGAACTTGAAGATACGATGCGGCAATCTGGTCAGTCGGCAGTCGAAATGCAGAACAAAGCAGACTCTCTGTTGTCGCGTTCGATAGCTACTCTACAGCAATGGGTAGATTTCGAACTCCTCCCCACATCAACGGAAGAGTGCTTCGCAGAAATCCGTGTGTGGCATTCTCGACTCGCTGAGAAACATGCCTCAACAGACCTGGAATCTATGAAGGGCAAAATTGATGAGCTTCGAGCGGAGATTCGCACTCTCGATACCAAAATTACCGAAATAGACGCCAAGCTCGCGGAAGTTGAAAGAGAAGTCATCAATAGGGCTGCCGTTCTTGGGGCTACTCTTACCAAGACCTATCTCAGCGACGACATACAGGCACGCAAATTCGACACTGTGATCCTCGACGAGGCGTCCATGGCGCCCATACCAGCCCTTTGGGCCGCGGCACTCCTTGCCGAGAATAATCTTGTGATTGTTGGCGATTTCAAGCAGTTGCCTCCAATTGTGCTCTCAAACAATGACCTGACAAAGAAATGGTTGGGAAGGGATGTATTCGAAGCATCCGGAATGAAGAACAAGTGGATAAAGGACAATACTCCTTCTCACTTCGTGCCGCTCCTTGAACAAAGGCGGATGCTCCCCGAAATCGCCCGCGTTGCGAACAAGTTCTATGACGACCAGCTTGTCAATGCATTCACGGAGCCAAAGCAGTACAAGGGCTACGAGAACTTCGAGGCTTGGTATGTGAAGGGCTGGAGATATGACAATCCGGTAACGCTTGTTGATATTGGCCCTCTTAACGCCTGGGTCACAAGCGTTGTAAAACACGGCAATTCGAGCCGCCTGAATTTCTTGTCGGCGACAGTGGCTGTCGATATCGCCGAGCAGCTGTTGTCACCCGATAGGCCAGCGAGAATAGAGGGCGAACCAAAGCGTGTACTCATCGTAGCGCCCTACAGGGCACACGCCAAGCTTGTGACCGTTCTCCTAAGAGATTTCGAAACCCTGCAGGATGAAGTTATTGCAGGCACAGCACATAGTTTTCAGGGGTCAGAAGCCGATGTGGTGATCTTTGACACAGTCGTGGACGAGCCGCACTGGCGGGTCAACTTCTTCATGCCATCGCTAGATGAAGACTTGAAATGCCTGCTAAATGTTGCTTTGACTCGGGCAAAATACCGCCTATTTGTTCTTGGTGACTTCGACTACTGCCAGAAGCAAGGCCGGAAGGCGTTTCTTGGCAAGACTCTGATTCCTTCACTGCTTCAGCAATTCCCCCGCGTAGATGCAAGAGATATTGTTCCCGAGGGATTGGCAGCGCGTGCCGCTAAAGCACAAATGACGGCAATGGGTGGAAAGATCGATCCCAACTCGGAACGAGTGGTCCTCACTCAGAACGACTTTTATCGTGTCCTTTCTAGCGACTTCAAAGCCGCGAACAGTAGGATTATCATTTACTCGCCATTTGCTACGACAGATAGGGTCTCTTTCTTGTTGCCTCAACTCAAGGCTGCCGTTGAGAGAGGTGTTGAGGTCTACGTCGTAACCAAAGCCCTTTCTGAAAGGTCAAGGCGTGAACTGTCAACTATCAAGGTCATTGAGAATCAGCTTAAACAGACTAGAATAGCAGTTATTCACAAACTGCGTATGCACGAGAAGCTGGTTTTTGTCGATGAAGATGTCACTTGGTCTGGCTCACTGAACCCACTCAGCTTCTCCAACACGCAAGAGATAATGGAACGTCGGAAGAGCAAGACAGTCCTGAAGGACTATTTCCAGATTTTGCGGCTACATGAACTCATATCTGCACACGGGGGACCCGAAGGAACGTGCCCCATTTGTGGTGATGAAATGATTGCCGCAGAAGGCGCAGACCAGCCTTATTATTGGCGATGCGTCAACGACGAGTGCTTTACGCGTGGGGTTGATCAGCCATACCCGTTCGACGGTGTACTTACGTGTGGCAACTGTAACTCTTCCGTTGAATACGGATACTGGGGCGACTATCCACACTGGCGATGTACGTCCAATAATAGGCACAGGCAGAAGATCTTTAAATCTCATCTAAGGCTGCCTAAGATGGCAGCATTAGTGCCGCGTAGTGAGCGAAGGAAGCTGTGCAAGTTATTCAATATAGAGAACTTTGATGATTATATGTGGGGTTCAAAACCAAGTAAAAGTACGGGGCATGATCAGAGGCATCTGTTTGATTAACTACAACAACTGGCCTTATGTTGCGGTCGGCAAAGCCACAGTCGAAGTGCAAATAGTGGAGCCAAGTAGCATGTTTATGAATAAGAACTGCCAACAAGGCGCTGCACTGGACGGGGATTCCGCTGCGCTCCATCCCCGCCAGTGAGCTTGGTCGTTATGCACTTAAAAGCCGCTAATCTTGGAAACATGAACGAAACCGGAAAAATATTCAAATTTCAAATATGGCGCCTGCTTTCATTAGTCGCCTTAATTTTCGCCATCAAATTATACCTGTCCGGCCGGCCCGAGTCATTAAGGGGCTCATTCCTAAGTATAAGCACAGACATATGGTTCTGGTTAGCGGTCGCTATTCCGGTATTTTACCGAGCCCCCCGATATGTTGGAAATATAAGACAATACGCCATAGATGAAACAAATGATTTCAGTCATCACCCCGGCGCACAATGAAGCCCAATTTATTAGAGGATGCTTGGACTCGGTGCAGACGGCCGCACAACAGGCCGCCGATACGGTCGAGCATATTGTGGTGCTGAACCGCTGCGCGGATAACACCGGCCAGATTGCCCTGGAGTCGGGCGCACGGGTGGTGACCGACGATTCCCGTAATTTGAGCCGTATCCGCAACACGGGCGTGAACACCGCCCGGGGTGAGATCGTCGTCACCATCGACGCCGACAGCCAAATGACCCCTAACATGCTGGTCGAGGTGCAGAAAAAGCTCGACTCCGGAAAGTACATTGGCGGCGGCGTCCTGATGCTGCTTGAAAGGGTCTCCTTGGGGATTATCTGCAGCCTGATGGTTGCGGTTCCTTTTATACTGCGGCACCGTGTGAGCAGCGCCGGAATGTTCTGGTGCCTGAAAAAGGATTTTGACGCCATTGGCGGGTTTGACGAAACATTGGCCTGTATCGAGGATATCGATTTTGCCAAAAGGCTCAAAAAACACGGGCAGCGTTCCGGAAAACGGTACGGCACCATTCTTAAGGCGCACATTGTCACATCATGCCGAAAATTTGATCAGTTCGGTGACTGGTTTGCCGTCAGGGATCCGAAGATGATCCGCCGTCTTTTTAAAAGGGACCCCAAAACGGCGGACCGGTTCTACTATGACGTCCGTTCCGAAACAGCCAAACGGCACCATTTTTCGGACCCGGGTTCCCGCGATTCGGATTCAATATCATCCGCCTAAGATCTTCAGCTACTCCCATTTGACACACCCGCCTCTGCGCCTTATTGTAACGTCATTTAAATAAACAAAAACGTATGGTTATCGGCGACGGGCCGACTCATTGAGCGAATCCCTGTTTTGCCACCGAAACCATCGAATGCTTGTAACCCGACATCTTTCCGGACCCTTTGGGGAAAGATGTAAAACCTTCAGGAGATTTTATGGAAACCCGGCAACCCACCATGGAAGATCAAAGCGGCATGGACGCCCACCTGGCCAATCAGTTACGCACGCTGTTTGCCAAAATGGTCAATGATATTGACATTGTACTTTTTACCGATCCCAACGGCAACGACCCTTACTGTGACGCGGCGCGTCAAGCGATCCGCATGTTCCGGCAGCTCACCGACCGCATCCAGGTCCGCGAATTTGACCTTACTCATGAAAAAGCCGTTGAATGGGAGATCACGGAATCCCCCACCATCGTGATCCAGCCCGATCATTACAATCTGCGCTGGATCGGCGCGCCCGTGGGCGAAGAGGGGCGCATCTTTTTGGAGACGATCCTGCTCATCGGTACGGGCGAAAGCAACCTCAGCGAGCAGTCCAAAAAGGTGATGGCCAAGGTAGACGACCCGCGGCGGGTAAAGATATTTGTCAGCCCCAGCTGCCCCTACTGCCCTCAAGAGGCGATCAACGGTGTTAAGGCGGCCGTTGAGCGTCCCGACACGGTCAGCCTGGAAATTATCGATATACAGTGCAAACCGGTTATTGCTGATCAGTACAACGCCCACAGCGTGCCCCAAGCCTTTGCCAATGATCTGCTCATCGGCCAGGGGGCGCAGTCCGAAGAGGTGTTCTGCGCCAGTTTGGCCGGCCTGGAGCCCCAGACGGTCTTTATCCCCGATGTGGAGGCCGACGAGATCGAAACCGATGTGGTGATTGTGGGCGGCGGCCCGGCGGGCCTTACCGCGGCCATCTATTTGGAACGCAGCGGACTCAAAACCGCCTTGGTGGAAAAAGAGGCCCTGGGCGGCCAGGTGGCCACCACCCCTGTGGTGGAAAACTATACCGGCTTTACTTCAGTAGGCGGCAAAACCCTGGTGGACATCATGGTGACCCACGCCATGGAGTACGCTCAGATCTTTAAGGGTGAAGAAGTATTGGAAATTTCGGGGAGCGACCCCTTTATCGTCAAAACCAGCCGCCGGACCTTTACAGCCAGGCGGGTGCTCTTGGCCACGGGCGCGACCCATCGCCATTTGGGTGTACCCGGTGAAGAGCGTCTTTCCGGCAAGGGGGTTACCTATTGCGCCACCTGTGACGGTCCGCTCTTTCGCGGCCGCAAGGTCATTATGGCGGGCGGCGGTAACAGTGCTGTTACCGAAGCGCTCTATTTGAAAAATATGGGCGTGGATGTGTCCATTGTGCACCGACGCGACACCTTGCGGGCACAGTCACATCTGTGCAAACAGTTGGAAGAAAACGGCGTCCCTGTCATCTGGAACACCGAGGTGCAGGAGATTCTGGGCGACCGGCGGGTAAACCGGGTGGTCCTGAAAAACAATAAAACCGGAGAGGCCCAAACCGTCGATATAGACGGGGTATTTATCGCCATCGGCTATAAACCGGCCACCCAATTGGCCCGGCTGGCCGGTATTGACCTGACCGACGAGGGCTATATCGCCAAGCAGGAACACCATCGCACCAATGTTCCGGGTATCTATGCTGCGGGCGATGTGGAAGGGGGCTATAAGCAGATTGTCACCGCCGTGGGCCAAGGTGCCGAAGCGGCCATGTCGATCTTTGAAGATATGATCAACCCCTACTGGCAAAGAGAGCAAACGGTGAAACTGGAAGCGGTATCGGCCTGACGTATGCCGCCGTCGGCATGGGTTGAACAATTTTGGCTGCAGTGGAGGGTAATAAGAGACAATTACCGTTTCTTTTAGGGCTTTTATCTGCTATGGTGCTATTGTTGCCATGGATCGGTGTTGAATCGTTGAAGATAACTGTTTTATCCGTTTTAACCAGGTAATGGTGTAATGTCTTTTTTTACCCCTTTATCCTCCATTCGAATCACCGATGTGGTTGATGTTCTCTTCCTCACCTTTATTACCTATAATTTGTATAAGTGGTTCCAGGGAACCAAGGCCTTAAAGGCCCTCATCGGTTTGGTGGCCATTGGCGCCGTTTTTGTGGGGGCGCGCTATTGGGGGCTTTTTCTCACCACCTGGGTGTTTCAGTTTTTATGGCAGGTCCTGATCATCTTGCTGATCATTCTTTTTCAGTCGGAAATCCGTCAAATGCTGGAACGGGCCAACCCGTTTCAACGGTATGGTCATCTGAAAAAAATTGACGGGGAAAATTGGATCGATCAGATTACCGATGCAACGTTTGCGATGGCCCGCCGCCGTATGGGGGCGTTGATTATTGTTGAGCGCTCCGACAAGGTGGATGAAATGTTGAGCCGGGGAATTGATATAGCAGGCGACCCAACCCCCGAGATGCTGCTCACCATCTTTAACAATAAAACTCCGCTCCACGACGGGGCGACAATTATTCGCAAAGGTAAGATTGTTTCCGCCACCCGCTATTTGCCGCTCACCTCCAAAGAGAACCTGCCGCAGGACTGGGGCACCCGTCACCGCGCGGCGCTGGGATTGACGGAAAAGTGCGACGCCTGGGTGATTGTGGTATCCGAAGAGCGGGGTGATGTCTCTATTGCCAGAGACGGCGCCATCCGTCATATCGGTTCGCCCGAGGCCCTGAAAAATCTCTTGCTCAAAGCCTCTTCCGCCGATTCCGTGACGGGCCTCACCTCTTGGGACCACCTGCACTCCTTGCTCACCAAACGGCTGCCCCTGAAATTGGGCACCTTTGCCGTGGTGGCCGCCGTTTGGGTTTTGTTGGCCGGACAGCAGGATTTCGAAGCGACGTTTACCGTTCCCGTGAAGATCACCAACCTCCCTGCAACCATGCATATTGTCAGGCCCCAAAAACCGCAAGTGGAGTTAACGGTCCGGGGTTTGCGCAAAGATGCCAGTATTCTTTCGCACCGCAATGTGGAGGTAGAACTCAATCTAAGGTTGGCCGAGGCCGGCCGCAAAACATTCCGCATCTCCCGTAACGACATCACCCTGCCCATTGACCGCATTGATGTGGTCAAGATCACGCCCATGACTTTTAGATTTGAATATGAATCCAAAGAAGAGGCCCGATAGGTATCATTTATTTTAATCTGATTGCGACGGAATTGGCATGAGCGCCTAGTCCCTCCGCATCGGCCAAGCGGATGATGGTTTGGGCCTCTTTTTGAAACGCCGCCTTGGAATAGTAGACCAGGCTGGTGCGTTTTAAAAAGGTCTCCACGCCAAGGGCCGATGAGAACCGGGCCGTACCCGACGTGGGTAATACATGGTTAGGCCCGGCAACATAGTCACCCACCGGCTCGGGGGTGTAAGGGCCGATAAAAATCGCACCCGCGTGACGCAATTGATCCACATAATCAAACGGATTTTGAATATAGAGTTGAAGATGCTCGGGGGCGATCTGGTTGGCCAAGTCAATTGCAATTGCCAGGTCGGGCACCACAAAAGCGGCCCCGAACCGTTTAAGCGATTCTGCCGCGATGGCCCGCCGTTCCAAAGCGGTAACCTGTTTTCCTAACGCCACCTTCACGCCGGTGGCCAAAGATGGGGATGGGGTCACCAGGATAGATGATGCCAGTACATCGTGCTCCGCCTGGGATAACAGGTCCGCGGCCACATGGTCGGGATCGGCGGTTTTGTCGGCTAAAATCAATATTTCACTGGGCCCGGCAATCATATCAATGCCCACCTTGCCGCTGACCATCCTTTTAGCCAGGGTCACGTAAATATTGCCAGGCCCGACAATCACATCTACTTTGGGGATGGTTTCAGTACCGTAGGCAAGGGCGCCAATGGCCCAGGCGCTGCCCATCTTAAAAATCATGTCCACATTGGCTTTTTGCGCCGCTACCAAAAGTTCCGGTGTGACGCTGCCATCGGGACGGGGCGGGGTGGCCATCACCACTCTGGTCACACCGGCGATTTGGGCTGGTATGGCGCACATTAAAACCGACGACACCAGCGGTGTGGCGCCGCCTGTTGCACCGGGCACATAGATACCCGCCGCGTCCACCGGATGGACCATCTGTCCGGTCAGGGTGCCGGGACGTTGGGCGGTCATCCACGAGTTGGGTTTCTGTTTTTCGTGAAACGCACATATATTGGACGCAGCACGGTTGAGGGCCCGCATAAAGCCTTTACCGACGGCTTTTTTCGCCGCGGCCAGATCTTTATTCGTGACAATCGTCTGCTCAACGGTTATCTTTTTGGCGTCAAATTGGCGGGTGTAGCGGTTGACTGCTGTGTCGCCCTCTTTGCGCACCTCCTGTAAGATGCGTTTGACCCGGTTCATTTCCTTTTGGGGCAATAACGCCTCGCGGGAAACAATTCGTTCCAGCCGCTTTTGTGCTGTGGTAGAGGGGAACTGGCAGATTTTCATATTGGAAATCTTTGTATATGACCATCTTTGAATTTACGGGCCCAAGCCGATTTTAGGGCCCCGTTTTTGCGTTGCTGTTCTTTTTTGGCAGGGCGGCAACGCTTTGTCAATATTGCAAAGACGACTTGATTTTGTGTTGACAAAGCGCCTTGAAACAGTTACTTTTTCGCCACTTTTGAGCGGGAATAACTCAGTGGTAGAGTGCGACCTTGCCAAGGTCGAAGTCGCGGGTTCAAATCCCGTTTCCCGCTCCATTTTTTATGGCGGCATAGCCAAGTGGTAAGGCAGAGGTCTGCAAAACCTCCATTCTCCGGTTCGAATCCGGATGCCGCCTCCAAGCCTCACCAATCCTTGATATTACGTCACAAGTCGCCGTTTTTATTTTTCTTTTTGTATGATTCATCCCGGATCTTGGGTATATTGACATAATTCGTTTTTGATGCCAGTTTCGGTTAAACTTGCAGCAGGTTGTCTCTGGGTTTTTATACGAAATCAACAGATGAAGTGCATCCGTATTTAACGGTAACCGTATTGTAGAGTTGAAATGGACAGTATGATTGTTGAACAAGCCAAAGAGGTGTTAAAAATCGAGGCCGATGGTATCTTAGGGTTGATTCCGCGGCTTGACCGGCGGTTTGAAAAGATGGTTGATCTTGTTTTCAGCGCAAAGGGTCGGCTTATTGTGGCCGGTATCGGCAAATCAGGTATCGTCGCCCGTAAAATATCAGCCACTTTGAACAGTACGGGAACCCGGTCACTCTTTCTGCATCCCGTTGAAGCCATGCACGGCGATTTAGGACAGGTAACGGCTGAGGATGTCCTGTTAGCCCTTTCCTACAGTGGAGAAACTGATGAACTCAATCACCTGATTCCCAGCGTCCGCCAATTGGGGTGTAAGGTGATCGCCTTTACAGGCAACCCCCATTCCAATTTGGCCCATCTCAGCGATATCGTCATTGATGTCAGCGTGGACCGGGAGGCTTGCCCTCTGGGTTTGGCGCCCACCACCAGTACCACGGCCATGCAGGCCATGGGAGATGCCCTCGCGGTCGTGCTGATCAATCGGCGCCGGTTTAAAAGCGGTGATTTCAGGCGCTTTCACCCCGGCGGAAATTTGGGACAGCGATTGGCCAGTCAGGTGGCCGATATGATGGTGACCGGTGAAAGAATTCCAGTGGTTGCAAAGGCTACCCCCCTATTGGAGGCTATCGGCGTGATTGATGGCGGTGGCCTGGGAGTGACGCTCGTGGCCAAGGGCGGCAAACTGATCGGCATCGTCACCGATGGCGACCTGCGCCGCATGTTGACGCAGCACCGTTCACTGAAAGATTTAACCGCCGGTGATGTTATGACACCCACGCCACGCACGGTGTTGCCCCATGCCTTGGCTTACGATGTACTTCATGTAATGGAACTGCATCAAATTACCGTTGTGCCTGTGGTGGATGAGGCGATGCGGATTGCGGGAATCGTTCACCTGCACGATATTTTGGGAAAAGGAGAGTTTCGGTTTAACGGCCGCGCTGCCGGCGGGTCGTAACCGTGATAACACAGATGACTTCGACACCCCCCCATGACACGACTGTTGCCGACCTTGGACCGGCCAAGATTTTGTCTCCTTACTTGCAAAATGTGTCCGACCCGGAAGCGCTATTTATGAATGACCAAAAGCGGGTTCTACAAAAGGCGACCTTTACCCGGGATACGGAACAAGAGGTCTGTCAAGATCCCGCAACAGCCTTTGAATTGGCGGGGCCGCGACGCAATATCTTTTTTGATCCCAGTAAAATGCGCTGTGCAATTGTCACCTGCGGAGGCCTCTGTCCGGGGCTTAACGCACTGATTCGCGCTATTTTATTAGAGCTCTATCACGGCTACAACGTCAAACACATCCGGGGGGTGCGTTATGGATTGCGGGGGTTTATCCCTCATTATGGGTACGATTTCCTCAACTTGACGCCGGAGAGCGTCACTGACATCATGAAGCACGGCGGGTCGATTTTAGGCTCTTCACGAGGGCCTCAAGATATCAGCGCCATTGTGGATTGTTTAGAACAAAATCACATTAACGCACTTTTTATGGCGGGTGGCGACGGCACCCTTGCCGCCGCCCAGGCCATTGCCGGGGAAGTGTTGGCCCGACAGCTCAAAATCAGTGTCATTGGGCTGCCCAAAACCATCGATAATGATATCCATCTCGTCTCCCGCTCCTTTGGCTTTGATACGGCGGTCGAGATGGCCGCCAAGGCGATCCGGGCGGCCCATAACGAGGCGAGGGGCTATCCCAACGGCATTGGGTTGATCAAGCTCATGGGCCGCTATTCGGGGTTTATTGCAGCGGCCACCATATTGGCTGAACAGGATGCCAATTTTGTATTGATTCCCGAAGTTGATTTTGATCTGGAAGGTCAAGGGGCGTTGTTGGAAAAACTTGAAAAACGGCTGCTGGATCGGGGACATGCTGTGATTGTGGCGGCCGAAGGCGCCGGGCAAAAATTTTTTAATGCCGCACAGGCCAAAGATGCGTCGGGTAATGTTCAACTAAACGATATCGGTCTTTTTTTAAAAGAGCGGATCAAGGACTATTTTATTAAAAAGAATGTTGAAGTGACCCTGAAATACATTGATCCCAGCTATATGATCCGCAGCGTACCCGCCAATGCCAATGATCAGGTCTTTTGCAATTTTTTAGGTCGCAATGCCGTGCACGCAGCCATGGCCGGCAAAACCGAGATGCTCGTCGGTCACTGGAATAACGAGTTTGTTCATTTGCCCATGCGGCTTTCCGCGGGAAAACGCAAAAAAATAGATCCCTTGGGCCGTTTGTGGCGCAATGTGCTGGCTGCAACAGGACAAGGGTCGCTCACAGCCGACACACCACAGTAACCGGCAATCAAAAAAGTTTAATTTTCGCTGATTGATTCAAATCGGTTGTTGTGGATCCGCACCAGCGTGATCTCCTTGGATACTTCCCCGTTTTGCTCAAACCAGCTTTTGCCCGTCAATCCGTCATGGGGCGCCATGTGAATCAGGGTTTCGCGGATAGCAACGGGGTCGTCGGAGACGGCCGTGGTCAATGCTTTGAAAAGAATCGCGGTGGTGTCGTAGGCAATGGCGTTTATGTAACTTGGCTTTTGATGATAGGTGCGTTTAATGGCGGTTACAAATTGAGCCACTTGGGGGGTGGACGACTCTTTATAAAAATCCGCCGGACAGATCGCTTCACGAGCGTAAGATGCGGCCATCTTGATGAGTTTATCAGTGTACCATAGGTTGGTACCCAGTAGGGTTTTGTTCTTTATGTCGTAAAACCGTAATTGGGGTAAGATCAATCCAACGGTTTCATCCTCGTCGGGAATAAATAGGGCGTCAAAGCCGGGTTCTGCTCTTAGAAGTTCCCGGACGGGCTCCTTGAAATCGGTACTACCTGGGGCATAGAATACTTCCGTGACGATTTGACCGCCTAACGCCTGAACTTCAGCGCGAAAAAGGTCGGTGTGGTAACGGCCATATTTTTCATTTGGATATAAAACCGCCAAACGGTCAATGCCTTGGTGTATGACTGCGTAGTCCGCCAATGCCTGCACCTGCATTTCGGGGGTGATAAAATTGCGAAAAATAAAGGGGCCGATTTGGGGGATGTCTGCCGATTGATTGAGCGCCAACAGCGGAAGGGCCATTCCATTCGCTCGCAAACCCACTGCTTTGGCAGTGACAATGGGGCCGATAATGGCAACCACTTTTTTTTGGCGAAGACGTTCCAAGGCCGCTACCGCCTGTATATCATCACCCGCCGTATCGGCCACGGTAATGGAAAAACGGTGATTGGGATATTGACGTCCCAGCGTATACAGCGCCAGTTCGATACCAGCCAACGCCGACTCTCCTATGGCCTGGTAAGGCCCGCTTAAGGGTAGGAGGCACCCGATGGCGGTTTTTCCCCCCGGCGTTGCCAATTGGTGCAAGCGCGCTATCCGGCTACGGGCGTCATTGGCATGGAGGCTGTCCGGGTCCTCGGAAACGACATTGGAAAGGTACGCAACGGCCGCTTGATTTTTCTCTTGTTCCATCAATCGCACCCCGATCAGATAGGTGAGCCAATTGCGGCCCGAACCCTTGGGCGTCTCCCTTTGTACAGCGATTAATGTTTCGTTGTCGATATTGGCAAGATAGCTCTGAACCTTTTGTTTCAGATCGGGTAAAAGCTGGGGATCGGTCAATTCATACACCCGCAAAAAGTTCGCCAGCGCCGATTGCGGATCTTGTTGTTGGGCATAACTGTTACCCCGCAAAAGATAGCCTTGCCGTCGCTGTTCGTCACTAACATTTTTTCGAGCGATCACTTTGTCGGCCTGGGCCAATGCCGCGACGATATCGTTGGATTGAAGATAGCTCCGTCCCGCATGGAGCATTGCCTCTGTCGCCCATACGCTTTGGGGATGTTTCGATTCTACTTTCCGGAAAAAGCTACGTGCGGCTTTGCGATTGCCCAAAAAGCCGTGGACTTTACCCAGTTTGGTTAAGACTTCGGCTTCATAGAGGTCGTCGGGGTATTGTTGCAGATACCGGTTGTAATAGGCGCGGGCCGTAGCATAATCACGTTCCGTTTCGGCCTGGCCGGCCCGATGCAGCAAAGCCTCCGCCGAGAGCCCGCTTTCCGATAACGATCCGGTTGGTCCTTGAATTATCCTTTCAGATGGAGCACAGGCCGTCATCGCGGCGACGATGAAGACAATACTTAGCAGATTGGGATAGAGGAGGCGATTCAACATAATTTATTTCATCGCTGTTTCTTCAGGTTCCGGATCAATAGGTAACAGGCGATCGATTTCCGCACTCTTTTTTAGCTGTTCAATCACATTTAAAATTTTTGTTTGACGGTGTTCGGCCAGTAGAAAGTTTTCAATCTCTTTTTTGACGGAGGGAAACGGTGCCAATTGCTCCACCTGTTTATCCACCATTTTGATAAACAGCACGGCGATTTCCGTTTCGATGGGCGCACTAATCGCGTCAATTTCCATGGCGAAAAGACGATCCTCCAGTCCGGGCTCGAGGGATCCTGCCCGTATATAACCACGATCGCCCCCCTTCTTAATCTGGCCATTGGGGTTGTAACGATCCGCCAGGCCGATAAAATCAACTTCCTCGTCCAGGGCTTTTTGGATCTGTGCAATGGTTTTTTCAAGTTTGGGGTCAATGGTGGGCGGTTCCGCTTTGGGTAGGTAAATTTCACGAAAACGCATCTTGGCGGTTTCGGCAAATAGATGCGGATGATTGTCGTAATAGCGCTTGACTTCTTCGGGTGCCGCGACGATATCAGCGGTAAGCTGGTTTGTGAACGCTTCGATAGTCAAATCCCGGGTCAGCTCATTTTTAAGATCCGCCTCGGTCATCTGCAATTCGGATAAAAAGCTTCGGTAAGCACCGGGGCCTGGCAAACGACGTAAAAACCGAGTGAATTCTTTATCCACCTCATTTGAATCAACGGTGATTTTTTGGGCTGCCGCCGCTTCAAAGAGTAGCTGTCGAGAAATGAGTCGCTCTAACGCCAAAGCTTCTTTTGGAAAAGTCTTATCAGCGGACTCGATCATTAAAGGCGCGCCACCGGGTACTGTTTTTTGGGCCCGTTTTAAGGCCGCGTAATTGATGGGGATTCCGTTAACGATGGCAACCGGATCGGTCAAGGCCGGTTCAACCGTTTCCAAGGTCTCTTGGGCAGGCAACCGCGATGGGCCGGACAGCATGAGCCCCACCAACACAATAAGTAAACCGAATTGATATAAATGTTTCATCATATCTGTCAGCGCAAGGAGAAACGGACCTGACCGGCAGGTGCGGGGCCCTCTTTTTCGGTCGGCGGGATGTCGGGTTGAATCACAAAAAAACGGCTTGGGTCAAGCTGTTTTTGGGTTAGAAAAAAACCTTCCACCGCGCGGGCCCGTTGGTTGGCCAAGTTACGGAGATCATCGTCGGTAATGGCAATCTGCTCCAGCATTGCCTTCTCCATCTCTACAATCGTTGGTTTTTTATTGCTGCCGCTTGTTGGGGGGAGTGATGAGGCCATTTGTTTATACAGTTTTTTAACCCTTTTTTCATAGTCGGCCCGTGCCGAAATGATATCGGCAGAGCGCTTTTCCAGGACCGGCTTTTTTACGGTCGCGATCATTTGATAATATTTATATTGGCGTAACGCTTTCGCATCTCTCTCCGGGTTCGCATCGCCCGAAATATCGAGTCGTAACGTAGACTTCTTTTCCAAGACGTTTGTCAATGCTTCCAGCTTTTTTATTTCCGATGGGATCAGATCGCTTTTTCCCGGCTCAAAATCAACATGCCCAAGGGATTCACCCCCGCCAAAAAGAGCCCCGATGACAGTAAACGGCGCTGTGACCACCTTGGTAATCAGATTGCCTAGCATACGTAAAATCGTGCGGCCCAGGCGGAATTTGGGATCGGCCAAATCCCCGCTGACCGGTAAATCCAGATGAATATCATTATTCAGATCTTTTAACAACGATATGACCAGTCCAACGGGTAGCGAAACCGCGTCAGGGCTATCCACCGCAGCACCCAGGTCCAGGTCATCAATCACAGCGATGTTTTCTCCAGCCAATTGGCTGCCGTCCACCTTGTATTTGAGATCCAATGAGAGGTTCCCCCGGCTGATGTTACGACCCAGATATTTGCCGGAATAAGGGCTGAAAGGACTCAGACTAAGACCCTTGATGGAAAGGTTGAGCAGGGTTTGGGGGTATTTTGTAAAGGGATTGAGTGAACCTTCGATCTCGACCGGCTCCAGGTCTTCCCACAGACCGGTCATTTTAATATCCGCGGGGGAGACAGGATTCATATTGTTAATATGGCCCTCAATCCGGCTCAACCGGGCATCGAAATTGGGTTGCGTAAACTGATCGGAAAAGATGATGCGGCCGTTTTGCAAGGTGATATGACCAATATTGACGGGGAGGGCCTTGTTATTGGTCGCAGCCGATGCCGACATGGGCGGTGTGGGTACATTGGCGCTTTCCGGTTTGCCAAAGAGGCCTTTAAAATTGTGCTGCCCATCCGGTGCAACCGTAATGTGACTCACAAAATCGGTCAGTGCGATTTGCTGCGATGATAAAGCAAAAGGTGTGATATCCAACTTGGCGTTTTTAATGTCAAGCGTTTTAAAATCGAGTAGCGACTGCTCGGTTCGAGTATTCACCGAAGAGAGATCCCTAACCACCAGATCACCATCCACGCTCAATTGAAACGGGTTTCCTTGGGGCAGGACCATTTTTAACCGGCCGTTGGTAAAGAGTGTGCCCGATGTTAACCCAATATTAATATTTTCAGGTAGATACGGCTGAAACGGTGCCATCTCCAACGCTTTAGTGGTGACAGCGGACTCCAGGATAAATGGCTTGATTTGCAACGCGCCTTTGATCTGGATTTTGCCTTTGGGGCCGATTTTTGAAGTAATGGTGAATTGACTTTTCTCGGGACGGCCGATCACCAGATTTTGAGCGTTAACCGCAGTGGGGGCCATTTCCAGCATAAGTCCCGGTGTCACTGTTTCGTCACTAAAAACAAAGGCTTGATTGTCTAGCGCTACGGTCTCAAGGCGTACTTGCCAGGAGGCACTGGTTTCCTCTTCATCCGGCGGGGCCGACTTTTTTGCTGTTTGGGGTTTGCCGGCCGGTTCTGCTTCCGGGCTGCTAAAGAGCGACGCCAGATTGATATTGCCCGACGCCTCGCGGATAATCTCCAGTGAGCCGCCCGATGAGTTAAGCTTTCCAAAACGGAGCATTTTTTCGGCGGGGATCAAATCGCACTGTTGGGCGGTGAGCTGTTTCGTATGGATGGCGATTTGACCTGAGCGGCGGTCGGTCAAAACAATATCGCGCAGATCAAGGGTGATATCGGTCAGGGCCCAGGTCAAAGGCCCGTTTTGGGTGTCAAAATAGATCCGGCCGTTGGCATCGCCACGTCCATCTTGATAGTCAAAACCGATCATGGAGTGGTAAAAGGGCAGATAATCAGCCAGCTTTACCTGGGTAAGGGATACATCACCCTCCAGGATAAACGGCATCAATCCCAGTTTGCCGTCGAAGACAGCGGTTTCATCGGCTTGGGTTTTGAAATTGAGTGTAACAGGGACCAAAGCGTCTTTAGTAAAAGTAAAATCGGTAACTTGCAGTGTCACCCCGGTGAAATGCTTCTCAAAAGGTTGAGGCCAGGAGGCGTCTGCATAGTCGATGCGGCCTTCCTGAAGCTCAATGGATCGAATCAACAGGTCCAGTGTCGGTCTTGTCTCCGTGGTTTCGGAAGCCGGAGAGGGCTGATTTGAAGATGCTTGAAAGTCGGATGTTTTGGCCGGCGCCGGCGCCAAATGGGCCAGGTTGAGCGTTCCGTCGCCTGATCGTTCGATACGGACAGAGGGTTCTTCCAAGGTCACCGTTTCGATACGCCATTGGTTATGAAATGGATAGGCTTCGTTGATGACTGCCGCTGCCTTGGGAAGAGAGATGATGGCCTCTTTATTCAGATCGGCAATGGCAACCTTTTCCAGGGTAACCCCGCCTTTGATCAGAAGGTGGTCAGCGGGAGGCTTTTTGGTGTCAAAATCGATATCCAAACGGGTGCTGATAAAGCCGCTTGATAAGGTTGCCGCCGGTTTTGTGGGCAAATAGGTTAAAAATGTGGGCAGCGCCAGGGATTCCACCCGAACATTGAGTTTGGCTTCGGGGGCCGGATCAAAAAGGCGCAGGTCGCCGTTGACATTGATGGGCGCTTCGTTGTAGCGGGCGGAAAGATCCACATGGACGGCTTTTTTCTTATGAAATCCCAAATCCTCAACTGTAACGTTCAGGTCGTTAACCTGGTGCCTAAAATCGACCGAGACATCGTTAAAAGTGATCGAACCATTATGAACGGCCACTCGATTGATCCAAAATGCCGGCGGCTTTTCATCGGTGGTGTCATTTGCAGGGGCGGTAGCGGGGGGTGCCGATTTGGCTGTGGGCCAGTTGAGTGCGCCACTTTTATTGCGAATAAGGTTAAGATCAGGGGTGTCTATTACAATTGATTGCAACACCGGTTTGAAAAAAAACAGCGAGCGCGCACTGACATTCAGGGCCAAGTCCGTTGCATCAGCCAGTTGGGATCCGTCTGTATGGGAAATGGAGAGATTTTCGAACCCCAACGACAAATGGAAAGGATTGGCGCGCACTTTTTGAGCGGATAACGTGAGTCCTAAATGTTGAGATAATTTCGGCAGAACCGTCGATTGAACCAGTGCGGGAACCCCCCAGAAACCAAAAGCGGTATAAAGACCGATAGCCAATAGCGTGATAACAACGGTCCATTTCAATTTATTCGAAAAGCGTGATGGAGGCGGATGACTCATTCATACCTCTATGCCGGTTTCAACGACAACAGCGTGGTTCATATTACCTCTTCCCGCCGGTTCTGTATACGCAAACCATGTAAAATGACGGGCCGGGTGAAACGGATGTTCCGTGTGTTGTTTGACTTTTTGTATTTTCATTCAACGAAGTCTGCACTATATTGACCCCATGGTTACATAATTGTTTCGTTTTATAACAATGCAAACCTTTCAAAACGGCCAATATGCCGCCAATACCTTTTCTAATTACAATTATCATAAGGTGGCCGTCACCATTGAACAGATCGGCACCTTGGAAAATCCGGTGATTGACGAAACAATGGTCTAAACGTGGTTGGATGTAAATCAGCATGGCGGTTTTTTTTGCTCATGGCACTGATGGCGGGTTGCCGCCTGTTTCACGACACGGGTGCGCTAAAGCCGCTCGACCAACTCCCCCAAACTTTTACCGTGTATGAAAGCCGCCCCACCCCGGACCATCCCTGGTGGGAAAGTTTCGGCAGCAGAGAACTGAACCATCTGATCCATGTGGCGCTGGCACAAAACCTGACCCTCAAACAAGTCTTGGCCCGTCTGGATCAAGCCCGGGCAAGAGCGGTGATTGAAGGAGCTGCGCGCTACCCCGATCTAACTGCCACAGCGGGGACCACCCGGGGAAGACGTTGGATCCGGAACGAAACGAATGATCGGGCGAGGAGATTGAGAATTATAATTTGGGGCTTGTGAGCAGCTATGAGCTGGATCTTTGGGGACGGGTACGTGCCGAGCAGTCGGCCGCGCAGTTAACCGCTCGGGCAGCCTTGGCGGATGCCGATGCCGCCGCCATGACGATTGCCGCGGAAGTGACGGAGCGCTGGCTCAATATTATTGCCGCCAAAAACCGGCTGGAACGGCTCCACGCACAGATTGGCACTAATGACATCCGGCTGGAATTGGTAGAGTTGCGTTTTCAAAAAGGGCTGACCACAGCCCTGGATATCTATCAGCAGCGGGAGTTGGTGGCCAGGATCCAACGGGAGATCCCCCTGACGGAAGCGGAGATTGCGGCCCAGCGCTATCAATTGGCCCTGTTATTGGGGCTGCCGCCCCATATGGCCCCCAAAATTAAGGCCGATAATTTCCCGGATTATCCCCAAATCCCGGCGGTGGGACTACCCGCCGATCTATTGGCCCACCGTCCGGATGTTTACGGCGCGGGGTTGCGGTTGCAAACCTCCCGCCGGAATCTGGAAGCGGCCCGCGCCAATCGATTGCCTGCCATCCGCTTGACCGGTTCGACGCAATACAACGCCAATGTCCTTGATTTTTTATTCCAAAATTGGCTCTACAGCCTCGCGGCCAATTTAACGGCGCCGTTGGTGGATGCCGGTCGTCTAAAGGCGGCGGCCGAAGTGGCCAAGGGTGAACTCACCGAACAGTTGGCCGTTTACGAAGCAACGGTCTATCAGGCGGTTTTAGAGGTTGAAACCGCCTTGATCCGTGAGGCAAAACGGCAAACATCGCTTGAACATTTGACCCGTCAGATGGAAAACGCCCGCAAAGGGCTTGAACAAGCCATGCGACGCTACCGAAGGGGTGGAGTTGCTCAGGATCGACCCGGCCGATTATCATTCGGTGGTGACCCTCCGGGAACGGGCCGTGACCGAGACCGAGTATCGGTTGAAACTGGAGGAGAGTTCTCGAGATGTGGCTCAAAAAGAGTGGGAGTTGTTAAAAAAAGACGGACCGCTGCCCGGTGATCTTGATTCGGAACTGGCTTTGCGGGAGCCGCAAATCAAAAAGGCGCGCGCGGACTTAAACGCCGCTAAAGCGGAACTGGCCCAAGCCCGACGCAACCTGGGCCGCACCCTTGTTCGGGTGCCCTTTAACGCCCTGGTGCTGGAAAAACATGTTGAGGTCGGCTCCAGCATCACGGTTAATGAAGCGCTGGCCACGCTGGTGGGAACCGATGAGTATTGGGTGGAGGCCACTGTGCCGTTAAACCGTCTTGACCGCATTGCCATCCCCGCATCAGCCAATGAAAACGGTCCTTTGGCCACCATTATCTATCGTGACCGCTATACAGTGCCCGGCCGGGTGATCAAACTGCTCAGTGATATGGGTGAAAAGGGACAGATGGCGCGGGTACTGATCTCCATTGCCGATCCGTTGGGGGATTCCACTCCCCAAGCAAGCCCGCAGCCGGTGTTGTTGATCAACGAGTTTGTCCAGGTCAAGATTGCCGGTCGGCCGCTGACAGCGGTTTACAAAATCCCTCGCACGGCCATGCGGGAAAACCGTCAAGTGTGGCTGGCCGATGAGGAAAACCGGTTGATCATCCAACCGGTGCGGATTGCCTGGCAGGACGATAAGGGTTTCTATGTAACAGAGGGGTTGTCCCCCGGCGACCGTTTGATCAACTCCGCCATTGCCACGCCGGTGGCAAACATGCAACTCCGGGTGGTTGCCGATTCCAAGGAAACGGCCCCTCCCTCAAAACAGCCCGAAATAACCGATGAAGCCGCGGTAAAAGAATCATGATCGACTTCGATTCAAATTCACTCCGGTTGCAGCCGCATGAAAGACGCAGCCCTATCGCCTGGATGGCGGCCCATCCCGTCAGTGCCAATTTGTTGATGGTTGTTTTTCTGTTGGGGGGGCTCTTTATGGGGGCCCGAATCAAAAAAGAGGTCTTTCCCGATTTCGAATTGGACCGGGTGGATATCCGTGTAGTGTATCCCGGCACCGGGCCGGAAGAGGTGGAGCGGGGCATTATTTACGCCACTGAAGAAGTACTTCAAAACATTGAAGGGATTGACGAGATTCATGCCACCGCCAATGAGGGGAGCGGGCAGGTAGTGGCGGAAATCATCGCCGGTGAGGATGTAGATCAGATCGCCCGGGAGATTGAAAACGAAGTCAACCGGATCCAGTCGTTTCCTGATGACGCCGAAGATCCGGTTGTGACCATCAGCCAACGCAAACGGTTTGTGGTCTCTTTAGCGCTTTACGGCGATCTTCCCGGTCCGGTGTTACAAGAGGCCGCAGAGACGATCCGGGAACGGCTCAGCGCCGATGATGCCATTGGGCGGGTCTCTTTGGAAGGCGCCCGTGATTCGGAGATAAGCATTGAGGTGGATCAAAACACTTTACGATCATACCGTCTGACCATCGGGACAGTGGCCCGGGCCATTGCCGCGGCGGCCGTGGATCTGCCCGGCGGCGCCATTAAAACGGACGATGGGGATATCCTCGTGCGGGTCAACGAGCGCCGTGATTTGGGCCGTGAGTTCGCCGATATCCCTGTGCTCACCGCCGCCGACGGTACGCGATTGTTGGTGGGTGATCTGGCGATGATCACCAACGGTCTGGAAGATACCGACCGTTTTGCCCGCTACAACGGACAACCGGCGGTGCTGATCAGTGTGTACCGTAGCGGTGATCAATCACCCATATCGGTATCCGAAGCGGTCGCCGGCCATGTGGCCGACTTGAAAGAGAGTTTGCCCCAAGGTTTATCCGTTGACGCCCGCCGCGACCGCTCGGAAATTTACCGCCAGCGTCTGGAACTGATGCTGCGCAACGGTATGATCGGCCTCATGCTGGTCTTTATCCTTTTGGCGCTGTTTTTAGAGTTCCGCCTCGCCTTCTGGGTTGCATTAGGCATTCCCATCTCTTTTATCGGTTCGTTCTTAATTTTGCATCCCTTGGGCGTCAGTATCAACATGGTTACCATGTTTGCCTTTATTGTCACGTTGGGAATTGTGGTGGATGACGCCATTATTGTGGGCGAGAATATTTACGCCTACCGTCAAAACCGCATGAGTTGGTTTGAGGCGGCGGTGCGGGGAGCGCGTGAAATTACGCTGCCCGTCACCTTTAGCGTGATGAGCAATATGATCACCTTCACCCCGATGCTCTTTATCCCTGGTTTTATGGGTAAAATATTCAAATTTATCCCCTTGGTGGTGTTTGCCGTTTTTTCCATCTCGCTCATCGAAAGCCTCTTTATTCTGCCCGCCCACTTGGGGCACCGCAAGGATCGAACCGGTGACAAAGGTGTGGTCGGTTTTTTGGTCAACAGCCAGCAGCGATTCGGACGAGTGTTTACCGATATGGTGCGGCGGGTGTACCGCCCCTTTTTAACGTACTGTCTGAAATGGCGTTATGTAAGCGCAGCGGCGGGCGTGATGATTTTACTGATCACCTTCGGATATATCAAAAGCGGCCGAATGGGGTTTGTCCTTTTTCCCAAAATTGAATCGGATTACGCTCAGGTCAGCCTCAACCTGCCTTTTGGCGCCTCTGTCCAAAGCACCCTTGATGTAAGTGACTACCTGGTGGACACCGCCCAAATGGTGGCAAAAAAGCATGGTGGTGATAAACTGGTGGAAGGAATTTTTTCGGATGTGAACGGGCATAACGCACGGATCCGGGTCTATTTGACCAAACCGGATATCCGCCCCATTTCCACGGCGGAGTTTACCGCAGCGTGGCGAGCGGCGGCTACGGAACTTATGGGGGTTGAAAACATCAAGTTTGCCACTTTGATTACCTTGGTGCTTGTGCCGGTTTTTTATATGATCGTTGAAGATCTGTTGATGCTGTTCGGCTTTCAAAAAAGCGCAACGACCAGTCCATAAACTAAAGTTCAATGCGGTCATTAAAAAAAGCGGTTCCCGCAAGCTTGCGAAAACCGCCCTATAAATTGTTCACTTGTGAAGGGCGTAAAAGCGAAAACCCTTTAGGTGTTCATCGGAATACGAATTTTCTGACCCACGAAGATTTTGTCCGGATCTTTGATCACTTCACGGTTGGCCTCGAAAATTTTGGAGTACTCACTGGCGTTGCCATAGTATTTTTTGGCAATCCCCGAAAGGGTGTCCCCGCTGACGATGGTGTAGTATTCCACCTTTTCCGTCTGCTCCGGCGCGGTCAATCCCTCGGCGGTGACATTCTCCACGCCTTTTACATTGCCGGCCATGAGGATCGCTTTTTCCATGGCTTCCGGGCTGGCTGCATTGCCGGTAATGTTAACCGTGCCGTTGTCAAAGGTGACATCCAGATCGTCAATTCCGGGATTTTCTTCCGTAATGTGTTTTTTGATTGATTCGGCCGCTTCCGCTTCCTTGCTAAAGACACTTTTGCCAATGTTTTTCACAAAATCAAACAGTCCCATGATCCGTTCCTTTCAGTAAGTTCGTCAATTGGCACGCTGTGAATGTGCGGGGTGATTGCTATCTTGGGTATATAATAGAACCGGTTTTTACGTTGTCAATCTGTTAGACGCTACGACACCCACCTTGTCACCGGGTTCAACCAAGGGATGTGTAAAACCGCATCTCTTGCGGTGTGACAAGAGTTGGGAATCAGTCCGGCCCCACCCCATCAAAACGGGAGCGCCTCTGTTGGACCGTGCCCGTAACTTGCCGATTATGATCGTTACCATCTCTACGGACGGCATACCGAATTAAGCGGTCAGTGTCGCTTGCAATATGGTCGTTGAAATACGCCCCTCGCGCAGTACGTTGGGTGGATTAACCGTCACGTCCACCACCGTAGACTCCATACCGCCAGTCAACGGACCGGCATCAATCACCCAATCAACGGCGGCAGCGAACTCCAGCGGCATCGCATCAACAGAGCCGTAACCGGGTGAGCCTGAAAAGTTGGCGCTGGTGCCTGTAATGGGTCTCCCCACCTTTTTTATCATCGCCCGGGCGATGGGGTGGGCGGCTTGACGCACACCGATTTTGCCGGTTCCGGCGGTGAGCTGTTTTAAAACGGATTTTCGGGCCGGAAAGATTACTGTTAAATTCCCCGGCCAGAAGCGGCCCATCAAATTTTGGGCAGTAGCCGGGATGGCGGCGACGATTTGAGCTAACTCTTCTGAGCTGCTGATTAAAAGCAGGATCGGTTTTTCGGAGGCTCTTTTTTTGATCTGAAAGATGCGTTCCACCGCTTTTTTATTGGCCGCGTCAACACCCAGCCCGTAAAGACCCGAAGTGGGGAAGATAACACTTTTCCCCTCCCGAATCCCTCGGGCCGCTTCATTCAGGTCATCGGGGTCAAAATGTTTGGGGTCGAGCTTGATAACCTTAGACACCGGCTTCTACTTTGCGGGCTTTTTCCTCCACCTCGGCAGCCATCTTTTGCTTCAGCGCCGCCAAACGTTCAGCCACGGCGGGATCGTACAGACCAATCATCTGAGCGGCTAAAATACCGGCGTTTTTAGCGCCGGGTGTACCAATGGAGACCGTTGCCACAGGAATTCCCGGCGGCATCTGTACAGTGGATAAAAGCGCATCCCACCCTTTGAGGCAGGAAGAGTCAATGGGGACGCCGATAACCGGCAACGTGGTGTGGGCGGCCAATACACCTGCCAGATGGGCGGCGTGGCCCGCTCCGGCGATAATCACCTTGAGCCCCCGCTCCGCGGCGGTGGCGGCATAGTTCATGGCCCGGGCCGGGCTGCGGTGGGCCGACGCCACGGTCATTTCACAACCGATCGCAAACTGTTTCAATGCCTCCGTTGCGGCCTGCATGACCGGCAGGTCGGAATCGCTGCCCATGACAATGCCCACTATTGGTGTCTCTTTTTCTGCCATTTTACGCCTCAACTTTTACTTTGATGAATAGATCAGATGAATAAAATATTGGTGCAGCCGGTGATCTTCGGTCAGTTCCGGATGAAACGCCGTCACCAGTAGCTTCCCTTCCTGAGCGGCGACAGCGGTACCATCTGAAAGACGGGCAAGGACGTTAACCTTTGCCCCGGTCTTAATCAGTTTGGGTGACCGGATAAAAACCGCCGGAAAGGGCGTCTCCGTCCCCTTTTCAATCATGTCGAGATACAGGGATTCAACAAAACTGTCTACCTGGCGCCCGAACGCATTACGCTCAACCTCAATATCCATGGCCTGTAGCAAAGGCTGATCGGCGCCAGCGTTTTGGGCCATAAAAATCATTCCCGCACAGGTTCCCCAGACCGGCTTTGCCTTGCAAAAGCGGCGCAACGGCTTTACCAGGTGATAGGTGACCGCCAACTTGCCGATGGTGGTGCTTTCTCCTCCGGGGATAATCAGCGCATCCAGGTCCTTTAGCTCGTGGGGTAGCCGAACGGGTTTCGTCTCTACGTTCAGTGTGTGCAATTTGTGCATATGCTCGGCAAACGCGCCTTGCAAGGCGAGGACGCCGATTGTTTTTGACCGACTGCCCACCAGGTTACCAGCCCCGGGTGGCAAGCTGTTCTTCCGGGGGCAAGCTACCGGCGTTGATTCCCACCATCGGTTCACCCAGATTTTCGCTGATGGCGGCCAAAATTTTCGGATTGTTAAAATGGGTGGTGGCTTCAACAATAGCTTTGGCCCGGGGTGCGGGATCGGCACTTTTGAAAATTCCCGATCCCACAAAAACACCGTCCACTCCGATCTGCATCATCAAGGCGGCATCTGCGGGAGTGGCGATGCCGCCGGCGGCAAAGTTGACTACGGGCAGGCGTCCCGATTTTTGGGTCTCCACCAACAATTCAAAAGGGGCACCGATCTTTTTGGCATAACGCATCAACTCTTCATCGGGCATTTGCTGCAAAGAACGAATGGCGCCGAGCACCGTCCGCGCATGGCGGACCGCCTCCACCACGTCACCGGTTCCAGCCTCACCTTTGGTACGGATCATGGCGGCCCCTTCACCGATGCGGCGCAACGCTTCACCCAGATTCCGACATCCGCAAACGAAGGGTATTTTAAACGGATGCTTATCAATATGATGTTCTTCATCGGCGGGCGTCAGCACTTCACTTTCATCCACATAATCCACACCAAGCGCTTGCAGAATTTGGGCCTCTACAAAGTGACCGATACGTGCTTTGGCCATGACGGGGATGGATACGGATGCAATGATCGCTTTGATCATGCCGGGATCGGACATACGAGCGACCCCGCCATCGGAGCGAATGTCCGCGGGAACACGTTCTAAAGCCATCACTGCGACGGCGCCCGCCTCTTGTGCAATTACCGCCTGTTCAGGCGTAACCACATCCATGATCACGCCGCCCTTGAGCATTTGCGCCAACCCTTTTTTAACAGTAAAATTCCCTTTAGCGGTAGTTGTTTTCTTTTTTGCCACAATGACCTCCAATGCCTTTTGAAACGAAAAAGGTAATGGTCCTGATAATAAAAAAATGATAGCGACAAATATAAGTACTGTACGTAAATCTTCAATAAAAATTTAGACGAACCGGCGTGGTTTATTTTGTTGCGCGTCTATGGCCAACCCGATCAAACGGTCCAGCAGCGCGCGAAAGGGCAGCCCCGCCGCCGCCGCCGCCTGGGGAAAGAGGCTGGTGGCGGTCATGCCGGGGATCGTGTTGGTTTCCAGCACATGCAGATCGCCGTCGGCCAGCATCATGTCGGTACGGCTGTATCCCATGCATCCCAAGGTTTGGTGTGCGGCCAAAGCAAAGCTCTGGGCTTTCTGGGTGACGGTCTCGTCCAGTGGGGCCGGGCAGATCTCCTCGCTGGCGCCGGGTTTGTATTTGGCCTCATAATCAAAAAAGGTGTATTTTTCCGAAGGTCGGATTTCAATAAGCGGCAACGCCCGGGGGTTGTCGTTACCCAGCACGCCGCCGGTCAGTTCAATCCCCTTGATAAACGCCTCTACCATCACCGTGCGGTCCTGGGTGAATGCATTTGCAATGGCTGGGGCCAGAGCCTCTTTTTCCCGCACAATGGACATACCGATGCTGGAGCCGCCCAGGGCCGGTTTGATCACCACCGGAAGGCCCAAACGGTCCACAATTTTATCAACCGTATGCCCATCGGTAGCGTCAAACACCAGATAGGCCGGTGTGGGAATTCCTGCTGCGCTGTAGAGCTTTTTGGTGGTCACCTTATCCATGGCCAAGGCGCTGGCCAGGACTCCGGAGCCTTGGTAGGGGATACCCAGCATATCCAGCATTCCCTGGATGGTGCCGTCTTCACCGTAGGGGCCATGAAGGATAATGAGCGCTGCGTCAATTTGAGCGGCATCGGCGGCCAGTTTTGCCAAATCGGTTTTGGGATCGTAATGGTGAATGTCGTACTTTTTCTGATCCAGCGCTTCGAGCACCTGCTTGCCGCTGCTCAAAGAGACTTCACGTTCCGAGGAGATGCCCCCAAAGATTAGTGCAATCCGCTGCTTACTCATCACCGCCTCCTTTTCAGAGGTTTTTAGATTGGGCCTGTATCGTTTCCGGAGCGATGATACCATCGTCCATCAACCGCTGTTTGCAGGGTGAAAACTCTTTTTTCATTACGCCAAGGCCCCCCTGGTGTCAACCGGTTGACCAACCAGCCGAACCATTAAACAACTTGACACCAGTGGAACGTTTGACTACAAATTCACCCAAAGTCTCTACTTTAAATGGTGCTAATTGCGAGAGGATTACAATGCCCAATTCTAACACAGTGATTCTTATTGACGTAGCTATTAAAAAGTATACTGCTTCAGGTAGTGCATCGTATGTGAAGGTTTTGGACTTTGGTTGCGGGAAAGGCAATTTGGTTAGAGACCTATCGTCGCTTGGATATGATGCCTATGGTTGTGATATTGTAACTTTTTGGGAGGAAGAATCTAATACTGAAAAAAGTAGGTTATCAAGGATTTCCAGGTCACCCTATCGCTTACCATATGAAGATAATACTTTTCATGTTGTAGTTAGTACTAGTGTGATGGAGCATGCTCAAAACAAGAAAGAGTGCTTCAACGAGATTCACCGCGTTTTAAAAAAAGGTGGTTATGCTATGCATCTCTATCCGGGGAAGTGGTATCTTCCGTTTGAACCGCACATTTATGTTCCTTTTGTTAATATGTTTTGGCCAAACTGTTCAAAAGGGTGGCTGTCTTTGTGGGCAAGGTTTGGTATTCGCAATGAATTTCAGAAAGGGATGTCTTGGAAAGAGGTGGTTGAGGCAAATGCTCGTTATTGCGAGCATGGATTGTCATATTGGTCAAACAAAAAATATCGCAAACTGTCACAAGAGATATATGGTAACTACCATGCACCTATGACTTTTTATATTAAACATAGCGGTGGGAAGGCTGCAAGGTTCTTGAGAGGAATTCCACCCAAAGCACTGTGGGGATGGGTACTAGGGAACATTAGAATGAATTTTATTGTTGTAAGAAAACTGCCTGACTGACGTTTGACACTTACCCCTTGGATTTCAAGCCTTGAACCTCGTAACTCGTTGGAATTACACAACCCGGGCCGCATTTGAGCTTCGAGAAGTAGTGCCACAGGATGACCTGAAAGGTAAAGCTCATGCCGCCGCCTCGGACTTCCTATCGAGCAACCGGCCCTTACGGAACGACCAAGCCTGCGCGGACCATGAAATACGCCCAATTCCCCATTAGGGTAAACATGTACCCGAACCTTCACCTTTACGTAATGATACCGCATTGGATCAGACGGAACCTGAAGCTTGAGCCTCTCAAACGAACGTCCATGACCGCCAGCGGCCACAACAGACGATGAAAAGTCCGTTTTTGAGCCTTGAAGAGAAGGCTTTTCATATAAATCTTCTCTTTTGCCATCCGTTGTAAGCCTCCATAAACCGCATGATCCTGATCTCCTGTAATAGCTCTGTTTATCTCATGGAATCACCTCCGTGATCCCATCTTACCAGTCGGACAGTTTATGTGTCCTTACTTAGGGATTCCTGAAAAAGGAGACCCCTGATTATCTCAAAGACAATCTGAATCCCAAATTTGAGCTTCGGCCCTATCAGGAAGAAGCCTTTGCCCGTTTCTTCCACTGCCTGGACAATGATTTTCCGGGCAAGGACTGGCCGCTTCATGTTCTGTTCAACATGGCGACGGGCAGCGGCAAGACCCTGATCATGGCCGGGCTGATTCTTTACCTGTATGAAAAGGGCTGCCGGAATTTTCTGTTTTTCGTCAACTCCACCAACATTATTGAAAAGACAAAAGACAATTTTCTGAACCCGTTGTCATCCAAATTCCTTTTTTCTGAAAATATCCGCCTTGATACGAGGCGGGTTGCCGTCACGCCGGTTGCCAATTTTGAAGGCGTCAACGAAACCGACATCAACATCTGCTTTACCACCATCCAGAAACTGCATTCCGACCTGACCGTGGAAAAAGAAAACGCCCTGACCTATGAAGATTTCAGGGACAAAAAGATTGTGCTGCTGGCGGATGAAGCCCACCACATGAACACCCGCACCAAGACCCAGCGGAAGATGTTCGAAAGCTGGGAGAATACGGTTGAGCATATTTTTCACCAGAATGAAGATAATCTGCTTCTGGAGTTTACGGCTACGCTGGATTATACCAATAGCTTTATTGCCGATAAATACAGGAATAAGGTACTTTACCGTTATGATCTGCGCCAGTTCCGCAATGACGGCTATTCCAAGGATGTCTATATCGTTCAGGCGGATTTTGAGGAAAACGACCGCATCATTCAGGCGCTTATTCTGAGTCAGTATAAACAGGAAGTGGCCGCGAAAAATCGGATGAATCTGAAACCGGTGATTCTGTTCAAGGCGCAGAAAACCATTGCCCAATCACAAGAGAACAAGGCCAATTTTCACAAGCTGATTGACGGACTGTCGGAAAATGACATGGAGAGGATCAGGGAAAGATCGGATATTCCGCTGGTAAAGAGGGCATTCCATTTTTTTGCTGAAAACCGGATCACCGACAATCAGCTTGCCGAAAGATTGCGCCGGGAATTTGATGAAAGCCGTTGCATTTCCGTTAATGAGGAAAAAGAAAAAGAAAATCAGCAAATTCTTTTGAATACGCTGGAGGACAAGGATAATCGTATTCGGGCGATCTTTGCAGTGCAAAAACTGAATGAAGGCTGGGATGTTTTAAATCTGTTTGATATTGTCCGTTGCTACACAACCAGGGATTCAAAGGCGGGCAGGCCCGGAAAAACCACGATTGCCGAGGCCCAGCTTATCGGGAGGGGTGCCCGGTATTTCCCGTTTTCAACCATCGAGCGAAACAACCATTATCAGCGCAAATATGATAACAACCTTGAACATGAAATGCGAGTGCTTGAAGAACTGCACTACCACAGCATCAGCGATTCACGCTATATTTCAGAACTTCGGACAGCGTTAATCGAAGAAGGCATGATGGATGAAGGAGAGATCGAAAAGCAGCTCAGGTTAAAAGAGAATTTTAAGAAGAGCGATTTTTACAGGAGCGGACTCATCTATCTTAATGAGCGCATCGTCAATAATTACGAGTATGTCCGCTCATTCAGCGATATGGGCATAACCAGGAAAAACTTTCAACATACCATTGCAAGCGGTCGGGGTATGACAGAGGCTCTGCTTGATGGAAATGGCGATGTTGGGAAGATTGCGGAAACCGGCAGGAAAGACATCAGGGTAAAACAAATGCATAAGCACATTGTCAGAAATGCCGTTGCCAAATGCCCGTTTTTTACTTTTCAAAATATTCAAAAATACTTTCCGCATGTTTCATCCATGGGCCAGTTTATCGAGGCGGATGATTACCTTGGTGGATTGGAATTAACATTTCAGGGCGATTCAAAAGATTTGTTCAACCTGTCTAATCGGGTACAGCTTGATGGTCTTACGGGTTTGCTTGGGCAAATTGAAGCCGAATTGCGTAAAAACATAACTGAATACATCGGCACGGAAAAATTCAAATTACACGGGATATCTACTATTTTTACGGACAAGTGGCTCAAGCTGGTCGATGGCAGCGAACGAGCCGACGGCGATGAGCAGTTTGTCAAGGACAAGGATTGGTATGTATTCAATGCCAACTACGGCACCAGTGAAGAGAAGGCGTTTGTCAGGATGCTTGAACGCCAGATGGATACGCTTCAAAAGAAATATGACGGTATCTACCTCGTTCGGAATGAACGGCATTTTAAAATTTACAGTTTTTCCGATGGCCAGGCGTTTGAGCCGGATTTTGTGCTTTTTCTGCGTGAAAAGAGCGGCAGTATACTGACCTATCAGATATTTGTTGAACCCAAAGGAAAGCACCTTAAGGAGCATGATAGATGGAAGCAGGCATTTCTGAAAGAAGTTACGGAGAAATTCAAGGGCGATATGCTTGAGTTCAAAACACAAAAATATAGACTTGTGGGGGCGCCTTTTTACAACAATGAAGACGAAAACAAATTTAAGAAAAGCCTGTATGAAGCCGTGGGCAGTTAAATTGCCAAATCCATTACAAAATCGGGTATATTCCGGGTATAATTATAATGACGCAGGATAAAAAATGATGTAACTGCCGGCCCTTTCTTTCATCCACGAAATAGAACAAAACCCCACCGATTAAAAACAGAAGCGCCACCGAGGCGATACTCCAGCGAGAGGCCAATTGACCGATGGTTTCCAACTGTTGGGGGGTCGGTGATGATGGCAGCATGATACTACGGGCCCAAAGACCCGCGATGCCCATCAGCGCCGGGCCGATGATGACGGCGAATTTCCCCAACATGTTGTAAAATCCGAAAAACTCGGCGCTGCGGTTTTGAGGAATCAGCCGGGTGTAAAACGAGCGGCTCAAGGCCTGGACACCGCCCTGGGCCAGCCCGATCATGGCGGCCAGGATGTAGAACTCATGGCGGGCGTCGATGCGGGTGGCCCATAAGGTGACTCCGAGATAGATCCAAAGCCCCAAAAAGATGCCTTTGCGCGCCCCCAAGCGCTGACCCAGCTTGCCGAATAAAAGGGCCGAGGGAAAGCCGATAAACTGCACCATCAGCAGCGCGGTGATAAGATCGTCGGTTTCAAACCCCAGGGAGATGCCGTAGTCTACGGCCATGCGGATGATGGTGTGTACGCCGTCGATATAAAACCAGTAGGCCAGTAAAAACAAGAGCACTGTTTTCATCCGGCCGACCGTTTTTAGGGTAGCCATTAGTCCGTTAAGGCTCTGCCTGATAGTTCGTAACACGCCTTGGCCGGTGGAAGTGCTCTTTTCTTTCGGTAGCCATAAAATCGTCAAAACGGTAAAACCGCCCCACCACACGGCAACGGACAAAAAGCTGTAGCGTACCGCCTGGGCGGCATCCGCCAAGCCAAAGAGGTGGGGCTTTACGGTCATGATCACGTTGATGAGAAAGAGCAAACCGCCGCCTAAATAGCCCAGGGCGTAGCCAAACCCCGACACATAGTCGATGCGGTCCTCACCGGACACCAACGGCAAGAGGGCATCGTAAAAAATATTGGCGCCCGAAAAGCCGATGACGCCCAACACATAAACAGCGGCCGCCCACTGCCACCCGCCCCGGGGAATCCAAAAGAGCGCGGCGGCCATGAGCGCACCCTGATAGGCAAAAAAGATGAGGAACTTCTTGCGGGCCGACCCGGCGTCGGCAATGGCCCCCAGAACCGGCGCCATCAGCGCCACGATCAACCCGGCAATAGCATTGGCAAAGCCCAGGCGGGCCGTACTGAGATTGGCGTGGACCCCGTGACTCCAGAAGGTTTTGAAAAAGATCGGGAAAAAGCCGGCCATCACCGTGGTGGCAAAAGCTGAGTTGGCCCAATCGTATAAAGCCCAGCCCCAGACGGCTTTTCGGCCGATAATTTTTGGATCTCCATTTGTTATTTGAGTGGATGTCATCACTCTTGCCATGCTTTTATATGAAAAGTCTTACCAAATATGTACAAATTTCATCAAAGCCCCTTTCAGTGCAATGTGGCTCTAGGTTTTGGCAAATATCTTCTCCGCCAAGGCAAAACAGCGCCCAATATCCTCCCGTAAGGCCAGGCGGTTGCCGTCGGCATCTTCTCTCGGGATGACCCGCACCTTACCATTATTGTATGCGGCAAGCAGTTTATTGGTCAAACGGCCGGCCACTTCTCCCCGCAAAGCGCCCTCTTTATTGGTGGCGTTGGCGCTGATAAAAGCGACGCGGGTGCCGTCGGATTTATAGACCGCATCACTTTCCACAAAATCCATGGCCGACGGGATGAGTTGGATGCCTTTTCGTTTAAGATACTTGAGATCCATCTCCACCACCTCGCCGCGGGTGCATGACCAGGGGTAGCCCTTTTGGCCGTCGGGACCTCCGGGGCCGGTCATCAGGGCGATACACACAGCCACCTGCTGCTCCCTCACTTCCGGCGGCACTTCATCCAAATGTCCCTCCATGGCGGCGGCAATCAGCGGCCCTAAATTTCGCAGCCGCCGGGCCACGGGCTGGGCCTCGGGCTCTCCGGGGCGGATGTTGATTTCACTGACCCGGATGCGGGTGGGCTCACCCCGTTCATTAAAAGAGACAAAGCAGCCGGGATAGAGAATCGATGGCCGTAAAATGCCTTTTTTTTGCATGATGGCAATCAACGGTTCGGCAATGGTTCTGCCGGCCATATTCATCAGCTCCGGGGTCTCCACGGGGTGGGGCGATACCGCGCCGGTGCCGCCGGTGATGGGGTTATCCGGGCCGGGGGGCGCGGCAAACCGTTCCGGATAATCCATGGCCGTGGGCAGAATCTGATAGCTGCCGTTTTCGTCCACCAGCAGGGTAAAGCTGATCTCCATTCCCGCCATGAGCGATTCGATGAGCAGCGGCCAGCGGTTTTTGCGAAAGACCTTTTTGTAGTTGGCCTTGTAATCGGCCATGAGGGTTTCGTACACCTCGCGGATCTGCCAGGGTGTCCGGATCACCCGCGCACCTTTACCGCCTGCGCTGTAAGGATATTTTAAGACGGCCCCGCCAAAGCGGTCGATATAATCCAAGCAGAACTGCAAAACGGTTTTATAATCGCGGGCGTCCACCTCGGCCCAATTATCGGCCACGGCAATGCCCGCCTCCAGGCAGAGTTTTTTACAGGCCAGCTTGTCGCCCTCAATAAAGGCTCCGGCCTTGGAAAGCCCCAGGATTCGGTCGCCAAACCCGGCATCAGTCACCTTGTCCACCAAGCCGCCGAAGAGCAGCCCTTCGGGCATGGGTACCACGTAATCGATCCGATTTTGCGTCAGCGCATCGATAATTGCTGCTGCGTAGTCGTCGACGCGGTTACTGGCTGTAGGGACAAACTCAACCGGCCAGTTGAGCCGGCCAACCAGGGCCGGCATGGCCGGCGTACCCCGCACCACAACGCCCCCGTAAGCTTCCGAATGGATATCGCTGGTGGACGTGGAGGTGACAAAGGCCCACAGCAACGTTCGGCCGTCAGTTCCGGCAAAGGCGATTTTTTGCATGGCAGTTCCTCTATTTGAACCCGTTTTAGCGTACCGTCAGAATCTTCACCGTTTTTACATCTCTATTTGAAACTGTAGCAAATGCCTCTTTTTTGGGCAACGGCTGGTTGGTCGATGTTGGGAGTACATAAATTGTCCTAAGTAGGGCTTCCTGAATAACATATAATCACTTGATAAATTTACATTATTATGCTATTTTCGTCCTTAGAAGTGAAAGCGAAACATAGCCATAAGGCACCAAACCCTTGCACTTTATCGGCAGGTCTCAT